>CAJDUR010000009.1_pt1 | contig 67939 bp, 67 predicted proteins | sample 7391191 | NCBI WGS metagenome assembly CAJDUR01 (sample SAMEA7055688, study PRJEB34461) | soil metagenome | biome: terrestrial ecosystem; feature: Peninsula; material: soil | place: Antarctica | collected 2016 | reverse complement strand
TTGGAGCCCTGGAGGGCTCAGGCTGGGTGCCGGACAACCGGGTGGGGGAGCGAGCGAGGCTGGTCTGGGAGGATGCGACCCGTGCACGTGCTCATCGCTCCTGACCGCTTCCCCGGATTGCTGACGGCGACTCAGGTGGCCGGCGCGCTCGCCCGGGGCTGGGCCCAGGCCGCCCCGCACGACGTTGTGACCCTGATGCCGGTGTCAGATGGTGGGCCCGGCTTCGTCGACGCCGTGGCCGCCAGCATCGACGGACAGATGCAGGCGACCGTGGTGACCGACCCGCTGGGCCGTGAGGTCCCGGCGTCGATCCTGCTGGCGGATGACCACGGCACGCTCACGGCCTACCTTGAGTCGGCCCAGGCAGCCGGCCTGCACCTGCTGCTCGCCCAGGACCGGGACCCGACGCGCACCTCCTCGTTCGGGGTCGGTCAACTCCTGGCGACCGCTGCAGACCTTGGTGCGACCCGGATCGTGGTGGGGGTCGGTGGCGCCGCGACCAACGATGCGGGCGCCGGTCTGCTCGCCGCGCTCGGCGCCGGTGACCCGGAGCGACTGGCCCGTGGCGGGCTCCTGCTCGCGAACGCGACGGCCGCGGACCTGGCGGGTCTGGCCACCGTCCGAGCCCGCTTTGCCGGGATCGACCTCATCATCGCGAGCGACGTCGAGTCACCCTTGCTCGGCCTCAAAGGAGCCAGCGCCGTCTTTGCGCAGACCCGTGGCGCCTCGCCGGAACAGGCGCAGGCCCTGGAGCACGCCCTCAGCCACTTCGCCAGTGTCGTCGCGCGCGTCCAACCGCCCGCCACCGACCTCCTCACCGGCACGCCGATCCGCCCGGAGCGGGGCCTCGGCTCGGGTGCCGGCGGCGGGATCGGCTACGCGCTGCACCTGCTCGGGGGCCGGCACGTCAATGGAGTGCAAGCGGTCCTGCGGGCGGCGAGGTTGCCTGACCTGCTCCCGTCGGTGGACCTCGTCGTGACGGCCGAGGGATCGTTCGGCTGGGAGTCGCTGCACGGGGGAGCCATCGTCGAGGTGGCCGCCGCGACACAGGAGCTGGGGGTGCCGACCATCGCGATCCCGGGCGAGTACGTCCTCGGTCGACGTGACGCGTTGCAGGCCGGGGTCTCTGGGGTCTACCCGGTGGTGGAGCGCCCGGCCGAGGCAGCCGCCCTGCTGGCCGATCCCGTCGGGGCGCTGCAGCGGCGAACGATCCGGGTGGCTCACACCTGGTCACCGGCGGGTCACTGAGCGCCGTATCCAGGGCCGGACCAAGTGCCGGAACCAGGGGAGGGTGCGGACAATGTCGGCGAAGCGACGTATCCTGCTGTCGTCGGGAACACATCCCACCCAGCAGGGGTTGTCATCGCAGACCCGTGCACCACGACGCGAAGGACACACGATGAGTGTTGAGACGAACGCTTCCGCTACTGAGGCGCAGACCGAGGCACCAGCCCACGGCATCACCCTGACCGAAGTTGCCGCCGGCAAGGTCAAGCAGCTCCTTGAGCAGGAGGGTCGTGACGACCTGCGCCTGCGCATCGGCGTGCAGCCCGGTGGTTGTTCCGGCCTGATCTATCAGCTCTACTTCGACGAACGCTCGCTCGACGGTGACCTGGTGCGCGACTTCGATGGCGTCTCCGTCGTCGTCGACAAGATGAGCGGCCCCTACCTCGACGGCGCGTCGATCGACTTCGCCGACACCATCGAGAAGCAGGGCTTCACCATCGACAACCCCAACGCCGGCGGTAGCTGCGCGTGTGGAGACTCCTTCAGCTGATCCAGCCCTCCAGCACGCACGAAGGACCCGACCTCTACGGTCGGGTCCTTTCTGCGTGGTGGGGCGCCGGCGTCAACAGCCGTAGTCGCCCAGCCCGTTCAGCAGGCTCGATGCGTTGTCGGGGACCTGGATCGAGGCCGGCGCGGGGGCCCATCGCGCGGCGGTCCGGTGCGGCAAGCGGATCTGGTCACACGCGCGGACCAGCTCGGTGACGCTGCCGGTGTCGAGTCCATCCCGGGGTGACGGGAAGTCAACGGGGGCGGGTGACGTCGGTGCGGTGCTCATGAGGCCCACGCTAGATCCGACTCAGGGGTAGCGACAGGCCTACGCGGCAGTAGCCACGGGACCCCGGCCCCGGTGCCGAACCCTTGCGTCGGCACCGGGGCTGCCGCACCGGATCAACCCGGTCCGCGCGAGGCTCAGGCTTCACGCGGCGGAAAGGCAGCCACCAGCGGGGTGTCGCTCGGCACCGGGCCCAGGGGCGCCGCGCCGCCGGGGGAGCCGATCGCCTCGCCCTGTCCGGGCAGGACCTCCTCGAAGAAGGCGGCGTTGTCGGCGAGATAGGGCTGCAGCGTGTCCGGCAGGTCGTCCTCGTAGTAGATCGCCTCGACCGGGCACACCGGCTCGCAGGCGCCGCAGTCGACGCATTCGTCCGGGTGGATGTAGAGCGATCGGTTCCCCTCATAGATGCAGTCCACCGGGCATTCGTCCACACAGGCCCGGTCCTTGATGTCGATGCACGGACTGCCGATCACGTAAGTCATTGGTCACCCCTTGTTGTTTTCACGAAACTCTTGTAAAAACAAGGTAGACCACTCACGACGGCAGGAGAAGACCATGGCCACGTCTCGTCGCACCGACCGGTCCGAGGGCCCGACCGATCCGCCCCCGACTGATTCGTCGGTGGCCGAGTTGTCCTCGGCGCAGCGCCCGCCTGCAGAGCTGGACACGATCACGATCTGGGGCGACTTCACCTGCCCCTGGAGTTATTTGGCGTGGGCCCGCAGCGAGTTGCTGGTGGCCGACGGTGCGACGGTCGACTGGCGCACCGTGGAACACGACCCGTGGCACTACCTGAGCCCGGTCGCGCTCAGCGACCGCTACCAGGGGTTGCACGCGGAGATGCCGCAGGTCCTGGCGCACCTGCTCCCCGACGAAGACCTGCCCTACACGCTGGCGGGCTTCGTGCCGTTCACTGCTGCGGCCACCTCCGCCTACGCCGAGGCCTACGTCTCGGGTGTCGGTCAGGTCGTGCGCGACCGGCTCTTCACCGCGTTCTGGAGGCACGGTGTCGACCTCAACAACGCCAAGATCCTCCAGACGATGCTGGCCGACGACGTCCGTCAGGGCACCTCGCCCTCCGAGCTGGTGCAGTACTGGGGCTACGCCCTCGACGTCACGGGCGGTCCGATCACCTCGGAAGGCTGGCAGGTGATCCGGGACTGGCGTGCGCAGTGGCAGAAGGCCAGTGGCGTGACTCCCACGCTGGTGGTGGGTTCGGGTGAGCCGATCATCGGGGTCGCGGCCGTCGACTGGCTCGGTGAGCGTGTCCGCGAGCGGGACCTGTTGCGCGACGATCGGAATCGTGAGCACCCGGCGGCCTGAGCGCTCGGGGGCGACGCGCGGCCTCGGCCCGAGTCGCCTCCGGGTGCTCGCCCTGTTGCAGGACGGGCGTGGGTCCCCGACCGCGAACGAGGTGGCCACCTCGTTGGGTCTGCACCCGAACACGGCGCGCTTCCACCTCGAAGCGCTGGCGGAGGCAGGCCTGGTCGTCCGGGAGCGTGAGGAGCGCTCCGCGCCGGGACGGCCCAAGGTCCACTACGTCCCGGCATCGGACGCGCCCCTGGCCGGGGACCGCAACTATCGGCTGCTGGCCGAGATCCTCACCGCGCACCTCTCGGCCACCGCGGCCGACCCGGAGGCTGCCGCCGCGGACGCGGGGCGCACCTTCGGCCGGCTCGCGGCCAGGGAGCGTTCCGGAGCCACGGCTGCAGGAGCCGGATCGCGCACGGAGGCGACCGGGGCCGTCGTCGACACGCTCGATGCCATGGGCTTCGACTCCAGCGTCACGCCCGAGCCGGCCGGGGTCCGGCTCGACGTGCACCGGTGCCCCTTCCTCGAGTTGGCCCACGCCCCCGCCGAGGCGGGCGGACTCAGCGTCGTCTGCGCGGTCCATCGTGGCCTGATGGAGGGGCTGCTGGACGAGACCGGATCCCAGCTGCGGGTCGCCTCTCTCGAGCCGCTCGTCGCTCCCGGCCACTGCATTGCCCGGTTGGTGCGTCAATCTCCCGCCGTGGGCACCCGCCGGGCGGCCGCGTCGCGATAGGTTCGCCGGGTGAAGATCGCGATCACTGGTTCCATCGCCACCGACCACCTGATGACCTTCGGGGGCCGGTTCGCCGACTCCCTCGTCGTCGAACAACTGGACAAGATCTCGCTGTCCTTCCTCGCTGAGGACCTTCAGGTCCGGCGTGGGGGAGTGGCGGCCAACATCGCCTTCGGGATGGCCAACCTCGGACAACGGCCGGTGCTGGTCGGGTCGGTGGGCGAGGACTTCACCGACTACCGGTCCTGGCTGCAGCGGCACGGAGTTGACTGTGACTCCGTGCACGTGTCGGAGTCCCTGCACACGGCGCGCTTCATCTGCACCACCGACACGGACATGGCCCAGATCGCGACGTTCTACGCCGGGGCCATGGCGGAGGCCCGGGACATCGAGCTGGGTCCGGTGGCCCAGCGGGTCGGCGGTCTCGACCTCGTCGTGATCGGCGCCAACGACCCCGTCGCGATGGTGCGCCACTCCGACGAGTGCCGCTCCCGGCGTATCCCCTTCGCGGCAGACCCGTCCCAGCAGCTCGCCTTCGTCGACGGGGACACGATCCGCCAACTCATCGACGGCGCCGAATACCTCTTCACCAACGAGTACGAGAGCCACCTGGCCTGCCAGAAGACCGGCTGGAGCCCGGAAGAGCTCGGTGAGCACGTCCGGGTCCAGGTCACCACCCGAGGCAAGCAGGGTGCCACGATCCGGATCCTGGGCGAGGAGCCGTTCGACGTCCCCATCGCCCGCGAGTTGCGCAAGTCCGACCCGACGGGGGTCGGGGACGCCTTCCGGGCGGGCTTCCTCACGGGACTGGCGGAGCACCTGCCGCCCCGGCGCTGCGCCGAACTCGGGTCGATGCTCGCGACCTACGTCATCGAGACGATCGGGACGCAGGAGTACCTGCTGGGCAAGCGCCAGTTCCTCTCCCGTCTCGCCGACGCCTACGGGGACGAATCGGCAGCGGAGATCGAGCCGCACATCCAGTGTCCACGTCCATGACGGAAGGGCGTCTGGCCGGCGCGTCAGACCCTGCCCGCCCCTGAGCCCCAGTGACCCGACCGGAACCGACGATGCCCAGCCCGCCCCCACCGACCCAGTGGAACTTCGACCTGGCCCGGACCCCACCGGGCGAGGACCTGATCGGCGTGGGCGCCGACCTCGAGGTGGCCACGCTCTACTGGGCCTACGCGGCGGGGGTCTTCCCGATGGGGATCGGTGCCCATGGCTCGGAACCCATCGGGTGGTGGTCGCCTGACCCGCGAGGGATCCTGCGACTCGGTGACCTCAAGGTGAGTCGCTCCCTGCGCAAGTCCTTGTCACACTTCGAGGTCCGGGTCGACACCGCCTTCGAGGAGGTGGTCCACGGCTGCGCCGACCCCGAGCGGCTCGGACGCTGGATCACACCGGCGATCGAGACCGCCTACACCGCCCTGCACCAGAGCGGGTGGGCCCACTCCGTCGAGACGTGGCGAGGCGGGCGGCTCGTCGGGGGCCTCTACGGCGTGGCCATCGGCGGACTCTTCGCAGGGGAGTCGATGTTCCACCGGGTGCCGGATGCGTCCAAGGCTGCGCTGGTGGCGCTGCACGAGTTGCTTGCCGCCGACGGCGATGACCGCCGGCTGGTCGACGTCCAGTGGCGCACCGAGCACCTGGCACGTCTGGGCGTCAGCGAGGTGCCTCGCGAGGAGTATCTCGGCCTGCTCGCCCGGGCCCTCCGGGCGCCGTTGCCCCGACCGTGGGCCTGAGCAGCTCCACGAGATAGGCGGTGTGCGAGTCCTCGGGACGGGCCTCGACGAAGCGGTGCCCCCGCATCCGGCACCAGGCCGGGATGTCATGGGCCGCTGCCGGGTCGGTCGCGAGGACGCGCACCCGGAGCACCTCCGGGCGCTCCTGCACCAGACGGGCGAGGTTGATCACCGGCAGTGGGCACCGCAGGCCGCGGGCATCGAGCAGTGCCTCGCCGATCGGCTCGACCTCGGTCACAGGTCAGTCACCCCCAGGCTGGCGCGCACCCGAGCCACGGTGGGGGCGATGGCGGCGCAGAAGTCGTGCACATCGCTCGGCAGAGCCGGCGCCACGGCGGGCAGCGGGAGCGTGACCCGCAGGTTGCCGTGGGTCAGCACGCCCATGGCGGCGAGGACGTGGCTCGGCGCGAGGGTGCTGGAGGTGCACGCCGAGCCGGACGCGACCGCGAAGCCCTGCCGGTCGAAGTCGTGCACGAGGACCTCCCCGTCGACGAAGAGACTGGAAAAGGTGCACACGTGCGGGAGTCGGTCCTGCGGGGCGCCCACGACCTGGGTGTCCGGGACCGCCCCGGCGGCGACACGGATCTCATCGATGCACTCACGAGCGCCCGCCGCGTCAGCGACTCTCGTGGCCGCCACCTGCTGCCAGGCCTCGGCCGCGGCCAACGCCAACGGCACCCACGGCCCGACGTCAGACCGTCCGTGCTCCACGTCCGCGCGAGCACCACCCCAGTGCCAGCGCACCCCCTCACGCACGACCAGCACCCCGAGCGGGGGACCACCCCACGACTGCGCGTCGCCGACCAGGACGTCCCACGCCGCCGGGACCTCATCACGGCCCAGCGACGAGGTCGCGTCCACCAGCAGGGGTATGCCGCTCTCCCGGGTCCGCGCGTGGGCCGCCACCAGGGGCTGGCGGGTCCCGACCTCGCTGTTCGCGTGTTGCAGCGCGGCAGCCACCGTGCCGGGGAGGGCCACGGCGTGCGCCCAGGCCTCGAGGTCAACGGCGCCGAGCTCATCGACTCGCACCTCATCGAAGTGGTCCGGGTCACCCGACCGGGCGGCGCGCGCACGACCGGGGACGAGGATCGCGGAGTGCTCCACCGCGGAGGCCACCACTCGTGCGCCACGACGCTGCGCGGCATACGTCAGCCCGTCGAGCGCCCTCGTCAGTGCGGCGGGACCGCTCGGCAGGAAACTCACCTCCGGGGGGCGCGCCCCCAGCCCGGCGGCGATGACCTGGCGGGCGGTGTCAACGAGGGCGCGGGCCCGTCGACCCTCGGCGTACAGCCTGGCCGGGTCGGCCCAACCGGCCTCGAGGGCAGCGATCAGGGTCTGGCGGGCGGTCGGGTGCAGCGGTCCCGCGGCGGCGTCGAACAGTCGCCGCCGCGACCCCGCGGGGCGGTCGGACCCCGTCTTGCCCGAATCGTGATCAGCCACGCTGCAACGTTATCGGCCCCCTTGCCTGCCAGCGGGGAAGAGGGACGGTAGGGTTCGCGTGTGGGCACGCTGTGCCCTGCTGTGGAAGCACGATGCAGAAGTGAACGCTCGGTGATGTGAGTGCGAATCTCATCTCACTCGTAACGAAAGGTGCACCTTGTGCCTGAGCACGATGACACCCGCGCGGTGACGGTGCGGAGTCGGCGTACCCGCACGGCAGGACTGGTTGCGGTGAGCATGTTGGCGCTGACCGGCTGTCAGACCCAGTTGGCCAACGGCTTCCTGCCCGATCCGATCTCGGACACCGGCGTGCGGGTCCGTGACCTGTGGAACGGCAGTTGGATCGCGGTGCTGGCGGTCGGCGTCATCACGTGGGGCCTCATGCTCTACGCGGCGGTCCGGTTCCGGCACAAGAAGGGCGATGACGAGCTCCCGGTGCAACTGCGCTACAACGTGCCGGTCGAGATGCTCTACACCATCATCCCGATCTTCATGGTCGCCGTGTTCTTCTACTACACGGCGCGGGACGAAGCCGCTCTCACCGACACGAGCAAGAAGCCTGACGTCACCATCGGCATCGTGGCCAAGCAGTGGAGCTGGGACTTCAACTACGTCGACTCCAACGTCTATGAGACGGGAGTGCACACCACCCTCGATGGCCAGCCCGGCGCCCGTGACCGGATGCCGGTCCTCTACCTGCCGGTCAACCAGCGCGTCGAGTTCGTGCTCAACTCGCGTGACGTGATCCACAGCTTCTGGATCCCGTCGTTCCTGACCAAGCTCGACATCATCCCGGGCAAGACCAACAAGCTTCAGGTCACCCCCTCCCAGGAGGGCGAGTTCCAGGGCAAGTGCGCCGAGCTCTGCGGCGCCTACCACTCGGAGATGCTCTTCATGGTCAAGATCGTCTCGCAGGAGGACTACAACAAGGAGATGGCCCACCTCGCTGAGATCGGCCAGTCGGGCATGCTCCCCGTCGACGCCAGCCGCGAGAAGATGGTCCCCGGCGACGCGAAACTCATCCCCACCCCTGAACTGAGCGGAAGCAATTGATGACCACCACCGCCCCGGTCGCGCCTTCGGTCGCGCCCCCGGTTACGCCCCCTGACTCACGGTCCGACATCAAGGGACGCACGCTCATCAAGTGGGTCACCACGACCGACCACAAGGTCATCGGCAACCTCTACTTCATCACGTCCTTCGCGTTCTTCCTGATCGGCGGCCTGATGGCGCTGATCATCCGGACCGAGTTGCTCGCCCCGGGCCTGCAGGTGGTGGACAGCCCCGAGGTCTTCAACCAGATGTTCACCATGCACGGCACGATCATGCTGCTGCTCTTTGCGACACCGCTGTTCGCCGGCTTCGCCAACGCGATCATGCCGCTGCAGATCGGCTCGCCCGACGTCGCGTTCCCGCGGCTCAACATGTTCGCCTACTGGCTCTACCTCTTCGGCGGGCTGATCGCGGTCTCGGGCTTCCTCACCCCGCAGGGTGCAGCGGCGTTCGGCTGGTTCGCCTACGCGCCGCTGTCGGACGTGGCCTACAGCCCCGGCCTCGGTGGCGACCTGTGGACCTTCGGCCTGGCGCTGGGTGGTTTCGGCACGATCCTCGGTGCCGTCAACTTCATCACGACGATCATCTGCCTGCGCGCCCCCGGCATGACGATGTGGCGCCTGCCGGTCTTCACCTGGACGATCCTGGTCACCTCGCTCATGGTGCTGGTCGTCTTCCCCATCCTCGCTGCCGCGCTCTTCGCCCTCGGCGGTGACCGACGCTTCGGGATGCACATCTTCGATGCCGAGAACGGGGGAGCGATGCTGTGGCAGCACCTCTTCTGGTTCTTCGGCCATCCCGAGGTCTACATCATCGCGTTGCCCTTCTTCGGGATCATCAGCGAGGTCATCCCGGTCTTCTCGCGCAAGCCGATCTTCGGCTACAAGACCTTGGTCTTCGCGACGATCGCCATCGCCGCGCTCTCGATCAGCGTCTGGGCCCACCACATGTACGTCACCGGGCAAGTGCTGTTGCCGTTCTTCGCGGTGATGACCATGCTCATCGCGGTGCCCACTGGTGTGAAGTTCTTCAACTGGATCGGCACCATGTGGGGTGGCAAGGTCAGCATGGACACGCCCATGTTGTGGGCGATGGGCTTCCTGGTCACCTTCCTGTTCGGTGGCCTGACCGGCGTCATCATGGCCAGCCCGGCGCTCAACTTCCACATCTCCGACACCTATTTCATCGTCGCCCACTTCCACTACACGGTGTTCGGTACGGTCGTCTTCGCGATGTTCTCGGGCTACTACTTCTGGTGGCCCAAGCTGACCGGTCGGATGCTCGATGAGAAGCTCGGCAAGATCCACTTCTGGATGCTGTTCATCGGCTTCCACACCACGTTCCTGATCCAGCACTGGCTCGGGGTCGAGGGGATGGCTCGCCGGTATGCGGACTACCTGCCGGAGGAAGGGTTCCAGGTGGCCAACATCATCTCCAGCGCCGGGGCCTTCCTGCTCGGGGCCTCGATGATCCCGTTCATGTACAACGTGTGGAAGACGTGGAAGACCGCGCCGATGGTCCAGACCGACGACCCGTGGGGATACGGCGGGTCGCTGGAGTGGGCTACCTCCTGCCCGCCGCCGCGGCACAACTTCACGTCGCTGCCGCGGATCCGTTCGGAGCGTCCGGCCTTCGACCTGCACCACCCAGAGGTGGCGCCACGGGCTGGGCTGGCCCCCGACCGGGGCACCCTCATCTCGGTGATGGGACCTGCCGACGTGGGTGACCAACCCGAGAACATCCGGCACGACCGGCACGAGATGAAAGACTGACCCCATGAAGATCGAGACCAAGCTCTTCTTCGGCATCATGCTCTTCTTCGGACCCGTGGCGCTGATCTATGGCTTCTGGACCAAGTGGACCGAGCCGATCGGCGTCGTGGCGCTCACCCTGACGGCGCTGCTCTTCGCGCTGATCGGGTTCTACCTGTGGCGCACCGGCAAGGAGCTCCCGTTCCGGCCCGAAGACAACCTGCACGGCGAGATCGCCGACGCTGAGGGCGACTACGGCTACTTCGTCGCCAGCTCCTGGACGCCGCTCTGGCTGGCTGGGGCGGGTGCAGTGATGTTCGCCGGACTGGCCGTCGGCTGGTGGCTCTTCATCATCGGCGCCCTCCTGGGCGTCATCGCTGTCGTGCTGTGGGTCTTCGAGTCCTTCTCGGGTGAGTACTCGATCTGACCCAGCCACACGTACATCGGTGGAGGGGACGACCTGATCAGGTCGTCCCCTCCACCTTTGTGTTGACTGCTAGTCAGTTGACGGCCTGGCCCGCCCTCCCGATGGCTGAGCAGACGCCGCTGCGTCGCTCACGATGGACTGCAGCGCGGCGACGTGCTGGGCGAACGCAGAGCGTCCCTGACGCGTAGCCCGATAGGTCGTGGTGCCACCGCGCCCTCGTGACTTGCTCACGGTGATGTAGCCGCTCGCTTCCAGCGCGGACATCTGTTTGGACAGGTCGGAGTCGCTCACCCCCAGGTGCTGCTTGAGGAAGGTGAAGTCGGTCGAGGACGAGTGCGCGAGAACCGCCATGATCGAGAGCCGCTTGGGCGCATGGATCACCGGGTCGAGGCCGGCCAGGCTCATGAGGAGAGCCGGCCTCGAGTCCTGGCGGCAGCTCGCTCGTAGACTTTCTCATAGCCCGCGAGCCCGGCCGTGACGAGCACGAAGGTGACGCCCAGCGTCACGGGCACCGGCAGCCACGCGATGCAGGCGGCTACCAGCACGACGACGGCCACGGCCCCGACCGTGTAGCCGATGTACGCACGGCGGAACTCGCCGGGGACGTTGCGGATCGAGGGACTGGTCCCGCGCTTGCGGCGGTACCACCCCAGGAAAGCGCCCTCGACAGTGACGAGGAGGAGCACCACGACTACCATCCACACCCCTGGAGAGGGGATGACGAAGGCCGCCACGAGCGCAGTGGCCCAGAGGCCGGCCGCCAGAGCGAACCACCACGGCGTGGGTGGGTAGTCGATGTAGGGGGCAGCTGCTGCGCGGTCGGCGGCGAGCAACTCCTCGGCAGGGTCGAGAGAACTTTCCATAGAGGAAAGCTACCGTAATGCTTTCCATGCTGGCAAGTACATTCAGTCTCTCTGGATCATCACCCGGTACACGCGGGCTGCGGGTCGGCAGGATCGGGCTGAGGGTCAGCAGGGTTCGGTGCGGATTCAGCCCCATCCGAGTTCATGGAGGTGCTCATCGTCGATGCCGAAATGGTGAGCCACCTCGTGCACGACGGTGATGGCGATCTCTTCGCGGAGCTCGTCGGCGGAGTCACACAGGCGTTCCAGCGGGCCTTGATAGATCGTGATGCGGTCTGGGAGAGCCCCAGCGGCCCACCAGCCGTCCCGTTCGGTCAAGGGGGTGCCCTCGTATACCCCAAGCAGTTCTGGGTCGTCTGCGGGCGGTTCAGGCTCAATCAGGATGACGACGTTGTTCATCGCGGCCGACAGGGTCGGGGGGATCGAGTCCAGGGCGTCGCCCACAGCATCCTCGAAGTCCTTATCGCTCAGGTGGTGCACACGCCCGAGTCTCGCACGCAGGCGATCCCACGCCGGCGCGCCCTGGGCCCGGTGGATGTCGCAGCCTGGCACCCGGGGGTGGTGCCGGGCACACTGCTGTCCATCGGAGTGACGCGAGGCTCGCGGTGCCGACAACGAAGGGCCGCACCGCTCGCTGAGAGTGGTGCGGCCCTTCGTTGTCGTCGCCCGGTGTGGCTCAGCGAGTCGGCGCGTTCGCCGGCTGCTCGCCGGATCCGACCTCACCCGCCGGCACCTCACCGGCTGGCACCTCGCCGGCCGGCAGGGCGATGGGACGTGCCACGTGGTCGTCAGCGCTCGGCCCGTGGTGTGCGGCCTCGAGCTCGGCCGGTGTCGGGGGAGCGACCCGGTCCTTGAAGTAGAAGTGCGACATCTTGGCGCGCAGTCGCTCCTTCCGGGCCAGCGGGCTGGCCACTCCGTTCTCGTCGACACCGGTGGTGAGCTGCAGCGGCGCATTGGTCTCCTGCTGCACGAGAGGCCAGCGCTCCTCAGGCGTGAGCGGAGCGTGGATCTCCTCGAACTCACCGTTCGCGTGGCGCCAGATCACACCGGTCTCTCGCCCGTGCAGGACCTTGGACCGGTCCGCACGTTGCAGGCTGAGGCAGATCCGCTTGGTGATCATGAACGCGATCGGCGGGCCGATGAAGAAGAGGAGCCGCAGTGAGTTGGTGATGTCGTTGATCGACAGGTGCAACTTGATCGCCATGATGTCGTTGCCTGCGGCGAACATCAGCACGACGTAGTACGTGATGCCGGCCACGCCGATCCCAGCCCGGGTCGGGGCGTTGCGAGGGCGATCGAGCAGGTGGTGCTCCCGCTTGTCGCCAGTCACCCAGGCTTCGACGAACGGGTAGACGCCGATGAGAGTCCACATGATCGGGAGCAACAGGATCGATCCCGGGAAGATGTTCATCGACCAGGTTCGGTCGAAGGCCACGAATTCAAGGAACCCCGGGAGTAGTCGTAGCGCGCCGTCGGCGAAGCCCATGTACCAGTCCGGTTGCGACCCGGCGGTGATGGGTGAGGGGTCGTAAGGGCCATAGCCCCAGACCGGGTTGATCGACACGACCGCCGAGATGAGCGTGATGACGCCGAAGACCATGAAGAAGAAACCGCCGGCCTTGGCGATGTAGACCGGCATGAACGGGAAGCCGACCACGTTGTTGTTGGTCCGGCCAGGACCCGGGTACTGGGTGTGCTTGTGCACGAACACCAAGAGGATGTGTGCGGTGAAAAGCCCGACGAGCAGGGCCGGTAGGAGCAGCACGTGCACCGAGTAGAGACGCGGGATGATGGCCTCGCCGGGGAAGGCTCCGCCGAAGATGAAGTAGGCCATGTACGAGCCGATGACCGGGAAGGACTGGACGAAGCCGTTCATCGCCCGGATGCCAGTGCCCGAGAGCAAGTCGTCCGGCAGGGAGTAGCCGGCGAAGCCCTCGATGCAGGCCAGCATCGACAGGATCGTGCCAAAGACCCAGTTGATCTCGCGGGGCTTGCGGAAGGCGCCGGTGAAGAAGACGCGGGCCATGTGCACGAACACCGCGACCACGAAGATCAACGCGGCCCAGTGGTGGATCTGCCGGATCAGGAGGCCGCCTCGGATGTCGAACGAGATGTCCAGAGTCGACTTGTAGGCATCTGAGACCATGACGCCCTGCAAGGGGATGTAAGACCCGTCGTAGGGGACCTGGGTCATGCTCGGGACGAACCAGAAGCTCAGGAAGACCCCGGTCAGGAGGCAGATGATCATCGAGTACATCGCGATCTCGCCCAGCATGAAGGACCAGTGGTCGGGGAAGACCTTCTTCATCAAGGGGCCGATGCCCTTGGCCCCGCCGCTCCGGTCATCCAGCCAGCCGGCGAGGCCACCGAGAGGCTTGGTCGCTGCTTGTTTCTGCGACGCAGCCTGGTCGCCGGCGCGCAGCCCTTCGGCCGTTCGGGTCTGCTCCGTGGTGCTCATGCGCGCTCCCAGAAACTCGGCCCGACGGGCTCGTGGAACCCTTCGGGTGCGACGAGGTAACCTGCGTCGTCAACGGTGATCTTGAGCTGCGGCAGGGGCCGCTTGGCCGGTCCGAAAATGACTTTGCAGTCTTCGGTGAGGTCGAAGGTCGACTGGTGGCACGGGCACAGCAGATGGTGTGTCTGCTGCTCGTAGAGGCCCACCGCGCAGCCGACGTGCGTGCAGACCTTGGAGTAGGCGACGACTCCGTCGACGCCCCAGTCCTTGGCCTTCTGGACGCGGATCTCGTCGGGGTTCAGGCGGATCAGGATGACCGCAGCCTTGGCCTTGGCCTCCAGGACGTGCTTGCGCTCGTCAATGTAGGTCTGCAACGTCTCGGGCATCACGTGGAAGACCGAGCCGTTGGTCACGTCGGAGAGCTTGATCGGGGTCATCTCTGGGTCGCGCATCAACCGGATCGGCTTGCCGCCGTTTCCCTTGACGTCCCAGATCGTCTCCGACAACTCGTCGTGGGGGAGCGGCCCGAGGGAACCGACGAGTTGCAGCCCCAACGGAAGCGCGAAGAGGCCGAGCGCGCCGCCGAGCGAGTACTTGATCACTGGACGCCGGTTCATCTGGGTCGACTCGACACCCGCGCCGACGACCTCGGCCGCCTGGGCACGGTCCTCCTCCGGGGACGCCTGTAGGTGGCGCTCCTCGGACACCTCTTCATCCGACATCAGCGTCTTGGCCCAGTGGATGGCACCGACACCGATGAAGAAGAGGGAGAAGCCGAGGGAGAGGCCGAGGGCGATGTTCTGGGTCTTGGTCTTGCCGACGCCCGGGAGGAACATCGTGGCCTCGTCGCGGATCCCGAAGTAGGCCACGATGAAGGCCAGGGTAGCGAGCATGGAGAGGCCGAAGAAGGTGGCCACCTGCCGCTCGTAGCGCTTGGCGGCCTTGGGGTCGTTGTCCCCGGCCCGATGGATGTGGGGAGGCAGACCGGGGTTGACGAACTGGTCATCCGCCGATCGCGGCACCAACGTGCCCGCACCGGAAACGGGTACGACGGACCCGGCTCCCGGCTGCTCGTTCTCGTTGTCGTTCATCGGGTCGTCCTGTCGTTCGTGAGCGGGACAGTGGTGCGAGGGAGAGCGCTCATGCTGCCTTCTTGCCGAGCCAGACGCAGCAGCCGATCAGGATGCCCAGTGCGACGGTCCAAACGAAGGCGCCCTCGGTGACCGGCCCCAGGTTGCCGAGGGTCAGACCGCCGACGTTCGTCTCGTTGTTGATCTCGTGCAGGTAGGAGATCACCTTCTGCTTGGACTCAGGCGTCAGGTTGGTGTCGCTGAAGACGGGCATCGACTGTGGGCCGGTCTCCATCGCCTCGTAGATGTGCTTCCCGGAGATGTCGGTCAGGGCGGGGGCGTACTTGCCGCGGGTCAGCGCACCGCCAGCGCCGGCGAAGTTGTGGCACATGGCGCAGTTGACGCGAAAGATCTCGCCGCCTTCGGCGATCGCGGCGTTGTTGGCCGTACCAGCCTCGAGCGGGGTCGTGTATTTTTCACTCGGAACGCTCGGGCCGGGGCCGAGCGCCGCGACGAAGGCTGCCATCGACGCGATCTGGTCGTCGTCGAACTTGATCTTCTCCTGGCGCGGTGCCTGCACGTTGGGTGCGGTCATCGGCATCCGACCGGTGCCGACCTGGAAGTCGACAGCTGCGGCACCGACACCGACGAGCGACGGGCCCGACGCGGTCCCTTGCGCATTGACGCCGTGGCAGGTGGCGCAGTTGGCGATGAAGAGGTCCTTGCCCTGCTCGACCGAAGCGGCCGAGACGGCTGAGGCGTTGGCCTGCTTGGGCGCGAGCAGCGAGTAGATCCCGCCGGTCAGCATGAGCCCGAGCAGGACGAGCACCACGATGGCAGCGGGATGCCTGCGCCGGGCAGCCAAGGCGTTCACAATGAGGTCCTGTCGTCCGTGGGGAGAGGGCGGGGGAAAGTCACAGTTCTCAACTACTTCAAGATGTAGATCGTGGCGAACAGGGCGACCCACACCACGTCGACGAAGTGCCAGTAGTAGGACGTCACGACTGCGCCCATCTCGTTGGCCTTCGTGTAACGGCGGGTCGTGAAGGTGCGGGCAATGATGAGCAGGAAGGCGATCAGGCCGCCGGTGACGTGGATGCCGTGGAAGCCGGTTGCCATGTAGAAGACCGAGCCGTAGGCGTCCGAGGACAAGGTGATGCCCCCGTGGGTCATCTCGGCGTACTCCATGACCTGGCCGGAGATGAAGAACGCGCCGAAGAGATAGGTCAGGACATACCACTCCCGCATCCCCCAGCTCTTGATCTGGTGGAGCTTGCCGGTACGGGCCTTCTGCCCGTCCTCGGCCTTCCACACACCGAGCTGACACCACACGGAAGAGATCACCAGCACGGTCGCGTTGATCGCGGCGAACGTGACGTTGAGCTTGGGGGTCGATTCAGCCCACAGGTCAGTCCGGACCGACCGGAGTTGGAAGTAGACCGCGAAGAGCCCGGCGAAGAACATGAGTTCGCTCGCCAACCAGACGATGGTGCCCACCGCGACCATGTTTGGTCGGGTCGCTGGTCCGGTGCCCGTAGGGGTCGCCATGGTGCTTGAAGGTATCGCCGATGCAGTCGCCACGACGGTCATTATTCCCACATTCCCGTCCGAGTGGGTGAGGCACCCCCCTTTTTGTCATCAGGTGAGCGTGATTTCGTTACTTTTCGGAGTGTCGCGCCCCTCCGTGAGGCCTGCGGGTGGAGCGTCATGCCGCCCGGTAGCATCAACCCATGACCGCTACGAACGCCTCTTCGGCCGACACCCCGGCAGCCCTCCCCCAGGGCAGGGGCACCGACCTGCACCGGGTCAGCATCCTGCTCTACAGCGACGACTTCACGACGCGGGATGCGGTGCGTGCCGCTGTCGGTCGGCGCCCCGCCAAGGACGTTGAGGTGCGTCAGTGGCACGAGTGCGCCACGCACGCGGCGGTAGTCAGTGCCGTCGAGTCCGAGTCTTTCGACATCCTCATCCTCGACGGGGAGGCCGCCAAGGTGGGCGGCATGGGGCTGGCCCGGCAGCTGAAGAACGAGATCTTCAACTGCCCGTCGATCATCGTCCTGACCGGGCGTCCACAGGACAGTTGGCTCGCGGCCTGGTCCCAGGCCGACCTCGCCGTCCCGCACCCCTTGGACCCGATCTCGTTGACCGCGGCCGTGGCGACGCTGGCGCGATCCGTGCCTCTGACGGACTGAGTCGTGTCGCCGGAGCACTCGAGCACCTGGCCCTCTGTTCTAGCCGAACTCATCGCGGGACGCGACCTCGATCGTGGGGCCACTGAGTGGGCCATGTCCCAGATCATGGCCGGGGAGGCGACTTCCGCGCAGATCGCCGGGTTCCTCATCGGGCTGCGGGCCAAGGGTGAGAGCGTCGAGGAGATGCACGGGCTCGCCGAGCAGATGCTGGCCCACGCCCACCGCATCGAGGTGCCCGAGCCGAGCCTCGACATCGTCGGCACCGGCGGCGACCGAGCCAACACGGTCAACATCTCAACCATGTCCGCGATGGTTGCTGCTGCGGCCGGCGTGCGGCTCGTCAAGCACGGCAACCGGTCCGCGTCCTCGTCGTCGGGGTCGGCGGACGTCCTGGAGGCGCTGGGGGTCGACCTGTCCCTGCCGCCGGAGCGGGTCACCGAGGTCGTGCACGAGGCCGGGATCACCTTTTGTTTCGCGCAGACCTTCCACCCGTCCTTCCGGTTCACCGCCGTGCCGCGCCGCGAGCTGGCCATCGGCACGGCCTTCAACTTCCTCGGGCCGCTGACGAACCCCGCGCAGCCGACCTACGCGGCAGTGGGGTGCGCAGACGAAGCCATGGCACCCCTGCTGGCGGGCGTGTTCGCCAGTCGCGGCAAGGACGCCGCAGTCTTCCGTGGCGATGACGGACTCGATGAGGTCACGGTGTCCACGACGACGCAGGTGTGGTGGGTGCGTGGGGGCGGCGTGACCCGGCGAACGGTCGACCCGTCCCGTGTCGGGCTCGCCCTGCATTCGGTCGAGACCCTGCGTGGCGGCGACGCGCTGCACAACGCCGATGTCGTTCGCTCCGTGTTCGCCGGGGCGACGGGGCCGGTGCGGGACGCCGTCCTGCTCAACACGGGGATTGCCCTGGCGTTGACCGTGCCCGACTCCGGTGACAACCAGGCGTCGTTCGACGCCGACCTGCGCGCGGGCATGGATCGTGCTGCTGCGGCCATCGACTCCGGTGCTGCCAGCGGACTCGTCGAGCGCTGGGTGGCCGCCACCCGTGCCTGATCCCTGGTGACCCCTGGCGGAGGAGGGGGTACCGGACGCGTCGCACCACGTGGCCGAGAGCCCACGCAGGGGTCTGGTCAGCCTCCGTCGAGCCCGAGGCTGAAGGCTGCTTCGAGGTCGTGGGCCGAGTAGGTGCGGAACGCGATGTGCGTCGAGGTGCCGGTCACCCCCGAAACCTTGTTGAGGCGGTCCGCGATGACGTCAGCGAACTCCTCGTGGGCGCTGACCCGCACCATGGCGATGAGGTCGGCATCCCCGGTGACGGAGTAGACCTCGGAGACGGCTGGGATCTCGGCGATGGCCTCAGCCACCTCAGGGATCCGGTTGACCTCGCAGCTGATCAGGACGATGGCGGTGATCACCGCACCACCCTATCCGGCGGGACGCAGTCCCGAGCGGAGCGGGCGTGCCCCAGTCAGGTGGTCGCGGTCGAAACCGCTCGCTGCCCGCTCCACCGCCGGCTCGAGTTCGTGACGCACCGACCCGGCTCCACCCACCGGGCACGTCCACGTCCCGTCCAGCTCGATGATCCGCACTCCCGGTGCCTCGAGCCAGCGCAGCACGATCTCCGCCTCCTCGGTCAGCCCGGCCGGAACCCCGCGGGTCGGCTTGGCCACGACCTCCGCGGTTGTCTGGAGGGTGCTCACGACCGGCATCGGGTCAGCGCCACGTGAACTCACGGCGGTCCCGGCCAGCTTGCCGTGCCGGATCACCACGAGCTCCCACCCTCCCGACTCGTGCCTCCGGGCCGCGACGATCTCGGCAGCTGCGCACAGGGGAGCCAGCCGCTGGGCCCGCGCGGCGCCCCGGACGAGGTGCACGAAGCGGTCCCGGACCTTGGCCGCGTCCTCGAACCGCTCCTGGGCGGCGAGTTCTGCGAGCCGGCCCCGCAACTGGTCGGCGCCGGCTCGGGCGTTGCCGTCGAACAGGGCCGCGCACTCGGCTACGACGGCGCCGTAGGCCTCGGCCGACTGCTGGCCGATGCAGGGTCCGCCGCAACGGCCCAACTCGGCCAGGGCGCAGGCGCTCTGGGCGCCGGTGAGTCGCTTGGTGCACTGCCGCAACGGGATCACCTCGTGCACGGCGTCGATGGCCGCCTGGGCGGTCGCCCGAGATCGGAACGGGCCGATGTAGTGGGCGTCGTCGCGGGCGATGGACCGCACGATGCTCAGACGTGGGAAGCGGTCCCGGGTCAGCGTGACCCAGAGGGCGCGGCCAGCATCCTTTGACCGTCGGTTGAAGCGCGGCTTGTGCTCGTCGATCAGGCGCAGCTCGCGGACCTGGGCCTCGAGGGTGGTCTGGCACACGACAGGGGTGACGTCATGGGCCAGCCGGACCATGTCGGACATCCGACGTCGCTGCTCTGACGCGGTGAAGTAGGTGCGCACGCGAGCGCGGATGTCCCGACTCGTGCCGACGTAGAGGACCTGACCGTTGCCGTCCTTGAAGAGGTAGACGCCTGGGGCGTGGGGGAGCCCGTCGGCCAGGAAGCGCTTGCGGCGCTGGGCCGGGGTGACCCGGGAGCTGTAGCTACCCAGCTCCTCGAGGGTGTGCACGCCGAGGCTGCCGACCCTGGCAATCAGGCCGTGCAGCACGTCCACCGTGGCGCGGGCGTCGTGCAAGGCTCGATGGTCCGGGACCGTGTCGGCGCCGAACAGCGTGGCCAAGCTGGACAACTTGTGGTTGCGAGTCTCGTCCCTGGTCACGAGGTGTCGAGCCAGCTGCAGCGTGTCGATGACCTCGAAGGCGGGCCAGTCGATGCCGACACGCCCGGCGGCGGCCTTGAGGAAGCTCAGGTCGAAGCGGGCGTTGTGCGCGACGAGCACGCTGCCCCGAGCGAAGTCGAGGAAGGCCGGAAGTGCCGACTCGATGCGGGGGGCATCCGCGACCATTGCATTGGTGATCCCGGTCAGCACCGAGATGAAGGGCGGAATGGGCTCGGCCGGGTTGACCAGTGTCTGGAACTCGCCCATCACCTCTCCGCCGCGGACCTTCACGGCACCGATCTCGGTGATGCCGGCCTCGGCGGGGTTGCCACCGGTCGACTCGAGGTCGACGACGACGAACGCGACATCGGACAGCTGGGTCCCGAGGTCGTCGAACGTCGTCTGGATCACCTGCATGTCGTTGACGGTAGGGGTCCGCACCGACAACGGCGTGAAGGCGGGGCCGGGCGACTGGGATCTCCCGTGGGTGAGGAGTTGCCGTAGGGGCACTGTCGGTGCTGGTCCCTACCGTCAGTGGAGACAGATCGTCACGACGGAGGAAGGTGACCACGATGATGCTCGTCGACTGCCAGACCTGCCCCGTGCGGGAGGTGCACTGCGCCGACTGCATGGTGATGGCGCTGACTCGGCTCCCCATGCCGGTCCGGGCCCCTGACCAGGATTGGGTGCCGGGTGAGGACCTCCCGGATGACCGGCCGCTCGATCCGGCGGAGCGCCGGGCGGTTTCGATGTTCATCGCGGCCGGCCTCATCAGCCGGGCGGAGGGTGCTTCCCTCACGGCCACCGTCGAACCAGTTCCCGGTGTTCGACGCCCCGTTGGTGCACGTCGGATGGCGGCGGGCTGACGGCTGGGTCGACGACGAGGGCCACGACTAGGTCGACGACGAGGGCCACGACTGGGGGACGACGAGGGCCACGAGGGCCACGACGAGGCCACGAGGGCCACGACGAGGCCACGGCTGGGCGACAGTTAGAACACGACTGGGCGTGGGACGGGCCGGCAGCGTGCCACGATGAGGCAGTGCGGCGTCAGCGAGGTGGGACTTTCAGCCGAGGGATCGCCCTGCTGGCGGCGCTTCTGCTGGGCGCCGGTTGCTCCTCCCCAGTCAACTCAGCCAACTCACTCAGCTCAGCAGACTCGCCCAACTCGACCACGTCGGCCAACTCGCTCAGCTCAGCAGACTCGCCCGATTCGCCCAGCTCGACCACCACGCCCACCCCTGCTGCGACGGCTGCCACGGCTGCCGGTGCGCTGACGGAGGGTGCGGCCCGTCCGGACGATGGGGCGTCAGCGAGGCTGGCGATGGCCAGGACACTGGTCAGCGAGCGCCTCAGTGCACAGGCCCGGGGATCGCGGGTGCAGTGGCTGGCCCGGGTTTCCGGTGCCACGCTTCGCTCCGGGCAGGGCGCCATCTTTGACCGAATGGCATTGATCGGGGTCACCGACCTGCGGTTGGTGTCCGTGACCGAGGTCGCGCCGCCACTCTCGCCTCAGGCGGACGAGGGTGTCGCCTGGGGTGTGCGAGCGACCATCGACTATGGCATCGACGGCTTCCAGACGGCGCCTCGAAGCTTCACGCTCGACCTGAGCCTGAAGGCTGCCAAGGGAGTGCCCGGCACAGCAGTCCTGGTCGACTCGAAGCCGGCGGATCGACCGCAGCCCTGGGACCTGACGGGTTTGCAGGTGCTGCGATCGACACAGTCGCTCGTGCTCGGAGTCGGCCCAGAGGCACTCCTCGACGACGTCCGGCGCCGTGCGGACGAGGCGCGCGGACGCGTCGCCGGAGTCTGGGGCACGGCGGTGCCGAGCGTGATCATCGTGCCGAGTACCACCGCGGACGCAGCCCGATTGCTGGGGGTTGACCCCGGGGGTTCCTCCGGGGCTCTCACCGGTGTGGCCGCCGTGACCGACGGCCCGTTGACCGCGGGCGGACCGGCTGGAGCCGACCGGGTCGTCATCGTCCCGGGAGCGTGGAGGTCCCTGACCGGGACCGGGCGTGATGTCGTCCTCACCCACGAGTTGACCCACGTCACGGTCCGCGCCACCACGACCCGGGCCGTCCCGCTCTGGCTGTCCGAGGGATTCGCCGAGTACGTCGCCTACCGCGATGTCCGGCTCCCCGAGTCCACCATCGTCGCGCCGCTCCTGGAGCAGGTGCGCCAATCGGGTCTACCGGCGGGGCTTCCTGACGCCGCAGCGTTCGCACCGGCGAATGGAGCGTTGTCGACGGCCTACGGCGAGGCGCTGTGCGCGGTCCGCACCCTCGTGGACCTCCGCGGAGAGGCAGCTCTGGTCCGCCTCTACCGCGCCGCAGCGGGTGGGCTGATCCCGCCGCACGAGCAGCTCGGTGACTCCGAGGCGATCGTCGACGACGCGCTGCTGTCGACCCTGGGGGTGTCCCGAGGGCAACTCGAGAGCGATTGGCGAGACAGGATCAGGCGCCTGGCCGGAGTATGACGACGGCGGCCGATCTCTGTGAGATCGGCCGCCGCCTCCATCCGGCGTCGCTGGATCAGGAGTAGAGCTTCTCCACGGCGTCACTGAAGTCGTGCAGCACGATGTTGCGCTTCATCTTGAGCGATGGCGTCAGGTAGCCGTTCTCCTCGGTGAAGTCGCCGGGCAGGACGTCGAACTTGCGGATCGACTCAGCCTTGCTCACGGCCTTGTTGGCCCGGTCCACCGCTTCCTGCAACTCCGCGAGCACCTTGGGGTGGGTCCGCGCCTGCTCGATGGAGACGCCCTCGAGTCCGTTGTTGGCGGCCCAGAGCGGCCACAAGTCGGCGTCCAGGGTCAGCAGGGCACCGATGAACGGCTTCTGGTCCCCGACGACGATGCATTGCGACACGAGGGTGTTGGAACGGAGACGATCCTCCAGGACGGCCGGTGCGACGTTCTTGCCGCCTGCCGTGACGATGATCTCCTTCTTGCGGCCGGTGATGCGCAGGTAGCCATCCTCGTCCAGCTCCCCGAGGTCACCGGTGTAGAACCAGCCGTCCCGGATGGCCTCGGCGGTAGCCGTGTCATTGCCGTGGTAGGTGGAGAAGACACCGACCCCCTGGAGCAGGATCTCTCCGTCGTCGGCGATCCGGACACCGCTGCCCGGCAGCGGGATGCCGACCGTGCCGATCTTGATCTTGTCCGGTGTGTTGACGGTGATGGGAGCGGTCGTCTCGGTCAGTCCGTACCCCTCGAGGATGTTGACCCCGATGCCGCGGTAGAAGTGCCCGAGGCGGGTGCCGAGGGGGCCGCCACCCGACACGGCCCACTGCACCTTGCCGCCCATGGCGGCGCGCAGCTTGCCGTAGACGAGCTTGTCGAAAACCGCGTGTTGGAGCTTGAGGAGGAGTCCGGGGCCACCGTTGTCGCGGGCCTGGCTGTGCGCGATGGCCACCGACGCGGCACGCAGGAAGATCTTGCCCTTGCCCTCGGTGGTCGCCTTGAGCTCGGAGGAGTTGTAGATCTTCTCGAAGACGCGCGGCACGGCCAGGATGAAGGTCGGCTGGAAACTGGCGAAGTCGGCGAGCAAGGTCTTGATGTCGGAGGAGTGACCCATCCGGACCCGGGAGGCGACGCAGAGCACTTCGATGAACCGGGCGAAGACGTGGGCCAGGGGCAGGAAGAGCAGGGTCGAGGAGCCCGGGACGAGCACGATGTCACCGAGCTTGTGGATGGTGTTGTCCGTCAGGTCGAGGAAGTTGCCGTGAGTGAGTTGGCAGCCCTTGGGTCGACCGGTCGTGCCGGAGGTGTAGATGAGGGTGGCGGGGGAGGTGCGGTCGAGACCGTCCCGGCGGGCTGCGAGGTCGGCATCCGTGACGTCCGCGCCGTCGGCGCGCAGCGTGTCGATCGCCCCGCCCTCGATCACGAAGACCTGTCGCACCCCCGCAACCTCATCGCGCACCGACGCGATCGACGCAGCATGCTGCTCGGTCTCAGCGAACACGGTCGATGCCCCGGAGTCCTCGAGGATCCACTGGATCTGCTCCTCGGAGGAGGTTTCGTAGATCGGCACGACGACCCCTCCGGCCGCCCAGGTGGCGAAGTCGATGAGGGTCCACTCGTAGCGGGTGCGCGCCATCAGGGCGACCCGGTCGCCGGGAGCGACGCCGGCGGCGATGAGCCCCTTGGCCACGCCCGCCACGTCATCAGCGAACTGCGACCAGGTCACGTGGGACCACGTGCCGTCTGACTCCTTCTTGGAAAAGGCGACCTCGCTGGGCGCTTCCGATGCGTTGCGCATCGGCAGATCACCGAGGGATCCCTCGGTGGTGTGGGGCGCCAACGCGGCGACGACGTGCTCCCTCATGCTGTTCTCACTCCTCTTGGGCGGACTGCTGTGAGGCAACCCTATCGACCCGCATCCGCCCGCCACGACAGGTTCGAGGTGATGACGCGATACTCTTCCGCGCATGGCCGATCGCACCGAGTCCTCCATCGTCATTGCCGCCCCGCCCGGCGACGTCCTCGACGTCATTGCCGACTTCGAGGCTTACCCGCAGTGGGCCGGTGAAGTGAAGCGGGCCCAGATCGTCGCCGATGAGGATGGTGACGGCTGGGCTGACCAGGTCGAGTTCACCCTCGACGCCGGGGTCATCAAGGACACCTACGTCCTCGAGTACGACTGGGACCTGGCGGAGGACGGCACCGGGGTGTTGTCGTGTCCTACACGCTGGCGGCGGACGGGTCCTCGACCAGGGTGACCTACCGGCTCGCCGTGGACGTCAAGATCCCGATGATCGGGCTGCTCAAGCGCAAGGCAGAGAAGGTCATCGTCGACACGGCCCTCAAAGAACTCAAGAAGCGCGTCGAGGCCTGAGCCGGCCGTGGTGGACGCATCGGGACCCGAGGCCGGCGAGGCCAGCGCAGAGAGGGAGCGCGAGCCGCGGGTGGGAACCGTCGCGGACGAGGCGGCGCGCCTGGTCGAGCTGCTCGCCAGCCGGCCGACCTGGACCGATCCGGTCCGGCGACCAGGGACAGGACCCCGACCAGAGGAGGGGGCCGGTGCCGACGACCCCACGGGGGAAGCAGGGCCCGACGGGTCGCGACCGGGTGCGCGGGGCGAATGCACCTGCGGCGGACGCGCGCCCGCCTGCCAGGTGTGCCCGGTCTGCCAGCTGATCAGCTTCGCCAGCCAGATCAGCCCGGAGACCTTTGACCGGGCCGCCGACCTCATCGACTTCGCGGCCACCGCCCTGCGAGACCTGGCCACGGCCCGGCGAGACGAGCGTGACGCGTCCAGCTCCTCCGACGACGGGCCGGACCCGGCCGAGCCAACGCCGTGAGTGACGACCTGGCGATCGGGATCGACATCGGTGGCACCAAGGTCGCCGGGGGCGTGGTCGACGGTGCCGGGCAGATCCTGGCTCGCACCCGGCGCGACACGCCGCACCGGACGACGGCCCCACGGGTCGTCGAGGACCTGATCGTCGAGTGCGTCACCGAACTCCTGGCGGCGCCCGAGGCGCGCGGGGCGGTGGTCGCCGTCGGGATCGGGGCTGCCGGCTTCGTCTCGGCCGATCGCGCCAGCGTCGTCTTCGCCCCACACCTGTCGTGGCGCAGCGAACCGTTGCGCGACTCGCTCCAGCAACGCATCCCGGTCCCGATCACCGTCGAGAACGACGCGAACGCGGCCGCCTGGGCCGAGGCCACCTTCGGCGCCGCCCGCGGCGAGACCCATGCCGTGATGATCACTCTGGGCACGGGCATCGGAGGGGCGCTGGTCATCGACCGGCGGATCCAACGGGGCCGCTACGGCATCGCCGGCGAGTTCGGGCACATGCAGATCGTGCCCGACGGGATCAGGTGCGAGTGCGGCAACCGAGGCTGCTGGGAGCAGTACGCCAGTGGGAATGCCCTGGTCCGCGAGGCCCAGCACCTGATCGACGCTGGTTCCCCGGTCGTCGCCGAGATCCTCCACCGGTTGGGCGGCGATCGGAGCGGGCTCACCGGCCCCTTCATCACCGAGTCCGCTCGCCACGGCGACCCGATGGCGCGCGAGCTGCTCGCCGACATCGGCTACTGGCTCGGCCTGGGCATGGCCAACCTCGCGGCAGCGTTCGATCCCGGACTCTTCGTCGTCGGGGGAGGGGTCAGCGCGGCTGACGAGATGCTCCTGGGACCCGCCCGCGAGGCGTTCCGCAGGCAACTCACGGGCCGCGGCTATCGGCCGGAAGCCCGGATCGTCCGAGCCAAACTCGGCCCCGAAGCCGGGCTCATCGGCGCGGCCACTCTGGCCCGATCTGAGGCGTGACCGCGTGGTGCGGCCATGACGGTGCCATCGCAGCCGGGGTGTCCGACGCCCGGGACCGTGCGGGTGGCGAGCTACAACGTGCGAGACCTGCTCGATGACCACGCGGCCGCAGCGCGGGTCGTCCGCGCGATCGACCCCGACGTGCTGTGCCTGCAGGAGGTGCCGCGACGGCTGACGACCGAGCTCCGGTTGCCGGCCTTCGCCCGGGCCTGCGGGCTGTGGTGGTCAGGCGGGCGGCTCGGCAGTGGTGGCACGGCGGTGCTGTCCTCCCTCCGGGTGCACGTCCACGGACACCGGGAGCACCGGCTGGCGGTCCGGTTCCCGGACCGCACGAGGGGGTTCTCGGCGCTCGAGGTCTCCCCTCCGGGAGGGCCCAGACTCACCGTGGCGAGCGTTCACCTCGGGCTGCGTGCAGACGAACGCGTGCGCCACGTGGCCGCGATCCTCGAGCGACTCGGGCCCGGGGCGGTCATCGCGGGGGACCTCAACGAGGGTGCGGACGGCCAGGCGTGGCGGCTGCTTGCCGATCGCTACCGGAACGTGTCCGGCGATCACCCGACCTTTCCCGCAGTCGCACCGAAGGTCCTGCTCGACGTGATCTTTGCGGGAGGTGCCCTGATCGCCCGACCTGGAAGGCCCGTCGTCCTCGTCGAGGAGGACGTGCGGGCCGCCTCGGACCACCGCCCGGTGTGGGTCGACCTCCGCGCGGACGACCGGCAGCCGTTGCGCTAGCGCCACCGCGAGGACGCCACCACCCGAACGCTCACGGCCCAGTCGTATGCCGCCGAGCCCAGCTCCAGCCGAGCGGCCCCCGTCCGGCCGGCGGGGCTTCCGGGCGTCAGACCCGGGTGCCGTCGTCGAACGGGTCGCGATGGCCGCTGCCCCGCAGGACCAGCATCACGAACCCCGTCACGGTCATCGTCGCGCCGGTGATGAGCCACCACGAGCTGCCCCCGCGATCGAAGATCAGGACGTAGAGCAGCAGCAACGGGCCGCCGACGAGGCCGACGACGATGGCCCAGTACATCGGGTCGTCCTCGACGTTGGGCAACTCCGGCTCGTCGGGCACGAAGTGGTCGTCATCGGAGGCGCTCGCACCGCCGGATGAGGTGCCGGCGTCCGCTGCGGCTGACCCGCGCCACACGTGCGAGGTCGTCGGGGCGACCGGGAGGTGGAGTCGGCCATCGAAGAAGGTCGGTGCCGGATTGATCGCCCGGTTGGTCGCTGGGTTACTCGTGGGGTCGGCCGGTGGAGCGGGGTTGGGCCGGGGCGAGTGGAGTCCGGGGGCTCCGGACCCGGGCTGCTCCGGCGACTCGGGCGGCTCGGGTACGGCCGGGCCCGAGGCCGGGCCGGGCTCCGATGGGTTGGGCGGCGGGTCGATCGCCCGGGCCGGATCCAGGCGTGCGGACGGCACCTCTTGACGCGGCGTCGGCTCGATGGCATCGATGTCCCAGCCGGACACGATGCGGTCGAACTCGGCGTCGAGGTCGTCGTGGTTCACGATGACTCCTGGCGGCGATGCGATCCGGACCCCTAGATCCTCGCACGTCTCACTAGGGGATCGCGAGTGCCGTAGAGTGCGGCCCGTCAGAGTTGAAGGGTGGGACGCAGGTGTTCTATTGGTTTCTCAAAACCATCGTGCTGGGGCCGATCCTTCGGCTGCTCTTTCGTCCGTGGGTCGAGGGGGATGAGCACATCCCTGAGGAGGGTGCCGCGATCTTCGCGAGCAACCACCTGTCCTTCTCGGACTCGGTCTTCCTGCCCGTCGTCGTCCCGCGCCGGGTCACCTTCTTGGCCAAGTCCGACTACTTCACGGGCAGCGGCATCAAGGGGCGGCTCACGGCCGCCTTCATGAAGGCCGTGGGGCAACTTCCCGTGGACCGTTCGGGTGGCAAGGCCGGCAACGCCGCGCTGACCTCCGGGTTGCGCGTGCTGAACCGTGGCGAGCTGCTGGGCATCTACCCCGAAGGCACCAGGTCGCCCGACGGACGTCTGTACCGCGGTCGGACGGGGGTGGCGCGGATGGCTCTCGAGGCCGGGGTCCCGGTCATCCCGGTCGTCATGGTGGGCACCGACGAGGCGCAGCCCACCGGCAAGAAGTTGCCCCGGATCATGCGCATCGGCGTCCGGATCGGCACGCCACTCGACTTCTCCCGCTACGAGGGCATGCAGGATGACCGCTTCGTGCTGCGGTCGATCACCGACGAAATCATGTACGCGCTGATGGAGCTGTCCGGCCGGGAGTACGTCGACATGTATGCGACGTCGATGAAGGACCGGTTGCTGGCGTCGGCCAGGGCCAAGGCACTGCAGTTGCAGGAGGCCGCCAAGCCCGGCAGTGTCGTCGCTGAGCTCGACCAGGCCCTCGACGCGGCGGAGGGCAAACCGATCCAGCCCGTGGGGACCACCGACGAGCTGGATGACGACGAGGCTGACGAGGCTGACGACGGGGTGGACGGCGGCGCTGGCGGCGCTGACGGTCCGTCACCCGACGACGAGGCGCGCGACGCGCGCTGAGTCGCGGCGGTCAGGGAGCGGCCTACGGCTCTGGGTTCCGGGGCAGGGTTTCGGCGCAGGGTTCCTGGCGGGCTTTCGAGTCGGGGTTTCGAGATGCGGACCCTGGGGTGGCTCGGCCAGCGGGCCGCATATCCTTGAACGGTGACGATCAGGAACGATTCCTCCCCCACCCCCGCCAGCACCGCGGCGCTGGCAGCGCTGACCGCTGCCGGGAACGACCTCGATGCTCGCCAGCAGCCGGAGTGGCCGGACACCGCGGCGCTGGCAGAGGTGATCGAGACCCTGGGGACCTATCCTCCGCTGGTCTTCGCCGGGGAGTGCGACATCCTCTCCGAGCGGATGGCGGCCGCAGCCGTCGGCGAGGCCTTCGTCCTGCAGGGCGGCGACTGCGCCGAGACGTTCGCTGCGGCCACCGCCGACAACATCCGCGACCGCGTCAAGACGATCCTGCAGATGGCGGCGGTGCTGACCTACGGCGCGTCGGTGCCGGTGATCAAGGTCGGTCGGATGGCCGGGCAGTACGCCAAGCCGCGCTCGTCGTCGGTCGAGACGCGTGAAGGGGTGACGCTGCCGGCCTTCCGCGGCGACATGGTCAACGCCTTCGACTTCCACGAGGGCGCCCGCACCCCCGACCCGCAGCGACTCGTTCGGGCCTACCACGCGAGTTCGGCGACACTGAACCTCGTGCGCGCCTTCACCACCGGTGGATTCGCGGACCTGCGCTACGTCCACGAGTGGAACCGCGGCTTCATGGCCAACGGCGCGCACTCCCGCTACGACAAGATCGCCAAGGACATCGACAAGGCGATGCGGTTCATGGCCGCGTGTGGCGCCGACTTCGACGCGATGCGCACCGTCGAGTTCTACGCTGCCCATGAGGCGCTACTGCTGGACTACGAACGGCCGCTGACCCGGATCGACTCACGGACCGGCAAGTTGTATGACACGTCCGGTCACTTCGTCTGGGTCGGTGAGCGGACCCGCGAGGAGCACGGAGCCCACATCGACTTCATCTCGCGGATCAGCAACCCGGTCGGGATCAAGATCGGGCCCAAGGCCGACATCGACGAGGTGCTGCGGATCATCGACAAGGTCGACCCGGACCGCACCCCGGGGCGGCTGACCTTCATCACCAGGATGGGGGCCAGCACGATCCAGGAAGCGCTCCCGGCGATCGTCGACAAGGTGACGGCCTCCGGCGCGGTGGTGACCTGGATCTGCGACCCGATGCACGGCAACACGTTCGAGGCGAGCACGGGCTTCAAGACGCGCGACTTCGAGGACATCGTCGAGGAGGTCCGCGGCTTCTTCGAGGTGCACCGCTCGCTCGGCACCGTGCCCGGCGGCATCCACGTCGAGTTGACCGGCAACGACGTGACCGAGTGCCTCGGCGGCGCGGAGAAGATCATCGCCTCCGACCTCGAGAAGCGCTATGAGTCGCTGTGCGACCCGCGCCTGAACCACCAGCAGTCCCTGGAGTTGGCCTTCATCGTCGCCGAGATGCTCGGTCAGGCCTGACGGTGGCATCGCCCGGGGGTGGCCGGCCCATCCGGGCGGACCTGCTGAGCGACACCGTGACCCGCCCCGGGGTGGCGATGCGCGAGGCGATGGCGACGGCCGAGGTCGGCGACGACGTCTTTGGTGAGGACCCGACGCTGCGAGAGCTCGAGGAGCGGGTCGCCGACCTGCTCGGGCACGAGGCGGGACTCTTCACCCCGTCCGGCTCGATGGCCAACCAGCTCGGGGTCCGGTTGCACGTGCGGCCGGGGGAGGAGCTCGTCGGCGACTCGCTGGCCCACGTCCTGCGTGCCGAACTCGGCGCGGCCGCAGTGCTTTCCGGCATCTCATCGCGGACGTGGGTGTCTGAGCACGGCCGCTTCCGGGCCGACGACGCAGCCGCCCTGATGATCACGGGCGCGGGCCCCTACCAGGTGGGAACGGCGCTGGTGGTCGTCGAGAACACCCACAACTTCGGCGGTGGGACGGTCCAGTCCCTCGACGAGATCCGCCGGGCCCGAGAGATCACCAGCAGTCGTGGTGTCGCCATGCACCTCGACGGGGCACGACTCTGGAACGCCCACGTCGCCTCCGGTGTGGCACTGCGTGACTACGGCCAGGAGTTCGACACCGTGTCGGTCTGCCTGAGCAAAGGCCTCGGGGCCCCGGTGGGCAGCGTCCTGGTGGGCTCCGCCGACCAGATGGCCGAAGCCCGGATCTGGCGCAAGCGCTTCGGTGGCGGCATGCGCCAGGCCGGGATCCTGGCGGCCGCTGGGCTCTGGGCCCTCGACCACCACATCGAACGGCTCGCCACCGATCACGCGCGGGCTCGTCGTGCCGCCGAGGCGATGGCCGAGGCGGTGCCCTCGGCGGTCGACCTCGACGTGGTCGAGACCAACATCGTCATGGTCGACGTCGGCGCGTGCGGCTGGGTGCCCGCCGACTTCGTCGCGGCCGCTCTGGACCAGGGAGTGCGGACGTATGCCGCTGGGCCCGGCCTCGTGCGCCTGGTCTGGCACCTCGACGTCGACGACAGCGCCACGGACCACGCCATCGACGTCCTGACCGCCCTGCTGCGCGCTCCCCGCTGACCGCGAGGCTCAGGCGGGTGGGGACTCGTGGTGCAGGACCTCGGCAGGTCGCTCACCGGGCTGGCGTCGACCGAGGAGCTCAACGGCATACATCGCGGTGATGACCAGCGCCCCGCCGAAGACCATCCGGGCGGTGGCCGCCTCGCCGCCCAGCGCCACGGCGAAGAAGGCGGCGAAGACGGGCTCGAGGGTCAAGATGATGGCGGCCCGGGTGGCCGGCAGGTGCGCCTGGGCCCAGGTCTGGATCCAGAGCGCCCCGATGCTCGCGAAGACGACCATGTAGAGCAACGAGGCCCACTGACCCGGCGTGCTCGGCAGGATGATGCCCGAGGGGGCGGCGCCGATCCCGCAGATGACGGCCAGGACGATCATCTGGACCACGGCGAGGCCGGTGGCCGCCTCCTGGGTGCTGAAGCGACCCAGGCCGATGATGTGCAGCGCATAGAACGCGGCCGCGAGCAGGGTGATCGACTCGCCGACGCCGATCGAGAAGCCGTTGAGCGCGAGGAAGGCCAGCCCGACGGTCGCGAGCGTGACGGCGAACCAGGTCGATCCGGGCACCCGCTCGCGCAGGATGAGGGCGGTGAAGATCGGCGTGAGCACGACGTAGGTGCCGGTGATGAAGCCGGACACCGACGCCGGGGTGGTGGCCAGGCCCTGGGTCTGGAAGATCTGGGCCAGCGCATAGACGGTTCCCAGCCCGATGCCGATCCCCACCTGTCGGCGGGTCAGGGACCGTAGGGGCCGCCAGAACAGGATCACCATGATCACCGCGGAGATCGAGAACCGCACCGCGAGGAAGTCGAGCGGTGGGACGTGCACGACCAGGTCTCGGATGAGGAAGAAGGTCGAGCCCCAGATGGCCGCGAGGCAGATGAGCAGGACGGTGGCGAGGCGCGTGCGCCCGGCGGAAGGCACGCGGCTCACACGACGGTGAGGATGATGGTGGTGCCCTTGGGGGCCTGCGTCTCCGGTGCCACGCTCTGGTCGCGGACGAGTTCGAAGAAGGTGCCGAGGGGTCGGCGGATCGTGACGGCGAAGCCGAGCGCCTTGAGCGTCTTCTCTGCGTCGGCGACCTGCTTGCCGAGGACCCGGGGCACCATGACCATGATCGGGCCCTTCGAGACGGTGATCGCGACCTCGTCTCCGCGGAAGAGCGCCCCGTCCGCGGGCTGCTGGGAGATGACCCGTCCGGACGGGACCGTGTCGCTGTTGGCGTCGGGCAGGCGCTTGACGGTGAGGTTGGCGTCGGTGATCTTCGCTGTGGCCGCGTCGACGGGCTCACCGGTGACAGCGGGGACCGGCATCGGTTCGCGTCCCTTGGACACGACGACGTCGATCGGGGTGTTCCGCTTGACGGGCTCGCCCTGGGTCGGCTCCTGCTTGATCACCAGACCCTGCTCGACGGTCTCGCTCCAGGCCTCGGTCTGGGCGCCGACCTTGAGGGTGAGCGGCGAGAGTTCGTCGGCGAGGGACGCGACCGGAGCCCCCACCAGGTTGGGCACCGTGTAGCGCTCTGGTCCCTTGGACACCAGCAGGTTGACCGTCGAGCGCTTGGCGACCTGCGCGCCGGCGTCGGGGTCTCCTGAGATGACGTCGCCCCGGGGGACCGTCTCGGAGAAGGCCTCGCTGGTCGCCGACGTGAGGCCGGCCCGGCTCAGGGTGGCCTCCGCGTCAGTCAGGGACGTGTTCGCCACGGTCGGCACGAGGGTCGTGCTTCCGGGCCCCGAGGTGAACCACCACCCGATGGTCCCGCCGCCGAGGACGACGATGGCCAGGAGCAGCCACACCGGCCAGTAGCGCCGCCGACGAGGGTCGCTCTGACCGATCGGGATCGCCGTGGTGGGTGACACGACCGGCTCCTCGGCCGTGCGCTCTCGTGGGCTTCTGGCTGGAGCACCGGTGGCCGATGCGGCGACAGTGGTAGCTCTGGTGCCTGTGGTGGGTGCGGTGGCTCCCCGGGAGTCTGCCGGCACGTCGGGTCCGTGGCGGCCGTCGGGTCCGTGCTGTTCTTCGTGTCGTGGTCTCGGGCGGGGAGCGCGAGGCTCGGCGACCGTGTGATCGTCCACCGAGGTCCGGGTGGTGGGCGATCCCGTCGCGGGAGGCCGCTGTGGTGACGCCGGAGCGTCACCCCGCGCGTCCAACGCAGCGTGACCGAGTCGATTGCGGACGGTCCGCATCCCGTGGAGGAACTCCGCCGCGGACTGGTAGCGGGCATCGGGCTCGGTCGCCGTCGCCCGCGCGACGAGGTCATCGAGGGCGGGAGCGAGTCCCTCGACGATCGACGACGGCGCCGGGATCGAGCCATGGACGTGCTTGTAGGCGATCTGGATCGGGGTTTCGCCCGTGACGGCCTTGTGCCCGGTGAGCATCTCGAAGAGAAGGAGCCCAGCGGCATACAGATCACTGCGCGGGGTCGTGGCGCCACGCTCCACCTGCTCGGGGGAGAGATAGGACACGGTGCCGAGCAGGACGCCGGTCTGGCTCGTCGTCGCCTGGTTGGTGATGGCCCTGGCCAACCCGAAGTCGGCGACCTTGACCTCGCCGTCGCGACGGATGATGACGTTCTCCGGCTTGACGTCGCGGTGGATCAGGCCGGCGTCGTGGGCCGCCCGCAGCGCCTCGAGGATCGGCTCCAGGATGGCGAAGGCCTCCCGCGGCGTGAGCGGCGCCTCCTCGTGGATGACATCGCGCAGCGTCTTGCCCTCGACCAGCTCCATGGCGAGAAAGACCTCGCCGTCGTCCTCGCCCTGGTCGAAGACGGCGACGACGTTGGGGTGGCTGAGCTTGGCCGAGGCCCGTGCCTCGCTGCGGAAGCGCTCGACGAAGACCGCGTCCCGGGCGAGACCGGGGCGCATGATCTTGAGGGCGACCTGCCGGTCCAGCCGTGCGTCCAGTGCCACGTAGACGGAGGCCATGCCACCGTCCGCGAGGTGGGAGAGGACGCGGTAACGCCCATCGATCAAGTTTACGGAAGATCGCCACGTTCCCGTGGAGGCTGTCCGCAGGAAGCCGGCGACGGCGCTCTACGGTGCGCTCACATGCGCGCGTAGTGCGCCAGAACAGACGCCACGTAGCTCTTCGTGTCGCTGTAGAGACCCTTGGTCCGCACCGAGTACAGGCCCTGGTAATAGGCAGCGATGGCCTGCTCCCGGGAGCTGGCGCTTGACTGCAGGGCCCGAATGATGAGGACGCCCGCCGTGATGTTGTCCTGGGTGTCGAGCAGGTTGATCTTGCGCCCGGCGAGCTCTGAGGCCCAGACCCCCGAGATCGGCATGATCTGCATGACGCCGACGGCATTGGCGACCGAGACGGCCCCCTGACTCCAGCCGGACTCCTGCCAGCCGATGGCGAGGGCCAGCTTCGGGTCCACACCGTGCCGCAGGGCCGTCGAGCGGATCATGGCGGCGGTGTCGGTCCGGTTGGGGAGCGACATGGCGGCGAGGGCGGCGCGATTGGCGCTCGCCGCACCCACGGTCGCGTTCGAGTAGGTGTAGCCCGCGAAGGTGTTCGCGCTCGTGGACGTCGAGGTCGGGGTGCTCGTGGCGGCGGTGGCGCTGGGGATGGTGATCTGTTGCCCGATGTGGATCAAGGCCGGGTTGGCCACCCGGTTGGCGGCCAGCAGCTTGGTCAGCGACACGTTGTACTTCTGCGCGATGGCGGACATCGAGTCACCGGCGACGACGGTGTGCATCCGAGCGCTCGTGGACGCTGCGGGCTTCGGTGCCGCCGGAGCGGGTGCGGCTGGACTGGTGACCGGCGTGCCGGCGGTGCCGGCTGTCCCCGGGATCGTCAGGCGCTGGCCGATGAAGATGAGTCCGGGGTCGGTCAGCCGGTTGGCGCTGGCGATCACTCCCACGCTCACCTTGTACTTCTTTGCGATCTCCGAGAGCGTGTCACCCGCCCTGACGGCGTAGACGCCTCCGGTGGGTGCTGCCACCGCCGGAGCCTTGCTGGTCGCGCTCGCGGCTGGGCGTGGGGCCGGGGTGGCCGCTGCTGGGCCGGGAACGAGCAGGGTCTGGCCCACGCGGATCGTGGCACCACCGTTGCGGAGCTGGTTCTTGGCAGCGATGGCATCGGGTGTCGTGCGGTGCGTGATCGCGAGCTGCCAGACGGTGTCGCCCGGGCGGACGACGACGGGGCGCCACACGGTGGCGGCGGCCGGGGGAGCGATCACGTGAGGGGCGGGGGCGACCTGGGCCAGGTCGACGGCGAAAGGCATCGGGGGTCCTTTGCTCCAGCCGAGCGCGCAGACTCGGCGTGGTGTTGTTGCGTGAGGTGCTCAGGATGGTGGAGGGGCAGGGGAGACAGTAGCGCATAGTTGAGCGTTAAAGTGAACACCGACGGCACTGGCGCCACACCTGATCTGGAGACGCTCGTGGGCGAGTGGCTCACCGTCCCGGACATTGCCGAGCGGCTTGATCTGCCGCTGGCCAAGGTCCGGCTCCTCATCGAGGACCGGTTCGTGCTCAGCGCCAAGATCGGCGAGCGCAAGGTCGTGGCGGTCCCCGCCCGGTTCTTCGACGAGGAAGGCGCTCGCCCCGCCCTCCGGGGAACCTTCACCGTCCTGGCCGATGGGGGGATGAGCGACCCCGAGATCCTCACGTGGTTCTTCACCCCGGACGCGACGCTGCCGGTGCCCGGCGCGCCGATCGACGCACTCGTGGCCGGGCACAAGACCGAGGTGCGCCGCCGGGCGATGGAGCGGGCCTTCTAGGCCGGGTCCGCAGCGCCTTCGGCTCAGTGGATGTCGAGTCGTCGGAAGACCGGGATGGTGGCGACGAGCAGCACGAGGCCGAGGCCGATGAGGGCAGCGAGCTCGACCGGTTGCGGCCCGTGGACGAGTTGATCGTTGCCCACCGCCCAGGAGAAGGGCGAGAGCCACCTGATCGAGTGCAGGGCACCGACGACGGGGCCGAGTGAGCTGATCAGGTAGGCCGCGGCCGAGAGCCCACCCGCGGCCGCCAGCGCGGCACCCCGGCTTCCGGTTGCGGCCCCGACGAGGAGCGCGATGGCGCCGAGGTCATAACCCAGCAGGGTCAGTGCTGCGGTGACGCCGAGCAGGGGGCCCCAGTCGGGGCTGAGGTCGAAATACGGTCCGGCCAGACAGGCGGCGAGCGACGCACTCGGCACGACGACGGCGACCAGGACGAGGGCGAAGGCTTTCTGGAGGACCAGCGTGGAGCGCGTGACGGGCAGGGTCGCGACCAGACCGAGGAGGCCGTCGGAGTTCTGCCCCGCCAGGGCCGAGGCGCCGTAGCCGATGGTGAGCAGGAGGGTGAGCAACGGGGCGATGTTGGCGTACATGTTGGCGCCCAGCCAGCCCGCCGGCGAGGTGATCGAGCCGGAGATGCCGAACGCGGCGGCGGCGGCCGGGTTGGCCGTGATCATGGCATCGAGAGAGGCGTCGCCCTTGAACGACGGATACATCGCCACGATGAGGAGCAGGTAGGCCGCCGCGCCCACCGGCATCCCGATGAGCAGGCGGCGACGGAGTCGCAGGTCGAGGCGGAGCACGTCAGCGCGCACGGGGCTCCTCCTTCTCGTCCACGTAGAGCCGCAGGAACAACTCCTCCAGGTCTGCGGGTCGCGCGGTGATCGTCTCGGGCCCGAGGCGGGCGATCGCGGACAGGACCGGGGCGGCGGATCCCGTGTGGGTCAGGACGAGGTGGCGAGCGGTCTCTGAGTGGATGGTGACCTGGGCCAGGGCCCGCAGCGGGGCCATATCGACGTCATGGTCGATGTCATGGCTGGTGTCATGGTCGAAGCCGAGCTCGATCGTGCGCGGTGCGCTCGCGCGCAGGCCCTCGACCGTGTCCTCGACGACGATGTGGCCGGCCTTGATGATCGCCAGGCGTTCGACCACCCGTTGCACCTCCTCGAGATCGTGCGAGGAGAGCAGGACGGTCTGGCCCTGGTCGACCGTTTCTCGGAGGAGCGTGGCGAACTCGTCCTGGAGGAGGGGGTCGAGGCCCGACGTCGGCTCGTCGAGCACGAGAAGCCTGGGGCGGTGCATGAAGGTGAGGACGATCCCGATCTTCTGCTTGTTTCCCTTGGAGAGGGTCCTCAGGGGTCGGGTGAGTTCGGCGCCGAAGCGCTCGACCAGCTCGTGCCGGTAGGCGGTGTCGGTGAGGCCACGGATGCGGCTGAACCGACCGATGAGGTCCTCTCCGGTGAGGGTGCCGGGCAGGCTCAACTCGCCGGGGAGGTAGCCGACATCGGCCAGGAAGGTGGCGGCGTCGGATGCGGGGTCACGGCCGAGGACCTGCGCGTGGCCGCTGGTCGGGCGATAGAGCCCGAGCAGGCAGCGGATCGTCGTCGTCTTGCCTGCTCCGTTGGGGCCAAGGAAGCCGAAGACCTGGCCGGGCTCGATGGTCAGGTTCACGTCGCTGATGCCGCGCTGCTCACCGAACACCTTGGTCAGGTGCTGCGCCACGACAGCGGGAGCGGTCATGACGCGCTCCGTTGCGTCGCGAGCGACAGCAGCCCGATGCCGAACTGCCGGTATGCCGGCGCCGGGTAGGCCAGTTCGACGGCGGTGCGGACGGCTGGCCGGTTCAGCTCTGCTGCCCGAGCGAGTAGACGGGCCGTCGCCTCCGGTTCGACCCTGCCACAGAGGTCGACCGTGCGCAGGAGGAGGTCATCGATCGCGTCGAGCTGCTCGTGGGTCAGGGCTCCCGTGGTGGCCTCGTTGACGAGGTGGCACTCCTGCCACAGGCCGCAGATCTCGTCGACATGTTCCGGGCTCACCGCATCGATCAGCGTGATGACGTCCTGAGGCAGGCCCCCGCGGTAGCAGGCGAGCTCGAGCAGGTCGCGCTCGCGCCGCATCGCGTCCGCCGTGGCGGGAGGGAGTGGTCGCTCCAGCAAGGCCGCATACAACCGCAGGATCGGTGGCGGGATCGGGGAGAGGTGGCCCTGGGTGGTCACGCGCTCCAGGAGGGTCGTGACTCGCTCGCGTTGGGCGGTCAGGACCGAGATCTTCTCGTCGATCGATGCCAGCACTGCGTCGAGGTCCTCGCTGACGATGGTGCGTTCATCGGCGTTGTCTGGCGAGCGGAGCAGGTGGGGCACCTCAGCCAGCGGGACACCGGACTCGACCAACCAGCGGATTCGCATGAGCCGACTCAGGTGCGCGAACCCGTAGGAGCGCCACGTCGTGCTCTGGTCGGGAACGGCGAGGAGCCCGAGCTGGTGGTAGTAGCGGATGGTGCGAACCGTGGTTCCGGCGATGGTCGCCAGGTCTTTCGCGCGCATGACCCCATCGTGGACTGTGACGTGGCGTCACAGTCAAGGGATCAACCTCAGAGAACCGGCCGGTGGGTGGCCGGCGACTCAGGAGTGCCGCGCGGTCGAGACCGCGATGAGGGACTCGAGCACATCGAGCGCAGTCGGGTCGAGGGTGCCGACGATGCGGGCCTGATCGACTGCGTGGGCGGCCTCCTGCGCCAGGCTGGTGATCAGCGTCTCGACGCGGTCGACCGCACCGACCCGAGTGAAGATCTCGCGGAGCGCGTCCACCCCGACCGGGTCGAGGTCCTCTCGACCGAGACTCGACTCGATGATCGCCCGGTCGTGGGCGTCAGCAGCGTCGAGCGCGTAGGCGATCAGGACGGTGCGCTTGCCCTCGCGCAGGTCGTCACCCGCCGGCTTGCCGGTGGCCTCGGGATCGCCGTAGACGCCGAGGAGGTCGTCACGGAGTTGGAAGGCCTCGCCCAGGGCCAGGCCGTAGTCCGAGAGCGCCGGTAGGGCTGCTGCCGAGGCGCCACCGACCAGCGCGCCGATGAGCAAGGGGTGCTCGATCGTGTACTTGGCACTCTTGTAACGGATCACCCTGCGGGCTGAGGCGATCCGCGCGTCCAGGTCGAGGTCGTCCCAGCCCTGGACCGACTCCAGGAGGTCGAGGAACTGTCCACCCATGAGTTGGGTCCGCATCCGGTCGAACAGGCTCCGGCCTCGGGCGAGGGCCTCGTCCGGCAGGCCGCTCGTGGCGTAGAGCTGGTCACACCAGGTCAGGCACAGGTTGCCGGCCAGGATCGCAGCTCCGTCGCCGAAGCGATCACCGTCGCCCGACCAGCCGCGTGCGCTGTGCAAGGTCGCAATGGCTCGGTGCGCAGACGGCATACCGCGACGGGTGTCGCTGCGGTCCATGACGTCATCGTGCAGCAACGCCGCACCCTGGAAGAACTCCATGCTCGCCGCCAACCGCACGACGGCATCAGAGTCCGGTCCGCCCGCGGCGCGGTAACCCCAGTAGAGGAACCCGGCTCGCAGCCCCTTGCCGCCGGTGAGCAGTCGCGAGACCGCATCGATCAGGGGGGTGGTCTCGTCGCCGAGCTCAGCCAGCTCGTCGACGGCGCTGGTGATCTGGACGGTGATGGCCTGTTGGACCCGATGGTGCAGCGCATCGAGGTCGGTTGGGCTGCGCACAGGGTTCCTCCATCGACGGGTCGAGATCGTGGCCAGCCTACGCGGGCGTGGACCACACCGTGGCACGGCCCCGCCGGTGCTGATCTGCTCACCTAGGGTGGCCCGCATGGCACATGGCACGGCATCGTCGATGTCTCGACCGGAACGATTCACCCGGTCCATCCCGGCGCTGGTGGGGTCGGCCGCACCGACGTTCAGTTTTGAGTTCTTCCCACCCAAGGACGATGCGGCGGAAGTCCTGCTGTGGGAGGCCATTCGCAACCTCGAGAAGGTGTCTCCGGGCTTCGTGTCGATCACGTACGGCGCAGGCGGTGGCACCCGGGACCGCACGGTTCGCTTGACCCAACGGGTCCTCGAGGAGACGTCGCTGACCCCGCTCGCCCACCTGACCTGCGTCGGGCACTCGGTCGCCGAGCTGCGCAACATCGTCGGCCACTACGCGGCGGTCGGGGTCCGCAACATCCTCGCTCTGCGCGGTGATCCTCAAGGTGGCCTGGACCAGCCCTGGGTCGCGCACCCGGACGGCTTGGACCACGCGAACGAACTCGTTGATCTCGTCACGTCGCTGGGGGACTTCACGGTCGGCGTGGCAGCGTTCCCCGACGGTCACCCCGAGTCCTTGGACCCTCTCGAGGACGCGTTCGCCCTGATCCGCAAGGAGCGGGCCGGTGCGCAGTTCGCCGTGACACAGATGGTGTTCGACATCGACAACTACTTCCGGCTGCGTGATGAACTCGCCCGGCGCGGCTCCACCCTCCCGATCGTGCCCGCGCTGATGCCGATCACGAACTCCCACCAGGTGATCAGGATGGCCGAGTTGGCGGGTCAGCCGATGCCGGCTGCGGTCGTCGACCGGATCGCTGCCCACGAGGGCGACGCGGCGGGGGTGCGTGCCGAGGGGATTGCGATCGCCACGGAGTCGGCGCAGCGCCTCCTCGAGGGCGGGGCCCCCGGGATCCACTTCATCACGATGAACCGTTCCAAGGCGACACTCGAGGTCTTCGGCAACCTGTGACCGCCGGGGTCACCCGGCTGTCACAGGTTCGTCAGGGCCGGTCGTCAGGGCCGGACGTCAGGGCTGGTCGTCAGGGATCCGGTCGCCCCGGGGATGGTCGCGATGCCGATCCGTTCGCCCCACGCGTCGTAGCGACTCTTGTATCGGCGGATCCGGGCCGTCAGCCGGTAGGCGAGGTAGCCGCTCAGGCAGAGGATGACGAAGGCGATACCGGCAGCCCACCACGGGTGTGCGATGGCGAGGGCCATGACTCCCGTGACCGTGATGTCCTCGGTGCTGCTGACCAGGATGTTGCTCACCGGCTCGGGCGAGGTGTTGACCGCAGCTCGGATCCCGGCCTTGATGGTGTGCGAGATGAAGGCCGTCGTGCCGCCCGTGGCCGCACCGATGGCGGCCTCCAGGCCGGATCCCTCATGCCCCAGCAGGTAGCCGATCGTGGCGCCGATGGCAGGGCGAACGACCGTGTGCACGGAGTCCCAGATCGAGTCGATGTAGGGCACCTTGTCGGCGAGCATCTCGATCGCGAAGAGCACGCCGGCGCCGATCAGGACGTCAGGGCGGGCCAGTGCGTCAGGGATCTGGGCCAGCCCGAACAGTCGCTCGGAGAGGCCGAGAACGAGGATCGCGGCATAGGCGTTGATGCCACTGGCCCACCCGGAGGTGAAGACCAGGGGGATGAGTTCGGCGCCCATGAAGACTCTTCCTGTCGCGGTATCCGGCCGTGGGAAGGGTGTCGCAATCTGGGGTGCTGCGCAACATCCCGGGTGGTGGCCCAGGGCAGCGCCCGGGAGGGTCGACCTGTCTTGACACGGTGTCCGAGGTCGGGGTTAGGCTGACATCTATCGAACACTTGTTCGATAAAATGGTGAATCGTCGGTTGGGTGTCGGGTGGCGTGAGTCACTCACGGGTCGTTGACTTCTGATCCCGACGGATCCGAAGGGAGACGTGTCATGGTGCGTAAGTTTGATGATCTCGTGGAGGTTCGTTCGGCCGAGGGGTCGATGGGGCGGCCGGAGGCCTTCATCTGGCGGGGGCGACTCTACGTCGTGCGCACGGTGCTCGGGCAGTGGCGCGAGCGCCGGGCCTGGTGGCGGGAGGCCTTCGATGCCGGGGCGGCCTCGGAGCCGACGCCACGACAGGTCGCCATGAGCCACCCGGTCGTAGGAGCGGCCGCCATGGCCGCCATGACGGACCTGGCGGACCTGAGGTCCGGGACCGCGCCAGGAGAGGCGCCAGCCGCAGAGGAAGCGGGCCGGGCGCTGGCCGCGGCGGCCCGGGAGCAGCAGGTCTGGAGGGTCGAGGCAAGCCCGGGTTGGTCCTTCACCTCCGGGGTCTATGACCTCGCCCGGGAGCCCGCCACCGATCCTGCACAGGCCGACCACTGGTCGCTCGTGCGAGTGGCTGACTGAGGGGGCGAGATGACTACCGAGTTGAGACGCCCGCCGGTGTCACCGGCCGTGCTCGAGTTGATCGAGCGCTCCCGGATGACCCTTGAGTCGGCCTGCCGCACCTCCGATGCGTCGGAGCGATACCTCGATGCCTATCTCGGTGCGCTGCGGGCCGCTGCTGCGCTCGTTGCCATCCGGGCCACCCCGTCCTCGAGATCCCGACCGCGCAGCGTCTGGCAGGTGCTTCCGGCGATGGCGCCCGAGCTGGGGGAGTGGGCTGCCTTCTTCTCCGGCACGTCGGCCCGTCGTGGCGTGATCGACCGTGGTGGATGGATTCCCGCTCGGGAGGCCGACGACCTGCTCCGACAGGCGGAGATGTTCCTGGAGATCGTTCATGACCACCTCGGTGTCCTGCAGACCACACCGCTGCCCGACTCGATCACGCCCCTGGCCGTGGCCAGAGGTTGGGGTGGGCACCGTGACGTGAACGACGTGAGCGACGTGAGTGGCGGGGTGAGTTCGGCGTGACCGAGAACTTCGTCCACCTGCATGTCGCTTCGGGGTACTCCATGCGCTACGGCACGGCGAAGCCGGAGCACCTCGTCGAGCGCGCCCGAGCCTGGGGCCAGCCGGCCCTTGCCCTGACCGACCGCGACGGGCTCTACGGTGCGGTGAAGTTCGTCAAGGCCTGCCTGGCGCACGACGTGGCCCCCATCCTCGGTGTTGACCTCGCGCTCGGCCCAGACCCGGGTCAGGGGTGGGGTCAGGGGTGGGGTCACGGACCGGGCCAAGGGTCGGGCCAAGGACCGAAGTTGAGCGGCGGCTCGTCGATCAGGACACCCGTGCGAGGGGGCGCCAGCGTCGACCCACGGTTGCCTCGGGTCACCGTGCTGGCCCGAGGGAGTAGGTCTGGCAGTGGGATTGGTGGGTCTGGCGGTGGATCTGGCAGCGGACCTGGGGGTGGACCTGACCGGTCTGGTGACAGGCCCGAGGGCGGGACGGGGCTGGGCCCCGGCGAGGGTTGGGCCGCGCTGTGCCGCCTGGTCACCGCCACGCACCTGCGCGGCGAGCGAGGGACCCCGGTCACGACGGCGGGACTCATCGCAGAGCACTCTCGGGCCGGGGACGGGGCCGGGGTCGAAGGCAGGGGTCGGGGAAGGGGCGCGGGAGGTGTCGCGAGATCGGTGCCAGCCCAGCGGCATACGACATCGGCCGTCGGGGAGGCCCCCTCGCCACTGGTCGTCCTGCTCGGCCCGGACTCCGACGTCGGTCGTGCCGTGCTCGCCAAGCAGCGGACGGTTGCCCGACGGCTGCTCGAGCGGTGGCTCGAGCTCCTGCCCCGTGGAGCTCTGGTCGTCGAGATCGTCTGCCACGGTGGTCCCGAGCACCTGCCCGGCAGCCTCGGTCAAGCAGGCCGGATGCTCGCGCTCGCCCGTGAGGTCGGGGTGCCCAGCGTCATCACCGCGGCCGTGCGGCACTGCGACCCGCAGGACGCGGCGGTCGCTGATGTCCTCGACGCGGCCCGCCGGCTGGTTCCGCTCGACACGCGCCACCTCGACCGGGTCACCACCGCGGGCCACCTGGCCCCCACCCCGCTCATGCACGCGCTGGCCGTCGACGTCGTGCAGGTCTCCGGGCCGGGACTGAGCGGTGGCGCCACCCTGGCCCGGGACGGCGCCCGCGAGTTGGTTGCCAGGACGTTGGCGCTCGCGACCGAGTGCCTGCAGGATCCCCGTGTCGACCTCGGCATCGGCTCGGTCCACCTGCCCGAGCCGGGCGTCCTCGGCATCAGGGCCGGTACCCGTCCGCAGCAGGTCCTGGCCCGCCGGTGCCGCGAGTCGATCGCGACCCGCTACCCGCTGCACACCGCAGCTGAGCTCAGTGCCGTCAGCAACCGGCTCGAGGACGAGCTCGCGGTCATCGACAGCCTCGGCTACGCGACCTACTTCCTCACCGTGGCGCAGGTGTGCGATCTGATCCGTGACCTGGGGGTGCGGGTGGCGGCCCGCGGCTCCGGTGCCGGCTCCCTCGTCAACTACCTGCTCGGGATCTCCGGGGTGGACCCGATGCGCTATGGGCTGCTCATGGAGCGATTCTGCTCGCCGCTGCGTGCCCAACTACCTGACATCGACATCGACGTCGAGTCCGCGCGCCGCACCGAGATCTACGAGAAGGTGCTCGAACACTTCGGTGGGGAGCGGGTCACCTGCGTGTCGATGATGGACACCTACCGGGTCCGCCACGCGATCCGTGACGTGGGTGCTGCCCTCGGGCTACCACCGACCGAGATCGACGCCATGGCCAAGGCTTTCCCGCACATCGCCGCACGCAACGTTCGGGCGGCGCTCGCCGAGCTGCCGGAGTTGCGGTCCAGCGGCTTCGACGTGCCCCGGCTGCAGTTGATGTACGACCTCGTCGAACGTCTCGACGGGCTGCCCCGACACATCGCCCTGCACCCGTGCGGCGTGATCCTGTCCGATTCCGGGCTGCTGGGCCGGACCCCGGTCGAGGCGAGTTGGCTCGGCTTCCCGATGAGCCAGTTCGACAAGGACGACGTCGAGGAGCTCGGCCTGCTCAAGCTCGACATCCTCGGGATCCGGATGCAGTCGGCGATGTCCCACGCCATCGGCGAGGTGGAGCGGGTCGACGGCATCCGCGTCGACCTCGACGACGAGGCGCAGGTGGCCTTCGACGATGCGCCGACCTTCGAGCTCATCCGATCCACCCGGACCCTCGGCTGCTTCCAGATCGAGAGCCCCGGTCAACGAGAGCTGATCGGCAAGTTCGGCCCGCAGACCTTCGAGGACCTCATCATCGACATCTCCCTCTTCCGGCCAGGCCCGGTGAAGTCCGACATGATCGTGCCCTTCCTCAACGCGAGGCAGGGCTGGAAGGCGCCCCTGCACCTGCATCCCAGCCTGGTCCCGGCACTGGAGGAGACCGAGGGCGTCGTCGTGTTCCACGAGCAGGTCCTGAAGATCGTCGCCGAGACGACCGGGGTGACCTTGGCCCGGGCCGACGAGGTGCGCCGGGCGCTGGGCACCCGTGATGGGCAGGACCGGGTCGAGCGCTGGTGGCGGCCGGCCGCTGCAGCCCGGGGATACGCACCGGCGGACGCCGACCGGATCTGGGACGTCCTCAAGGCCTTCGCCTCCTTCGGCTTCTGCAAGGCACATGCCGCGGCCTTCGCACTGCCGACCTACCAGTCCGCGTGGCTCAAGACGCACCACCCGGCGGCCTTCCTCGCCGGGGTGCTCACCCATGACCCGGGGATGTACCCCAAACGGCTCATCCTCGATGACGCCAGGGCGTTCGGCATCCAGGTGCTCGGTCTTGACGTCAATCTCTCCACCGGGACCTACCGGTTCGAACGGGACGACGAGGGTTCTCCCGGGATCCGGCTGTCCCTGTCCGACGTGCGAGGCATCAGTGCCGGGGAGGTCGCCACGATCATGGCGGGGCAGCCGTACTCGAGTGTGTCCGACTTCTGGCAGCGAGCCCACGTCTCACGCCCGGTTGCCGAGCGGTTGGTCATCGCCGGTGGCTTCGATGTGCTCCATGACATCGCCGTGACCGGCTCCGCAGGTTTCGGCGCAACCACGCACGGCGAGCGGAGGTCCGGGGTGCACCGACCAGGCCTGGGCCGTCGGGGCCGCGTGACCCGGCGAGACCTGCTGCTGCACGTCGCCGAACTCGACCGGTGGACGGCGTCGCATCGGTCGGCGCGTGGGGCGAAGGCCCGGACCCGGATGATCCCGCCGTCGATCGGGCGTCCCCGTGGAGGCGCAGGTGAGGGCCCAGGTGGAGGCGCAGGTGGCGGCGCAGGGGGAGGTCGGCCGGGCGGGGCTGACGTGCAGGCGGGTGATGGCGGCTCCTGGGGGAGCAGCGGTGATGTCCGGGTGCTCGCTGCGGCCCAGTCCCGGGCGCCGCTGCGGCAGGGGCCGGTGGCGTCACAACTCACGCTCGATCTGGGGGACGCGCCACGCTTGACCAGCTCCAGTGGGCTGCCCGAGATGACCGGCCCGGAGCGGGTCCGGGCGGAGTTGGAAGTGCTCGGACTCGACGCCAGCGGCCACGTCATCGACTTCTACGGCCCGCTGCTCGATGCGCTCGGGGTGACCCGAGCGCAACACCTGCTGGACGGACGCAGCGGCCGCGAGGTCTGGGTCGCCGGGGTCAAGGTGGCCACCCAGACCCCGCCGGTCCGGTCGGGGCGCCGCGTCGTGTTCCTGACCCTCGATGACTCGACCGGACCGGTCGACCTCACCTTCTTTGAGGACGTCCAGGGCCCGTATGCCGCCACCGTCTTCCACTCGTGGCTGCTCCTCGCCCGTGGGGTCGTGAGACGGACGGGGCCCAAGGGAATTTCCTTGCGGGCCACCGGGGCGTGGGAGCTGAGCGCTCTGCAGGAGTCGTGGACCACAGGCGGGATCGTGGCGGTCCGAGAGGCCCTCGACACCGCAGATCACTTGGTGCGGATGGGGACCGGTGCCGGCGGGCCCGGGGTGGGGGAGTCCCCAGAGGGACGTCGGGTCCTGGTGCATGCATCCGGCTTCAAGCAGTCTCCGTATGCCGATGTGCGTCCGGCCGGGTCTGATGTGCGCGGCTCACGTGCCGGCTCGGCCCTCGTGCCGGGCGAGGTGGTGAGCGGTCCGCCACGCAAACTCTGGCACGCGAGTCCGGGAAGCGCAGGGCACTAGGGTGAGTGGGCATCCGAACCATCCGAGGAGGACCCCGTGTCAGACGAGTCACGACCGCCGGGCTCGACTGGCGCTCGTCCCTCCGATGTCGTCCTGGCGGTGCTCGGCGTCGCCGACCAGCGGCGTACCGAACTCGGCCACCCCCTCGGAGTCCTCGATCTGGGCGGTGGCACTGGCGGTGTTGCCGTCTCACTCGCCGCTGCCGGACACCACGTCACCGTGGTCGACCCGAGCCCGGATGCGCTGGCCGCGCTGGGCCGTCGAGTCCAGGAAGCCGGCTTGTCCGAGCGAGTCCGTGCGGTCCAAGGAGACGGTGACTCGCTCGCCGCGGTGCTCGACGGAGGCCACGTCGATGTCGTCTGCTGCCACGAGACACTCGAGTTCGTCGACGACCCGCAGGCGACCCTGCGTGCGATCGCTGCAGTCCTGTCACCCGGCGGCGTCCTGTCGCTGCTCGTCACCGGTCGGCTCGCGGTCGTCCTGGCCAAGGCCATCGCTGGGGAGTTCGCGCAGGCCAGGTCGGCGCTCGTCGATCCCTCCGGACGATGGGGAGAGCAGGACCCGCTGCCCCGCCGCTTCGACCTCGATGACCTCGAAGCCCAACTGGCCGCCGCTGGCTTCACCATCGAAAAGGTGCGGGGCAGCAACATCGTCGGGCACCTCGTGTCCGCCAAGCTCATCGAGACCGATGCGGACCGTGCGGCCCTGGCCGAGCTCGACGACCTGCTGGTCGCCGGACCCGGACGGGAGTTCCTGCGTACTCTGGGCAGTGGACTGCACATCATCGCCAGACGGGCCTGATCGGCCCGGGTTGGACCTCATTCGGACTTCAGTCGGACCTGGTCCCCCAGCCAGCGAACCCCTGCCGGCCGACAGCCTGCACGTGCACGGATGGGAGGTGATCGGCTCATGAGCCGCCGTCAGTTCAGCGCCCCGGAGCGTCCTGATTCCGGACCACCCGACGACACCGGGTGCACGATCCTGCATGCCGACATGGATGCGTTCTATGCGTCGGCGTCCCTGTTGTCCCACCCAGAGCTGGTGGGTACCCCGGTCATCATCGGTGGGGGAGGACGTTCGGTCGTCCTCTCCGCCACCTACGAGGCCCGGGCCTTCGGGGTCACCTCAGCCATGCCCATGGCCCGGGCCAGACGGCTCTGCCCCAAGGCCACGGTGATCGAGCCGGACCATCGTCGGTATGCCGCCATCTCTGACGCGATCATGGCCACCTTCGCCACCGTGACCGACCGGATCGAGCCGCTCTCCCTCGACGAGGCCTTCATCGACGTGGCTGGCGCGATGCGCCGGTTGGGGCGGCCCACCCAGATTGCCGAACAGGTGCGGGACACGATCGCCGACGAGCAGGGGATCACCTGCTCCATCGGGGTGGCATCGACGAAGTTCGTCGCCAAGCTGGCCTCCGGCCTCGCCAAGCCGGATGGTCTGCTGGTCGTGCCGCGGGACGAGACCGTGGCCTTCCTGCACCAGTTGCCCGTCGGGGCCATCTGGGGTGTTGGTGACAAGACCGAGGAGCAGTTGCACCGCCTCGGGCTGCGGACCATCGCCGACATCGCCCACACCCCCCTCGAGACCCTGCGACGCGCACTCGGGGATGCCAGCGCAAGCAACCTGCACGACCTCGCGTGGGGTCGTGACCAGCGAGCGGTGGTGCCGCAGCGCCAGGAGAAGTCGATCGGGGCCGACGCGACGTTCGCCTACGACATCAATGACCCTGCCCAGATCCACCGCGAGCTGCTGCGCCTCGCCGACCGGACGGCGGCCAGGGCTCGGGCTGCGGGCATGACCGGTCGGACGATCTCGATCAAAGTCCGCTTCGCCGACTTCACGACCATCACGAGGGCCAAGACGTTGCGTCATCACACCGACGTGTCACGTGAGATGTATGTCACAGCCACCGAGTTGTTCGATCGGCTGGGACTGCAACGAGCACGGATCCGACTGGTCGGAGTGCGACTCGAGGGGCTCATTCCAGCCTCGGGTGCGCCCATCCAGGCGATGCTGGACGAGCCCGAATACGGCTGGCGTGAGGCTGATCGGGCGGTGGACCGCGCCAGTGCACGCTTCGGGGCGGGGTCCGTCCGGCCCGCAACCTTGATCCCCGAACGGACCCCGGGTTCACAGGACGCCCGGAGGGACCTATCCTGAAGGGGAGTCCTCACTTCGACCGCACTACCGGCGAACGTGGGGCAGTAGAGTCGGCATACCAGCACAGGGAGGTGCCTCATGGCACTCTCGGAACACGAGGAAGCCCTACTCCAGCAGATGGAGGAGGCGCTCTACGCCGAGGATCCGCAGTTCGCGTCGCGGATCGAGAAGACCAAGTCCCACTCCGCGCACCGGGGTCGGGTCGTCATCGGTGTCGGCGGCGCCCTAGTGGGTCTGGCGCTGGTCGTGCTCGCTGCCTGGACGTCGTATCTCTGGCTCGGAGCGATCGGCTTCGCCTTCATGGTGGCCGGCATCGCCTATGCGGTCTCTCCCGGCAAACCGCGACTCGGCACGGTGGCCGAGGACGGCACGATCCGGCACCCGGTCAAGGGCAAGCCTGGATCGACTGGCAAGAGCCCGACGCCGGGGAAGACCGGCTCACTGATGGAGCGGATCGAAGAGCGCTGGGAGCGGCGCCACCGCGATCAGTGATCGTCACGCGCGGCTGAGCCAGACCCCGACCCCCCACGTGGTCATGATCGACAAGCCTGTCGCCAGTTCTATGCCGATGTTGAGCGCCACGGCACGCACGGCCTGACCGGTCGCCGCCCGGGCGCGGGCCGGGTCACGATGCCTGGCTTGCTCGATCAGGTAGATCGCTGCGACGAAGCCGATCGGGGCGCCGACCACGGGGATCACGAAGAAGCCGATCACGGCCACGATGAGCGCGATCACGACCGTGGTCGTGGACACCCCGGCCGCCTTCATCCGCCGCCCGGGGAAGAAGTACTGGGCCACCAGTCCACCCGCGTAGACGCCGGTAGCGATCGCGAGGACGACCCAGGACGTGCTGGTCTGCCCTTCGAGGGCCCAGACCAGCGTGGCCAGCCAGACGATCACCAATCCCGGCAGGATCGGGACCACGATCCCCACCATGCCCACGAGCATCGCGAGCGCAATGAGGGCCGTGAGTGGGGTAATCACGTCACCGTTCGTCGACGGCGACCGTCGTCGGGTCCTCGATGAGCCGGGAGCTCTCGTCGTGGATCGATACAGCCTTGTCCTGCAGCGCGGGCAGGTGCTGACGGCCGTGGTGGGCGCAGAAGAGCAACTCGCCACCAGAAACGAGACGGGCGCGGATATACGCCTGGGCGCCGCAGCGGTCGCAACGGTCGGTCGCGCTCAACTCGGGTGCCAGTGCTGTTGTCATCATGCTCGCCTTCTCTCTTCCCGCCGGGGCTCCCGAAGGGAAACCCTGCCATCCACGTAGGACGCTCAATCGCTGGTTGTCGTTGCCTCCCACGGTGGAGAGGCCTCGATCACGGTTTCGGACGTTCCAACAGTCAATCATGCCGAATCCTTCCCGCCCCGCAGGCTCAGTGCTTGAGATAGGACTGGTGCCCGGATCGTTACGCAGATGCGGTGCTGACGATCTCGGTCAGAGCTGCTTCAGGCGAGCCTCCCGAAGGCACGCCCAGCCAGTGGCTAGGCTGCTGGTGTCGGTTGGGGCAACTCAACCGTGAGAGCACGAAAGAGGAACGTCTTTGGCATCCGCCGCACGCCCAACCACCTCCGGCAACGGTGACTACACTGCCCGCCACCTGCAGGTCCTCGAGGGACTCGAGGCCGTCCGCAAACGACCTGGCATGTATGTCGGGTCGACCGACCAGCGCGGACTGATGCACTGCCTTTGGGAGATCATCGACAACTCCGTCGATGAGGCCCTGGCCGGTGTCTGCACCCAGATCGAGGTGATCCTCGGCTCCGACGGGTCGATCACGGTGCGGGACAACGGGCGAGGGATCCCCGTCGACCTGGAACCGCGGACCGGGCTCTCCGGTGTCGAGGTCGTCTTCACCAAGTTGCACGCCGGCGGCAAGTTCGGCGGCGGCTCCTACACCGCGACCGGTGGCCTGCACGGCGTCGGGGCTTCCGTCGTCAACGCCCTCTCCGCCAGGCTCGACGTCGAGGTCGACCGCGGGTCCAAGACCTACGGCATGAGCTTCCGGCGGGGCGAACCCGGCGTCTTCACCGACACGGGTTCGGTCTTTTCGCCCACCGCGGACTTTGCTCCCTTCGAGACCCGGCACGAGCTCCCGGTGGTGGGCAAGGCCAAGCGCGGGGTGACCGGCTCCCGCGTCCGTTTCTGGCCGGATCAGCAGATCTTCCTCAAGGACGCCGAGCTCGACTACGGGCAGTTGGTGGACCGGGCCCGGCAGACCTCCTTCCTCATCCCTGGCCTGCGGCTCGTCCTGCGTGACGAGCGGCGGCTCAAGGGAACGCCGGGGGCAGACGGACCGGTCGAGGAGGTCTTCCAGCACGAGGGCGGGATCGCCGAGTTCGTCGACTACCTCGCGGTCGACCCTGCCATCACTGACGTCTGGCGCCTCGAGGGATCGGGGACCTTCACCGAGACGGTCCCGGTGCTCGATGACCGCGGCCACATGACGCCCACCGAGGTGGAGCGAGACTGCGCCGTGGACATCGCGGTGCGGTGGGGGCAGGGCTACGACACGCGGATGCAGTCGTTCGTCAACATCATCGCTACCCCCAAGGGCGGGACGCACGTGACCGGCTTCGAGCAGTCGCTGCTCAAGGTCTTCCGCAAGCAGCTGGAGGTCAACTCCCGCCGGCTCAAGGTCGGATCGGACAAGCCTGACAAGGATGATGTCCTCGCCGGCCTCACCGCCGTGGTCACGGTCCGACTGGCCGAGCCGCAGTTCGAGGGCCAGACCAAGGAGGTGCTCGGGACCAACGCGGTGCGCGCCATCGTGGCCAAGGTGGTCGAGGAGCAACTCACCGCGGTCCTGACCTCCACGAAGCGCGGTGACAAGACGCAGGCAGCGCTGCTGCTGGAGAAGGTCGTCACCGAGATGAAGTCGCGGATCAGCGCGCGGCAGCACAAGGAGACTCAGCGGCGCAAGAACGCGCTGGAGAGCTCCACCCTGCCCGGCAAGTTGCGTGACTGCCGCACCCACGACGTCGAGCGGTCCGAGTTGTTCATCGTCGAGGGGGACTCGGCGATGGGCACGGCCAAGGACGCCCGCAGCTCGGAGTTCCAGGCGCTGCTGCCGATCCGGGGGAAGATCCTCAACGTGCAGAAGGCCTCGGTGGCCGACATGCTCAAGAACACCGAGTGTGCCTCGATCATCCAGGTCATCGGGGCCGGCTCGGGGCGAAGCTTCGACATCGAGTCGGCCCGCTACGGCAAGGTCATCATCATGACCGATGCCGATGTCGACGGGGCCCACATCCGGATCCTGCTGCTCACCCTGTTCTTCCGCTACATGCGCCCGTTGGTCGAGGCCGGCCGGGTGTATGCCGCCATGCCACCGCTGCACCGGATCGAGGTGATCAATGCCGGGTCCAAGAAGAACGACTACATCTACACCTTCAACGAAGCCGAGATGCGACGCACGATCACCCGGCTGGAGCGCACCGGCAAGAAGATCAAGCAGCCCATGCAGCGCTACAAGGGGCTCGGTGAGATGGATGCCGATCAGTTGGCGGACACGACCATGGATCCACGCCACCGGACGTTGCGCAAGGTGACGATGGCGGACCTCGAGGCGGCCGAGGTGACCTTCGAGCTCCTCATGGGCAACAACGTCGCCCCGCGCAAGGACTTCATCATCGAGTCCGCTCGCGACGTGGATCGCGACCGCATCGACGCCTGATCGGTCGGGGCCCTCGCCCGCACGCGGGCGCCCGCCCTGGGTATGGCGTCCGGATCCGAAGCGCGGGACCGGGACCGTGTCCGGGCCTCGCCCCCTACGATGGTCGTGCCGACGAGCCGATCGTGCGTCGGACATCGCCGAGAGGGGACCGCCGTGGCGGGGGATGAGAACGCGAGGCACACGCAGGCCTTGGAGGCGGCGACCTTCGAGGTGGCCGTCCCCGCGGGTCCTGTCCCGGAGCGACCTGCGGTGGACCACGAGCCAGGGCGACCCGGGGACCCCGGTGCAGGACAGCCCGGGCATCCCGACACGGGGCCCCCCAACACCGGGCCGCCCGAGGACCCCTACCTCCGGCCCGACGACATGGGTTGGGCCGGCGAAGCGATCGGCGCCGTCTCGGCGTCGTTCGCGGCCAAGGTGGTTGGCCAGACCCGGCTGCGCGAGACGCTCCTGATCGCCTTGCTGACGGGTGGCCACATCCTGCTCGAGAGCGTCCCGGGACTGGCCAAGACCACCGCAGCCCAGGCGGTCGCCGAAGCCGTCAACGGCAGTTTCCACCGGATCCAGTGCACCCCGGACCTGCTCCCCAGTGACATCGTGGGGACGCAGGTCTACCACCAGCCCTCGGGCACCTTCAAGACCCAGCTCGGGCCGGTCCACGCCAACTTCGTGCTCCTTGATGAGATCAACCGCTCGAGCGCAAAGACCCAGTCCGCGATGCTCGAGGCGATGCAGGAGCAGCAGACCTCGATCGGTGACCACACCCACCGTCTGCCGGACCCGTTCCTCGTCCTCGCCACCCAGAACCCGATTGAGCAGGAGGGCACCTACCCCCTGCCTGAGGCACAGCTGGACCGCTTCATGCTCAAGGACGTACTGGACTACCCGTCGCCGGCCGAGGAGGCGGAGGTGTTGCGCCGAATCGACGCCGGGGTCTTCGACCAGGAACCCACCGCCGTCATCGACCTCCCCGACGTACGACGACTGCAGCGCCTCGTCGGTCGCGTCTACGTCGATCCCGCGATCATCAACTACATCGTCGGTCTGAGCTACGTCACCCGTCATCCGCAGGACTACATCGATGCCCGGCTGGCGGCATACATCGAGTACGGGGCCAGCCCCCGCGCCAGCATCGCCTTCACCCGCGCGGCCCGGGCCCGGGCCCTGATCGATGGGCGCAATCACGTCGTCCCCGATGACGTGAAGGCCTTGACCCACCGGGTGCTGCGGCACCGGATCATCCTCGGGTTCGAGGCAGCAGCCGATGAGATGCCGGTGGAGACGATCATCGATGCCCTGGTGGGCGGTATCCGCACCCCGTAGCGGGTCGGGGACCAGAGATGACCGAGACCACGGGGCAGAGCAGCTCGGGTGACCGCACCGACCGCGCAGCAGGCATCGGGCCGGGGTCCTCCCTGCTCACGCGGGTCAAGAGCACCCTGTTCATCCACTCCCGCAGGAAGTCGCGCGGACTCCTCGAAGGCGAGTACGCCTCGGTGTTTCACGGCCGCAGCCTCGACTACGTCGACCTGCGCGACTACGTCCTGGGTGATGAGGTCCGAGACATTGACTGGAAGGCCACGGCCCGACACGCCAGTCCCCTCGTGAAGCGCTACGTCGCCACCCGCAAGCAGAACCTGCTCCTGGTCGTCGACACCGGCCGAGGCATGGCAGCGACCACCCGCAGCGGTGAGACCAAGAAGGAGGTCGCAATCATGGCTGCCGGGCTGGTCGGTTATCTGGCCCACCGGCACGGGGACCTCGTCGGACTGGTCCGGGGCACCGCCGAGGGCACCATCGGCCATGAGTTGCGGGCGAGTGAAGCCCACCTGGAAGGCCTGCTCCGGGCGATCGACCACGCGACCACCCTCGACGGTGGGCAGAGTGACCTCGCCACGCAACTGCACTGGGTCGTGCGCAACGTCAAGCGGCGGATGATGCTGTTCGTCATCGCCGATGATCGAGATCTCGATCCGGTCCTCGATCAACTCCTGCGTCGACTGGGCGTCCAGCACGAGATCATCTGGTGCACGATCGAGGACGCCGACCCGACTGCCCTGGCTGCAGACCGCGACGCCGTCGACGTGGCGGACCACTACCGGCTGCCGACCTCCGTCCGTCGTGATCCCAAGGTCCGGGCGGCCTACGCGCGGTCCGTCGCGCAACGGGCCCAGCAGACCGCGGACCTGCTCGACCGACGCGCCATCAACCATGCCCGGATCGGGTCCTCCGACGACGTGGTGCGATCGGTCTTCGTGCTCCTGGAGAGGCAACGCCGTGCTCGGTGATGCACCTCCGCCGGGTTTCTACGCACCCGACCCCTACTCCCCGTGGTGGTGGTGGACCGGCGTCGCCGTACTGGTCGTCATCGCGCTCTGGTTCACCGCCATCTGGTGGGCCACGCGACCCCGGCCGGTGCGAGTCCCGCCACGGGCCACCGGCGACCGGCTCACCCGACTGCGCGCGGACTACACCCGCGAGATCGACCTGGTCGCAGCCCGGGTGCGGACCGGCGAGATCACCCCGCGGCTCGGGCACCAGCAGGTGAGCTTGCTGGTGCGCCACTTCGTCCAGGAGGTCTCCGGCATCCGGGCGCCGACGATGACCCTGACAGACCTACAGGCCACCGGTGCTCGGCTCACCCCGGTGTCCGACGTGGTCGGGGCGCTCTACCCGGGGGAGTTCGGGCCCGACGACATCGACCCGGACGGTGCGCAGACCTTGGGGGAGGCCGTGGCGATCGCCAAGGAGGTGGTGGCCCGATGGACCTGAAGTATCCGGACCTCCTGCCGGTCGGTCTGGCCGCGATCGTCGCACTCGCGGTGATCGTGCACCTGGCCCTCATGGGTCGCGCCCGGCGAGGCACGGCCCCGGTGGCCAACTCCACGGCACTGACCCACCTCCCCGAGTACCAGCGAGCTCTACGGGGCCACCGAATCCGTCAGGTGCTGCTCACCGTGAGCGCGTCCCTGCTGGCCGGTGCGGCGCTGGTCGGAGCCGCTCGGCCGCTCGACACGAGCATCGAGCGTCCGCAGACCCGCAGCCGGGACATCGTGCTCTGCCTGGACATCTCCGGCTCGATGGCTGCCCACGACGCCGCTCTGATCAACGTCTTCCGCGGCCTGGTCACCGACTTCGAGGGTGAACGGATCGGGATGGTCATCTTCAACGCCTCTGCGGTCACGGTCTTCCCCCTGACGGACGACTACGACTTCATCAACACAGAACTCACCCATGCCCACGACGCCCTGGCCAATGAGATCAACTACCCCGAGTTCTTCGCCGGGACGTTCAACGGGCGCGGAACCTCCCTGATCGGTGACGGTCTGACCACCTGCGTCCAGAGTTTCGATCGGATCGACAGCACCCGAGCCCGGTCCGTCATCTTCGCCACCGACAACCACCTGGCCGGGCGTCCTCTCGTTGACCTCGACGAGGCAGGTGAGTTGGCCAAGGCCCGGGGGGTCCGCGTCTATGGGCTCAACCCCGAGGAGAACGGCACGGACCGCGAGGCGGTCTATCTGCGTCAGGTCGTGCAGGGGACCGCGGGGACGTACTACGCCATGGCTGACGAGAGCGCGATCCCGGGGATCGTCGCGGCGGTCCAGGCACAAGAGGCCACCGTCATCGACGGATCAGCGAGAGCGCTCCACACCGACAACCCGGTGCTGCCCATCACGCTGGCCGGTCTGGGCCTGTTGGGGGTGATCGGCGTGAGCCGGCGGTGGCGGACATGACGTTCCTGCCCATCCTCGCCTGGCCGCTGTTGACGTTCGTCGTCATCGCGGGCCTCGCCGCGGTGTGGTGGAACCCGGCTGACCGCATGGTGCCGGGGGAGTCGCGCGGCACGCATTGGCGCTTGACGGCGGCGGTCCTCCTGCTGGCTGCCGCGGCGCTGCGGCCGGCGGTGCCGGGAGACGAGGTGGCGGGCAGCGCCGCGAACCTCAACGTCTACTACGTCGTGGACACGACCTCCTCGATCATCGCCGAGGACTACGGCTACGAGCAGCCTCGACTCGACGGGGTCGCGGCGGACATCGCGGCGATCACCCGCGCGCTACCAGGGGCTCGCTACTCGGTTGTCACCTTCGACGCCGTGACCCGAGTCCGGCTGCCCCTGACGACGGACACGACCGCGCTCGAAGTGGCCCTGACGACCCTCCTGCCGGAGGCCCCTGAGTATTCCCAGGGCTCGTCGGTCACGGCTGCTGGTGACCGGCTCGCCACGCTCCTCGAACAGGCCGAGTCGCGCCATCCCGACCGGGGGCGCATCGTCTTCTACCTCGGCGACGGTGAGCAGACCGCTGCCGCGCCGCCCGCACCGTTTGCCCTCCGGCCCGGCCTGATCCAGGGCGGCGCCGTTCTCGGCTACGGCACCGCGCAGGGTGGCCGGATGAAGGCCAACCGCACCCGGTTGGCCAGCGGGTCCGGCTATCTCCAAGACCCAGCGACGCGCGAGGACGCGAGGTCGGTCATCGACGAGCGGCAGTTGCGCGAGATCGGCAGGCAGTTGGGGCTCGCCTACCACCACAGGTCCTCGGGTGAGTCGATCGACCCGGTGGTCGAATCCATCGACCCCGCGGCATTCGGGATGAGCGAGTCGATCGAGCAGGAGAAGGTGCGAGCCCGTCGCGAGTTCTACTGGCCACTGCTCCTCGGCGTGGCCGGGATCGGTGCGTGGGAGATCGGCGCCGGGGTCGCGGCGTTGCGGCTCAGCCGACGCAGAGGGGGCCCTGCGGCATGAGCAGCATCACGGACAACCACGCCCCAACGCCTGTGGGGGCCTCCCCGGACGAGGGTGCCTCTCCTGCCAGTCGCTCGCGGTTACGGCGAGTCCGTCGCGAAGGACGCCAGACCAGGACCCCCCTGTCGCCTGCCCGGCTGCGGCGCCGTCGTCGCCGTTTGCTGCTCGGCTCGGCACCGGCCGTCGCGGTGCTCATCGTCATCGCGCTCCGCTTGCTCTCCCTCAACCTCGTCCACGCCCAGACGCTCGCCGGCTACCAGGCGGGGGACAAGCCCCGCACCCAGACGTGGGCGCAGCGCCAGGGCTGGGTCAACATCGTCGAACGGTTCCGGGCACCCTTCGCGATGGGCGATGCCCAACTGCTGCTCGGCCACTACGACCTGGCCCGCCCGTGGTTCGAGGAGGCCTTCACGCTGGTGCCCAAGGGTGGAGTCGAGGACTGCAAGGTGCGAGTCAACCTCGGCCTGACCTACGAGAAACTGGGTGATGCAGCCCGGGCCCGCGAACGTACGACGGAGTGGAAGCAGTTCTACGACTTGGGAATCACGATCACCAAGGAGCGACCCCCGCTGTGTGACGTGCCCGAACGGGGCGGAACGACCGGTGAGCAACTGAGTGAGGCCCAGGAGCGGATGGAGGACAAGTCCGGGGGCCGGCCCGCGCCTGATCCCCAGCCGCAACCGCAACCCAGCGCGCCCGACCCACAGCCCCAGCCAGCACCCACCCCGAACCCGGACAACGCCCCGAGTGAGCGGGACCAACAGCGGTTGCAGGCGGGTGACCGGTCACGGCTCCGACAAAACCGTCACGTGCTGCTCGAACACGGGCACGCCGCTCTTGCCACAGGACTCGGGCCGGACCCGGTCGCTGCTCGTCCGGGTCACCGCGACCCGCCAGCGCCGCCCATCCGCATGCTGCACGACGATGGCGACCGAACCCTCTGGGACATCATCGGTACGGCCGGTCGCCGCCTCGGTCCCGCCGGTCGCCGCCTCGGTCCCGCCGGTCGCCGCCTCGGTCCCGCCGGTCGCCTCCTGCGCCCAGAGCGATGCCAGGTGCGTCTCGGCGATGGCGTGGCGCACGAAGGACTCGGCCGCTTGCACCGGGGAGTTGAGGGCCGACCGGCCGCGGTCGTGGACCGGCCCGAGCAGCTCGCTGGGGGTGTGACCGGTCAGACTCGCCTCGAGCACCCACTCCACGGAGCCGGGGTCGAGTCGGGCGTAGGTCTGACCCCAGGGGAGCAGGACCGCGGTCGGCGCGAACCGGTGACCGCCGGTGTGCGAGACCTCCCAGACCCGCTCCGGTGCGACGGCGGCCGCCGCAGTCGCCAGGGGCCGACCGCGCACGGCACAGCAGACGTCGCGCCGGCCGTTGGTGCAGACGAGCAGGGCGGGCTGCCCGTCGTGGGCCCCCGCCAACGATCCCCGGACCACGTCCCGGTGCCCATGACGCAGCGCCGACCAGTCCACCGACAGGAGATCACCGGGGGAGGCGAGGTCGGCCTCGATGAGCCACGAGTCACCGGGGTGGGCGCCGCTGTGGCCGAGCAGGACCCGCTGCGGGCCGAAGTGATCGGGGTGAGCCGACGGACGCCGGATCAACATGAAGCGCCCGCCGAGGCCCGCGCACCGTCGATCCAGCTCGGCGCCGAGCCGTGGGTCCAGGCGCGACTCCGTGGCGGCCTGACGCCCCCACGGACCAGGCTGCTCGAGGGCGATGAAGAAGCGGGCGAGCGCTGCGGTCCCGAAGGCGCTGGTGCCATCCCGGTCCCAGAGGCTGGAACAGGCATCGGGCGCCGAACGTCCGTGGCCAGTCGTCGCCGGGTGCTGGTCCGCCCGTCCCTCAGGCGTCACTCAGGGGCCCATCTGGGTGGTCGGGGGCAGCGCCGACGTCTGGACCGTCGTGAACATCGGAACCCTGAGGAACAGCGATGCCAGGACGAGGAGGTCCTCGCCCTTGAGGAAACGGTGGCAGCGCACGCCGCCGGTCGCCCTGCCCTTGGCGGGGTACTCGGCGTAGGGGGTGACCTTGAGCGAGCCGGGCTCGGTGCCGGGCAGGGCGCCGGCGCTACCGGACGAGGTGACGACCACCCCGTCCCGAGTCGGGTCGACCACCGCGAAGGCTGCCACGCTGGCGCCGGGGGACAGCTTGATCCCGGCCATCCCGCCAGCAGCCCGGCCTTGGGGTCGCACGGTGCTGGCAGGGAAGCGCAGCAGGTGGGCGTTGCTCGTGATGAAGACGAGGTCGAGGTCGTCCTGGGTGGCGACCGCAGCGCCGACGACCTGATCGCCGTCCTTGAGGCTGATGATCTCCCAGTCGGAGCCCTTCGGCGCGTCCGGGGTGAGCCGCTTGACCACGCCCTGGCGGGTGCCCAGAGCCAGCACCGGGGCGTCGGCGCCGATGGGCACGATGGTGACCGGCTCCTCACCGGGTGGCAGGTCCACGTGGACCGCGAGCGGCACGCCGCCCGACAGGCTCGGGGCGCCGTTGGTCGGTGGCAGGGTCGGCAGGTCGAGGGCAGACATCCGGATCAGCCGCCCGAGCGAGGTGACCAGGCCGAACTCGCCGCGGGCCGAGGTCAGCACCGCCCCGGTCAGGGCGTCGTGCTTGGAGCGGGAGCCGTCCGCCGTGATCGGCTCGTCGCTGCCGGTCCGGGCCAGCAGGCCGGTGGAGGACAGCAGCACCCAGCAGGGGTCATCGACGACCTCGAGCGGAGTGGCCGAGGCCGTCGATGCGGTGGCCCCGGTGCTCTCGAGCAGGACGGTCCGGCGCGGGGTGCCGTGGGCCTTGGCGACATTGGCGAGCTCGGTGGAGACCAGCTTGAGGAGCAGCTTGTCGTTGTCGAGCAGCTCCCGCAGCTCAGCGATCTGGCGCTCCAGGTCGGACTTCTCGGTCTCGAGCTCGACCCGGGAGAACTTTGTCAGCCGTCGCAGCTGGAGGTCGAGGATGTAGGTCGCCTGCAGCTCGGACAGGTCGAAGACGTCCATCAGGCGGGTCCTGGCGATCGCCGCGTCGTCGGAGCCACGGATGACCTGGATGACCTCGTCGATGTCGAGGATCGCGATGAGCAGGCCCTCGACCAGGTGCAGTCGCTCCTCGCGCTTGCGCAGCCGGTAGGCCGTGCGGCGCCGCACCACGTCGGTGCGGAACTCGACGTAGACGCGCAGCAGGTCCTTCAGGCCCAGGGTGCGCGGCTGCCCCTCGACCAGTGCGACGTTGTTGATGCCGAAGTTCTCCTCCATCGGCGTCAGCTTGTAGAGGTGCTCCAGGACTGCCTCGGGATTGAAACCGTTCTTGATCTCGATCACCAGTTGCAGACCGTGGCTACGGTCGGAGAGGTCCTTGATGTCGGAGATGCCCTGCAGCCGCTTGCTCTGCACGAGGTCACGGACCTTGTCGATGACCTTCTCCGGGCCGATCAGGTAGGGCAGCTCGGTGACGACGATCCCCTTGCGGCGCGGGGTGATCGACTCGATCCGGGCGGTCGCGCGGGTCCGGAAACTGCCGCGCCCGCCGAGGTAGGCGTCACGGATCCCCTCGAGCCCGACGATCCGCCCGCCGCACGGCAGGTCCGGACCGGGGACGAACTTCATCAGGTCCTCGAGCGAGCAGGACGGGTTGGCGATCAGGTGCCGGGCCGCGCCGATGACCTCGACCAGGTTGTGCGGGGGCATGTTGGTGGCCATGCCGACGGCGATCCCGGAGGCGCCGTTGACGAGCAGGTTGGGGAAGGCCGCGGGCATCACCTCCGGTTGGTAGTGCGTGTCGTCGTAGTTGGGGACGAAGTCGACGGTCTCCTCGTCGAGCCCGTCGACCATGAGCAGCGCCGGCTTGGCCATCCGGGCCTCGGTGTAGCGGGCCGCCGCGGGTCCGTCGTCGAGCGAGCCGAAGTTGCCGTGCCCGTCGATGAGCGGCAACCGCAGCGTCCACGGCTGCGCCATCCGCACGAGGGCGTCATAGATCGCCTGGTCACCGTGCGGGTGGTACTTGCCCATCACCTCACCGATGATGCGCTGGCTCTTGACGTGCCCGCGGTCGGGCCGGACGCCGAGCTCGTTGGCGCCGTAAAGGATTCGCCGCTGGACCGGCTTCAGGCCGTCACGGGCGTCGGGCAGCGCCCGAGAGTAGATGACGCTGTAGGAATACTCGAGGAAGGCGTTCTGCATCTCCTCCTCGACGTCGATCCCGATGATCTTCTCTACAAAGTCCTCAGCTGGAGGCGGTGGCGTGCGACGGGCCATCCCGAGTACTGCTCCTTGGGTCTACGACTGAACACCCCATCATCACCCAGTCACTGCGCGGATGGGTACCTGCCACGCCGGTCGGGTCGGCACCGGCGCTCAGAAGGGCGGGCACAGCGGCATACGAACGGTGGGCTAGGAAGCGAACCGCCCCCAGTGGGTCACGTCGGAGCCCCCGCGGCGAGGCCGTTTCAGACTCGGGCTCTTGGGCCCCGGGACGGGGTACCCAAGGGCGACGACACCGATGACGGTGCGGCTCGCGGGGATCCGGAAGGCGGAGTGCAGCGCTCGGTGGTGCTCCGGGGGCACGCCGAAGAAGAGCCCGCCGAGCCCCTCGTCGACCGCGGTGAGCAGGATCAGCAGGCTCGCCATCCCGGTGTCGATGTCCCAGTAGGGCACCGGCCAGCGGGCCTCGTCGCGGTCGGTCCACCCCTTGTCGGGCTGGGCGTAGCGATCGAGGTAGGCGTCCTTGTGGGAGCAGCACAGGATCAGGGCCGGAGCACTCCGTATGCCGCTCAGCCAGGGATCGTCGGGCCCGTCCTGGTCAGTGGTGGCGGTCCAGAACGTCTCGCGCTCCGCGTCCGTGCGCAGGACGACGAAGTCCCAGCCCTGGCTGAAGCCGGCGCTGGGCGCGCGGACAGCGTTGTCGAGGCACCGCTCGAGGGTCTCGATCGGGACGGGCCGTGAGGGGTCGTAGCGACGGATCATGCGACGACGGCTGACGACGGTCTGGAACTCCATGGCTCCAGCCTGCCACCAACTGCTCATCGGGATCGGGGCATGGCACGATGGGCGCATGACGCAGGCCGGGAACGACGAGGCAGTCACGCAGGCAGTCACACAGGCGGTCACGGAGGCGGTCACGGAGGCGGTCACCGCCCAGGTGGCGCCGCTCGGCTGGGACGCGGACGTCGTCCTGCGGGACGGCTCGGTGGCTCACGTGCGACCGATCGTCCCCGACGACGCCGAGGGGGTGCAGCTCTTCCACTCGAGGCAGTCGGACGAGTCCATCTACCTGCGCTTCTTCGCCCCGCTGCGCGAGCTCAGCGAACGCGACCTCCACCGCTTCACGCACGTGGACTACGAGGATCGGGTGGCTCTCGTGGTCACGCTCCTCGACGAGATCATCGGGATCGGGCGCTACGACCGGATCGACGGGGGACCCTCGGCCGAGGTGGCCTTCAACATCTCCGACCACTACCAGGGCAAGGGGATCGGGTCGGTCCTGCTCGAGCACCTCGCCGCCATCGCCCAGGAGATCGGCATCACGAAGTTCACCGCTGAGGTGCTGCCCCAGAACCGCAAGATGCTGACGGTCTTCAAGGAGGCCGGCTACGAGGTGCACCACCAGATCGAGGATGGCGTCGTCGAGGTGGCCTTCGACATCCTGCCGACCGAGCGGTCCAAGGCCGTCCAGTTCTCGCGCGAGCACGCAGCCGAGTCGCGCAGCATGCGCACGATCCTCTTCCCCCAACGAGTAGCCCTCGTCGGAGCCAGCCGTCGGGAGCGGTCGGTGGGGGGCATGGTGCTCGACAACATCCTCCGGGCGGGCTACCAGGGCGAGTTCTACCCAATCCACCACGAGGCGGAGGAGGTGCGCGGGATCAAGGCCTACCGGACGGTCGGTGAGGCACCGGGGCCGATCGACCTGGCCATCGTCGTCGTCCCGGCCGCCGAGGTGCTCGGCGTGGTCCGGGACTGCGGCCAGGCAGGGGTCAAGGCGCTGCTCGTGCTCTCGTCGGGCTTCGCCGATGCCGGCGCCGAGGGCGCCCTGCTGCAGGAGGAGTTGCGTCGGGAGGCCCGACAGGCCGGGATGCGCGTGGTCGGGCCCAACAGCTTCGGCCTGATCAACAACGATCCGGGCGTCCGGCTCAATGCCACGCTCGCGCCGGTGATCCCTGAAGCGGGGCGGCTCGGACTCTTCGCCCAGAGCGGCGCGCTCGGGATCGCGGTGCTGGCCTCGGCCGCCAGGCGCGGGCTCGGCATCTCCGTCTTCGCCTCGGCCGGCAACCGCGTCGACGTCTCCGGCAACGACCTGATGCAGAGCTGGATCGATGACGAGCAGACCGACACGGTCGGGCTCTACCTCGAGTCGATGGGCAACCCGCGCAAGTTCTCCCGGATCGCCCGGCAGTTGGCCACGGTCAAGCCCGTCATCGCGGTCTCCTCGGGGGTCTCGAGCTTTGCGGCGCCCCCCGGGCACCGGACCCGCACCACGCATGTCCCGCCGGAGGCCTTCGACGCCCTGCTCCGGCAGGCCGGCGTGATCCGGGTCGAGAACATCCACCAGCTCTTCGACGTGGCGCAGCTGACCCTGCACCAGCCGCTGCCGCGAGGTCAGCGGGTCGCCATCGTCGGCAACTCGGATGCGCTCGGGGCACTCAGCGCCGGGGCCTGCCTCAGCTGGGGACTCGAGGTCACCCACGGCCCGGTGTCACTGCTGCCGATGGCCTCCGCCGCTGAGTTCGCCGAGGCTCTCGATGCCGCGTATGCCGACCCCTCAGTGGACAGCGTCATCGCTTGCTTCATCCCCCCGCTGGTCACCCTGGACGAGGACGTCACCGTCGCGGTCCGCACGGTCGCAGCCAAGTATGAAAAGCCCTGCGTCGTCACCTTCCTCGGCATGCGGGGGGTCAAGGACGGACTCACCTATGAGCAGCCGGACGGGGTCCGGCGATCCGTCCCCTCCTACCCGCTCCCAGAGGACGCCATCCGTGCTCTCAACGCCGTGACCCGTCACGCCCAATGGCGATCCCGTGACCGTGGGGAGCCGGTGGCCCCGGTGGGGACCGACCGATCGCACGCAGAGGCGGTCATCGAGGCGGTGCTGGCCAGCAGCCCCGAAGGGCGGATGCTCACCCGCGACGAGGCCACCGACCTGCTGGTGGGATACGGCATCCGACTCTGGCCCGCGACGCCCGTGGCCTCGGCTGACGCGGCGGTGGCGGCCGCCGAGCGCCTGACTTACCCCGTCATCCTCAAGTCGGCATCCCCGGTCGTCCGTCACCAGCCGGGTCTGATCGGGGTGCGGGCCGAGCTCGCCGACGCCGATGCCGTCCGAGAGGCCTACGCGTCGTTGTCAGACCGACTCGGGAGCATCGCCCGCGACGAGTTCCTCGTGCAGCGGATGGCGACACCCGGTGTCTCCTGCGTGCTCGAGGCGACCGAGGACCCCCTCTTCGGTCCGGTGGTCAGTTTCTCGATCGCGGGACCACCCACTGAGCTGCTGGGCGACATCTCCCACCGCATTCCCCCACTGAACGACGTCGACGTCACCGACCTGATCGACGGGGTCAAGGCGGCGCCGCTGCTGGCCGGGCACCGTGGGGCTGCGCCCGTCCACCGCGCAGCGCTCATCGACCTGGTGTCGCGGCTGTCCGTGCTGGCCGACGACCACCCGGAACTGGTGTCGGTGCACCTGAACCCGGTCAACGCCTGGAGTGGCGGGGTGGACGTGCTCGGTGCCGAGATCACGGTCCGCCCGGCTCAGACCAGGGCGGACCCAGGGAGCCGACGGATGACCTGAGTCCGGTTGATCGCGCCCGGCTGACGAGGGTCGGCTGATGTGGGTCGACCGACCGGTCTCGACGGCCCCCATCGGACGGGTGCAAGGATGGGGCCATGCGACGCGCTACACCGGACACCGGGTCCAGCCTGCCCGACGGACTCACCCGTTCGATCACCCATGCCGGCTACTATCCGGCCCTGGTCTGTGACGTGGTCGAGTCCGCGGTGGCCGGCGACCAGGTCGTGGCTCACCTCGTGCACCAGGAGACGACCTTCGACCAGGACAGCGTCATGCGCCACGTCACGGTCCTCGTCGTCACCCAGGGACGCCTCGTGATCGCTCATGCCGACGACTACGCAGCACCGGGGGAGCCGTTGGTCGCCACAGCGACGACCGAGACCATCCCGTTGGACGCCGTCCGCGGCGTCATGGTCACGCACGTCGTGACCGACCCGGAGACCTTCACCCCGGGCACGCACTCCCGCGACATCACCCTGACCCTCGGGTGGGGCGCCGTGAGCCGACTCGACCTGCTCCCGGCCCAGTGCGCCGACCCGGACTGCGAGGCGGACCACGGCTTCGAGGGCACACTGGCCTCCGACGACATCAGCCTGCGGATCAGCGCAGCCGCCGATGGTGAAGCAGCAGTCAATGCGGCCCTGGCCTTCTCCCGAGACCTGTCCTCGCGCATTGGGGGCTCTCGCTTCGGGTCGTCGATCGCATGACCGCGACGATCCCGGCACCTCCGGACTGGGCCGCGGGGTCGCTGGCCTCGGTCCTGCCCGGTGTCGCCGATCGCCTCGGAGTGGCGCGCTACGCGGGCCAGGACCTGCTCGACCTCCCGGAGGCCAAGGGGACCGTCGTGGTGCTCGTGGACGGGCTCGGCTACGACCTGCTTCGTCAGCGCGGGGGGCATGCGCCGTTCCTGCGGACGCACCTGGCCGCGGCGCGGCGCATCCCGTGTGGGTTCCCGACGACCACCGCGACGTCGATGGGCAGCTTCGGTACCGGCCTGCCTCCGGGGTCTCACGGCCTCGTCGGCTTCCAGGTGCTCGACCCGGACCGGGACCACCTGCTCAACGAGCTGTCCTGGGAGGACGGCCCCGATCCGGTCCTGTGGCAGCCCAGCGAAACCGTCTTCGAGCACGCCGAGAATGCGGGAGTTCGAGTCACCAGGATCGGGCCTCGCTACTTCGATGGCTCGGGCCTGACCAACGCAGCGCTTCGCGGTGGCGTGTTCACTGCCGCCAAAACCCTCGACGAGCGAGTGACCGCCGCAGTGCTGGCCATCCAGAGTGCGCCGCGAGCGCTGGTCTACCTCTACTGGGGCGACCTGGACAAGACCGGCCACGTGCACGGCTGCCAGTCCTGGCAGTGGGGCGACGAGCTGGAGTCCATCGACCGGGCCCTGGCGGAGCTGGTGCAGCGGGTGCCGGCCGGCACCTCGATCGTGGTGACGGCCGACCACGGCATGGTCGACATCCCCTTAGGCAACCGGCTGGACCTGGCCCACGAGCCGGATCTCATGGCGGGGGTGCGACACCTGGCGGGGGAGTCGCGCAGCCTCCAGCTGCACGTGGAGAAGGGGGCCGCGTCGGCTGTCCGCGAGGCGTGGCAACAACGGCTGGGCAAACGGGCCACCATCATGTCCCGGGACGAGGCCATCGACGCAGGCTGGTTCGGCCCGGTCCGGGACGGCGTCGCCGGCCGCATCGGTGATCTCATCATCAACATGCGTGGCTCGTTCGCCATGGTCCACTCCGGGCTGATGCGCCCTGAACTGGTCCGGCTGCTGGGGCTGCACGGATCGACCAGCGACGCGGAGATCGCCATCCCCGTGATCGCCATCCCTCCACGGTGAGGCGCCGGAGGCAGCGGGTGCGCTCAGCCCCTAGGGTGGTGGCTCGTGGCTGAGCTCGTCTTCTTCTCCGGGACCATGGACTGTGGCAAGTCGACCCTGGCGTTGCAGATGGACCACAACCACGCGGCTCGCGGTCGGGTGGGACTGATCTTCACCAAGATGGACCGAGGCGGAGTCAACGTCCTCTCGTCCAGGCTCGGCCTGTCGACGCCGGCGCTGGAGGTAGCCGACGACCTCGACTTCTGGGAGGCCATCGTGGCCTGCGCGACGGCGGGCCAGCGGGTCGACTACCTGATCGCCGACGAGGCCCAGTTCTATACCGGGGAGCAGGTGGAGCAACTCGCACGGCTCGTCGACGAGATGGAGATCGACGTCTTCGCCTTCGGGATCACAGCGGACTTCCGCACGGAGCTCTTCCCCGGGTCCAAGCGGCTGATCGAGCTCGCGGACCGCGTGCAGTCCCTGCAGGTGGAGGCCCTGTGCTGGTGCGGGCGCAGGGCGTCGACGAACGCGCGCGTCGTTGACGGGGCGATGGTCGTCGAGGGCGAGCAGGTCGTCGTGGGGGACACCAACCCCGCCGCGACCGGTGTCGTCGAGTACGAGGTGCTCTGTCGCCGGCACTACATGCGGCGGATGACCTCACACGCGGCGCGGGCCGCTGCCCTGTCGCCCGACCTGCTGCCGTTCGATCTCGAGGCCTGCCCGGTGCCGGTGCTGCCCATCACGCAGTCCGACTGAACGATGTGGTGCGGCTCCGACTGAACGATGTGGGACGGCTTGGGGCGGTGTGGCTGGGGTCAGTCGCCCTTGCGTCCGAACATGATGTCGTCCCAGCTGGGCACGCTGGGTCGCCCCGACCTGCGCGCCGCGGCCGGCTTGGCGGCGGGCTGAGCATCCGGCGGAGTGTCCGGGTCGGCTTCCGGCTGATGGTCCGGTTCAGTGTCTGGCTCGATGCCAGGCAGCGCCGGTGTCGCCG
>CAJDUR010000011.1_pt1 | contig 70310 bp, 77 predicted proteins | sample 7391191 | NCBI WGS metagenome assembly CAJDUR01 (sample SAMEA7055688, study PRJEB34461) | soil metagenome | biome: terrestrial ecosystem; feature: Peninsula; material: soil | place: Antarctica | collected 2016 | reverse complement strand
CGCCCGGTCGTATCCAGCCGGTAGTTGCTCGGCGTGAGGCCGAGGACGACCCTGAAGTCATTGGCCCGGCGCGCGGCCCGGGAGGGGGCCAGCGGTCAGTTCGCGATGATCCGCGCCGTCCCGTATGCTCTTTCTTCGGACGGTACACGCTGGCCATGCTGACGCATGCCGTCCCGCCGGGGCCCGCGGGTCCGGGCGAAGGGCAATAGCTCAATTGGTAGAGCACTGGTCTCCAAAACCAGCGGTTGTGGGTTCGAGTCCCTCTTGCCCTGCGCATCACGTTCGCGTCCTCCGCGGACGGACCACCCACGCGGAAAGCACGCGGAAAGAAGGAATCGTGACCGAGACGAGCGCCAAGCGCGGCTCCGACCGGGCTGACCAGGCCCCGGGTGGCGGCCCTGTGTCACGCTTCTTCGGAGCGATCTCGCTCTTCATCCGTCAGATCCTCGACGAGATGCGCAAGGTGGTCCGGCCGACCGGGCCAGAACTGGTCCGCTACACCACTGTCGTGATCGTCTTCGTCGTCATCATGATGGCGATCACCTCCGGTCTGGACTTCGGTTTCAGCCGGTTGATCACGTGGATGTTCGCCGGCTAGGTCCGGTTCCTTCCGTGAGAGTCTCCGCAGCACTACCCCAGCCCGACGCGGCTGGACCACCAGCAAGGAAGTAGGTCAAGCGTGTCCGACGAGTTCGCCCCTGAGGGCGCTGTGAGCACCGAGTCCGAGGTCGCCGACCCCACCGTCGAGGTAGCCGCCGACACCGACCTCGACGCCAGCCTCGAGACCGGCGCCGAGAGCGCCACCGACACCGAGAGCGCCGCCGAGGGCGAGAGCGTCGTCGAGGGCGAGAGCGCCGAGGCTCCTGAGGCAGACGGGCCTGCTGAGGACCAGCCTGCAGACGACGCCGTCGGGACCGAGCAGGACGCCCGGGACGAGGAAGAGGGGGACGCCACCCCGGCCCCCGTCGTCGACCCGGTCGCCGAGTTCAAGGCGGAGCTGCGGGCCAAGTTCGGTGAGTGGTACGTCGTCCACTCCTACGCCGGCTACGAGAACCGCGTGAAGGCCAACCTCGAGACGCGCATCCAGACCTTGAACATGGAGGACTTCATCTTCGAGATCGAGGTCCCCATGGAGGAGGTCACCGAGATCAAGAACGGCCAGAAGAAGCTCGTCCGTCGGGTCCGGATGCCCGGCTACGTCCTGGTCCGGATGGAACTGACCGATGAGAGCTGGGGCGCGGTGCGCCACACCCCTGGCGTGACCGGCTTCGTCGGCAACGCGCACCAGCCGGTGCCGCTCATGATCGATGAGGTCTTCACGATGCTCGCCCCGAGCTTCGAGGCCGCCACCCTGGCGGATGGCACCGGGGGCGGCGCGTCTGCGTCCTCCAAGCCCGCCGCCATCATCGACTTCGAGGTCGGCGAGTCGGTCACGGTCATGGAGGGCCCCTTCGAGACCCTGCCGGCCACGATCTCCGAGATCATCCCCGAGTCCCAGAAGCTCAAGGTGCTCGTCTCCATCTTCGGCCGGGAGACCCCGGTCGAGCTCTCCTTCTCCCAGGTCGCCAAGATCTGAGCGAAGGGCGTCAGGCCACGCGGCACCCTGCGAGGTCACTGCAACCGGGTCATCGCCCACGGCGTCGGTCCACAACACCAGAAGGAAAGGCAATCATGCCCCCCAAGAAGAAGAAGATCTCCGGCTTCATCAAGCTGCAGATCCAGGCCGGCGCGGCCACCCCGGCCCCTCCCGTCGGCCCGGCCCTCGGCCAGCACGGCGTCAACATCATGGAGTTCGTCAAGGCCTACAACGCCGCGACGGAATCCCAGCGGGGCAACGTGGTCCCGGTCGAGATCACGGTCTACGAAGACCGCTCGTTCACCTTCATCACCAAGACGCCCCCGGCGGCCGAGCTGATCAAGAAGGCCGCTGGCGTCGCCAAGGGCTCGGGTGAGCCCAACAAGACCAAGGTCGCGAAGCTCTCGCGCGAGCAGGTCCTCGAGATCGCCCGCACCAAGATGGAAGACCTCAACGCCCACGACGAGGAGATGGCGGCGCGGATCATCGCCGGCACCGCTCGCTCGATGGGCATCGAAACCTCGTTCTGACCGCTAGCGGTCGAACGTCCGGGACCCCCGCCCTCCACCGCGAGGGCGGGTGCCCCGGGAAGCGAGCCCAGCGGCATGCAGCCCGTATGCCGCCCAGCTCCGTGGGAGGGCCAGCGCTGGTCCGTCACCACGACTCCACTACACACTCCAAGGAGCAATCATGAAGCGCAGCAAGAACTACCGCGCAGCGGCCGAGCTCATCACGCCGGGCAAGGTCTACTCACCGCTTGAGGCAGTCCGCGTCGCGAAGCAGAGCGCCAAGGCCAAGTACGACGAGACCGTCGAGGTCGCCATGCGCCTCGGTGTCGACCCGCGCAAGGCTGACCAGGCGGTCCGTGGCACGGTCAACCTGCCGCACGGCACGGGCAAGACCGCGAAGGTCCTCGTCTTCGCCAACGCCGAAAAGGCCGAGGCGGCGCGCGAGGCCGGCGCCGACTTCGTCGGCTCCGACGACATGCTCGAGAAGGTGGCCGGCGGCTGGCTCGACTTCGACGCCGTCGTCGCGACGCCCGACATGATGGGCAAGGTCGGTCGTCTCGGTAAGGTCCTCGGTCCCCGTGGCCTGATGCCCAACCCCAAGACCGGCACCGTGACGATGGACGTCGCCAAGGCCGTGTCCGACATCAAGGGCGGCAAGATCGAGTTCCGTGTCGACAAGCACGCGAACCTGCACTTCATCATCGGCAAGGTCTCCTTCGACGAGACCAAGCTGGTCGAGAACTACGCCGCTGCGCTCGACGAGATCATGCGCCTCAAGCCGTCCTCGTCCAAGGGCCGCTACATCGAGAAGGCCACCGTCTCCACCACGATGGGCCCGGGCATCCCGCTCGACTTTACCAAGACCCGCGACCTCCTCGAGACCGGCGAGAGCGCCTGAGCCTGCTCGCTGCGTGAACCCGCGCTGAGCCCGCCGCCCCCACCCGGGGCGGTGGGCTCTCGCAGTACCCGGGGTCGGCCCTACCCTCCGGCGTCAATGCCCCCACCCGCCCGCGTCGATCCCCCCACCCACCCACCCAAGTGGCCTTCTCCTGCTCGCGAACGATCGGCTACGGTGAAAGGAGCCGACCGAATCACTGGTCCGTGTGGTGAACGGCCGACCTGTGCGACTCATCGAGCGCGTCGTGGCAGCGCTCACGACCGTGACCGTGACCCAACCCAGGAGGCCACCCATGACCATCCCACTGGCCCTGACACAGTTGCGGGCCCCGGAGCATCCCGGGGCCCTGCTCATCGTCGGTCCCGCGCTCGGCACGGCGATCGCGCCACTCTGGGCGCCCTGCGTGACACACCTGCCGCTGGACCTCACCGTGATCGGGTGGGACCTGCCGGGCCACGGTGACACCGCGCCCTACGACGAGCCCTTCACCGTCGCCGACCTGGCCCAAGCGGTCACCGCTGCAACCGAGTCGGCCCGTGACCGTGCCACCGGCATGGTGCTCTACGCCGGGGTGTCCCTCGGCGGGGCGGTCGGTCTCGCGCTGGCCATCGAGCAGATGCCGGAGCTGGACGGAGTGGTGGCGATTGCCACGGGCGTCACACTCGGTGAGGAGTCGCACTGGCGCGAGCGGGCCGAACTCGTCCGGGCCTCGGGGACGGGCGCCGTGCTCGAGGCCTCGGCCCAGCGCTGGTTCACGCCCGAGACCGTGGACCGCGACCCGGACACGACCACCGCCCTGCTCGACACCCTCAAGGCGGTGGAGCAGCACAGTTACGCCCGCTGCTGTGAGGCGTTGGCGAGCTATGACGTGCGAGCTGACCTGGGCACGGTGACGATGCCCGTGCTCGCCCTGGCCGGGGAGCAGGACGAGGGATCGCCGTTGCCGATGGCTGAGGCCATCGCCGCGGGCGCCAGCGGGCAGGCCCGGTCCATCCCGGACGCCAGGCACCTCGCCACGGTGGACGCGCCAGCCGACGTCGCTCATGCCATCATGGAGTTCCTCGCCGGACCGGTCGCCGACGCGAGCGCATGGTGACCGGCCGGATCGAGCGGTCCGTGGCGACCGCCGTGATCGAGTGGTCCCTGGCGACCGGGAGGGGGCGCGGGGATGAGTGAGCGCACCCTCGAGGACGCCTTCGTCTACGACGCGATCCGGACGCCGTTCGGTCGGTTCGGTGGGGCGCTCTCGGGCGTGCGCCCCGACGACCTGGCGGCCCACGTCGTGCGCGAGATCGTCCAGCGTGCTCCCGGTCTGACGGGCGACGGGGCTGCAGAGCACCTCGACGAGGTCATCTTCGGCAACGCCAACGGGGCCGGCGAGGAGAATCGCAACGTCGCCCGGATGGCGACCCTGCTGGCCGGCCTGCCGACCAGCATCCCCGGCACGACGGTCAACCGGCTGTGCGGCTCCAGCCTCGATGCGGCCATCATCGGATCCAGACAGATCGCCACCGGCGAGGCCGACGTCATCCTGGTGGGCGGTGTCGAGTCGATGACGCGGGCACCCTGGGTCCTGCCCAAGACCGAGAAGCCCTATCCCGCAGGCAATCTCACGCTCGCCTCGACGACGCTGGGCTGGCGTCTCGTCAATCCGGCCATGCCCGCCGAGTGGACCGTCTCCCTGGGCGAGGCCACCGAGCAGCTCCGGGAGAAGTACGCGATCACCCGCGAGCGTCAGGACGCCTTCGCCGAGCGGTCCCACCGGTTGTCGGTCCAGGCCTGGGACGAGGGCTTCTATGCCGACCTGACCGTCCCGGTGCCGGGGGTCGACCTCGCCCGGGACGAGTCGATCCGGCCGGACACGACCATCGACCGGCTGGCGGGACTGCGGACCTCCTTCCGGCCCGAGGGTGGCACGGTGACGGCAGGCAACGCCTCACCGCTCAACGACGGCGCCTCTGCGGTGCTGCTCGGCAGCGCGACCGCCGCGGAGGCGATTGGCCTGGAGCCCGTCGCCCGCATCGCCGGGCGTGGGGCGAGTCCGGGCGGGCATCACGTGGTCCGATGTGAGCAGCGTCGAGCTCAACGAGGCGTTCGCCGCCCAGTCCCTCGTCTGCATCGATGCGTGGCGCATCGATCCCGAGATCGTCAACCCGCATGGTGGGGCGCTCGCCATCGGCCACCCGCTGGGCGCCTCGGGCGGCCGGATCCTCGGCACCCTGGCTCGCAGCCTGCAGCGCAGCGGCGGGCGGTGGGGGGTCGCGTGCATCTGCATCGGTGTGGGTCAGGGCCTGGCCGTCGTCCTCGAGAACGCTGGATCGACACGGTCCGGGGCCGCCTGAGGGGTGGCCGCGGGTTCGGACGAAGTAGGCGCCGGGCCGGAGTCGCTCACGCCTCCGGTGGCTCTGACGACTGGACCGAGCCGAGGGTCTCGCTGAGTGAGCCACGCAGCCGGGCCCACTGGCCGGTCCACGTCTGCAGGGGCGCCAGCGACTTCTCCAGGAGCTCCAGTTGGCTGTCGAACGCAGCCAGCTCGGCCTGCAGGGCCTGCAGCGTCAAACGCTTGGCGTGGACCCCCTCCAGGAGGACCTCGACCTCGCTGGTCAGCTGCGGCACCTGGTCGACGAGCTGCTGCAACGAGAGCAGCATCCGGGTGATCGTGTCCGGGACGATGTCCGGGACGACGCCGACGGCTTCGCTGCCGATCGATCCCACGACATCAGCAACGGCGCGAGCCCGGGAGAGGAACTCATCGAGCGCACTCTGCAGCAACCCGCCCTGCAGCAGCCCACTGCGAGGCGCCTTGTCATCATGAGCCAACCCAGCCACCTCCTTCGGTGTGCAGCGACCGTATCAACTCGCTGCGCCGTCAGGAGGATTTGGCGCGCGGCCAGGGCCACGCGGTGCATTGGCCGACCCCGTAGGTCTGTTGCATCATGACGGGCGCGGCCTGGCCCGCCAGGGGGCAGGCCGCGTGTCCGTGGCCGATCCCATGCCCGACCTCGTGGTTGACGAGGTAGGTCCGGTAGGACGTGACGTCGGTGCCGTACGCGTCTGCTCCGAGCAGCCAGCGACGGGCGTTGAGCACGACGTTGCGCCCGTTGTGGCAGCTGACCTGGCCGCGGGTGAGCAGCGGCGCGCACAACTGGTCGGTCGTGTCCGGGGAGGCGAGCCGGATCCGCAGGGTGGGCGCCTCGCCGTCAGCGGCCTGGGCGGGGGTCACGTTGACGAAGCGCACCCCGTCCTTGGCCTGCCAACCTCGGGGATCGGTCAGCACGCTCACCACCGTGCTGGCATAGGCAACCGGGTTCACGCCCAAGCCGCCCTCGATCTCGACGGTGTAGCGCACGACCCGGCCGGCGGTGGCAGACCCAGTGGTGGCCAGCGCCGGAACCGGCAGCACGGTGAACTGGCCGGTCCCGCGTTCGACCACCGGCACGGCCGCCGCTGGCGCAGCGGCCGGTGCAGTCGCGCCGGGCCGGGCTGGTGGGTCGACCGAGGCAGCCGCAGCGGCGGCGGGGTCGGGAACGGTCGTGCCGGGGACCGTTTCCGCGGAGTCGACACCTCCCGGATCAGGGGCAGCGGCACGAGTCGACGTCGCCGTGACGACCTCGCTGACCAAGCTGACGGAGCCGATCTCCGGGCGGGCCGCTGCCACCATCCAGATGTCCGCGAGGATGAGGGAGACCACGGCAGCGCTGGACCAGACGCGAGCGGCGCCCACCCGTCGGGTGGTCCGCACTGGTGGCCGGTGCCTCGCGGTGCGACGTTGAGTACCCACCGGAGTCGACATCTGCTCACCGTAACCAGCGTCGGCCGCAGAGGCGAGGCACCGCGCCGATTTGGTCGTGGGCGCGAGAAGTCATAAGGTGGGCGTCGACCAAAGACCGCCGGTTGGAGTTCGTGGTTCTCCACGTTCTTCCGAAGGTTCCACACGATGTGGGCAGCCTGCGCAGGTGACTCAGCTGGGCGGCATACGAAATTGTGTGTCCGCAAAGCCCCGAGCGCTCCTGCGCCGGGGCTTTTTTCGTGTGAGCCCTCCGGGTTCACCAAAGCCAGCTGACGGCACGACGCAAGGGAAGGAGGCCCAGATGGCCAAAGCCGAAAGGACCGCAGCCATCGCCGAGATCGCGGAGCAGCTCCGTGAATCCGGCGCGGCCGTTCTCACCGAGTACCGCGGGTTGACCGTGGCCCAGCTCTCCGAGCTGCGCAACTCGATCCGAGAGCACGCCACCTACGCCGTGGTCAAGAACACGCTGACGGAGATTGCCGCGAAGGAGGCCGGAATCACGGCCTTTGACGGCCAGCTCCAGGGTCCGAGCGCCATCGCCTTCGTCACCGGTGACCCGGTGGAGGCGGCCAAGGGCCTGCGTGACTTCGCCAAGGCAAACCCATTCCTCGTGATCAAGGCTGGCGTCCTCGACGGCAAGACCTTGTCCCCCGAGGAGATCACCAAGCTCGCGGACCTCGAGTCCCGCGAGGTTCTCCTGGCCAAGCTGGCGGGCGCCATGAAGGGCTCCCTCACCAAGGCCGTTTACCTCTTCGCCGCACCTCTCGCACAGACGGCCCGTGTGGTCGACGCTCTGCGCGCGAAGGTCGAGGCGCAGGGCCCCGCCGCCGACGCTGCCGTTCCGGCCGCCGACGAGGCAACCACCGACGTCGCCGAGGGTGGCGACGAGAGCTGACCTCTGGTCAGTTCGATTCAACAACACGCCACTCACGGCACAAACAGGAAGGAAGCCATCATGGCGAAGCTCAGCACCGACGAGCTCCTTGACGCTTTCAAGGAGATGACCCTCATCGAGCTCTCCGAGTTCGTGAAGATGTTCGAGGAGACCTTCGAGGTCACCGCCGCCGCCCCGGTCGCCGTTGCGGCTGCCGGTGGTGCCGCTGCGGCCCCCGAGGCCGAGGCGGAGCAGGACGAGTTCGACGTCGTTCTGCTCGCTGCCGGCGAGAAGAAGATCCAGGTCATCAAGGAGGTCCGCGCGCTCACGAGCCTCGGCCTCAAGGAGGCCAAGGACCTCGTTGACGGCGCCCCCAAGCCCGTCCTCGAGAAGGTCGACAAGGCTGCGGCCGAGAAGGCCAAGGAGCAGCTTGAGGCGACCAATGGTCGGGCCCGCCTTCGGCGTGTGCGGGCCTTGGCTGGCACTACCCGGGTGGGCTGGGGCTCCCTTTGGGGGAGCTGTCGCTCCCTCAAAGCCGGGGCGGCCGCTGTTCGTGGGGCGAGTTGGGTCTGTGGGTCGAGGGCCGCCCCCGACTCGGTCGCACCACCTCACCCCTCGGTTGCACCACCTCACCCCCGGGGGTGTGCTGGCGCTCCCTCGGAGTGGGCTGTCGCTCCCTCAAAGCGGGGGCGGCCGCTGTTCGTGGGGCGAGTTGGGTCTGTGGGTCGAGGGCCGCCCCCGACTCGGTCGCACCAACCCACCCCTCGGTCACGCCAGCGGGGCCTCCTCGGTCAGGCCCCACTGCGGGCCCTTCTCGGTCGCGTCGCCCGGGTCCTGCCGTATGCCGCTGAGCCGACTCAGCGGCATACGGCCTCGTGGGTGCGGGGCGACGGACGGACAAACCCTGGGTGGCTCGGGTGCGGTGAGCGGGGGAGGCGATGACGGAATGGACGTTGTCCGTCGGGCGCTCCGGGGCGGGTCAGCGGGCGTGGTCGAGGGCGTCCTTGAGTGCGGCGAGGATCAGGGCGACCCGGTCGGGCCGGGCGTTGTGGCCCATCAGGCCGATCCGCCAGACGGAGGCAGCGAACTGTCCGACGCCGGCGCCGATCTCGAGGTTGTGCTGCTGCAGCAGGTAGCCGCGGACGGCTGCAGAGTCGACGCCGTCCGGGACGCGCACGGTGGTCAGTGAGGGCAACCGGTAGCCCTGGGCCGCAAAGAGTTCCAGCCCCAGCTCCTCGAGCCCGTCCTGCAGCAGGGTGCCGGCTTCGGTGTGCCGCTCCCACACCTGCGGGAGGCCCTCGGACTCGATCCGGCGCAGCCCGGCGTGCAGGCTGGCGACCATCGCGGTGGGGGCGGTGTGGTGATAGGTGCGCTTCCCGGTCCCGGCGGCCTCGCCGGCGTAGCCGCCGAGCAGCCCGAGGTCGAGATACCAGGAGCTGGGCCGTTCGACGCGGCGGGCCCAGGCGCGGTCGTTGATCGTGAAGGGCGCCAACCCGGGGGCGACGCCAAGGCACTTCTGGGTGCCGGCGTAGCCGATGTCGATGCCCCAGTCGTCCGCCCGCAACTCGAGGCCGCCGATGCTCGTGACGGCGTCGACGAGCAGGAGGGCATCTCCCTTGGCGGCGCCCAGGGCGGCGATGTCGGACCGCGCGCCGGTGGAGGTCTCGGCGTGCACGGCCGCGATGATCTTGGGGCTCGGGTGGGCAGCCACGACGCGCTCGGTGTCGACCGGCTGGCCCCACTCGTGGTCCACGCGGACCACCTGGGCGCCGTGGCGGGCTGCGACCTCGCACATCCGCTCGCCGAAGAGGCCGTTGACGGCGACGACCACGACGTCGCCCGGGGAGACGGTGTTGACGAAGGCAGCCTCCATGCCGCCCGACCCCGTCGCCGAGATCGGGAGCGTGCGACGGCTGTCGGTGCCCCACATGAGACGGAGCAGATCACAGGTCTCGTCCATGACCTCGAGGAAGTCAGGGTCGAGGTGGCCCAGGAGCGGTTCGGCCAGGGCCGCGGTGGCCTCCGGGTAGGGGTTGCACGGTCCGGGGCCGAAGAGGTGCCGATCGGCGATCCAGCGAGGCTGCGTGGGGGATGGCGTAGGCATCAGAAAGCTGCTCCTGGGTTGAGGATGCCCTGCGGGTCGAGGGCGTGTTTGATCCGGTGGGTGAGGTCCATGACGTCGGGTCCGAGTTGGTCGGGAAGAGCGCCCCGTTTGAGGCGGCCCACGCCGTGCTCACCGGTGATGGTGCCACCGAGGCGCAGGGCCAAGTGCATGATCTCGTCGAACGCGAGTGCGGCTCGGGCTTCGGCGGCTGCGTCGCCGGCCGGGTAGACGATGACCGGGTGCGTGTTGCCGTCCCCGGCATGGGCGACCACCGGGATCTCGACCTGTCGCTGGGCAGCGATCCGAGCGACGCCTAGCAGCAACGCCGGCAACTGGGGGACGGGCACCCCGACGTCCTCGAGCATGAGCGAGCCGCGCCGCTCCACGGCTGGGAAGAAGGCCCGCCGGGACGCCGCGAACTGCTCGCCCTCGTCCGGGTCGTCTGTGACGAAGCACTCGATCGCGCCGTGCTCCTCGCAGACGAGTCGCATCTGCTCGATCTCGTCCGAGCGAGCAGCCCCGGGTGCATCGGACTGGGCGATGAGCAGGGCGCCGGCGCCACGATCGAGGCCCATCGGCTGGAAGTCCTCGACGATGTTGATCGAGGCCTGGTCCATCAACTCCATCATCGAAGCACGCAGCGTCGCGCCGATCGCCACCACGGTCTCGGCCGCAGCGACGACGGTCGGGAAGGTCGCCGCGAGGGTGGCCGGGGAGAGCTGGGCCGGGATGAGGCGCAGGGTGGCCCGCGTGACGACGCCGAGCGTTCCCTCGCTGCCGACGAAGAGCTTGAGCAGCGACAGCCCGGCGACGTCCTTGATCCGCTGCCCGCCGAGGGTCACGAGGGTGCCATCAGCGAGGACGACGTCGAGGCCGAGCACGTAGTCGGTGGTGACGCCGTACTTGACGCAGCACAAACCGCCGGCGTTCGTGGCCACGTTGCCGCCGATCGAGCAGATCTCGAAGGACGACGGGTCGGGCGGGTACCAGAGCCCGTGGGCTGCGGCGGCCGCTTTGACCTCCGCGTTGAGGGCGCCCGGCTCGACGATCGCCGTCCGCGTGGTGGGGTCGATCTCGATGGCGCGCATCCGCTCGAGCGACAACATGACGCAGCCGTCCACGGCGCAGGACCCGCCGGACAGGCCGCTCCCCGCGCCGCGCGGCACCACCGGCACGTCGTGGGCCGAGGCCCAGCGCAGCGTCGCCACGACGTCAGCCGCGTCGTGGGCGCGGACCAGGCACAGCGGCATACCGGCCGACTTCGACTGGGTCCAGTCCCGCCGATAGTTCTCCAGGGTCGCGGGCTCGAGGGTCAGGGCGCCCTCGGAGAGGGCGGCCGCGAGGGCAGCCAGGTCGGGAGCATCGGTCCTCGTCACATGGTCACCGTAACCACAACGGTCCGTATGCCGCTGAGTCGGGTCCGTGGCAGACCTGTCCCGTGAGCAGGGTCCCGCTTTGGGTACGTTGGGGGGATGGGATGGATGTCGCGCAACAAGAAGCCGCAGGGCGCCTCGCCAACGGATCGCAACGAGACTGAGGGCGGATCCGTGCCACCCGTGCCGACCGTGCCTTCGAGGTCGGAGGAGGGAGCCGGCGCGGCGATGGGCCGGGCTGCGACTCCGACTCCGCCTCCGAACGCAGAGGCGGGAACGAGCCCGGTCGCCGCGCAGACCCCGACTCCGCACACTGAACCGATGCCGGCAGCACAGCCGGAAGCACTGCCCACCCAGGGGCCGTCGGGCCGGTACGGCCCGCAGGTGCGCATCTCCGGGTTCGATGTGGCGCCCGACGAACTCACCTGGCAGTTGCCGATCAACGGTGAGTTGTATCGCGTCATCCCCGGTCCGGACCGTCCCGACTACTCGATCATGCTGCTCGAACGTCCGTTGCACTTCTATCCGGGCCCGCAGCTGGAGCTGCACCGGGTCGACGAGGACCTGATGACCGAGGACCGTCAGGGCCGAACCATGGTCCGGGCGCATGCGCTCGTGCTGTGTGCCTCATTGCCAATTCGGTGCTCAGTGACCCGAGCCTCGACTTCGACAAGATCTCGTACGCCGCCGTCGGCTTCCTGTCACAGGGGCATGCCGAGGTGACGACGGAGTCTCCGCCGACGGAGTCGCCGCTGGCTGAGTCGCCGCTAGCGGAGGACTCAGCCCCGGCGCAGGAGGCGACCGGCGCGCAGGCGGCCGACCAGCCAGGGCAGGAGCAGGCGACCGTCCCCCAGGGGCCGCCGAGTGCGGCTCCCCCCGGCGCGGAGCCCGTTGCCCCTGACCCCGTCACCCCTGAGCCCGAACCCGTCGCGGGCGACTCGTCATCGAGACCACCGACGCTGCTCCTCAAGGACGTGCTGACCGACGTCGCCCTGCGACGAGCGCGGCACGGGCGTCGCGCAGCTGCAGGCCCGGCTCACCCTGGACGCGCAGCACCGGATCGTCGGGCTGTCGGGCAACGCCGACGGCGCCCCGCCTGCGCCGACCCGGGAGACTTTCGACCGGATCAATACGTCACTGGGCCGCCTGTCCGAACTCCCTCCAGGCTACGAGGTCACCGGCGTCACGGTGACGGTCACGGGGGACGAGGTGACCTACGAGGTGGAGTACAGCGTCGAGTGAGCGCGACGACGACCCAGGACGTCGGGTGGGTGCGGTCCGGATGTGGACCTTGGCCCTCGCTCGTCCCGTTCGCTGCACTCGTCGCGCTACGGCGCTGATGTGGATGCGGCCGGATCCGGGCATACTGCCAGCGTGAAACTCATCCAGGCCGTTGCGGTTCCGGAGTCCCTCGCCCGGGTGCGTGTGCCCAGTGCCGGGCCAGTCCGGGTCGGGCTGGTCCAGCACTCGTGGGCGGCCGACCCGGAGGCCCTCGTCGAGACCCTTCGCGACGGGATCTCCACGGCCGCCACGGCCGGGGCGACCGTGGTCTTCCTGCCGGAACTGACCCTGTCGCGCTACCCGGCGGACTCGCTGCCGGAGGGGACAGCCTCCGACCTCGCCGAGCCTCTGGAAGCCGGGCCGACCCTGGCCTTCGCGCGGGCTGCGGCGCGGGACTTCAGCGTGCACGTGCACGCCTCGCTCTACGAACGAGCCGATCACGGGGACGGACTGGGCTTCAATACCGCCGTCATCGTCTCGCCAGCGGGTGAGATCGTCGCCTGGACGCGCAAGACGCACATCCCCGTAACCGCCGGCTACTACGAGGACAAGTACTTCCGGCCCGGCCCGGCGCAGAACGCGTACCCGGTGGTGGCCCTCGGCGACCCCCCGATGCGGGTGGGGCTACCGACCTGCTGGGACGAGTGGTTCCCCGAGGTGGCCCGGCTCTACTCGCTGGGTGGGGCGCAGGTGCTGTGCTACCCGACCGCGATCGGTTCCGAGCCGGACCACCCGGAGTTCGACACCCAGCCGTTGTGGCAGCAGGTGATCATCGGCAACGGCATCGCCAACGCCCTCTTCATGGTCGTGCCGAACCGCTACGGGACCGAGGGGCTGATCACCTTCTACGGGTCCTCCTTCATCTCTGATCCGTATGGACGGGTCCTGGTGCAGGCACCCAGGGACGAGGCCGCCGTGCTGGTGGCCGACCTGGACCTGGCCCAGCGGCAGGACTGGCTCGACCTCTTCCCCTTCCTGGCGACCCGTCGCCCGGACACCTACGGCGGGCTGACCGAGCCGCTGCTGGACGAGCACCGGCGTCCCGAGTGAGTACCGATGACGGGTCGAGTCGCTGGCGGATGCCGTCCGAGACCGACCCGCACGAGTGCACCTGGATGGCGTGGCCGAGCCAGGGCTACACGTTGGGGGACACCGCGGCGCAGGCCGAGACCGCACGTCGCACCTGGGCGGCCGTCGCCAACACGATCAGCGGCTTCGAACCGGTCCGGATGCTCGTCGTCCCCGAGGACCTGCCCGTCGCCCGACGCTACCTGCACCCCGAGGTCGACCTGGTGCCGGCGGCGCTCGACGACGCGTGGATGCGGGACATCGGGCCGACTTTCGTGCGCTCCGCTGACGGCCGACTCGGAGCGGTTGACTGGGTCTTCAACGGCTGGGGCGCCCAACCGTGGGCGCGCTGGGAGCACGACTCGACGGTTGCAGCCCTCGTCGGGGGGGTGGCGGGTGCGGAGCTGATCGCATCCCCGTTGGTCAATGAGGGCGGCGGAATCCACGTCGACGGAGCGGGGACGGTGCTGCTGACCGAGACGGTCCAACTCGATCCCGGCCGCAACCCCGCCCTGACCAAGGCGGACGTGGAGGCCGAGCTGGCCCGGACCATCGGCGCGACGACCTGCGTCTGGTTGCCACGCGGGCTGACCCGCGACTACGACGAGTTCGGCACCCGGGGTCACGTCGACATCGTCGCGACGATGCCCGCACCCGGGCTCATCCTGCTCCATGACCAGACCGACCCCGCCCACCCGGATCACCTGGTGACCCGTGAACTGCGTGAGGTGCTCTCTGATGCGCGCGATGCCCGGGGGGAGCGTTTCGAGGTCGTCACCGTCCCGGCGCCGCAGACCCTGCGAGACCACGCCGGCCCGGTCGACTGGTCCTACCTCAATCATCTTGTCGTCAACGCCGGCGTGATCGCGTGCACGTTCGGGGACGAACAGGACGAACCCTCACTGGGGATCCTGGCTGACGCCTACCCCGGCCGTCAGGTTGTTGGCGTCGATGCCCGGCCGCTCTTCGAACGGGGTGGCGGCATCCACTGCATCACCCAGCAGCAGCCCGCCCTCTGAGTCCCACCGGCACGCACGAGGGGCCCGTTCTCCGTGGAGAGCAGGCCCCTCGTGCGTAGATGCGATCGGGTCAGGCCTTGGGAAGCCGCTGGTTGATGTCCTGGCTCATCCGCACCACCGAGAGGTAGAACTCCAGGGTCATCCGGATCAGGGCGAGGTAGATGACCAGGATGATCGGTCCGATGATGAGCACGCCGAGCCCGGCGCCGACCGAGTTCGCGAAACTCGTCAGGAGGACCACGAACCACATCAGGCCGAGAGCGACGGTGGCGAGCAGGTAGACGAACTTGACGAGCTTCGGGGTGACGAAGTGCGTGAAGCTGAAGTCGAAGAGCGAGGGCAGGAAGCCCTTGGTGTCGCCGAGGACCGCTCCAGCTGCGTCGAGCGGGCTGAGTGGGGCCTGGCCGGGTGGGGTGGGCGGCGCCGGGACGGGTGGATCATTGGGTGGCGGCGTGCCGAAGGCACCGGACTGGGGCGGATACTGGTCGGACATGATCGTCCCTCCTGTTGGCGGTCGTGCCGGATGCTACTCATGGTAGGCAAACCCACTCGGAAGGGCCACGGTGGCACGCCACGAACGCCCGGGGGCTTGACGTGCGGCCGTCAGGGGTCCATATTCGTCGCGTTCGACAAGAACCCCCGGTCCGGGGGGCGTGGCAGGTTTCGCGATCTCCGCCTCTTGACCCGGTTGGACATCTGTGCCCTAGAGGCACTAGGCTAGGCCCTTGCGCTGCCCGTGCCCTTCCTCCGTGCTCAAGCCCGACGTTTCGTCGTGTCCGGTCCCGGTCGAAGGCCAGCCCTGCAGCGCCGTTTCGAGATTCGAAAAAAAGGCCCGTGGAAGGACCCTCCTTGGCTGCCGCGCGTACTGCGACGAACATGTCCACTGCACAGACCCCTTCGGGGCGTCTGTCCTTCGCGAAGATTCGCGAACCCCTTGAGGTCCCAGACCTCCTGGCCCTTCAGACGGAGAGCTTTGACTGGTTGCTCGGCAACGAGCGCTGGCAGGCTCGTGTCGCTGCGGCCAAGGCTCAGGGACGCACCGACGTCCCTGACCGGTCCGGGCTGGAGGAGATCTTCGAGGAGATCTCCCCGATCGAGGACTTCAGCGGCTCCATGTCGCTGTCGTTCCGCGACCACCGCTTCGAGGAGACCCGCAAGTCGATCGAGTCGTGCAAGGAGCGCGACCAGACCTATGACGCGCCGCTCTTCGTCACCGCCGAGTTCATGAACTCGCAGACCGGTGAGATCAAGAGCCAGACGGTGTTCATGGGCGACTTCCCGCTCATGACCGAGCGCGGCACTTTCATCATCAACGGAACCGAGCGGGTCGTCGTCTCGCAGCTCGTCCGCAGCCCGGGCGTCTACTTCGAGCGCACGCCTGACAAGACGTCCGACAAGGACATCTACACCGCCAAGATCATCCCGAGCCGCGGCGCCTGGCTCGAGTTCGAGATCGACAAGCGCGACATGGTCGGCGTTCGCGTCGACCGCAAGCGCAAGCAGTCGGTCACGGTGCTCCTCAAGGCCCTCGGCTGGACCGAGGCCCAGATCCTCGAGGAGTTCGGCGACTACGAGTCGATGCGACTGACCCTGGAGAAGGACAACATCCAGGGCCAGGACGACGCGCTGCTCGACATCTACCGCAAGCTGCGTCCCGGCGAGCCGCCCACCAAGGAGGCCGCGCAGACCCTGCTCGACAACCTCTACTTCAACGCCAAGCGCTACGACCTGGCGAAGGTCGGTCGTTACAAGCTCGACAAGAAGCTCGGGCTCGACGCCAGCATCAACGATTCGACGCTGTCCATCGATGACGTCGTGGCGACGATCAAGTACATCGTCATGCTGCACGACGGCCAGACCTCGATGCAGGGCATCAAGCAGGGCGAGCCGATCGAGGTGAGCGTCGAGACCGATGACATCGACCACTTCGGCAACCGCCGACTGCGCTCGGTCGGCGAGCTCATCCAGAACCAGGTCCGCACCGGCCTGTCGCGCATGGAGCGGGTCGTCCGCGAGCGGATGACCACCCAGGACGTCGAGGCGATCACGCCGCAGACCCTGATCAACATCCGCCCTGTGGTGGCCTCGATCAAGGAGTTCTTCGGCACCAGCCAGCTGTCCCAGTTCATGGACCAGAACAACCCGCTCGCGGGTCTGACGCACAAGCGTCGTCTGTCCGCGCTCGGCCCGGGTGGTATCTCCCGTGACCGCGCCCAGATGGAGGTCCGTGACGTCCACTCGTCGCACTACGGCCGCATGTGCCCGATCGAGACCCCGGAAGGCCCGAACATCGGCCTGATCGGCTCGCTCGCGTCCTACGGACGGATCAACGCCTTCGGCTTCATCGAGACGCCCTACCGCCGGGTGGAAGGCAACCACGTCACCGACGAGGTCGACTACCTGTCCGCCGACGAGGAGGACAAGTTCGTCGTCGCGCAGGCCAACGCCCCGCTCGACAAGGACAACAACTTCACCGAGGACCGCGTGCTGGTCCGCATGAAGGACGGCGAGGTCGAGCTCATCCCCGGTGAGGACGTCGACTACATGGACGTCTCGCCGCGCCAGATGGTCTCGGCCGCGACCGCGATGATCCCGTTCCTCGAGCACGACGATGCCAACCGTGCCCTCATGGGGGCCAACATGCAGCGTCAGGCGGTCCCGCTCGTCAAGAGCGAGGCGCCGCTCGTCGGCACCGGCATGGAGTTCCGGGCCGCCCTCGACTCGGGCGACGTCGTCCGTGCCGACAAGGCCGGAGTGGTCCAGGAGGTGTCGGCTGACCTGGTCACCGTCGCCAACGACGACGCGACCTACCAGACCTACCGGATCGCCAAGTTCAGCCGGTCCAACCAGGGTACGAGCTACAACCAGGTCGTCGTCGTGAACGAGGGCGACCGGGTCGAGGTCGGCGGAGTCATCGCTGACGGTCCCGCGACCGACGGTGGCGAGATGGCGCTCGGGCGCAACCTGCTCGTCGCGTTCATGTCGTGGGAAGGCCACAACTACGAGGACGCGATCATCCTCAGCCAGCGACTGGTCCAGGACGACGTCCTCTCCTCGATCCACATCGAGGAGCACGAGGTCGACGCCCGGGACACGAAGCTCGGCCCCGAGGAGATCACCCGGGACATCCCGAACGTCTCCGAGGAGGTCCTGGCTGACCTCGACGAGCGCGGTGTCATCCGCGTCGGCGCCGAGGTCCGCGATGGCGACCTGCTCGTCGGCAAGGTCACGCCCAAGGGCGAGACCGAGCTGACGCCGGAGGAGCGCCTGCTGCGCGCGATCTTCGGTGAGAAGGCCCGCGAGGTCCGCGACACGTCCCTCAAGGTTCCGCACGGCGAGACCGGCACCGTCATCGGTGTCAAGGAGTTCCGCGCCGACGAGGGCGACGACCTGCCCCCCGGCGTCAACCAGTTGGTCCGCGTCTACGTGGCCAACAAGCGCAAGATCACCGACGGTGACAAGCTGGCTGGTCGACACGGCAACAAGGGCGTCATCTCCAAGATCCTGCCGGTCGAGGACATGCCGTTCCTCGAGGACGGGACGCCGGTCGACGTCATCCTCAACCCGCACGGTGTGCCGAGGCGGATGAACCTCGGCCAGATCCTGGAGCTGCACCTCGGCTGGGCCGCGAGCCGCGGTTGGAAGATCGAGGGCAACCCGGAGTGGGCCGACCAGATCCCGCCCGACGCGCACGAGGCCCCTGCGGGTTCTCGCGTGGCGACGCCGGTGTTCGACGGTGCGTCGGAGGAGGTCGTCACCGGCCTGCTCGACATGACGACCAAGACCCGCGACGGGGTTCGTCTCATCGACTCCTCGGGCAAGACCCGGCTCTTCGACGGACGCTCCGGCGAGCCGTTCCCGGAGCCGGTCGCGGTCGGCTACATCCGTACTCGATGATCACCCAGCAGCCGCTCGGCGGTAAGGCCCAGTTCGGTGGCCAGCGCTTCGGTGAGATGGAGGTCTGGGCCCTCGAGGCGTACGGAGCGGCCTACACGTTGCAGGAGTTGCTGACGATCAAGTCGGACGACGTCCCCGGTCGCGTGAAGGTCTACGAGGCAATCGTCAAGGGCGAGAACATCCCCGATTCCGGCATCCCCGAGTCGTTCAAGGTCCTCCTCAAGGAGATGCAGTCCCTGTGTCTCAACGTCGAGGTCCTCAACAGCGACGGGAGCACGATCGAGATGAAGGAATCCGACGAGGAGATCTTCCGCGCCGCGGACGAGCTTGGCATCGACCTGAGCCGGCGTGAGCCGTCCAGTGTCGAAGAGGTCTGAGACAGGCCAACACCCGGGGGGCACCGCCCCCCGGGTCCACCCCGGGAAGCCCGCCTGGCTCGAACACGAGCTCAGCGGCATACGGACACCAAACCCTCAGACCACTTGAGATTTACCAGAGTTACGAGAGAAGGAACCACGTGCTCGACGTCAACTTCTTCGACGAATTGCGCATTGGCCTGGCCACCGCGGAGGACATCCGCCAGTGGAGCCACGGCGAGGTCAAGAAGCCCGAGACCATCAACTACCGCACCCTGAAGCCGGAGAAGGAGGGCCTCTTCTGCGAGCGCATCTTCGGTCCGACGCGTGACTGGGAGTGCAACTGCGGCAAGTACAAGCGGGTCCGCTTCAAGGGCATCATCTGTGAGCGCTGTGGCGTCGAGGTCACTCGCGCCAAGGTCCGACGTGAGCGGATGGGCCACATCGAGCTCGCCGCGCCCGTCACCCACATCTGGTACTTCAAGGGTGTGCCGAGCCGCTTGGGCTACCTGCTCGACCTCGCTCCGAAGGACCTCGAGAAGGTCATCTACTTCGCCGCCTACATGATCACGTCGGTGGACGTCGACCAGCGACACACCGACCTGCCCTCGCTCGAGGCGCAGATCGAGGTGGAGAAGAAGGAGCTGCAGAACCGCCGCGACGCCGACGTCGAGACCCGCGCTCAGCGGCTCGAGAAGGACATCGCCGAGCTCGAGGCCGAGGGCGCCAAGGCTGACGCCAAGCGCAAGGTCCGCGACTCCGCCGAGCGCGAGATGAACCAGATCCGCAAGCGTGCCGACCAGCTGGTCGAGCGTCTCGAGCAGGTCTGGGACCGCTTCAAGAACCTCAAGGTCCAGGACCTCGAGGGTGACGAGCTGCTCTACCGCGAGATGCGTGACCGCTTCGGTCTGTACTTCGAGGGTGGCATGGGCGCCGCGGCGATCCAGAAGCGCCTCGAGACCTTCGACCTCGCGGCCGAGGCCGAGCTGCTCCAGGAGATCATCGCCACCGGTAAGGGCCAGAAGAAGACCCGCGCCATCAAGCGGCTCCGGGTCGTCTCCGCCTTCATGACGACGACCAACCACCCGACGGGCATGGTCCTGGACGCGGTCCCGGTCATCCCGCCGGACCTTCGACCGATGGTGCAGCTGGACGGTGGGCGCTTCGCGACCTCCGACCTCAACGACCTCTACCGCCGAGTCATCAACCGGAACAACCGCCTCAAGCGGCTGCTCGACCTCGGTGCCCCCGAGATCATCGTCAGTCGCTGTCCGACATGCTCAAGGGCAAGCAGGGTCGCTTCCGCCAGAACCTGCTCGGCAAGCGCGTCGACTACTCCGGCCGTTCGGTCATCGTCGTCGGCCCGCAGTTGAAGCTGCACCAGTGTGGTCTGCCCAAGCAGATGGCGCTCGAGCTCTTCAAGCCCTTCGTGATGAAGCGTCTGGTCGACCTCGACCTCGCGCAGAACATCAAGTCGGCCAAGCGCATGGTCGAACGTCAGCGGCCCCAGGTCTGGGACGTCCTCGAAGAGGTCATCAACGAGCACCCCGTGCTGCTCAACCGGGCGCCCACCCTGCACCGACTGGGGATTCAGGCGTTCGAGCCGCAGCTCGTCGAGGGCAAGGCCATCCAGATCCACCCGCTCGTCTGCTCGGCCTTCAACGCCGACTTCGACGGGGACCAGATGGCCGTCCACGTGCCGCTGTCCGCGGAGGCGCAGGCCGAGGCCCGCATCCTCATGCTGTCGAGCAACAACATCCTCAAGCCGGCCGACGGTCGCCCGGTGACGATGCCGACCCAGGACATGATCACCGGCATCTTCCACCTGACCGACGCGATCACCGGCGGCGGGACCGGCGCTGGCCGGGCCTTCTCCTCGGTCGCCGAGGCACAGATGGCCTACGACCGCGGTGAGATCCAGCTCGGCTCGCTCGTCAAGCTGCGCCTGGCCGACGCGGTCCCCCCGCTCGGATTCGAGCTGCCCGAAGGCGTCGAGGCTGACGACGAGGGCTTGGTCGCCGGCTTCACCATCGAGTCAACCCTCGGCCGGGCGCTGTTCAACGGCACGCTGCCGATGGACTACCCGTTCATCGACAAGGCCGTGGACCGCAAGGTCCTCTCGGGGATCGTCAACGACCTCGCCGAGCGGTACTCCAAGGTCCAGGTCGCGGCATCGCTCGACGCGCTCAAGGAGGCCGGGTTCTACTGGTCGACGCGCTCCGGGTGCACCGTGGCGATCTCGGACGTCGTGACCCCGGACAACAAGGCGGAGATCCTCGAGGGCTATGAGATCAAGGCCGCCAAGGTCCAGACCCAGTACGAGCGAGGTCTGATCACCGATGACGAGCGCCGCCAGGAGCTCGTCGAGATCTGGACGCAGGCCTCCAACGAGGTGGCCAAGGAGATGGAGACCAACTTCCCGCGGACGAACCCCATCTACCGGATGGTGTCCTCGGGTGCTGGCGGTAACTGGTTCCAGATCCGTCAGATCGCCGGCATGCGTGGCCTGATGGCCAACCCGAAGGGCGAGATCATCCCGCGCCCGATCAAGGCCAACTTCCGTGAGGGCCTGACGGTGCTCGAGTTCTTCATCTCGACGCACGGTGCCCGTAAGGGTCTGGCTGACACCGCGTTGCGGACGGCCGACTCGGGCTACCTGACGCGTCGACTGGTCGACGTGTCCCAGGACGTCATCATCCGTGAGGACGACTGTGGCAGTGAGCGCGGCCTCAAGCTGCCGATCGCTCAGGTCAACGAGGTCACCGGGACGCGGAGCCTGAGCGAGGTCGTCGAGGCCTCGGTCTACGCCCGCACCCTGGCCGAGGACGTCGAGGTCGACGGGACCGTGCTGGCCGAGGCCGGCATGGACCTGGGTGACGTCGTCATCGGGGCGCTCTACGCGGCCGGCGTCGATGAGGTCCGGGTCCGCTCGGTCCTCACCTGCGACAGCAAGGTGGGCACCTGTGCCAAGTGCTACGGCCGCTCGCTGGCGACCGGCAAGCTCGTCGACATCGGCGAGGCCGTCGGCATCATCGCGGCCCAGTCGATCGGTGAGCCCGGCACGCAGTTGACGATGCGTACCTTCCACACCGGTGGCGCGGCTGCGGCCGACGACATCACCCAGGGTCTGCCGCGTGTCGTCGAGCTCTTCGAGGCGCGGACCCCCAAGGGTGTCGCCCCGATCGCCGAGGCCACCGGTCGCGTCCAGATCGAGGACACCGACAAGGCCCGTCGCATCCTGCTCACGCCGGACGACGGCTCCGAGGAGCACGCCTACCCGGTGAGCAAGCGTTCGCGCCTGCTCATCCAGGACGGCGACCACGTCACGGTCGGCGACAAGCTGGTCCAGGGCGCGATCGACCCCAAGCAGGTCCTTCGCATCCTCGGCCCGCGCGCCGCGCAGACCCACCTGGTCGACGAGGTCCAGCACGTCTACCGCCAGCAGGGTGTGTCGATCCACGACAAGCACATCGAGGTCATCGTGCGGCAGATGTTGCGGCGCGTGACGATCATCGAGGCCGGCGACGCCGACCTGCTGCCCGGCGAGTTGGCCGAGCGGGGTCGCTTCGAGTCGGAGAACCTGCGCGTCATGTCCGAGGGTGGCCGCCCCGCCTCCGGTCGTCCCGAGCTGATGGGGATCACCAAGGCGTCGCTCGCGACCGAGTCGTGGCTGTCGGCGGCGTCCTTCCAGGAGACCACGCGTGTCCTCACGCAGGCCGCCATGGAAGCCAAGTCCGACCCGCTGCTCGGGCTCAAGGAGAACGTCATCCTCGGCAAGCTGATCCCCGCCGGTACGGGCCTGCCCCGCTACCGCAACGTCACGGTCGAGCCGACCGAGGAGGCCAAGGCCGCGATGTACTCGCTGCCGAGCTACGACTCCTACGACTACGCGGGCTTCGGCACCGGCAGCGGCGAGGCGATCCGCCTCGACGACGCCGAGTTGGGCCTCGACAAGCTCTGACGAGCAACAGCACCTCCCGTATGCCGCTGGGCTCGGTTCGCGCATCACGCGCGGACCGAGCCCAGCGGGCTCTGTGACGAGCCCCGGATCTGATTCGAGGTATTGGGGTCGAGGTGTTACTTCGCTCAATCGAGCGAGCTGATACCTCGAATGGAATACCTCGAATGGAATACCTCGAACCGGGATCGGATGGCCCGTACCCCCGAGGGTCCGCGAACCGGTCGGGCCTGCGTCCTGCGCCCACGGGACGGGACTAGGGTTTGGCCATGAGCGCATCGACGTCACAGCCTGACTCCGGGTCCCAGCCTTCCGAGCGGGTCGAGCGGGCTGAGCCGGCCGGGCCCGTGACCGTGATCGTCCTCACCGAGGAGGGTCTCAAGCCGGTTGACGTGGACAAGATCGTCGGGCTGCACCAGGACGAGGTGGCCACCTATCGAGTGCTCGTGCCCGCCAACACCGAGCGCAACATGTTGGCCACCTTCCTCAACCACCTCAGCCTGTTCGAGATGCGTGAGGCGCTCGAGTCGTTGCGTCCGATTGACCGCGCCGACGCCCATCTGGATGCCGAGGCAGCGTTGGCGGCGACCCTGGCGCAGTTCGAACTCCACGACGTCACGGCGACCGGCGAGATCACGGCAGATGACCCGATCCCGGCACTCGAGGACGAGGTGAGCCGGTTGCAGGCCCGCGAGGTCGTGATCGTGACCCAGCCGCATGCGGTCGAGGACACCTTCCACACCGACTGGGCCTCGAAGGCCCGCGAGGCGCTCGGGCTGCCGGTGCTGCACATGTACGCCGGTGACTGGCGGCTCGGCTGAGCGACGACCGCGTGAGGATCCGAGCGAGGGACGAGTGAGGCCCGGAGCGCTGAGGAGCGCAGGCTCAGTCATGTGCGATGACGGCATCGGTGCACTGACCGCTCGACTCTTGGTCGAGCCCGGGCATCACTGATCTGCCAGAGCAAACCTCTCGCCGGGCAATCCGTCGCGATGCCTCCTCAGGGAGGTGACGGAGAGTGCAGGGGAGAGCACCGTCCACTGCCGGTCGGAGCACGTCCTCGGGAGAAGTCCCAAGGACACGCCCGAACTCGGGGTGCGCGAACAGCCAAGGAGCCAGCTCAGGAGAGCCGGCCGACAACAGCAACGTTAGGAAAGACCAGGTTGCCTACCATCAACCAGCTGGTCCGCAAGGGTCGCCAGGACAAGGCCGCCAAGGCCAAGACCCCGGCGCTCAAGGGCTCGCCCCAGCGCCGCGGTGTGTGCACCCGCGTGTACACCACCACCCCCAAGAAGCCGAACTCTGCCCTGCGCAAGGTCGCCCGCGTGCGCCTCAGCTCCGGCATCGAGGTCACGGCCTACATCCCGGGCGTCGGCCACAACCTGCAGGAGCACTCGATCGTGCTCGTGCGTGGTGGTCGTGTGAAGGACCTCCCCGGTGTCCGCTACAAGATCGTCCGCGGCACCCTCGACACCCAGGGTGTCAAGGGCCGCAAGCAGGCTCGTAGCCGCTACGGCGCGAAGAAGGAGAAGGCCTGATGCCTCGTAAGGGACCCGCTCCGAAGCGTCCACTCGTCGTCGACCCGGTCTACCAGAGCCCGCTCGTCACGCAGTTGGTCAACAAGATCCTCCTCGATGGCAAGAAGTCCATCGCCGAGATGATCGTCTACGGCGCCCTGGAGGGCGTCCGTGCCAAGACCGGCACCGACCCCGTCCCCACGCTGAAGCGTGCGCTCGACAACGTCAAGCCGGCCATGGAGGTCAAGTCGCGCCGCGTCGGCGGCGCGACCTACCAGGTACCGATCGAGGTCAAGCCCAACCGCTCGACCACCCTGGCCCTGCGCTGGCTCGTCGGCTACTCGCGGCAGCGCCGTGAGAAGACCATGACCGAGCGCCTGATGAACGAGATCCTCGACGCGAGCAACGGCCTCGGTGCCGCAGTCAAGCGTCGCGAGGACACGCACAAGATGGCCGAGTCGAACAAGGCCTTCGCGCACTACCGCTGGTAATCACCTCAGGTGCCCGTATGCCGCTGTGCCAGCACGGCGGCATACGGCCCGAGGAAGTGCCCCGCTGGGCACCCCCTGAACTTTCGCAACACCCCCGCCCCAACACGAGATGAGAAAACTGACGTGGCACTCGACGTCCTGACGGACCTGACCAACGTCCGCAACATCGGCATCATGGCGCACATCGACGCCGGCAAGACGACGACGACGGAACGCATCCTGTTCTACACCGGTGTCAACCACAAGCTCGGCGAGACCCACGACGGTGCCTCGACGACCGACTGGATGGACCAGGAGAAGGAGCGCGGCATCACGATCACCTCTGCCGCGGTCACCTCCTTCTGGAACGGCACCCAGATCAACATCATCGACACCCCCGGCCACGTCGACTTCACCGTCGAGGTGGAGCGCTCGCTGCGCGTCCTCGACGGCGCCGTTGCAGTCTTCGACGGCAAGGAGGGCGTTGAGCCCCAGTCCGAGACCGTGTGGCGTCAGGCTGACAAGTACGACGTCCCGCGCGTCTGCTTCGTCAACAAGATGGACAAGCTCGGTGCCGACTTCTATTTCACCGTGGACACCATCAGGGAGCGCCTCGGCGCCGAGCCGCTCGTCCTCCAGCTGCCGATCGGCTCCGAGAGCGAGTTCATCGGTGTCGTCGACCTGGTCGAGATGCGTGCGCTCGTCTGGGAGGGCGACTCCAAGGGTGACGTCACCCTCGGGGCGCACTACGACGTGCAGGAGATCCCGGCCGACCTGCAGGCGAAGGCCGAGGAGTACCGCAACGCCATCGTCGAGCGCGTGGCCGAGGCCGATGACGACCTGATGGAGAAGTACCTCGCCGGGGAGGAGATCACCGTCGCCGAGATCAAGGCCGGGATCCGCAAGCTCACGGTCCATTCTGAGCTCTACCCCGTCCTGTGTGGCTCCGCCTTCAAGAACCGCGGCGTCCAGCCGATGCTCGACGCCGTCGTCGACTACCTGCCGTCGCCGCTCGAGGTCCCGCCGATGATCGGCCACAAGCCGGGCAACGAGAACATCGAGCTGACCCGCAAGCCGAGCAAGGACGAGCCGTTCTCGGCGCTGGCCTTCAAGGTCGCCACGCACCCGTTCTTCGGGACGCTGACCTTCATCCGCGTCTACTCCGGGCACATCAAGTCCGGTACCGCGGTGATCAACTCGACCAAGGGTCGCAAGGAGCGGGTCGGCAAGCTGTTCCAGATGCACGCCAACAAGGAGAACCCTGTTGACGAGGCCTTCGCGGGCCACATCTACGCGGCGATCGGTCTCAAGGACACGACGACCGGTGACACGCTCTGCGACATCAACGAGCAGATCGTCCTCGAGTCGATGACCTTCCCGGCACCGGTCATCGAGGTCGCGATCGAGCCCAAGACGAAGGGTGACCAGGAGAAGCTCGGAACGGCCATCCAGAAGCTCTCGGCCGAGGACCCGACCTTCCAGGTCCACCACGACGAGGACACCGGCCAGACGATCATCGCCGGGATGGGCGAGTTGCACCTCGACATCCTCGTCGACCGCATGAAGCGCGAGTTCAAGGTCGAGGCCAACGTCGGGAAGCCCCAGGTGGCCTACCGCGAGACGATCCGTCGGGCCGTCGAGAAGTACGACTACGTGCACAAGAAGCAGACGGGTGGCTCGGGGCAGTTCGCCAAGGTCCAGGTCACGTTCGAGCCGCTCGGTGAGACCGAGGACGGCGCGATGTACCAGTTCGTCAACGCCGTCAGCGGTGGTCGCATCCCGCGGGAGTACATCCCGTCGGTCGACGCCGGTATCCAGGACGCCATGCAGTACGGCGTGCTCGCCGGCTACCCGCTCGTCGGGATCAAGGCGACCCTCCTCGACGGCGCCTACCACGACGTCGACTCCTCGGAGATGGCGTTCAAGATTGCTGGCTCGATGGTCCTCAAGGAGGCCATCCGGAAGGCGGATCCCGTCCTCCTCGAGCCGATGATGGCCGTTGAGGTGCGCACGCCCGAGCTGTACATGGGCGAGGTCATCGGCGACATCAACTCCCGACGTGGCCAGATCCAGGCCATGGAGGACATCAGTGGTGCCAAGGTCATTCGCGGCCTGGTCCCGCTGTCGGAGATGTTCGGGTACGTCGGCGACCTGCGGTCCAAGACCCAGGGTCGCGCGAGTTACTCGATGGAGTTCGACTCCTACGCAGAGGTCCCCAAGGCTGTTGCCGAGGAGATCATCAAGAAGACCCGTGGTGAGTGACTCGGGAATTATCCCGTAGTCTCTTCCACGGAAACCACACCCAAAACGGCGCCACGTCCTGCCCTGGTCGTACGGCGTAACACAAGAAGTCCTGAGGAGGACCACAGTGGCGAAGGCAAAGTTCGAGCGGACCAAGCCGCACGTCAACATCGGCACCATCGGTCACATTGACCACGGCAAGACGACGCTGACGGCTGCGATTTCCAAGGTTCTGCACGACAAGTATCCCGACCTGAACCCCCAGTTCGCGTTCGAGGACATCGACAAGGCTCCCGAGGAGCGCCAGCGCGGTATCACGATCTCGATCTCGCACATTGAGTACCAGACCGAGAAGCGCCACTACGCGCACGTCGACTGCCCCGGGCACGCTGACTACGTCAAGAACATGATCACCGGTGCCGCCCAGATGGACGGTGCGATTCTCGTCGTCGCCGCCACCGACGGCCCGATGCCGCAGACGAAGGAGCACGTCCTCCTGGCCCGCCAGGTCGGCGTCCCCTACATCGTCGTGGCGCTCAACAAGGCCGACATGGTCGACGACGAGGAGATCCTCGAGCTCGTCGAGATGGAGGTCCGTGAGCTGCTCTCGGCCTACGAGTTCCCGGGCGACGACCTGCCGGTCGTCAAGGTCTCGGCGCTCAAGGCGCTCGAGGGTGACCCCGAGTGGGGCCAGACGGTTCTGGACCTCATGGATGCCGTTGACACGTTCGTCCCCGAGCCGGAGCGCGACATCGACAAGCCGTTCCTGATGCCCGTCGAGGACGTCTTCACGATCACTGGTCGTGGCACCGTCGTCACCGGTCGCATCGAGCGCGGCATCCTCAAGGTCAACGAGGAGATCGAGATCGTCGGGATCCACCCCGGCCCGCCGGCCAAGACCACGGTCACCGGTGTCGAGATGTTCCGCAAGCTCCTCGACGAGGGTCGCGCTGGTGAGAACGTCGGTCTGCTGCTTCGTGGCACCAAGCGCGAGGACGTCGAGCGCGGGCAGGTCATCTGCAAGCCGGGCTCGATCACCCCGCACATGGACTTCGAGGCGCAGGTCTACATCCTGTCCAAGGACGAGGGCGGCCGCCACACGCCGTTCTACGACAACTACCGTCCGCAGTTCTACTTCCGCACCACGGACGTGACGGGTGTCGTGCACCTGCCCGAGGGCACCGAGATGGTCATGCCCGGTGACAACACCGACATGACGGTCGAGCTGATCCAGTCGATCGCCATGGAGGAAGGCCTCAACTTCGCCATCCGCGAGGGCGGCCGCACGGTTGGTGCCGGCAAGGTCACCAAGATCATCAAGTGATCTGACCCCTTCGGGGGTAGCACTCAGGAAGGGCCCGGTCCGCTTCGGCGGTCGGGCCCTTCCGCGTGCCGGCTGCTGCCGAAGGCGCGGGCCCCACCCGGGATCAGGCATCCCGGGGAGTGCTGTCATCGCCGAGCCCCGGGTCGCCGGATAGGGTCGGGAGTCATGGCGCACCCGTTCGACACCGACACCGAAGCCCAGGGCCTGATCGACTACGTCGACGCGAGCCCGACCCCGTTCCACGCGTGCGAGCAGGCGGCGCGCCGGCTGGCGGTGGGCGGCTTCACCGAGGTCGTCGAGGCGCAACCCTGGCCGACCGAGCCGGGCCGCCACTACCTCGTGCGCGGCGGTTCGCTCGTGGCGTGGGACACCCGGGGCGCGTATGCCGCTGGGCTGGGTCCCGCCGCCGGCTTCCGGGTCGTCGGGGCGCACACCGACAGCCCCAACCTGCGGATCAAGCCGCATGCCGACCATGTCAAGGCGGGCTGGCAGATGCTGGCGGTGGAGCCCTACGGCGGGTTGCTGCTCAACTCGTGGCTCGATCGCGATCTCGGTCTGGCCGGGCGGGTGAGCATCCGGACCGCGACCGGAGTCGAGGCTCGACTCTTCCACGACGGGGCCCCGCTGCTGCGGGTCGCCCAGCTGGCCCCGCACCTCGACCGTTCCGTCAACGAGTCCCTCTCGCTCAACAAGCAGCAGCACCTCGAACCGCTGTGGGGGCTGGGGGACCGACCCGGTGACGTGCGTGCCTACCTGGCCGAACAGGTTGGTGTCGACACGGGGGACCTGCTCGGTTTCGACGTGATGACGCACCCGGTCGAACCGTCAGCCCGGATCGGCCTTCGCCGCGAGTTCATCGCCGCCCCCCGCCTGGACAATCTCGCTACCTCCTACGCCGGGGTCCGGGCCCTGCTCGAGGCCAGCGCCTCCGAGCCGGGCCACGTCCCGGTGCTCGTCCTGTTCGACCATGAGGAGATCGGGAGCACGTCGGACCGCGGGGCGTCCTCGACGCTGCTGCCGTCCGTCCTCGAGCGCATCGTCCTGTCCGGCGGAGGCACCCGGGACGACTACTGGCGAGCCCTGGCGGGGACGCTCATCGCGTCGGGGGACATGGCCCATGCCACCCACCCCAACTACGCGGATCGTCACGAGCCACTGCACCAGATCGCGATGAACGGTGGACCGGTCCTCAAGGTGAACACCAACCTGCGCTACGCGACCGACTCCATCGGGGAGGCCGCGTTCCGGCTGGCGTGCGAGCAGGCACAGGTCCCGATGCAGACCTTCGTCGCCCGCAGCGACCTCCCGTGCGGCTCCACGGTCGGTCCGATGACCGCTGCCCTGACCGGGGCCACGACCGTGGACTTCGGGGCCCCGACGCTGTCCATGCACAGCGCCCGCGAGCTGGGCGGGGCGAAGGATCCGGCGATGTATGCCGCCGCCCTGACTGCCTTCCTCGCACCCACGACCTCAACCCCTCCCGCCTCCACTGCTCGTTGATGGCGAGCGGGTCCGAGGTCGGCTACCCGGATCGACGGATCAGCGGGATAATGCCGGGGTGACTGGTGATCCCGCCCTCGCGCGGCCGACGCTCATCTATGACGGGGACTGTGCCTTCTGTGCCCGGAGCGCGCGATTCGCCCAGCGGTGGGTCGACCGGCGTGACCGGTACGAGGTGCGGTCCTGGCAAGGTCTGGGCGCTCCCGCCCTGGCTGGCTTCGGTCTGACACCGGAGGACTGCGACCGGGCCGCACAGTTCGTCACGGCCGACGGCTCGATCCGGTCGGGGCATCGCGCCATCGCCAGTGCGGCCACGCACGGCGCGCTGGGGTGGCGACCGGTCGGCTACCTGCTGCTGGCGCCCGGAGTCTCTCGGGTGGCCGCACGGGCCTACGACTGGGTCGCCGACCATCGACAGTCGCTGCCCGGCGGCACCGCTGCCTGCGATCCCGCCGCACGCTGCCCAGAACCACACTGACCAGATCCACGCTGACCAGATCCACGCTGACCGGGCCTGCACGGGCCAGATCGGCGCCGACCCAGAACCGGGCCGCGGAGCGGTGATGCCGGTCCCAGCAGGGCCGATTTGGTAGTGCCCCACCCGCTCTGGCACACTGGACCAGTTGCCTGACGCGCGACGTTGACCCATGTTGACGTCGCCGCCCCTCGTTTGTGCAGGATGGACTCGTTCTTCGAGGCCCGAGGGAAGCGCAGGTGGCCCGGTTCGGCCGGGCACTCCACGACGAGAGTGGCACTCAGGTGTGCAACTTTCACCGCGAAGCGGGCGCGACACGCCCGACCTCGGGGGTCGGAGGGCCAAGGGAACCGGATGGACAGAGTATGGCGAGAGAGAGACGTAACTTCAGATGGCGGGACAGAAGATCCGCATCCGACTGAAGTCGTATGACCACGAGGTCATCGACAACTCGGCGCGCAAGATTGTCGACACGGTGACCCGTGCCGGTGCCACTGTGGTGGGCCCGGTGCCGCTCCCGACGGAGAAGAACGTCTTCGTCGTCATCCGGTCGCCGCACAAGTACAAGGACAGCCGCGAGCACTTCGAGATGCGCACTCACAAGCGCCTCATCGACATCATCGACCCGACGCCCAAGGCCGTCGACTCGCTGATGCGTCTCGATCTGCCGGCGGACGTCAACATCGAGATCAAGCTCTGAGGCGGTAGCTGATATGACTGTTGCTCAGAAGACTGTGAAGGGCGTGCTCGGCAAAAAGCTCGGCATGACCCAGGTGTGGGACGCGGACAACAAGCTCGTCCCCGTGACCGTCGTCGAAGCCGGCCCCTGCGTCGTGACGCAGGTGCGTGCCGACGCGACCGACGGCTACGCCGCGGTGCAGATCGCCTTCGGTGCGATCGACCCGCGCAAGGTGAACAAGCCGATGACCGGGCACTTCGAGAAGGCCGGCGTCACGCCGCGCCGCCACCTCGTGGAGCTGCGCACCGCTGACGCCGCCGACTACGCGCTCGGCCAGGAGCTTTCGGCCGACGTGTTCGAGGCCGGCCAGCGCATCGACGCGACCGGAACGACCAAGGGCAAGGGCTTTGCCGGTGTCATGAAGCGTCACGGCTTCCACGGCGTCAGCTCCTCCCACGGTTCGCACAAGAACCACCGCAAGCCGGGCTCCATCGGCGGCTGCGCGACCCCGGGCCGTGTCTTCAAGGGCATGCGCATGGCTGGTCGCATGGGTGGCATTCGCCAGACGACCCAGAACCTCCAGATCCACGCCGTGGACGCTGAGAAGGGCCTGCTGCTCATCAAGGGTGCCGTCCCCGGCCCCCGTGGCAGCATCGTCCTGATCCGCACGGCCGCGAAGGGTGCGTGATCACCATGGCTCCGAAGACGCTGAACCTTCCTGCCGAGATTTTTGATGTCCAGACCAACGTCCCGCTGATCCACCAAGTTGTCGTGGCCCAGCTCGCAGCAGCTCGTGCGGGCACCGCCTCGACGAAGACCCGGGCCGAGGTCCGGGGCGGTGGCCGCAAGCCTTACCGCCAGAAGGGCACCGGCCGCGCCCGTCAGGGCTCGACGCGTGCTCCGCAGTTCGCCGGCGGTGGCGTCGTCCACGGTCCCAAGCCGCGTGACTACTCGCAGCGGACCCCCAAGAAGATGAAGACCGCCGCGCTGCGTGGCGCCCTGTCGGACCGTGCTCGCCACGACCGCATCCACGTCATCGACTCCCTGGTGTTCGGCGAGAAGGCCTCAACCAAGGCCGCAGCCGCAGCCCTGTCCGGGCTGACCGAGCGCAAGAACATGCTCGTCGTCCTCGAGCGGGGCAACGAGGCGGCGTTCCAGTCGGTGCGCAACCTGCCCAACGTGCACGTGCTCGTCTCCGACCAGCTCAACACCTACGACGTGCTGTGCGCCGACGACATCGTGTTCACCCAGGCTGCCCTCGACGCGTTCGTCGCAGGACCGGTCAAGGCGGACGCGAAGCTCACGCTGACCGATGACGTCGCTGTCGCCGATGACACCACGGGTGCCGCTGCGGCCGACGAGTCCGCAGCCACCGAGCCCGCGGCGCTCGTCGCCGACGACTACGAAGGCTCCGCTGCTCCTCTCGAGGACGGCTCCGCCCCGGAGGGCTTCACCATCAAGGGCAACAAGGACTCGATGAAGTACCACGCCCCGGGTGGGCGCTGGTATGACGCCACGGTCGCCGAGGTCTGGTTCCAGACCAGCGAGGCCGCCCAGGCTGCTGGCTTCGTCGAGGCCGGGTCCGCTGCGTCCGTCGCAGCGAACGAGGAGGACGAGAAGTGAGCATTCACACGAAGGACCCCCGCGACATCCTGATCGCGCCGGTCGTCTCGGAGAAGTCGTACGCGCTCCTCGATGAGGGCAAGTACACCTTCATCGTCGACCCGCGTGCGAACAAGACCGAGATCAAGATCGCCATCGAGCAGATCTTCAAGGTCAAGGTCGACTCGGTGCACACCCTGAACCGTCGGGGCAAGACGCGACGCACCCGTTTCGGCCTCGGCAAGCGCAAGGACACCAAGCGTGCGATCGTCTCCCTCCGCGAGGGTTCGATCGACATCTTCGGTGCCGGCGCCTGAGATCGACGAAGAATCGTAAGGACACACGAATATGGGTATCCGTAAGTACAAGCCGACCACACCGGGCCGACGCGGCTCGTCGGTCGCCGACTTCGTCGAGATCACGCGTTCCACGCCCGAGAAGTCGCTGGTCCGTCCGCTGAGCAAGACCGGTGGACGCAACAACGCGGGTCGGATCACGACTCGTCACATCGGTGGCGGGCACAAGCGTGCCTATCGCGTCATCGACTTCCGTCGCCATGACAAGGATGGCGTGCCGGCCAAGGTCGCTCACATCGAGTACGACCCCAACCGCACGGCGCGCATCGCCCTCGTGCAGTACGCCGATGGCGAGAAGCGCTACATCTTGGCGCCGAACAAGCTCAAGCAGGGCGACCTGATCGAGAACGGCCCCGGGGCCGACATCAAGCCGGGCAACTCGCTGCCGATGCGCAACATCCCCGTCGGTACCGTCATCCACGCCATCGAGCTGCGGCCCGGGGGCGGCGCGAAGATCGCCCGCTCTGCTGGTGCTCGCGTCCAGCTCGTCGCCAAGGAAGGTTCCTACGCCCAGGTGCGTATGCCGTCCGGGGAGATCCGTAACGTGGACGCGCGCTGCCGCGCCACCATCGGTGAGGTCGGCAATGCCGAGCAGAGCAACATCAACTGGGGCAAGGCCGGCCGCATGCGTTGGAAGGGCAAGCGCCCGTCCGTCCGTGGTGTCGCGATGAACCCGGTCGATCACCCGCACGGTGGTGGAGAGGGCAAGACGTCCGGTGGACGTCACCCCGTCAGCCCTTGGGGTCAGGCCGAGGGCCGCACCCGTAAGGGCAACAAGGAAAGCGACAAGCTCATTGTTCGTCGCCGTCGTACTGGCAAGAAGCGCTGATAAGGAGCCTTTGGAATGCCTCGTAGCCTAAAGAAGGGCCCCTTCATCGACGACCACCTTCAAAAGAAGGTGGACGCCCAGAACGAAGCGGGAACCAAGACCGTCATCAAGACCTGGTCGCGCCGTTCGGTCATCAGCCCGGACATGCTCGGCCACACGTTCGCCGTCCACGACGGCCGCAAGCACGTCCCGGTGTTCGTCACCGAGTCGATGGTCGGCCACAAGCTCGGCGAGTTCGCGCCGACCCGCACGTTCCGGGGTCACATCAAGGATGACAAGAAGGGTCGTCGTCGCTGATGGCCACTGCAACCACATCAACACCGGGCAAGGAAGTTGTCATGGAAGCCAAGGCTTCGGCGCGGCACGTGCGGGTCACCCCGCAGAAGGCGCGCCGCATCGTGGACCTGATCCGCGGCAAGGGTGCAGCGGAGTCCCTCACGGTGCTCACGTTCGCCCCCCAGGCCGCCTCCGAGCCGATCAAGAAGGTGCTCGAGAGCGCCATCGCGAACGCTCGGGTCAAGGCCGACAAGGAGTCGCTCGCCTTTGACGAGCGCACCCTCGTCATCCGTGAGGCCTTCGTCGACGAGGGTCCGACGATGAAGCGCTTCCGTCCGCGGGCCCAGGGCCGCGCCGGACGCATCAACAAGCGCACGAGCCACATCACGGTGGTCGTCGCGCAGCCCGACAAATCCAATAACGGGAAGGGAGGCCGCTGACCATGGGCCAGAAGGTCAACCCCCACGGCTTCCGTCTGGGCATCACCACGGATCACCGCAGCCGCTGGTTCGCTGACTCCACCAAGGAGGGCCAGCGCTACCGCGACTACGTCAAGGAAGATGTCGCCATCCGTCGCCTGATGGAAAAGGGCATGGAGCGGGCCGGTATCTCCAAGGTCGAGATCGAGCGCACCAGGGACCGGGTCCGGGTGGACATCCACACGGCTCGTCCGGGCATCGTCATCGGTCGCCGAGGCGCCGAGGCCGACCGCATCCGTGGCGAGCTCGAGAAGCTCACCGGCAAGCAGGTCCAGCTGAACATCCTCGAGGTCAAGAACCCCGAGATCGACTCTCAGCTGGTCGCCCAGGGTGTCGCCGAGCAGCTTGCTGCCCGCGTCTCCTTCCGTCGCGCCATGCGCAAGGGCATGCAGTCCGCCACGCGCGCCGGTGCCAAGGGCATCCGCGTCCAGGTGTCGGGCCGCCTCAACGGCGCCGAGATGAGCCGGACCGAGTTCTATCGCGAGGGTCGGGTCCCGCTGCACACGCTGCGCGCTCAGATCGACTACGGCTTCTACGAGGCGCGTACGACGTTTGGCCGCATCGGCGTCAAGGTGTGGATCTACAAGGGCGACATGACGGCCAAGGAGCTGGCTGCCCAGCAGGCCGCCGCGCCGCGTCCGTCCCGTGGCCCGCGTCGCGACAGTGGCGACCGTCCCAACCGGACCCGCCGTAATGACACCGTCGGCACGTCGGCTCCGGCCGCTTCCGACACCGGAGCCGAGGCAGGCGCTGCTCAGGCTTCGACGAGCACCGAGAATGCGCAGGCCTGACCATGTTGATTCCACGTCGAGTCAAGCACCGTAAGCAACACCACCCGAACCGCCACGGCGCGGCCAAGGGTGGCACCAAGATCACGTTCGGCGAGTACGGCCTCCAGGCCCTCGAGCCGGCCTACGTGACCAACCGTCAGATCGAGTCCGCTCGTATCGCGATGACCCGCTACATGAAGCGTGGCGGAAAGGTCTGGATCAACATCTACCCGGACCGTCCGCTCACGAAGAAGCCGGCCGAAACCCGCATGGGTTCCGGTAAGGGGTCGCCCGAGTGGTGGGTGGCCAACATCAAGCCGGGTCGGATGATGTTCGAGATCTCCGGTGTGACCGAGCCGGTCGCACGTGAGGCGTTGCGCCTCGCGATGCACAAGCTCCCCATGAAGTGCCGCTTTGTTCAGCGTGAGGGTGGTGACATCTGATGGCAGTCGGAACCAAGGACCTGGCCTCCGAGGCGTTGCGTGGTCTGGATGACGCGCACCTGCTCGACGAGCTGAAGAAGGCCAAGGCAGAACTGTTCAACCTGCGTTTCCAGTCGGCCACCGGCCAGCTGGACAACCATGGTCGTCTGCGCGCGGTCAAGAAGGACATCGCGCGGATCTACACCGAGATGCGTGAGCGTGAACTCGGTATCGCTGCGGCTCCGGCGCCCGCGCCGGTCAAGGCGGACAAGAAGGCCGACAAGAAGGCCAAAAAGGCTGACGAGGAGGCCAAGGCATGAGCGAGAACACTGCATCAGTGTCCGAGCGGGCGAACGAAGAGGCGGCCGAGCGCAAGTTCCGCAAGACCCGCCAGGGCTACGTCGTCAGCGACAAGATGGACAAGACCGTCGTCGTCGAGGTCGAAGACCGCGTCAAGCACGCGCTCTACGGCAAGGTCATCCGCCGCACCAGCAAGGTCAAGGTGCACGACGAGAAGAACGAAGCCGGAATCGGCGACCGCGTGCTGATCATGGAGACGCGTCCGCTCTCCGCGACGAAGCGCTGGCGCATCGCCGAGATCCTCGAGAAGGCCAAATAGTCGGTGGGTTCGGCCCCTCCCGGGCCTCCCCCCCGACTGCCCCCCAACCGCCCGTGTGGTTGGGGAGCGGGACCAGGTGGCTTACGTCCGCGTAGGCCGCTGGGCCCCTACCAAGACCACGATCACATTCAGTTCGGCAAGGCTTACGAAAGAAGCGCGCTGAGCGCGGTTCTTTCGTGAGAACCAGCACGACGACAGGAGTTAGACAGTGATTCAGCAGGAGTCGCGAGTGCGCGTCGCCGACAACACCGGTGCCAAGGAGATCCTTTGCATCCGTGTTCTCGGCGGATCGGGCCGTCGATATGCCGGCATCGGTGACACGATCGTCGCAACCGTCAAGGACGCCATCCCCGGTGGCAACGTCAAGAAGGGTGAGGTCGTCAAGGCCGTCATCGTTCGTACCGTCAAGGAGCGCCGCCGGGTCGACGGTTCCTACATCAAGTTCGACGAGAACGCCGCAGTGATCCTCAAGGCTGATGGCGACCCGCGTGGGACCCGCATCTTCGGTCCGGTCGGTCGCGAGTTGCGTGAGAAGAAGTTCATGAAGATCATCTCGCTGGCACCGGAGGTGGTGTGACCATGTCGACCGTCAAGATGAAGATCAAGAAGGGTGACCTCGTCCAGGTCATCTCGGGCCGCAGCCAGAAGAACGGCGGCGACCGGGGCAAGCAGGGCAAGGTCATCGCGGTCTACCCCGAGAGGCAGCGTGTGCTGGTCGAGGGCATCAACCGCGTCACCAAGCACGTCAAGGCCAGCGCCACGGCGCGTGGCACCCGGACGGGTGGGCTGACCCACACCGAAGCGGCGATCCACGTGAGCAACGTGGCCATCGTTGACCCGGACTCCAAGAAGCCGACCCGCATCAAGACGCGGGTCGAGACGGTGGAGCGAAACGGTCGCCAGAAGGCGTCCCGGGTTCGCGTTGCCGTCAAGTCGGACAAGGACCTGTGACAATGACTGACACCATCACCAAGCCGCGCCTGCAGCAGCGCTACGAGGACGAGATCAAGTCCGCCCTCTTCGGCGAGTTCGCCTACGGCAACACCATGCAGGTGCCCGGCGTCGTCAAGGTCGTCGTCAACATGGGCGTCGGTGACGCGGCCAAGGACAGCAAGCTCATCGAGGGCGCTGTCCGTGACCTCACGGCCATCACCGGCCAGAAGCCGATCGTGACCAAGGCCCGCAAGTCGATCGCCCAGTTCAAGCTGCGTGAGGGGATGCCGATCGGCGCCCACACGACGCTGCGCGGGGCCCGCATGTGGGAGTTCCTCGACCGCCTGGTCTCCATCGCCCTCCCGCGTATCCGTGACTTCCGAGGCCTGTCGCCGAAGCAGTTCGACGGCAACGGCAACTACACGTTCGGCCTGACCGAACAGTCGATGTTCCACGAGATCGACCAGGACAAGATCGACCGGGTCCGGGGCATGGACATCACCGTGGTCACCACGGCGACCAATGATGACGAGGGTCGCGCGCTTCTCAAGGCGCTCGGCTTCCCCTTCAAGGAGAACTGACATGGCCAAGACCGCGTTGATCAACAAGGCGAACCGGAAGCCGAAGTTCAAGGTCCGCGCCTACACGCGCTGCCAGAAGTGCGGTCGCCCGCACTCGGTGTATCGCAAGTTCGGCCTGTGCCGCATCTGCCTGCGCGAGATGGCGCACGCCGGCGAACTGCCGGGCGTGACCAAGAGCTCCTGGTAGACCCAACGCTCGGGAGCGCACGGCCCTGTCGGGCCCGCGCCCTCGAGCATCCCGAAGAACCTGCGTGACTCCCCATCAGCAAAAGACACCGAAGGTCGGCCGAGCAGCACACAGCTCGCAGGCCGAAACCCCGGTGAGGAAGGGCGGAGAGCCCAAATGACCATGACTGACCCGATTGCGGACATGCTGACCCGCGTCCGGAACGCCAACTCGGCGCACCACGACGTTGTCTCCATGCCGTATTCAAAACTCAAGCAGAACATTGCCGAGATCCTCGAATCAGAGGGCTACATCGCCTCCTGGAAGATCGAGGCAGCGGAGGTCGGCCAGACGCTGACCATCGACCTCAAGTACGGTCCGAACCGCGAGCGCTCGATCGCCGGTGTGCGACGCGTGAGCAAGCCCGGACTGCGCGTCTACGCCAAGTCGACGAACCTTCCACGGGTTCTCGGTGGGCTCGGGGTCGCCATCCTGTCGACGTCGTCGGGTCTCCTGACGGACCGGCAGGCACACGAGAAGGGCGTGGGTGGGGAAGTCCTCGCCTACGTCTGGTAAGGAGAGGCTGACATGTCGCGTATTGGACGACTCCCGGTCTCCATCCCCTCGGGCGTGGACGTCAAGGTGGATGGCCAGGCCATCACCGTCAAGGGTCCGAAGGGTGAACTTCACCTGACCGTTCCCGAGCCGATCACGGTCGAGCAGGCCGATTCAGCCCTCGAGGTCAAGCGCCCCGACGACGAGCGTGACTCACGCTCGCGCCACGGGCTGACCCGCTCGCTGATCAACAACATGGTCCTCGGTGTCACCGAGGGCTACGAAAAGAAGCTGGAGATCCACGGCACGGGTTACCGTGTCGCCGCGAAGGGCTCGACCCTCGAGTTCTCCCTCGGATTCTCGCACCCGGTCATCATCGAGGCTCCCGACGGCATCAACTTCGCCGTCGAGAACCCGACCCGCTTCTCGGTGCAAGGCATCGACAAGCAGCTCGTCGGTGAGGTCGCGGCGAACATCCGCAAGCTGCGCAAGCCCGACCCGTACAAGGGCAAGGGTGTTCGCTACGCGGGCGAGCAGATCCGTCGCAAGGTCGGAAAGGCCGGTAAGTAAGCCATGGCAATGATCATCAAGCGCGGCAAGAGCAAGTCCGCCGCCCGCATTCGTCGCCAGGCGCGTGGTCGCAAGAAGATCGCCGGCACCGCAGCCCGGCCTCGTCTGGTCGTCTCCCGCTCCAGTCGGCACCTGTTCGTCCAGGTCGTTGACGACACGGTGGGCAAGACCGTCGTGTCCGCGTCGACGATGGAGGCGGACCTGCGCTCCTTCGAGGGCGACAAGACCGCCAAGGCCAAGCGGGTCGGCGAACTCGTCGCGGCCCGCGCCAAGGACGCCGGCGTCGAAGCCGTCGTGTTCGACCGTGGTGGCAACAAGTACCACGGTCGCGTCGCGGCCATCGCTGAGGGTGCCCGTGAAGGTGGGCTGGCCCTGTGAGTAACTTCGTGAAGGCAATTGTTGAGATGAGGAACATCTGATGCCCGGACAGCAGCGTCGAGGCTCCGGCCCCGCCACTGGCAGCGGCGGCGGCGGCGAGCGTCAGGACCGCCGCGGCGGTCGTGACAACCGTGAGGCCGAGAAGAGCCAGTACGTCGAGCGCGTCGTGACGATCAACCGCGTCTCCAAGGTCGTCAAGGGTGGACGTCGCTTCAGCTTCACCGCCCTCGTCGTCGTTGGCGACGGGGACGGCACCGTGGGTGTCGGCTACGGCAAGGCCAAGGAAGTTCCCGCGGCCATCGCCAAGGGTGTCGAGGAGGCCAAGAAGAACTTCTTCAAGGTCCCGCGCATCCAGGGCACCATCCCGCACCCGGTTCAGGGTGAGGCCGCAGCGGGAGTCGTCCTGCTGCGCCCGGCCGCTCCCGGTACCGGTGTCATCGCCGGTGGACCGGTGCGCGCCGTGCTGGAGTGCGCCGGCATCCACGACGTCCTGTCGAAGTCGCTGGGTTCGGACAACGCCATCAACATCGTGCACGCCACGGCCCAGGCCCTGCGCGAGCTCGAGCCACCCGAGTCGGTGGCGGCTCGCCGTGGCAAGACCCTGGAGGAGGTGGCCCCGGCCGCCATGCTCCGGGCCCGTGCCGCTGGCCTCGCCGAGGCCAAGGCTGCCGACAAGGCAGGTGTCTGATGGCGCGTCTCAAGGTGACCCAGACCCGTTCCGAGATCGGTGGCAAGCAGAACCAGCGTGACACGCTGCGCAGCCTCGGTCTGAAGCGCATTGGCGACGTCGTCGTCAAGGAGGACCGCCCCGAGATCCGCGGGATGGTCAAGACCGTGACCCACCTGGTCGCTGTCGAGGAGGTTGACTGACCATGGCAACGGACAACACGAGCAAGACGGACCAGCCGGCCAAGACCGAGTCCGCTCTCAAGGTCCACCACCTGCGTCCCGCCCCTGGGGCCAAGACCGCCAAGACCCGCGTGGGTCGTGGCGAGGGCTCCAAGGGCAAGACTGCCGGTCGTGGCACCAAGGGCACCAAGGCGCGCTACCAGGTTCCGGCGCGTTTCGAAGGTGGCGCCATGCCGCTGCACATGCGTCTGCCGAAGCTGCGTGGCTTCAAGAACCCGTTCCGCACCGAGTACCAGGTGGTCAACCTGGACCGGCTGCAGGTCCTCTTCCCCGAGGGCGGGCAGATTGCGGTGGCGGACCTGGTTGCCAAGGGAGCGGTCCGCGAGGGCTTCCCGGTCAAGGTGCTCGGTACCGGCGAGATCTCCATCAAGGTGCAGGTTGAGGCCCACCGGTTCTCGACCTCCGCCAAGGAGAAGATCGAGGCCGCTGGCGGCTCGGTCAAGGCGCTCGCCGCGAGCGAGTGAGCCTCCAACGCATCGTGTAGCCGCAGCGCCCCGGGCGCCTGCCACGGTGGCCGACGTGATGTCGACCACTGGGGTAGGGGTTCGGGGCGTTGCGCTTTTGAGTTAATCTTCCAAGCGGAGTCATGACAATGCCGCGCTACCGCGTGGCCATCAGGAGGACCAGTGTTTGCCGCTTTCGCTCGCGCGTTCCGTACCCCGGACCTGCGCAAGAAGCTGCTGTTCACGCTCGGGATCATGGCCCTGTTCCGGCTGGGCTCGCAGATGCCGACGCCCGGCGTGAGTTATCCGTTGGTCCAGGCCTGCCTGGCCAACAGCCAGGCGACGGGTGGAGCGGACAAGAGCGGTCTGCTCAGCATGGCCAACCTCTTCAGCGGCGGCGCGCTGCTGCAGTTGTCGGTCTTCGCGCTCGGGATCATGCCCTACATCACCGCGAGCATCATCGTGCAGTTGTTGACCGTGGTCATTCCTCGCTTCGAGGCCCTGAAGGAGGAGGGACAGGCCGGCCAGACCAAGATGACGCAGTACACGCGCTACCTGACGATCGGCCTGGCGATACTCCAGTCGTCCACCCTGGTGACCTTCGCCCGCAACCCCTCGGCGCTCTTCGGGGCCGGCTGTGACAACATCCTCGTCGACTCCTCCATGGCGACGATCGTCATCATGGTGCTGACCATGACGGCGGGCACGGGCCTGATCATGTGGTTCGGCGAACTCGTGACGGACAAGGGCGTCGGCAACGGTATGTCCCTGCTGATCTTCCTCTCGATCGCCTCTGCCTTCCCGGGCTCGCTGTGGCAGATCAAGCAGAACAACGGCTGGGGGACCTTCGTCGGCGTGATGTTCCTGGGCTTCTTCATCATCGCGGCGGTCGTCTACGTCGAGCAGTCGATGCGTCGCATCCCCGTGCAGTACGCCAAGCGCATGGTGGGCCGCAAGACCTACGGCGGCACGTCGACCTACATCCCGCTCAAGGTCAACATGGCCAACGTGATCCCGGTCATCTTCGCCTCCTCGCTGCTGGCGCTACCGACGCTGGCGACCCAGTTCAGCATCAAGCCCGACGGGACCGGCCCGGGCTGGGCCATGTGGGTCCGGGACAACTTCCAGGGGGGCGACACCGTCGTCTATGCGGCCACGTATGCCGGCCTCATCCTCTTCTTCACCTTCTTCTATGTTTCGATCACGTTCAACCCCATCGAAGTCGCTGACAACATGAAGAAGTACGGCGGCTTCATCCCAGGGATTCGGGCCGGGCGACCCACGGCCGAGTACCTCAGGTACGTCCTCAACCGAATCACGGTGGTGGGCGCCATCTATCTGACCGTCGTCTCGCTGATCCCGCTCGTCGCGTTGGTCTTGATCGGTGCCAATCAGAACTTCCCGTTCGGTGGTGTCTCGATCATCATCATCGTCGGTGTCGGGCTCGAGACCGTCAAACAGATCGAGGCGCAACTCGAGCAGCGCCACTACGAAGGGTTCCTCCGCTGATGTCACGACACACAGCCAGTTGCCGCGCTCCCCACCCTCAGGAGGAGCAGCCGTGCGCCTGATCATCCTCGGGCCCCCCGGGGCCGGCAAGGGCACCCAGGCCGCCCGGATCTGCGAGCGCCTGTCGATCCCCGCCATCTCGACAGGAGACATCTTCCGGGCCAACATCAAGGGTGGCACCCCGCTCGGGCAGCAGGTCGAGCAGATCCTCGCCGCAGGCGGCTACGTCCCGGACCAGGTCACCAACGAGATCGTGGCCGACCGGCTCCAGTGGGACGACGCCGCCGACGGATTCCTCCTCGACGGCTACCCACGCACCGCCGGTCAGGTAGCAGCCCTGGACACGATGCTGGCCCAGGACGGTCATGCCCTGGACGCCGTCCTGGAGCTCACGGTCGATGAGGACGCCGTCGTCGAGCGACTGCTCAAGCGGGCCGAGACCGAGGGCCGGTCGGACGACACGGAGTCAGTGATCCGGGATCGGCAGGCGCTCTACCGCAAGGAGACCGCACCGCTGGCGGAGCACTACGCGGCAGCGCAGCTCCTCGTCCAGGTCGATGGGATGGGGCAGGTCGACGAGGTCACCGACCGGATCATCGCAGCCCTCCCGACGCCCGTCTGAGCGCAGGAGTTCACGCCATGTTCGGACGCCGCAAACTGACGGGTCGCACCGACGAGCAACTCCTCCTCATGCGTGAGGCCGGGCTGCTCGTCGGACGCACCCTCGACATGCTGCGGGGTGAGATCCGCGACGGCACCAGCACCCTCGAGCTGGACCGGCTCGCCGAGGACTTCATCCGCAGCCACGGCGGCATCCCCAACTTCCAGCTGGTGCCGGGCTACCGCCACACCCTCTGCACGAGCATCAACGAGCAGGTCGTGCACGGGATCCCGGACAGCACGGTGATCCTGCGCGACGGGGACCTCCTGTCGATCGACTGCGGCGCTGAGGTCAAGGGCTGGAACGGGGACGCGGCCATCACCGCGATCGTCGGCGGGCCCGACGCCGCTGATCGCGCTGACCTTGACCTCTCGACGGCCACCGAGGCCTCTCTCTATGCCGGGATCGCCGCCATGCAGGTGGGTGGTCGCCTCTACGCCGTGGGGGATGCCGTGGAGGCCAGCGTGCGCGCGGCCGCGGACCGGGATGGCCACACCTACGGGATCATCGACGAGTACGTCGGGCATGGCATCGGGACCGAGATGCACATGGACCCGCAGATCCCCAACTACGCGGCCAGTGAGACCGGGCCCAAGCTGGTCAACGGGTTCACCGGGGCGATCGAGCCGATGGTGACGCTGGGGACGGTCGACACGAGAGTCCTGGCCGACGACTGGACCGTGGTGACCACCGATGGGTCGCGATCCTCCCACTGGGAGCACTCGGTCGCCGTGCGCGATCAGGGGCTGTGGATCCTCACCGCCCTCGACGGCGGTGCGGCCGCACTGGCTGCCGCGGGTGTGCCGTTCGCCCCGATCGGCTGAGCCCACCCCAGAGCCGCTCAGCCCACCCCTATAACGTATGCCGTCGAGCCTCCTTCCCGACGCCGAGCTGGTCCGCTGACGTGCCAGCAAGTGAGACGATCCGTCCGTGATGCGGACGTGACCGCGTCGGCGAGCCAACTCGGTGAAAGATGACGTGCCCCCCAACGAGGAGATCTGATGACGATCCTGGACCCGCACCTGCAGGACATCTACGAGGTCGTGCTGCGGCGCAATCCCGGCGAGCAGGAGTTCCACCAGGCCGTCCTCGAGGTCTTCGAGTCGCTGGCCCCGGTCGTGCGCAAGCACCCGGAGTATGCCGAGTCGAAGGTGTTGGAGCGGCTGTGCGAGCCGGAGCGGCAGGTCATCTTCCGGGTCCCGTGGGTCAACGACGCAGGCGGGACCGAGATCAACCGCGGCTTCCGCGTCGAGTACAGCTCGGTTCTCGGGCCCTACAAGGGCGGCCTCCGCTTCCACCCGAGCGTCAACCTCGGCATCATCAAGTTCCTCGGCTTCGAGCAGATCTTCAAGAACGCCCTGACCGGGATGCCGATCGGTGGTGGCAAGGGTGGCAGTGACTTCGACCCCAAGGGTCGCAGCGACCGCGAGGTGATGGCATTCTGCCAGTCCTTCATGACAGAGCTCTACCGGCACATCGGTGAGTACACGGACGTCCCGGCCGGCGACATCGGCGTGGGTGGCCGCGAGATCGGCTACCTCTTCGGCCAGTACAAGCGGATCACCAACCGCTACGAGTCCAGCGTCCTGACGGGTAAGGGTCTCGGCTGGGGTGGCTCGCTCGTGCGCAAGGAGGCGACCGGTTTCGGGGTGGTGTTCTTCGCCGAGGAGATGCTCCGCGCCCGCGGCGACTCCCTGGACGGCAAGCGGTTGGTCGTGTCAGGTTCGGGCAATGTCGCCATCTACGCGGTCGAGAAGGCCAAGGAGTACGGCGCCACCGTGATCGCGTGCTCTGACTCCGGCGGCTACGTCGTCGATGAGTCCGGTCTCGACATCGAGTTGCTCAAGGACCTCAAGGAGGTGCGGCGCGAACGGATCAGCAACTACGTCGATGAGCACTCCGGGGCCACCTACGTCGCGGATGGAAGCATCTGGGACGTCGACTGCGATGTCGCGCTGCCGTGTGCCACCCAGAACGAACTCGACGAGGATGCGGCGATCCGGTTGGTGAAGAATGGCCTCACGCTCGTCGCCGAGGGGGCCAACATGCCGACGACACCGAGCGCGACCAAGGTGCTGCAGGACGCCGGCGTGCTGTTTGCGCCTGGCAAGGCCGCCAACGCCGGGGGAGTGGCCACCTCGGCCCTCGAGATGCAGCAGAACGCCTCGCGTGACTCGTGGACCCACGAGCACACCGAGGAGCGGCTGGCCCAGATCATGCGCGGGATCCACGAACGCTGTGCCGCCAGTGCCGATGAGTTCGACGCCCCCGGCAACTACGTCGTGGGTGCCAACACGTCCTCGTTCGTGCAGATCGCCGACGCGATCCTGGCGCTCGGCGTCATCTGAGCCCGGCCGCCGACCTGGGCACGGACCTGAAGGACGACCGCAGCCCCTGGCCAGCGCTCTGGGCCATGGTGCTGGGGTTCTTCATGATCCTGGTGGACTCGACCATCGTGTCCGTCGCGACGCCGGCGATCATGATCGGCCTCGATGCCGACGTCAACGCGGTCGTCTGGGTCACCAGCGCCTACCTGCTCGCGTATGCCGTGCCGTTGCTCATCACGGGGCGCCTCGGCGACCGCTACGGCCCCAAGAACCTCTACCTGATCGGGCTGACGGTCTTCACCCTCGCCTCGCTCTGGTGTGGGCTCACGGGGTCGATCGCCATGCTCGTCATCGCCCGCATCGTGCAGGGACTCGGCGCCTCGATGCTGACCCCGCAGACGATGGCGGTCATCACCCGCACCTTTCCCGCGGCGTCGCGGGGTCGAGCGATGGCGCTCTGGGGCGCCACGGCCGGGGTGGCCATGCTCGTGGGCCCCATCGCCGGGGGACTCCTCATCGATGGACCGGGCTGGGAGTGGATCTTCTTCGTCAACGTCCCGGTCGGCGTCATCGGCCTGGCCCTCGCCGTCCGGCTGGTCCCGAGGCTCGAGACCCACACGCACAGCTTTGACTGGGTGGGAGTCGCGCTGTCCGCCATCGCGATGTTCCTGCTCGTCTTCGGTGTGCAGGAGGGGGAGAGCTACGACTGGGGCACCATCAGCGGGATCGTCTCGGTGCCGCTGCTCATCGGGACCGGACTGCTGGTGCTGGCCGGCTTCGTGTGGTGGCAGGGCCACACCACGCAGGAGCCACTGGTCCCGCTCTCCCTGTTCCGCGATCGCAACTTCTCGATCTCGACCATCGCGATCTCGGCGGTCGGCTTCTCGATCACGGCGATGGCCTTCCCGTTCTTCCTCTACACCCAGGCGGTCCGTGGCATGACGCCGACCGCCTCCGCGTTGCTCCTGGCGCCGGTGGCCCTCCTGTCGGGGGGGCTGGCCCCGCTTGCCGGGAAACTCACCGACCGCCTGCACCCCCGCGGACTGACCGCCTTCGGCCTGGGCACCACCGCGATCGCGTTGATCTGGCTCAGCCAGATCATGCACCCGGACACGGATACCTGGGTTTTGCTCCTGCCCATGACCCTCATGGGTCTCGGCAATTCGTTCATGTGGTCTCCCCTCGGGGCCACGGCGACGCGGAACCTGCCGATGGCCGCAGCCGGCGCCGGAGCCGGCATCTTCAACACCACCCGCCAGGGCGTTCCCAGCGGCGGGGGTACCCTCCAGACCGGCGGTGCCATGCCCGCCCAGATCGCCGGTGGCTTTGCCGACGCGATGGCGCAGTCGATGCTGCTGCCGGTCGCTGCCGTCCTCGTTGGCTTCGTGTCGGTGCTGTTCTACGAGCGGCCGACGCACCGCGGCGCCTGAACACGGGCACTGCGGGGGTGTGCGCCAGGGCACTGGAGAGTCAGCGGAGAGTGCACACGGCGAGAAACAGCGGATACGGCTGGTCGTTCTTGACGACGTCGAAGATGCCGTTGATGAAGTCCACCGTGAAACCGGCGTCGGTCAGCTGGCCGCCCAGCTCCTCCTGGTTGAAGCCAGAATGCCCCGTGAAGTCATGGCCGTGGAACGAGCCGTCCTCTTCTTCGAGGTCGACGATGCACAGCCGTCCGTCGCTGGCCAACAGCGTCGCGAAGTGCGCCAGGACAGTGCGTAGGTCGGCGATGTGGTGCAGGGCCATCACGGTGACGATGACGTCGAAGCGCTCATCGGGTACCTCGCCAGTGACGAGGTCGAGGTCCCACACTCGGGTCGCGGCAGGCAGAGTCCCGGCTGCGATCTTGCCCTCGGCCACCGCTCGCATGCCGGTGGAGGGGTCGGCCAAGGTGATGGGGCCCACCGATGCGGCCAATTCCTGGGAGACCAGCCCCGTGCCGGCGCCGTACTCGAGCAGTCGGTTCGAGGCCTGCAGTGGGACGGCCTTGCTGATCGCGGCGGCGACTGCCCGCGCCCGCTCCACCTTGGCCGGCTCGTCCCAGGTGGCCGCCTTGTCGTCAAACGAATCTGTGCTCATGGCTCGCTCCTCCTCGATTGCCGGGCTGGGTCCACTCTAGGAGCATGGACGCATGCAGCTACGGATCTTCACCGAACCCCAACAAGGCGCGCGCTATGGCACCCTCCTCGCGGTCGCGCAGGCGAGTGCGGAGCTCGGCTTCGACGCGTTCTTCCGCTCCGACCACTATCTGGCCATGGGGGGCCGCACCTCGCTGCGAGGTATGCCGCCGAGTTCAACCGGTCGCTCCCCCGCCGAGGTCGTCGACCAGATCGGACGCTTCAGCGACATCGGCGCCGCTCGCCTGTATCTGCAGATCCTTGATCTCGGCGACCTCGACCACCTTGACGTCATTGCTTCCGAGGTGATGACCCAGCTCTGATCGACGGGCGCCGGCGAGGCGCCCGGATTTCGCGTATCGGCGCCCCTGCCGTAATCTGGATCCTTGGGTGTCGTGTGCCGCGACGCCCGACTTTATGCATGCACGACCACGGCACGCCCCAAGGCCGGCCCAGTCCCGGGTCGGCCGTCGCATGGATTGACGGAGGATATGGCCAAAAAGGACGGTGTCATCGAGATTGAGGGCACGATCGTTGAGGCTCTCCCGAACGCAATGTTCCGGGTCGAGCTCAGCAACGGTCACAAGGTGCTCGCCCACATCTCGGGCAAGATGCGTCAGCACTACATCCGGATCCTCCCTGAGGACCGGGTTGTCGTGGAGTTGTCGCCCTATGACCTGACCCGCGGTCGGATCGTCTTCCGTTACCGCTGACTGGTGGGCCCTGGGCCCGTCACGACGCATCACTCCCGATTGAACAACCAGCACCGACTCCCCGCTGCCCGTCCGGGCACCAGGAGTTGGCGCGTGATCTGAAGACAGCAGGCAGATGAAGGTTCAGCCGAGCGTCAAGAAGATCTGTGACAAGTGCAAGGTGATCCGCCGCAATGGTCGGGTCATGGTGATCTGCGAGAACCTGCGCCACAAGCAGCGCCAGGGCTGAGCAGAGCCACCACCTCGCCGTCGACAGAACTTCGACAGCACGCAAGACAACTCAAGATCGCAGCACCCGACCCCAAGATGTCCGACCGTCGTGTCGGCGCTGGATGTCACCCTCGGCGCGGAGGCCGAGGACCGGAGCCCCTCAACGGGGGGCATGAATCCGGACCGGTGGCTGCACCAGACCTCCGTGACAACAGAAATCAGGAGAAACACCAACATGGCTCGTCTTGTTGGAGTAGACCTTCCGCGCGAGAAGCGCGTCGAGGTCGCATTGACCTACATCTTCGGTGTGGGTCGCACCCGTTCCAAGGAGGCGCTGGCAGCAACCGGCGTCGACCCCAACGTCCGCGTCAAGGACCTCGGTGACACCGATCTCGTTGCGCTCCGTGACTACCTCGAAGGCAACTTCAAGGTCGAAGGCGACCTGCGCCGTGAGGTGCAGGCCGACATCCGTCGCAAGGTCGAGATCGGCTCCTACGAGGGCATTCGCCACCGTCGTGGCCTTCCGGTGCGCGGTCAGCGCACCAAGACCAACGCGCGCACCCGCAAGGGCCCGAAGCGCACCGTGGCCGGCAAGAAGAAGGCCAAGTGATCGATCCGGACGCGTTCGCCGCCTCCGCTCGATCCCACCGACTCAAGTTCTGACGTAGGAGAAATATGCCTCCCAAGGCTCGCGCGACGAAGGTTCGTCGCAAGGAAAAGAAGAACGTCGCCCACGGGCACGCTCACATCAAGAGCACGTTCAACAACACGATCATCTCGATCACCGACCCCGCGGGCGCGGTCATCGCCTGGGCCTCAGCCGGCCAGGTCGGCTTCAAGGGCTCGCGCAAGTCGACGCCGTATGCCGCGCAGATGGCTGCCGAGGCCGCCGCCCGCCGCGCCATGGAGCACGGCATGCGCAAGGTCGACGTCTTCGTCAAGGGCCCCGGCTCTGGCCGTGAGACGGCGATCCGGTCCCTGACCGCTGCCGGCCTGGAGGTGGGCGCGATCAGCGACGTCACGCCCACGCCGCACAACGGTTGCCGCCCGCCCAAGCGCCGCCGCGTCTGACCGGCCACGAGATCAGGAAGAAGAGATAAATCATGGCTCGGTACACCGGCCCGATCACCAAGAAGTCCCGCCGTCTGAAGATGGACCTTGTCGGCGGCGACAAGAACTATGAGCTCCGTCCCTTTCCGCCCGGCCAGCACGGCCGTCGCCGGATCCAGGAGAAGGAGTATTTGACCCAGCTGCAGGAGAAGCAGCGTGCCCGCTTCACCTACGGCGTCATGGAGAAGCAGTTCCTGCGCTACTACAAGGAGGCGGCGCGTCGCCCCGGCAAGACCGGTGACACGCTCCTGACCATCCTCGAGACGAGGCTCGACAACGTCGTCTACCGCGCGGGCCTGGCCCGCACCCGTCGCGCTGCCCGTCAGCTCGTCACGCACGGTCACTTCGAGGTCAACGGTCACCGCGTCAACGTCCCGTCCTACCGCGTCGAGCAGTACGACATCGTCACGGTCCGCAAGCAGTCCGCTGAGTGCTTCCCGATCGAGCTGGCTCGCCAGACCTACGGCGAGCGTCCCGTCCCGGCCTGGATGCAGGTCGTGCCCGGCTCGTTGCAGATCCTCGTCCACCAGCTTCCGGTGCGGGCGCAGATCGACTCGCAGCTCACCGAACAGCTCATCGTCGAGCTCTACTCCAAGAACTGACGACAGACCACGAGGCCGTATGCCGCTGAGCCCGCTCAGCGGCATACGGGATCCTCGTCTTCGGGGCTGGGCTCGCAGACCGAGTCGACCCAGCCCGCCCGGGTCACGCCCGGGCGCCATCTTTGGGCATCAAATAGTGGGTGCCCATTGGAAAGGAAGAAACAGTGCTCATCGCACAGCGTCCCCTGCTCTCCGAGGAAGTCGTGGCGGACAACCGCTCGCGCTTCACCATTGAGCCGCTCGAGCCCGGCTTCGGCTACACGCTCGGCAACAGCCTCCGTCGCACCCTGCTCTCGAGCATCCCCGGTGCTGCAGTCACCTCCATCCGCATCGACGGCGTGCTGCACGAGTTCTCCACGATCCCCGGGGTCAAGGAGGACGTCACCGAGATGATCCTCAACATCAAGACCCTCGTCGTCTCCTCGGAGCACGACGAGCCCGTCGTGATGTACCTGCGCAAGCAGGGTCCCGGTGTCGTCACCGCTGGCGACATCACGCCGCCGGCCGGGGTCGAGGTGCACAACCCCGACCTGCACATCGCCACGCTCAACGACAAGGGCAAGCTGGAGATGGAGCTGACGGTCGAGCGTGGCCGTGGCTACGTCTCCGCGCAGCAGAACAAGTCCGGGGACCAGGAGATCGGTCGGATCCCGGTCGACTCCATCTACTCCCCGGTGCTCGCCGTGACCTACAAGGTCGAGGCGACCCGTGTCGAGCAGCGCACCGACTTCGACAGGCTCGTCGTCGACGTCGAGACGAAGAACTCGATGACGCCCCGCGACGCGATGGCCTCCTCGGGCAAGACGCTCGTCGAGCTCTTCGGTCTGGCCCGTGAGCTCAACGTCGAGGCCGAGGGCATCGACATGGGCCCCTCGCCGACCGACGCCGCACTCGCTGCCGACCTCGCCCTGCCGATCGAGGACCTCGACCTCACGGTCCGGTCCTACAACTGCCTCAAGCGCGAGGGCATCCACACCGTGGGTGAGCTCGTCGGACGCAGCGAGGCCGACCTGCTCGACATCCGCAACTTCGGTGCGAAGTCGATCGACGAGGTCAAGGCCAAGCTCGTCGGCATGGGCCTCGCGCTCAAGGACAGCCCTCCCGGCTTCGACCCGTCCTCCATCGTGGACAACTACGGCGACGACGACTTCGACGAGGACGACCAGTCCCTCGCCGAGGACGAGCAGCTCTGACCAACCGCTCTGACGGCCGAGCCGCGGCGTCCATGCCGACGCCGCGGACCAGCCTCATCATCTAGGAGAAACGAATGCCTACCCCCACCAAGGGTCCCCGCGTCGGTGGCGGACCCGCGCACGAGCGGCTGATCCTCAGCAACCTCGCGACGTCGCTCTTCGAGCACGACCGCATCACGACGACCCAGGCCAAGGCCAAGCGCCTGCGCCCGATCGCCGAGCGGCTCATCACCTTCGCCAAGCGCGGCGACCTGCACTCGCGTCGTCGGGTGCTCACGGTCGTGCGTGACAAGAGTGTCGTGCACCGCCTCTTCGCCGAGGTGGCCCCCGACATGGCGGCCCGCGAAGGTGGCTACACCCGGATCACGAAGATCGCCGCCCGCAAGGGCGACAACGCGCCCATGGCGGTCATCGAGCTCGTTCGTGAGCCGCTGTCGGCCAAGAAGGCGACCGTCAAGGAGGCCGAGGCGGCGACGAAGCGCGCGGCCAAGGACGCCAAGAAGGCCGAGAAGGCTGACCAGGCCGCGGCGGCCGACCCGGACGCCGCCGACCTGACCCTGACCGACCCTCCGGCGCAGGTCGAGGCCACCGACGGCGACGCGACCGAAGCCGCGGGCCTGGCCGGTGGCCAGGACGAGGCGAAGCAGGTCCCCGCCGGGGCCGTCGCGGCCAACGAGGACGGCACCTGCCCCGAGGACGGCTACACCGTCAAGGGCAACGCCGACTCAGGGCTCTACCACGAGCCGGACGGCCAGTGGTACGAGGCCACGGTCGCCGAGTTCTGGTTCACGTCCGCGCAGGACGCCGAGGCGGCTGGCTTCACCAGGGCCGGCTCCAAGAGCTGACCACAGTCCCCCCAGTCACCAGCTGCCGAAGGCCAGTTCCGTTCGATCGGAACTGGCCTTCGGCAGGTGCGGACCTTTGGCTTTCGTCAGGTCATCGACGAGGCCAGACGGGTCACTGACGGGTCACCGAGGCGTCACCGACCGGTCACCAACGGTTGGCCACATCGATGACGAGGCGCTGGCCACCGTCCGCGTTGGAGAGGGTGAACACCCGCATGGGCAGCCGGGCCCGAACGCCGAGCGCGAAGTCCGTGTAGCCCTCGAAGCTGGAAACCCACTTCAACTGCTTGAAGGTGTTCCAGCTGGAGTAGTTGACCACGCCCGACGATGGCACCTGCTTCGTGGCGGGCGCATTGACGGTCACCTGGAGCTTGGCGCCCCCGTTGACAGCGACCGGCAAGCCGCTCGGGCCCATGACGCTGTTGACGTAGCGGACCGTGTAGCCGACCGTGCCGGCGCCCTGGCCGAGGTCGATGACGAGCCGGTCGAAGCACGGGTGCTGACCGGAGCGGACGTTGGTGACAGCGCGCTGCGTCATGGGCGTGGAGCTCTTCTGCAACGAGCCCCAGGAGATGCCGCAGTAGGGGCTGGTGGCCGCTGTGGCCGACGTGGTCGCGGCGGCGGCCGTGACCGGGACGATGAGCGATGCGGCGGCGGCCGCGAAGGCCAACCGGCGACGAGTGCTGGTGATCATTGGAGTTCCTCCCCTTCAGGGTGAGCAACCGGCACCATGTCGGTAGCTCTGCACTAGTGACGCGTACCTCACCGAGCCGGTTGACCTGGCGACCGCCTCGCCTGAGTCGAGTGGCCCCGCCTCGCCTGAGTCGAGTGGCCTCGTCGCTGTGGTGACGCCACTAGGATTCCGGGGCATGACCGCGATCCGGCTGCGACTCGACCTCGCCTATGACGGGACGGGCTTTGCCGGCTGGGCGTGCCAGCCGAGCCTGCGCACCGTCGAGGGTGACCTCACCGCTGCCCTCACCACGGTCCTGCGCGCGCCGGAGCCGGTCCGGCTCACGGTCGCCGGCCGCACCGACGCCGGGGTCCACGCGCGCGGCCAGGTCGCCCACGTCGACGTCGACCCCCACGCGTATGCCCGCCTGCCGGATCGCTCCGACCGGACACCGGAGGTGGCGCTGGTGAGCAGGCTCGGTGGCATCCTGCGCCATGACGTCGTGGTGCGGCGGGTGACCCGTGCACCCGCTGGCTTCGATGCGCGCTTCGGGGCGCTCGAGAGGCGCTACCTCTACCGGATTGCCGACCCGGCGGCGACCCGCGACCCGCTGCGGCGCCACGACACGCTCTGGTGGCGCAGACCGCTCGACGTCGACGCCATGAGTGCGGCCTCACGCCCGCTGGTGGGACTGCGGGACTTCGCCGCCTTCTGCAAGCAACGCGACGGGGCCACGACGATCCGCAGGCTGCTCGAGTACTCCTGGGTCCGGCTCCCGGACGGTGTCCTGGCGGCGACGGTGCGTGCCGACGCCTTCTGCCACTCGATGGTGCGCTCACTCGTTGGGGCAGCGGTGGCCGTGGGGGAGGGCAAGCACCCGCTCGACTGGCCCCGGGCGAGGCAGGGCGGTGGTGAGCGGGCCGGCATTCTGGTCCTGCCGCCGCACGGGCTGAGCCTGGAGGAGGTCCGCTACCCGCCCGATGCGGACCTCGCCGCCCGGGCCACCGCGATCCGGGCCCGCCGCACCCTCGACGAGCTGGTGGAGCCGCCGGACCAGACCCGTTGACCCGACCCAATGACCCAACCTCATCTGGCCCGCTGCTCCCTGCGCCACGAGCGGGCGGCGGTTAACCGTGTGACGTGACCCAGCGGCATACGGCACTCTTGGTCCTTGTGGGCCATGTCGACATCAACTCCGTCTCCTTCACGCTGCCCGACGGGCGGCCGCTGCTCGGCAGCGTCTCACTGCGCGTGGGGGAGGGCGCCAAGGTCGCCCTCATCGGCCCCAACGGGACCGGCAAGACGACCCTCGTGCGGATCGTCGCCGGCGACCTCGACGCGCACGAGGGAGCGGTGACGCGCTCCGGCGGCCTCGGAGTGATGCGCCAGTTCATCGGCCAGCTGCGTGATGACTCGACGATCCGGGACCTCCTGGTGTCAGTCGCACCGGAGCGAATCCGCCTGGCAGCAGAGGAGATCGATCGCACCGAGCTGCTCATGATGGAGAGCGACACCGAGGCCGACCAGATGGCCTACGCGCACGCGCTCGTGGAGTGGGGCGAGGCGGGTGGCTACGAGCAGGAGACCCTCTGGGACACCTGCACGGTGGCAGCGCTCAGTGTGCCCTACGAGCAGGCCCAGTGGCGCAAGGTCACCACGCTCTCCGGTGGCGAGCAGAAGCGGCTCGTCCTCGAGGCGCTGCTCCGCGGCCCCGAAGAGGTGCTGCTGCTCGACGAGCCGGACAACTACCTCGACGTGCCGACCAAGCGCTGGCTCGAGAAGACGCTCGTCGAGTCGCCCAAGACCGTGCTGTTCATCAGTCACGACCGGGAGCTGCTCGAGCGCGTCGCGACCCGGATCGCGACGCTCGAGCCGGGCCCGGCCGGAGCGAGCCTCTGGGTGCACCCGGGGCGCTTCTCCACCTATGCCGCGGCCCGCGCGGACCGCAACGCCCGACTCGAGGAGCTGCGCCGGCGCTGGGACGAGGAACACGTCAAGCTCAAGACACTGGTGCAGAGCCTCAAGATCAAGGCCAAGTTCAACGACGGGATGGCCTCGCGCTACCAAGCCGCCCAGACCCGGCTCGCGAAGTTCGAGCAGGCCGGACCGCCCGAGGAGACGCCGATGCTCCAGAAGGTGACGATGCGCCTCACCGGCGGGCGCACGGCCAAACGGGCCATCGTCGCGACCGGGCTCGAGCTGACCGGCCTGATGAAGCCCTTCGACCTGGAGGTCTGGTATGGCGAGCGGGTCGCGATCCTCGGGTCCAACGGCTCGGGCAAGTCACACTTCCTGCGGTTGCTCGCGAGCGGTGGCAGCGACCCCGAGCGTGAGCACCAGCCCGTCGGGGACATCCAGCCCGTCCCCACCCCGCACACCGGCGTCGTGCGGCTCGGGTCGCGGGTGCGGCCGGGGTGGTTCGCCCAGACCCACGAGCACCCGACGCTGCTGGGACGCACCCTGCTCGAGATCCTGCACCGGGGCGACGAGCACCGCGTCGGCAAGCCCCGCGAGGAGGCGGCGCGGGCCCTGGATCGCTACGAGTTGGCCCGATCGAGCGAGCAGCGCTTCGAGTCGCTCTCCGGTGGGCAGCAGGCGCGCTTCCAGATCCTGCTGCTCGAGCTGTCCGGCGCGACCATGCTGCTGCTCGATGAGCCGACCGACAACCTCGACCTCCAGTCGGCCGAGGCGCTCGAGGAGGGGCTCGACCGCTTTGAGGGGACCGTGGTCGCGGTCACCCACGACCGGTGGTTCGCCCGGGGCTTCGACCGCTTCCTCGTCTTCGGCGCCGACGGCCGGGTCTATGAGTCGGCCGAGCCGGTCTGGGACGAGGGGCGCGTCGTCCGGCCCCGGTGAGCGGCCGACCGGCACCGAGGCCTCGACTGACGCTGCCTTCCCGACAAGATCACCCGGGCCCGCGGGAATGCCCCGCCCGCGCCGGGTGTTTGGGGGAGTGTTGTTCCGCTGCTGCCGGTGTCGTCAGTGACCCTGCCCGGATGACCCCGCGATGACCTGCCGGGGTGACCGGATCTGACCTTCGAGAGGCTGACCCACTGACGACCATGACCACGACACCCGAGCAGACCCCGACCCCCGAGGCGGCCCCGGCTCGGGACCCCGGAGCGCCGCTGGCGCCCGCACGCCACGTCGGCCTCGCCACCATCGCCCTGGTCCTCGGCGGTTTCGCCATCGGCACGGCAGAGTTCGTGACGATGGGGCTGCTCCCCGAGATCGCCCGAGGCGTCTCCGTGTCGATCCCGTCCGCCGGCCATGCGATCTCCGCCTACGCCCTCGGCGTCGTGGTGGGAGCTCCCCTCATCGCCGCGTTCGGGGCTCGGCTCCCGCGTCGTGGCCTGCTCGTGACGCTGATGGTCCTCTTCGCCATCGGGAACGCGGCGAGTGCGCTCGTCGGCTCCTACGGGGCGCTGCTCACAGCGCGCTTCCTCACCGGACTACCGCATGGCGCATTCTTCGGCATCGCCTCCCTCGTGGCCATCGACATGGCGCGCTCGGGCCAGGGCGGGCGGGCCGTCAGCCGCGTGATGCTCGGGATCCCGCTCGCCAACGTCATCGGGGTGCCCGTCGCGACGTGGATGGGCCAGAACCTCGGGTGGCGCACGACCTTTGCCGCAGTCGCCGTCATCGGGGTCGTCACCGCCGTGCTCGCCCATGCGTTCGTCCCCCGGACCCCGGGAGATCCCGCAGCCACCGTCGTTCGTGAGATCACGGCCTTCCACAACGTGCAGGTGTGGCTGACCCTGCTCGTGGGGGCCGTCGGCTTCGGCGGCATGTTCGCCATGTACTCCTACATCTCCCCGCTCCTGACCAACGTCACAGGAGTCCCGGAGAGCACCATTCCGTTGTTCCTGCTGGCCTACGGACTGGGCGCCGTCGTCGGAACGGTCATCGGTGGCCGGCTGCTCGATCGGTCACTCATCGGCACGCTCGTCACGGGCCTGGCGGGGACCGGGCTGCTGCTCGCCGTGCTCACGGTCACGGCCTCGTCCGCGATCCCGATGGCGCTGACGATCTTCGCCGTGGCCATGACCGTCTCCTTCCTGGTCCTCGGCCTGCAACTGCGGCTCATGGACGTCGCCGGCGAGGCCCGCGGCCTCGGCGCCGCGAGCAACCATGCCGCCCTCAACATCGCCAACGCCCTCGGCGCGTTCCTCGGCGGGGTCGTCATCGACCGCGGCTACGGGTGGACGTCGCCGAGTTGGGTCGGGGTCGGGCTGTCCGTCGGGGGTGGGCTCATCCTCGCCGTGTCGCTGTGGCTCCGTCGGCGTGACCGGGCCACCTCGCGGGTGCTGACGTATGCCGCCCACCCCGGTCCCAGCCGCCCCTGACCGTCCCGGCGCATCACCCTGCGAGTCCCCGCCGTCAGGCCGGCGCAAAGACTCGGTCGAAGGCCCAGCGGTGACCCTTCCGATGGTCGGGAAGTGGCGCGGGACGACGGTCAGCAGGATGATCAGGGTCCCGACGCCAGCAGCCAGCAGGGCGACGAAGACCGCGTGGGTGGAGGCGTGCAGGGCTGAGCGCATGAAGGCTTCAGCGGCTGCCGTCGGGTGCCCGATCAGGGCCCGGCTGACCTCGTCGACGGTGCTCGGCACCACGCCGCGCAAGTTCGCCGGGACCGAGTCGAGACGTTGCAGCAGGACGAAGTTGGTGATCGCCCCGAAGACCGCGGCCCCCAGGCTCTGCCCCAGGAAGCGGGCGAACATCGCCCCACCGGTGATGACACCGCGCTGGGACCACGTCACCGTGGACTGCAACCCGACAAGCAGGGGAGCGGTGATCAGGCCCATCCCGGCACCCATGAGGAGGCTGCCGAGCACCGCCTGCCAGATCGAGGCGTCCTCGGTCATGAGGACGAAGACGATGCCGGAGGCGATGGCGAAGCCCGCCCCGACCACGGCCGTGTCCCGGAACCCGATCCGAAGGTAGAGCTGACTCGACAGCCCCGAGGCGAGCGGCCAACTCATGCTCATCGTGGCCAGGACGAAGCCCGCGGCGATCGGGCTGAGTCCGCCGACCGACTGGGCCCACGTCGGGAGGAAGGTCGAGAGCCCGATGACGGCAAGCCCCGCCATGGCGGTGGCGAGGTAGGAGCCGGCGGTCAGACGAGCGCCCCACAGCCACGGTGGCATGATCGGTTCTGCAGCCCGCTTCTCGACGGGCACCGCGGCGAGTCCGGCCAGCAGGGCTCCAGCGAAGATCGCGATGCTCGGCGCCGACCACCAGGGCCAGCTCGTCCCGCCCTGCAGCAGCCCGAACATGCCCAGACCGGCTGAGAGGAACAGTAGGGAGGCGCCGGCATAGTCGATCCGGTGCTCGTGTGGCTCGACGTCCTCGTGCACCCCGCGGATGATGAACGTCAGGGCGAGCGCCCCGATGGGCAGGTTGACCAGGAAGATCCAGCGCCACGTGGCGTACTCGGCGAAGAGGCCACCGAGGGTCGGTGCGACGACGGCCGAGATGCCCCACACGCTCGACAGGTAGCCCTGGACCCGGCCGCGCTCGCGGATGTCGTAGAGGTCCCCGGCCAGGGTCTGGACCGTGGCGCCGATCGCGCCGGCCCCGATCCCCTGCACCCCGCGGAAGGCGATGAGGGCCACCATGTTCCACGACATCGCGGAGAGCACGGACCCGCCCAGGAAGATCAGGGAGCCGATGACGAGGATCGGCTTGCGTCCGTAGAGGTCGGCGAACTTGCTGTAGATCGGGATCGTCACCGTCTGGGCCAGCAGGTAGATCGAGAACACCCAGCCGACCAGGGAGAACCCGCCCAGGTCGCCGACCACCTGGGGGATCGCGGTGGCCACGATCGTGGTGTCCATCGCGATCATGGCCATCGCCAGCATGAGCGCGATCAGGACCGGGGTGCGCGGGTCGCGGACGCCCGTCAGCCGGCTCAGCGGCATACGGACCCGCCTTGGTCCTCGCCCGGGTCCAGGGAGGGGTCGCGCCTGCGACAGGACGGTCGCACCGGGGTCGTCGAGGTCATGACCTGATCCTCTCGCGTCGGCCCCCGATCATGTCGAGGGAGTAGCGTCAGGTCATGGACATCGCTGATCTCATGGTCCCCGTCGTCGCGGCGCCCATGGCGGGTGGCCCATCGACCCCCGAGTTGGCTGCCGCGGTGAGCGAGGCCGGCGGCCTCGGCTTCCTCGCTTCAGGCCATCTGCCGCTGGAGCAACTCGCCGCGCAGATCGCTGTGGTCTGGTCACTCACCTCGAGACCCTTCGGGGTCAACCTGTTCGTGCCCGCTGCCGTCAACACCTACACGAGCCCAGGCGCCCAGACGGCAGGTCGGCTCGTGGGGCCTGACCGCGAGCGCGCCGTCGCGGACTATGCGGCGGCGCTCCAACCGGAGGCTGAGCGGCTGTGGGTCGAGTTGCCGGATCCCCTCCCGGAGGACGTCGACCAGTGGGACCGCAAACTCGACCTGGTCGTCCGGGAGCGGGTGCCCGTCGTGTCCTTCACGTTCGGGCTGCCCTCGCGCGCCGTGCTGGTCGAGTTGAACGGCGCCGGGATCACGACCGTGGCGACCGTCACCGACGTCGACGAGGCCCGAGCGGCCGCGGCGGCCGGCATCGACTGGCTCTGCGTGCAGGGCCCCGGCGCTGGTGGGCATCGGGGCACGCTGGATGAGGCCAAGGAGCCGGAGTCGCTCGAGCTGGAGGAACTCGTGGCGTCCGTTCGAGCTGAGACGGACCTGCCGATCATCGCGGCGGGAGGGATCAGCGGTCCGGCCCGGGCGGCAGCGGTGCGCCAGGCCGGGGCCGACGCGGTCCAGCTGGGGACCGCGTTCCTGCTGACGCCGGAGGCCGGCACGACCCTGGCCCACCGCCGGGCGCTGACCGATCCGGAGTTCGGGGGGACCGTCGTGACCAGGGCCTTCTCCGGTCGACTCGCGCGGGCCCTCGAGACGGACTTCGTCCGGGAGCACCATGCGCACGCCCCCGCGGCCTATCCCGAGGTGAATCAGCTGACCAGCGTGCTGCGTCGGGCTTCGGCGAAGGCGGATCGCCCTGACCTGCTCTCGTTGTGGGCCGGGACCGGCTGGCGCGACATCCGCGCGGTACCGGCGAGCGTGGTCGTAGCCGAGTTCGCGGCGGTGCCGCGCTGACCTTCGGCCGTGCCGCGGCCGACCTACGGCGCTGCAGCGCTGACTCGCGACTACGGTGTCGTCATGCCGTCCGCCGAAGGAAACCTGACCTGGCTCCCCGCTGCCGACCGCCCGGACCTCATGGCCGCCCCGGTCGCTGCTGCGATCACCTCGGTGCCGGGGGCCCGCGTGGCCAGCATCGACCCGACCCTGGCCGACACCGCCGCCTTCTGTGCGGCCTATGACGTAGCCGCCGGAGCATCCGCGAACTGTGTCGTCGTCGAGGCGCGGAGGGGAGGGACCTCCACCCTGGCCGCGGTCATGGTGCTCGCCACCGACCGGGCGGACATCAACCGGGTCGTGCGCCAGCACCTCGGTGCGCGCAAGATCTCCTTCGCCGACCAGGCCAAGACCCAGGAGCTCACGGGGATGCAGCAGGGGGGGATCACCCCGGTGGGCCTGCCGGAGGGCTGGCCGATCCTCGTCGACGAGCGCGTCGTGGCTGCGGGGGTGGTCGTCATCGGCGCAGGGCTGCGGGCGGCGAAGCTGCTCGTGGACGGGGCCGCTCTCGCGAGGCTGCCGCACGCCGAGACCCTCGCCCTGGCGAGCGAACGCTCCTGATACCCTCCGGGGTATGTCTAACGTGCTGTCCGACTCGATGACTGAGGCCCCGACCCGGCCGCACCTGCGTCTCGGGATCGCCGTCCTGGCGGCTGCAGTGACCTTCCTCGTCATCGGCCTGCCCTCGGACATCATCCCCAACCCGGTCTTCGGTCGCGAGGTCCCCGTCCGGGTCTGGGAGTTGCCGGTCCTCGTCGCGACGAGCGCGCTCACCGGGCTGTGGTTCGGCCTCCAGCAGCGCGGTGACGAGACGGACCGGAGCAGTGTCCCGACGCTGGGAGCCGCGGGTCTGGCGATGTTCGCCGTGGCCTGCCCGGTGTGCAACAAGATCGTGCTGCTGGCTCTCGGCACGTCGGGGGCGTTGGGGATCTGGGCCCCGCTCCAGCCGTGGCTGGCAGGGCTGTCCCTGACCGTCCTGCTCGGCTCGGTCGCCTACGCCGCCCGGCGGCGTCCCTGCGCCGACGGGTCGTGCCGCACCGACTGACGTGCGTCGGGGGTGCCGCTACGGTGAAGGGCGTGAGCACCTCCACCACGATGACGTACCGGCACCTCGGCGACAGCGGCCTGACCGTCTCCACCGTGGGCCTCGGCTGCAACAACTTCGGCCGACGGCTCGACCAGTCGGGGACCAACGACGTCGTGCGCCGAGCGCTCGAGGCCGGGATCACGCTTTTTGACACCGCTGACATCTACGGCCAGGGGGCCAGCGAGGAGATGCTGGGTCTCGCGCTCGGGACGGATCGGGAAAACGTCATCGTCGCAACGAAGTTCGGGATGGACATGCAGGGCGCCAACGGTCCGGACTGGGAAGCCCGCGGATCGCGCCGCTACATCCGCAAGGCGGTCGAGGCCAGCCTGCGCCGGCTCGGCACTGAGTGGATCGACCTCTACCAGTTCCACCGCCCGGACCCGGTGACGCCGATCGAAGAGACTCTGCACGCCCTCGACGAGCTCGTTCGCGAGGGCAAGGTCCGCTACCTGGGCTCGAGCAACTTCACCGGCTGGCAGGTCGTCGACGCCGACTGGGTGGCGCGGTCCGGCGGGACCCAACGCTTCGTCTCTGCCCAGAACGAGTACTCGCTCCTCCAGCGCGACGTCGAGGACGACGTCGTCCCGGCCTGCGAGCACGTCGGCGTCGGGCTGATCCCGTTCTTCCCGCTCGCCTCCGGACTGCTCACCGGGAAGTACCGTCGCGGGGAGGAGGCTCCCGAGGGCAGTCGCCTCGCCGGTCAGGACCCTCGGCTCGCGGAGGCCGACTGGGACGTCATCGATCGGTTGGAGGCGTTTGCGGCCGAGCGCGACGCGACGATCCTCGACGTGGCCATCGGCGGGCTCGCGGCCGCGCCAGCGGTGGCCTCGGTCATCGCCGGCGCCACCTCACCCGAGCAGGTTGACGCCAACGCGAGGGCCGGGTCGTGGCAGCCGACGTCGGATGATCTCGCCGCCCTCGACGCCATCACCGCCGGTCACGACTGACCAGCCACCTGTTCGACCCCGGACCTGCTTGACTGGGGCCATGTCCCACGAGTTGCGAGTGATCCCCATCCCCGGCCATGGTGCCGAAGACGTCCTCGTCACCGAGGCCGGAGTCTTCACCGGGACCGACGACGGCAGCATCTTCCGGATCACTCGGGACGGCGATCGCATCGAGCGGGTGGCCGCCACCGGTGGCCGGCCGCTGGGGATCGAGTCGCTCCCGGACGGGAAGCTGCTCGTGTGCGATGCCCACTCGGGCCTGCTCTCGGTCGACCCGGACTCCGGGTCCGTCACGACGTTGGTGCGCGAGATCGACGGTCGCCCGATGCGCTTCTGCAACAACGCGGCGGTCAGCAGCAGCGGCGACATCTACTTCTCCGACACGTCCACGGAGTACAGCATCGAGCAGTGGAAGGCCGACCTGGTCGAGGACACCCGCACGGGACGGTTGCTCGTCCGTCGCTCCGATGGCTCGGTCGAGGTGCTGCTCACCGCGCTGGCCTTCGCCAACGGGGTGGCGCTCGCGCCGGACGAGTCATTCGTCGCGGTGGCCGAGACCGCCGCGCGGACCGTCGTGCGCCTCTGGCTCACGGGGCCACGCTCCGGGCAGCGCGACCTCCTGGTGGACGACCTGCCGGGCTATCCCGACAACATCTCACTCGGTAGCGATGGCCTCATCTGGGTCAGCATCGCCTCGCCGAAAGATCCGGTCGTCGAGGGCCTGCAGCGTGGCCCCATGGTGCTGCGCCGGGCCGCGACCAAGATCCCGGCCGCGATCCAACCCAAGCCCAAGCGGACGGTCCGGGCGATGGCCTTCCGCCCGGACGGCGCGCTGGCCCGCGACGAGCAGGTCCGCACCGACCGCTTTCACATGGTGACCGGGGTGCGGGAGCATTCCGGTCTGCTCTGGCTCGGCAGCCTGGAGGAGCCCGCGATCGCCGTCCTGGACCTCACCTGAAGCCCTCCCCCTCCGCTCGGAGGCTCAGGCCAGCGGCGGGCGGCCCAGGTCCAGGGGGTAGCTGAACGTGTAGGCGGCGACGCGGCGGGCCCGGGGATTGCCCTGACCGACGCGGCGATACCGCTCGATGACCTGCGCGATCTCGGCTGTCATGGCCCGCAGCTGCTCGGTCGTGACGAGCACCATGGCGTCCCGGCCGGAGCTCGTGTCCTGCCAGTCCAGTGGCCAGTCCCCGGCGACCGCGAGCCAGCGGTCATACTGCTCCGCGAAGTGGCTCACGTAGTCCCGGGCGAGCCAGCTCAGGGCCGCCTCGGCGTCATCGTCTCCGGCGACATCACTCGGATACCACTCCCGCTCAACCTCGGTGGCACGCCAGAGCCGCCGCTTCCCGGCCCCCTCGTCGGTGTCCTGCACGAGACCGACGGCCTCGAGGCGGCGCAGGTGATAGCTCGTCGCGCCGGAGTTGGTCCCGAGCACCGCCGCGAGGTCGGTCGCCGTGGCCGGACCCCCGACCCGCAACTGCTGGACCAAGCGGCCGCGCAACGGGTGGGCGAGGGCGCGCAGGGACGGGTCGACGCTCATCCGTGCAGAATACCTTTGCACATTCCGTTTGCACAACCGGTCGCACTCTTGGCCACACCTCGATGTTTCCGCAGGTCAGGCCCTATTCGCAGGCACCCACCCAACGATTTGGGTGCCGCGCCTCGGGTCCGTAACATTGATCAGGTTGTGCAGCGGCTGCCCGCGACCCGCCCCGATGGGGATGGGGCGATGCGGACCGAGCTCAGCGGCATACAGGCAAACATCGAAGCAAAGGCAGATTCCATTGCGCACCTACACCCCTAAGCCCGGCGAGGTCACTCGCAGCTGGCACATCATCGACGCGACCGACGTCGTGCTCGGTCGGCTGGCGAGCCAGACGGCGATCCTGCTGCGTGGCAAGCACAAGCCGCAGTTCGCGCCGCACGTCGACACCGGCGACTTCGTCATCATCATCAACGCCGACAAGGTTGCCCTGACCGGCGCCAAGCTCGAGCAGAAGAAGGAGTACCGCCACTCCGGCTTCCCCGGGGGCCTCAAGGCGACGAGCTACACCGAGCTGCTCGCCAAGAACCCGGAGCGCGCTGTCGAGAAGGCGATCCGCGGCATGCTGCCGAAGAACTCGATCGCCCGCCAGCAGATGTCCAAGCTCAAGGTCTACCGCGGCGCCGAGCACCCCCACGCGGCCCAGCAGCCCGTCCCCTTCGAGATCACCCAGGTCGCGCAGTAGGCCCCCCGGCTTGCTCCGTAGAAAGCGAACAGACACGTGACTGACATTGTCAACGAGGAAGTCCTCGACACCGACGAGCCCGAGCTGACTGAGTACACCAGCGAATCGGCGTCCGACTCCGCCCTCGGCGAGGCCAAGCGCTCCCGCCAGGTCTCGACCCCCGGCGCCGCCACCGGCCGCCGCAAGCAGGCCATCGCCCGCGTGCGGATCGTTCCCGGCACCGGCGAGTGGAAGATCAACGGCCGCACCCTGGAGGACTACTTCCCCAACAAGGTGCACCAGCAGATCGTGAATGAGCCCTTCACCGTCCTCGAGCTCGACGGCTCCTACGACGTGCTCGTGCGCGTGCACGGTGGTGGCCCCTCCGGCCAGGCCGGCGCCGTGCGCCTCGGCGTGGCCCGCTCGCTCAACGGTGTCGACGAGGAGCTGAACCGTCCGACCCTCAAGAAGGCCGGCTTCCTGCGCCGCGACCCCCGTGTGCCCGAGCGCAAGAAGGCCGGTCTCAAGAAGGCGCGCAAGGCGCCGCAGTACTCCAAGCGCTGATTCGGCGCTGCTGGGTGGGGCGGCACCGGACCCCGGTGCGTCGCCCCGCCCGGCTCCAACCGAGAGGCTTCGAGCACTGCTCGAAGCCTCTCGGCCATCTCCGGCCATTTCGGGCGCTCGGAGTCTTCCGGGCGCCACCGAGTGAGCAGTCGAGGCAGACTCGGGGGTAAGTTCACTTCGAGAACCACTGCGCGGGGGGCCGCGCTGTCGAACGAAAGGTGTTACAACGTGGCTCGACTCTTCGGCACGGACGGCGTCCGTGGTGTGGCAAACCAGGACATCACGGCGGAGCTCGCGCTGGACCTGTCGGTCGCGGCAGCTCACGTGCTCGGCGAAGTGGGTGAATTCAAGGGGCGTCGTCCCGTGGCGGTGGTCGGTCGTGACCCGCGCGCCTCGGGGGAGTTCCTCGCCGCCGCGACCGTGGCCGGACTCGCCTCGGCGGGTGTCGACGTGCGTGACGCAGGCGTGCTACCCACCCCCGCGATCGCCTACCTGGTCGCAGAGCAGGGCGCCGACCTCGGGGCGATGCTGTCCGCCTCGCACAACCCGATGCCCGACAACGGCATCAAGTTCTTCGCCCGGGGCGGTCACAAGCTGGCAGACGATCTCGAGGACCGGATCGAGGCACGGCTGCGCGAGGACTGGCAGCGCCCGGTCGGTGGGGGAGTCGGCCGCATCACGCAACTGGTCGATGGCGCGGACCGCTACGTCGCCCACCTGCTGTCCTGCCTGCCGCATCGTCTCGACGGACTCCACGTCGTCATCGATGCCGCTCACGGGGCGGCCTCGGTCGTGGCCCCGCGGGCCTTCGAAGAGGCTGGCGCGCGCGTCACCTGCATCGGGGTGAGCCCGGACGGCCTCAACATCAACGACGGCTGCGGCTCCACCCACCTCGACGCGCTCAAGACTGCGGTGGTCGAGGCGGGTGCTGACTTCGGGATCGCCCTCGACGGAGACGCCGACCGGTGCCTGGCGGTGGACGCAACGGGCGCAGTGGTCGATGGCGACCAGATCATGGCCGTCCTCGCGCTGTCCTTCAAGGAGCAGGGCGCCCTCCACGGCGACACCCTCGTCGCGACGGTCATGTCCAACCTGGGCATGATCCGCGCCCTCGACGCGGCCGGGATCACCGTCGTGCAGACCGCGGTCGGGGACCGCTATGTCCTCGAGGGGATGCGCAGCGGGAACTTCTCCCTCGGCGGCGAACAGTCCGGTCACGTCGTCATGCTGGCGCACGGGACGACCGGGGACGGCACGCTCACAGGGCTGATGCTGGCCTCCAGGATGGCCTCGACGGGCCGGTCGCTCGGTGACCTGGCCTCGGTCATGTCGCACTTCCCGCAGGTGCTGCTCAACGTCAAGAACGTCGACAAGTCACGCCTCGAGGCGAGCCTCGCCGTGCGGGCCGCGGTGCTCGACGCCGAGTCCGAGCTCGGGACGTCCGGCCGGGTCCTGCTGCGCAGGTCGGGCACCGAGCCGGTCGTGCGGGTCATGGTCGAGGCGCGCGACGGTGATCAGGCCCGCATGCTGGCCGACCGACTCGTCGACGTCGTCAAGGCCGAGCTCTCCCTCTGACCTGGGGGGACTCCTGGTGGCGGTCGTGGCCCGCCGGACGATCACCATCCGCGTTTCGCGGGGTGGCCCGCCCTCAGTCGCGGCAACGCGTACGGGTGACGATCGTCTGACGGGACATTGCACGTTCAACTACCCCCGGGCTCGGCGGGCGTGGCCGTATGCCGTAACGCTCGCCGTGCGGCATGGCGCGGTCCCCGGTGGTCGGGACGGGCGGCATCCGGGCGATAGGAGACGGGCCCGATCCCGCGCATCGTGCGCTACCGCTACCGCTACCGCCGCCCGGGCCGATCTCGTTCCAGCTCGGCCGGCCGGGCCGGACTTCACCCGATTCGAGCGGCTTGACGGAGCGGGGGCCGTCGCCGCGGACTGGTTCGCCCGAGCCCTCAGGGCCCGTCGGTGCGGTAGCCGAGTCGGCGACCCAGGTCGCGGGCGACGTCGGTGAGCGACCGGCCGTCGCCCTGTCGCACGACGTGCGTGCCTCGGCGCCGCATGAGCGTCGCCTCAGCCGTGGCCGTCAGCCGACCGGGGTGGCGGACCCACTCATGGGCGAGTCGGGCGCTGTGGGTGAACTGCTCGCGCACGAGCTCGGGAGTGCCGACGTCTCTGCGGAAGGGCAGCGTCAGGACAAAACGTTCGTCGATGAGGTCGGGTGAGACCCGCCGCCCCTCGACGACGTTGCTGACGTTCCCGCCGTGGACGACCTGTACCCACATCGGCGCAGACCGCACCTCGCGGATCGGTGCGAGGCGCCGCGCGAGATGGTGTTTGGAGGCGAAGACGGTGAGCGGTACCGACCCCTCGACGCGGTGCTCGATGAGGGAGAGGAAGGGGCTCGACGGCTGAGTGCGCACGTAGACCCACCCGGACCGGTCGATCTGGAAGCCGCGAGCGAAGTTGACGAACACCAGGTCCTGGTGTTCGAACTGCTCCTGCACCGATGCGATGAAGTCGGTCGACACCGCGTCATCGCTGTCGACCCGGGTGGTGATGAGATGCGCGCTCCGAGCGCGCTTAGAGACGGCCTTGGCGCAGGCGGACAGCCGGAACGGCTCGTGCGTCCAGACCGGCTCGAAGACGCCGGCCGACAACTCCTGCACCTCGGCGCGGAAGGCCGCGGAGCAGCGGTCGTCGAAGAAGACGAGCCACTGGAACCGGGCCGCACCCTGCTGCGCCGCCAGGCTGGGGTAGGCGGTGTCGTAGAAGAACTGCAGCCGGTAGCGCAACCAGTCCTCGGGCAGGGGCTCGGTCTGCCCGGGCAGGATCGCGCTGAAGCGGGTCAGCACCAGGTGGTCGAAGGTTGCGGTCATCGTGCCTTGACCGCGCAGTGGGCCGGTCCGGTGGAGTGGGAAAGGCTGGTGGAGTGGGCGTCCAGTGGCCTTGGGGCTGGCTCAGGTGATCGGATGGTCCGCACGGCGAGCGCCGCGACGACGTACGAGATGGCATCGAGAAGGAGCGTCACCACGGGACGAAAGTCGGGACCGAGCCCGGGATCGGGTCGGCGGGAGGGCGGCATACGGCCACGGTAGTTGACCGCTCCGACGACGCCGCAGCGCCGGCTCTCCGTCGGCGGCCCGCCGGACGATCACCATCCGCGTTTCGCGGGGTGGCCCGCCCTCAGTCGCGGCAACGCGTACGGATGACGATCGTCTGACGGGACATTGCACGTTCAACTACCCCCGGGCTCGGCGGGCGTGGCCGTGCGGTCAGCTCACCGGGTCGAGCAGGCCGGTGTCGACGTCGTAGATGAAGCCGGCGATGAGGGTCGTGTTGGGAATGAGTGGGTGGGAGCGCACCTTGGCGATGTCCTCACGCAGCTTCTGCACCTGGTCATCGACCACGCTGAAGCTCTGCCACGACGCGTCCAGTCCGGACAGCTTGGTGATCTCCTCGCGGAACTCGTTCTCGGTCTTCAGGCCCATCGCGCACTTCGTGTGCGGGACGACGAGGATCCGGTTGACGTTGAGCAGGTGCGTCGACAGGACCAGGGCCTCCAGGGCCGCATCGGTGACGCGCCCCCCTGGGTTGCGGAAGATCTTGGCGTCGCCCGGCTCCAACCCGAGGATCCCCAACGGGTCGATCCGCGAGTCCATGCAGGTGACGATGGCCACCCCCGACTTCGCGATGCCGTCGAAGCCCGCGAGGTGGAAGTTCTCGGAGTAGTGCCGGTTGTTCGCGAGCAGGTCCTTGAAATCTGTCGGGTTCTCGATCTTGTCGGTCACGTCAGTCCTTCCCTGGTGGTGATGGTCAAGGCGATCGGTGTGCTCACCTCGGCGAAGAAGTCGTTGCCCTTGTCGTCAACGACGATGAAGGCGGGGAAGTCCTCGACCTCGATCTTCCAGACCGCCTCCATGCCGAGCTCCTCGTACTCGAGGACCTCGACGTGCTTGATGCAGTCCTGCGCGAGTCGTGCCGCGGGTCCCCCGATCGAGCCGAGGTAGAAGCCGCCGTGCGACTGGCAGGCCTGCGTCACCTGGGCGCTCCGGTTGCCCTTGGCCAGCATCACCCTGGAGCCGCCGGCCGCCTGGAACTGCGCGACGTAGGAATCCATCCGCCCAGCGGTCGTCGGCCCGAACGACCCGGACGCCATCCCCACCGGTGTCTTCGCGGGGCCGGCGTAGTAGACCGGGTGGTCCTTGAGGTACTGCGGCATCTCCTCGCCGGCGTCGAGGCGCTCCTTGATCTTGGCGTGCGCGAGGTCGCGGGCCACGACGAGCGGGCCACTCAGGGACAGGCGCGTCTTGACCGGGTGCTTCGACAACTCGGTGACGATGTCAGCCATCGGCTGGTTGAGGTCGACCTTGACGACGACGTTCTTGCTGATCGAGCTGACCCCGACCGCGTCGTCCTCGTGCTCACCGAGGCCGGCCGCGCCCGCTTCGGGCAGGAAGCGCGCCGGGTCGGTCTCGAGCTGCTCGATGAACACCCCGTCGGCCGTGATCTTGCCGAGGACCTGACGGTCGGCCGAGCACGAGACGGCGATGGCGACCGGCAGGCTCGCGCCGTGCCGGGGGAGTCGGATCACCCGCACGTCGTGGCAGAAGTACTTGCCGCCGAACTGGGCGCCGATACCGAAGTTGCGGGTCAGCTCGAGGACCTTCTCCTCGAGCGCGGTGTCGCGGAAGCCGTGCGCCGTCATGGCGCCCTCCGTGGGGAGGGTGTCGAGATACTTGGCCGACGCGTACTTCGCACTCTTGAGCGCGAACTCTGCGCTCGTGCCGCCGATGACGATGGCCAGGTGGTAGGGCGGGCAGGCCGCGGTGCCGAGGGAGCGCAGCTTCTCGTCGAGGAAGCGCAGCATCGCCTCCTCGGTGAGGATCGCCTTGGTCTCCTGGTAGAGGTAGCTCTTGTTGGCCGAGCCGCCGCCCTTGGCCATGAAGAGGAATGTGTAGGCGCCCTCGTGCCCGATGGCGGTGTCGGCGTAGAGCTCGATCTGCGCGGGCAGGTTGGAGCCGGTGTTGCGCTCGTCCCACGTCGTCAGCGGCGCCATCTGCGAGTAGCGCAGGTTGAGGCGGGTGTAGGCGTCGTAGACGCCGCGGGAGATGGCCTCCTCGTCGACGCCGGCCGTCAGGACGTGCTGGCCGCGCTTGCCCATGACGATCGCGGTCCCGGTGTCCTGGCACATCGGCAGCACGCCACCGGAGGCGATGTTGGCGTTCTTGAGCAGGTCGAGGGCCACGAACTTGTCGTTGTTGCTCGCCTCCGGATCGTCCAGGATGGTGCGCAACTGCTGCAGGTGCGCCGGGCGCAGGTAGTGGGCGATGTCGTGCATCGCGGTCTCGGTCAGCAGCCGCAGCGCCTCCGGGTCGACCTCGAGGAAGGTGCGCCCGTCGGGCCCGTCGACGGCGCGGACACCGTCGGTCGTCAGCAGGCGGTACGGGGTGTCGTCTGCGCCGATCGGCAGCAGGTCCTCGTAGGCGAAGTCGACCACAGCGGGCTCCTTGCGATCTGGGTGGGCTGGGAGTGCGCAGTTCGTATGCCGCTGAGCTCGGCGGCATACGAACG
>CAJDUR010000018.1_pt1 | contig 84406 bp, 79 predicted proteins | sample 7391191 | NCBI WGS metagenome assembly CAJDUR01 (sample SAMEA7055688, study PRJEB34461) | soil metagenome | biome: terrestrial ecosystem; feature: Peninsula; material: soil | place: Antarctica | collected 2016 | reverse complement strand
CGCACGCACCCGGCATACGGGCGCCATCGTGCGAGGCGGTCATGAGTGGCAGGATCAGCACGTGACCAACCGAGCCCCCCTTGCGTCCCTGTCCGCTGCTGAGCTCGCCGCGTTCCACGCGGAACAGGAGCAGGCCTATGCCGCCCTGTGCGCCCGTGGCCTCACGCTCGACCTGACCCGGGGCAAGCCCTCCGCCGCCCAGCTCGACCTCTCGGATGCCCTCCTGCACCTGCCCACGACGACAAAGGACCGGGCCGGGGTGGACGTGCGCAACTACGGGGGCCTGAGTGGGCTCCCGGAGCTGCGCGAGCTCTTTGCCGAGCTGCTCTGGGTCGAGCCGGAACAGGTCATCGCCGGTGGCAACTCCAGCCTGACGATGATGTACACCACCATCGTCAACTTCATCCTCTTCGGCGGGGTCGACTCGCCGCGGCCCTGGTCGCAGGAGGAGAAGGTCACCTTCATCTGTCCGGTCCCCGGCTATGACCGCCACTTCTCGATGCTCGCCGAGCTCGGGATCGACATGGTGACCGTCGACATGCACGACGACGGGCCGGACATCGCCGCCGTGGAGGCCCTGGCCAAGAACGACCCGAGCATCAAGGGCATCTGGATCGTGCCGACCTATGCCAACCCGACGGGTTCCGTCGTGTCCGAGGACATCGCCGCCCGGCTGGCCGCCATGCCCACCGCTGCCCCCGACTTCACGATCTTCTGGGACAACGCCTACGCCTTCCACCACCTCACCGAGGTGGAGGCCAAGAGCGCGGACATCGTCACGCTCGCATCGGCCAGTGGTCACCCGAACCGGCCGATCATGTTCGCTTCGACCTCCAAGATCACCTTCGCCGGTGCGGGCGTCGCGGTGCTGGCCGGCTCCAAGGCCACCGTCGCGTGGTATCTGGGACACCTCGCGCTGGCCTCCATCGGGCCCGACAAGGTCAATCACCTGCGCCACATCGAGTTCTTCACGAGTGCTGATGGGTTGCGTGAGCACATGCGCAAGCACCGCGCGATCATCGCGCCCAAGTTCGCCGCCGTCGCCGACGCCCTGACGAGCGGGCTGGACGGGCTCGAGGTGGCGACCTGGACCCACCCGAAACATTCGCCTGGCCCCGACCTTCCCGGTCCTCGACGAGGTCCGAACGGCCATGGCGGGCGTCGCCACCTGCGTGGCACTCGCCGCAGCCGAGCAACTGACCCGTGGAGGTGGCCGGCCGGTCGCTGGCCACCTGCCCACTCCAGAAGAAGCCACCCTGTCCGAAAGGCCACGCTCATGAGCGACCCGAACGAGAACATCGACAACGAACTGACGAGCTACAGCGTCGACGACGAGGACCAGCTCCAGCCCGAGGACACGTTGATCGATGACGACGTCGCGGACACGCTGGACCGCGGCTACTCCCCCAGCGACACCGCCCGTGGGTCCAACTCGTGGGGGACCACGGCCTACGAGCAGGCGACCGAGGAGACCATCGAGCAGCGCATCCAGCAGGAGGAGTCGGACCCCAACTCGGCCTACGGCGCACCGCACAACGAGAGCGGGCTCGACACCGAGCGGCTGGGCGGCGACGACGAGGACTCCATCGACGCGGACGACGACTGGGTGGGCTCGGGACAGGTCGGCAACGCCCGCGCAGGCCGGCTGGTGGCACCTGACGAGGGTGCCCACGGCGATGACGACAGTCAGGAGTACGCCTCCGACGTCGGTGTCGACGGCGCTGCGGCCTCGGCCGAGGAAGCCGCCATGCACATCATCGACGACGACTCCGGCGACGACTCGGTTGACGAGTCGGACGACAACTCCGGCGACGACAGCAGCAGTTGAGGCGCGCCGATCTAGCACTGGCAGACTGACCGCCATGGCCAGATCGGTGGACACGCTGCCGAAGGCGCACCTGCACCTGCACTTCACCGGCTCGATGCGGGTCGAGACCGTCCGCGACCTGGCCGATCGCCATGGGCTGCGTCTGCCCGACGCGCTGCGGGGCGGGTGGCCGCCGCGGCTGCGGGCGACCGACGAAAAGGGCTGGTTCCGCTTCCAACGGCTCTATGACACCGCCCGCTCCTGCGTCCGCGGCGAGTCCGAGATGCGCCGGATCGTGCGTGAGGCCGCGCAGGACGATGCGGCCGAAGGGTCTCGCTGGCTCGAGTTGCAGATCGACCCGACCTCGTATGCCCCGTTCGTCGGCGGGATCACCCCCGCCCTCGAGATCGCCCTGGACGAGGCCCGGTCGGTCTCCGAGACCGGCCCGACAGCGGTGGCCATCATCGTCGCGTCGAGTCGGATGCGTCACCCCCTCGAGGCCCGCACCCTGGCCCGGCTGGCGGCCCGCCACGCAGGCGAGGGTCCGGGTGCCGTCGTCGGCTTCGGACTGTCCAACGACGAGCGCCGGGGTTCGACCGCGGACTTCGCACCGGCCTTCGCCATCGCGCGCCGGGCCGGGCTGGCCCTCGTCCCCCATGCCGGGGAACTCCTCGGCGCCCAGGCTGTGATGGAGACGCTCGAGCACCTCGAACCGGACCGGATCGGGCACGGGGTCCGGGCCGTGGAGGACCCGCAGGTCCTCGACGCGGTCGCGGAGGCCGGCGTCACCCTGGAGGTCTGCCCGGGCAGCAACGTCTCGCTCGGGGTGTACGCGCAGCCGGCTGACGTGCCGCTGCGCCAGATCGTGGACGCCGGCATCCCCGTCGCCCTCGGCGCCGATGACCCCCTGCTCTTCGGATCCCGCCTGACCGATCAGTACGAAGCAGCCCGCAGCCTCGGCTTCACCGACCCCGAGCTGGCGGCCCTGGCCCGGGCTTCCATCACCGGTAGTCAGGCCCCCGAGGAGGTGCGTGTCACCGCTCTGGCAGACATCGACCGATGGCTCGCCACGCCCGCCTCGGGGGGCCTGGCGAGCGCTTGAGTTTGCTCAGGGTCCCCGTGTCCGGTCATGCTGGACTAGATATGACACCTCTGAAGCACACCAACCACGTCCCCCGCGTGCTCACCTCCGGGCACCTGAGACGCCTGGCCGTCGTGGGCGTGATCGCTCCGCTGATCGCCGTCTCCGGATGCACCGGGACGACCCCCACCCCTACCAGCACCACGGCAGGGGCCTTCGGCTCGTCGACGTCCGGGCCAGCCACGCCCGATGCGACCGGCACCTCCGCGGCCACCAGCACGACGACGGCGCCAACCCCTGAGCCCTCACAGACCGACCTCACCCTTGATCTCAAACTCAAGGACCCGCAGCTCGGCCACGCGGCGACCGTCACGATGATCGCACGCAACATTCCCTGGCCCGCTGATGCCCCCGTTGGCGAAGCCGCTTTCGAGATCGTCGGCGTCTACCTGACCGTCGTGGCCGGGAAGCAGTTCTCCGCCACCGTGGAGCCGACGATGTTCACCCTGCAGGCCGGCCCAGCCGCGGCGACTCCGCCCACCACGGAGTTCGGGAAGCAGTTCGGCACCCCGCTCGCCGTCGCCAAGCGCGGCGAGACCACGAAGGGGTGGCTCTTCTTCAAGGTCCCTCGTGACAGCGCAGCCCCATTTACCCTGTACCTCAACCGTCCGGCGTACACGGTCAGCACCACGGGCAAGTCCTTCCCCGCCACCAAGGTAGGGGTGAAGGTCGCCGGCTAGACCATCTGGACGCGGGTCAGAGCCGGTCACCGATGATGACCGGCTCGTTGACCAGCCGAATCCCGAAGGTGTCGTCCACCCCGTCACGGACCTGGCGGGCCAGGGCGAGCACGTCCGCGGCAGACGCGCTGCCCCGGTTCGTGATCGCGAGCGTGTGCTTGGTCGACAGTGCGGCTGGCGCTGGCAGCCCGAAGCCCTTGCCGAAGCCGGCTCGCTCGATCAGCCAGGCCGCGCTCGTCTTGATCCCACCGTCGGGTTCGGCCCAGCGGGGCGGCGCGCCCTGGTCGGGCCCGAGTCGCTGCGCCGCGCGGCTCTCGAATGCCTCGAATTCCTTCCGTCCCAGGATGGGGTTGGTGAAGAAGGACCCGCAGGACCACGTGTCGTGGTCGTCGGGGTCGAGCACCATCCCGCGACGCCCCCGCTGCTCCAGGACCGCACCCCGGGCGTCCGACAACGCCACCCGGCTGCCGAGGGCCACACCGAGACCATCGGCGAGAGCGGCATACGCGATGGGCCGGCACAGGTCGGCGAGCTCGAACTGGAACTGGACGTCGAGGACGACGTAGCGGTCGGTGCCCTTGAAGCGGGAGTGGCGGTAGGTGAAAGCGCAGTCGGCATTCATGAAGGTGCGCACCGCCTGCTCCTGGCGATCCCAGGTGCGGACCTGGGCGATCGTCGCGGAGACGTCCTGGCCGTAGGCGCCGACGTTCTGGATCGGGGTGGCTCCCGTCCGACCGGGTATGCCGCTCAGCCCCTCGATCCCCGCCCAACCCTCAGCGACGGCGCGGACCACGACGTCGTCCCAGACCTCTCCGGCAGCGACCCGCACCGTGGCGCCGCCGCAGGCATCCTGAGATTCGATCGAGATCCCGCTCGTCGCCACGAGCACGACGGTGCCGGAGAACCCCGCGTCGGCGATGACGAGGTTGGAGCCACCGCCCACGACGAGCAGCGGCTCGTCAGCATCGTCGACCTCACGCACCGCGTCGACGAGTTCGTCGGTCGTGGCCACCGTGACGACCCGGGCCGCGGGACCGCCCACCCGCAGCGTCGTCAGCCCGCAGAGCGGGACGTCGTACTCTTCGCGCACCGGTGTCTCAGTCGAGCACAGCGACGGCGATCGCCTTGCCGAGGACTTTGACGCCCCCGGACATGGCGGTCAACTCGATGGTCACCCGACGAGTGTCCTCGTCCACGACCTTGACGACCCCACTGACCTCGATGTCGGCCCCCGACTCGTAGGGGACGACGACGGGCTTGGTGAAGCGAACGCCGTACTCGAGGACCCGACCGGCATCGCCGACCCACTCGGTGACGACGGTGACGGCTGCGCCCATGGTGAACATGCCGTGGGCGATGACGTCGGGCAGGCCGACGGCCTTGGCAAAGGTCTCGTCCCAGTGGATTCGGTTGCGGTCCAAGGACGCCCCGGCGTACTGCACGAGGCGGGCCCGGTCGACATGGATCGTCGTGCTGGGCAGCACGTCGCCGACGGAGACGTCGTCGAACCTGCGGATGGTGGGGGTCACGGCGGACATCACTCGCCTCCTCGGATGACGATGGTGGACGTGGCGGTGCAGACCGGCTCGCCGGTCCGGGTCGCCAACTCGGTGCGGGTCGTGACCATCGCGTGGCCGCCCGTCTCGCGGACGGTGTCGACGTGCAGCGTGCCGATGATGTCATCGCCGGCGGTGAGCGGTCGGTGGTGGACGAACTTCTGCTCGCCGTGCACGACCCGCGAGAAGTCGATCCCGGCCTCCGGGTCCGCGATCAGCTGCGCGTCGCACTGCTGAGCGATGAGCGCCGCGAAGGTGGGCGGCGCGATGACGTCGGTGTAGCCGCGCGAGCGGGCCAGGTCCGCATCGGTGTGCACCGAATCGGTGGAACCGACCGCCTCGGCGAATTCTCGGATCTTGGCGGCGCTGACGATGTAGCCCGCGGTGGGCGGGTAGGTGCGTCCTTGGAAGTCTTCATTCACCGGCATGGGCCGCAGCCTATCGGGATCGGGTCAGCGCTCAGATCGGCCGTCACCGGATCGGGGACGCCGGCCGGCTTCCGGCTGGGGCCAGGATCCTGTGGGCGCCAGCCCAGCGGCATACGGCAAAGCGCTCCCCCGGCCAGATGGCTGAGGGAGCGGTCCGCTACGACGTGGGGGACGCGGTCAGCGCGTCTCGCGGTGCTCCGTGTGCTTGCCACAGTTGGGGCAGAACTTGTTGAACGAGAGCCGGTCGGGGTTGTTCCGACGGTTCTTCTTCGTGATGTAGTTGCGGTTCTTGCAATCCACACACGCCATCGTGATCTTCGGACGGACGTCGCTGCTCTTGCTGGCCACTGCAACCTGCTCTCGGAAATGCCGCTGTCGGGATGACTACTGATGAATCGGGTCCTGGGTCGACCGCGCGCTCGGCAAGAGCACGGCGCGACGTCCAAGAATAAGGGACATCCGGCCATTTCGAGAAATCGTCCCGGTGGCCGACGTGGTAGCGGGAGCGGGACTCGATCCCGCGACCTCACGATTATGAGTCGTGCGCTCTAACCAGCTGAGCTACCCCGCCATGGGCTGTCGACGCCAGAAGCGAACGACGGACCAGAGCCCCAATACGGAATCGAACCGTAGACCTTTTCCTTACCATGGAAACGCTCTGCCGACTGAGCTATTGGGGCACGGTCAACGCTTTGGTGGAACCGCTGCGGCTGACCGGTTGTGCGACGGCGACATTACACGGTCCGAGCCCCGGACGGGAAATCGTCACCGCGGGCGCCCTCCGATGGCCCTGCACCGACCTGAGATGATCCGTGTCATGACTTCTCGTGGGGCCCCACCCCGGCGCACCCGCACCCCCATCGTCGTGCCCGCGAACGAGGTCGCGGTGCACTTCGACCGGCACAGCATCTGGCGAGCGTCCTGGACCGTGGTCGCGGTCATCGCTCTCGCGGCCCTGCTGCGCTGGGTCCTCGCCGACGCCGGCGGCGTGATCTTCACGCTCTTCCTGTCGTTGATCCTCTCGATCGCGATGGAGCCGGCCGTCGCCGCACTCAGTCGACGCATTCGGCGCGGGTTCGCCACGGCCATCGTCATGTTCGGAACCCTGCTGAGTTTCGGGGTCTTCGTCTTCTTCTTCGGGCGGCTCCTCGGCGATCAGATCGGCCACTTCGCTCAGTCCGTGCCGGCGCTCGTCGAGGAGGTCGGCACGTGGGCGAAGGAACGCTTCGGCCTCGAGGTCGACTACCAGGCGATGCTCGAGCGCCTCGGGGTGGGCACCTCCACGATGACGACCGTCGCGCAGAACCTCGCCGGCGGCGTCCTGGGTCTGCTCACCTCCGTGCTGACAGCTGCCTTCAGCACGCTGACGCTCGCGTTCTTCACCTTCTATCTCTCGGCCGACCAGCCGCGCCTTCGGCGGTGGATCGCGCAGTTGTTCCCCCCGCGGCAGCAGGAGGTCTTCGCCACCGCCTGGGAGCTCGCGGTCCAGAAGACGGGCGGCTACGTCTCGGCCCGGCTGATCCTCGCGGGAATCTCGGGTGGCATGGCCGCCATCTTCATGCTCATCATCGGCATGCCCTACTGGCTCGCACTCGGCATCTGGACCGGCATCGTGGCGCAATTCGTCCCGACGGTGGGCACCTACATCGCCATCGCCCTGCCGGTCGCCCTCGGGCTCATCGGCGACCAGCCGTGGCAGGGGCTGGCCGTTCTCGGCTTCGCGCTGGTCTATCAGCAGATCGAGAACGTCACGATCGAGCCGCGGATCTCCGCCGAGGCCGTCAACGTGCACCCTGCGGTGTCCTTCGGGGCGGTCATCTTCGGAGCGTCGCTTTTCGGTGTCGGCGGCGCCTTCGTCGCGGTCCCGGTGGCCGCACTGCTGCTCGCGATGTTCGATATCTACTCCCACAAGTACGAGGTGCTCCCGCACATTGCTGCTCTGGACAGCGAGACCTCCACGGCCCGCCTTGAGCCGGCCCGCCTCGAGGACGAGCAGACCGATGAGGACGGTCCGGAGGACGATGCAGGCGAGGACGGTCCGGAGGGGCTGGCCGGCGGGGAAGAAGCCAAGGCCGGTCACCGTCACCTTGGCGGCGGCGACCGGCCCGGGGCGACCGAGGGCAGGGACGAGCCCCACCAGGGGTAGGGAACGCGGTCAGGACCACGCCCGCACCAGCCGTACGTCGGGGCTCCTGGCCTGCTGAGGCAGCGCTCACTGCGTCCCGGGCTCCTCATCCACCAACATCGCCGGCAGGATCGGTCCCCTCCGGACCATCGTCCAGGGCCGCCTCCGCCGCCTGCTCCTGCTCCTGCCGCCGCTGCTGGTCGCTGCGCAGCCGGGTCAGCTCGGCCGTCACCGTGTCGAGGCGGTTGCGTGCCACGCCCAGGCGTCGCTCGAGGTCCGCGATCCCCTCGCGGGCCTCGTTCTGGCGAGCCGTGGCGACATCGACCTGGTGCTGGGCCGTGGCTCGGGCCCGCTGGGCCGCGTCGAGGTCGGCAGCCAGTTGGGCTCGACGTCGCGCGTCCCGGGCCCGACGCCGCTCGTCCAGGTCGGTCGCCACGGCCGGGAGCGCTGCGTCCTGCTCACCGCTCATGGCCACGACGCCGGTGATGTCGACCGACCCGAGCCCGGCATAGGTCAGCGCCTTGACCAGGGCGCCGGTCCGGATCGTGCGCTCGGCGGCTTCGTCGGCGACGAAGGCGGTCAGTGTTGCCCGGACCTCCGACTGCGCCCCGGCCGCGAGCGACTGACCAGCCGCGGCCGTGGCCGCCACCACCCGCCGGGTCGCCGCCTCGACCCGGCGGGATCGCTCCCGACCCAGGACTCGGAGCTGGTCACCGTCCAGGGTGCGCTGCGCCTCTCGCAGCAGCTCGGCGAAGTCGTGCAGCTCCTCGATCTCGTCCGGGCAGGACCGGACGAAGTGGTTGATCGCCCACGCGGCGACCGTCGGCTTGCGCAGCACGCGCACCGACGCTGCGAGCGCGGCATCACCGGCTGTCGTAGCCTGCGCCACGAGGGACTTCCGCACGGACATGAAGTCACCCGGCTCGGCGGAATACAGCTCTTGGACGGCGGCGTGAAGGTGCAGTATCACCACGCCATTGTCGGCCCTTTGGCACAGTGGACCCATGATCTGGATCTGCGAGACGTGCGCTGTCGAGACTGCCGACCTTGACGAACCACCAGCGCGCTGCGAGATCTGTGAGGACGAGCGGCAGTGGGTCCCCGAGGCCGGGCAGTCGTGGACCAGCGTGGAGACGTTGCGCACCAAGGGGACTCGCATCGTCGTCTCGGAGGTGGAGCCGGGGCTGTGGGGCCTGCGCACCGAGCCCGGCGTCGGCATCGGCCAGCAGATGATGGCGGTCCGGACTCAGCAGGGCGTGCTGCTCTTCGACTGTGTCGGCTACCTCGACGACGCCGCCGTCGACGTCGTCAGGGGGCTCGGGCCCATCCTCGGCGTGGCCGCGAGCCACCCGCACATGTATGGCGCGCAGACGCAGTGGGCCCAGGCGCTCGGCGGGGTGCCTGTCCACATCGCCCGACGCGACCGGCAGTGGGTGCGTCGCGACGACCACGTCGAGTACTTCGACGAGCACCGCGAGATCGCCAGCGGCCTGACCGTGCACCGGGTCGGCGGCCACTTCGCCGGTCAGGCCGTGCTCGAGTGGGCAACGGGCAACTCCGGCCGAGGCGTCCTGCTGGCCGGCGACGCGATCTTTCCCAACCCGGACCGGCGGACCGTGAGCTTCCTGCGCAGCTACCCCAACCGGATCCCGCTGTCGGGCACCGTCGTCCAGCGGATCGCGGGCCAGGTCGAGGGGCTGCACTTCGACCGTCTCTACAACAACTTCGGAGCGGTCGTTCCGGCCGATGCCAAGGCAGTCATCCGCTACTCGGCCGACCGGCACGCGGCCTGGGTCCGCGGCGATCACGACGACCTGACCTGAGCGGCCCGGACCGCCCCCCTGGAGCGTCCCGGGCCGACTCTCCGGCGCGTACAGGTGATCTCCTACGACGCGTGGTCCGACGCGCCAACCTCAGCGTCGACGACCAGAGCGTCGACGACCTCAGTGTCCGTGGGCACACCCGTCGGGGGGTGGCGCGGCCACCACATCCGGTCTCCGAGCAGGGCGAACAGCGCCGGCACCAACAGCGTGCGCACGACGAAGGTGTCGAGCAGGACGCCGAGTCCCACGATGAGGCCGAGCTGGGTCAACGTCATCAGGGGCAGGATCCCGAGGGCGGCAAAGACGGCCGCGAGGACGACGCCGGCGCTGGTGATGACCGCTCCCGTGGCCCCGACGGCGCGCTCGATCCCGGCCACCGTGCCGTGCGTGCTGGCCTCCTGCCGGGCCCGGTGCACGAGGAAGATCGTGTAGTCGATGCCGAGCGCCACCAGGAACATGAAGGACAGGAGCGGGACGTTGACGTCGATCCCGGCGAAGCCGAAGAAGGTCTTGCCGACCCACGTGCCCAACCCGATGGCGGCGACGGCGGACAGCACGTTGACGACGAGCAGGATGACCGGTGCGACGACGGCACGCAGGAGGACCATCAGCACGATCAGGACGATCAGCAGGATGACGGGGACCACGACGGACAGGTCCCGCACGGCGGACGCCTTCTGGTCCACCAGCTCCGCGGCGGGACCACCCACCTGGGCGTCGGCTCCCGGGATCGCATGGACGGCGGTCCGCAGGTCCTCGATCGTCTGGTTGGAGACGTCGGTACCGGGGCCGGAATTCGTGACGACGGACAGGCGGGTCAGGCCGGTGTTGGTCTCACCATCCGGGGTGACCCGCACGACGCCGTCCACCGCGCTCGCAGCAGAGGTCACCGCCGGGGCGGAGTCCGACGTGGTGATGACGATCGCGGGGGCGGCCTCACCGGCAGGGAAGTGGTCCGCGAGGACCGTGAAGCCGGTCTGCGACTCAGCCGCCACCCGGAACTTCTGGGTCGAGCTGAGCCCGAAGTGCGAGCCAGCGAGCCCAGCGGCGAAGACCCCGAGCAGCGCGACGGCGACCACGGCCACCACTGCCGCTCGCTTGATGCCAAAGGCGGCGATCCGCGCCCAGACACCGTGGTCCGCGCGGGGCTGGCCGGGGCGCGGCACGAACGGCCAGAAGACCTGGCGCCCGACGACCGCCAACGCAGCCGGCAGGACGAGCAGGCCGAAGGCGAGCGCGACGAGCAACCCGATGGCCGAGGCGACCCCGAGCCCCGAGGTCGACGGGACCACGGCGAGCACGAGCGCCAACAGGGACAGCACGACGGTCAGGTTGCTGGCGAGGATGGCGGGCGCCGTTCCGGCCCAGGCGCGCCGGAGGGCGACCCTGTGGTCATCGTCCTTGCCGAGCTCCTCGCGGTAGCGGGAGATGAGCAGCAGGGCGTAGTTGGCCCCGGCGCCGAAGACGAGCACGCTGATGATGCCGCCGTCGAAGGAGAGATCCCAGGCCTTCCCGGCCGCGGCCGTGAGGACGCCGGCCACCTGGTCGGCGAAGGCGACGACGATGAGCGGCACGAGCCAGAGGGTCGGGCTGCGATAGGTCAGCAGCAGCAGGAGGGCGACGATGCCGATGGTGATGGCCAGCAGGGTGAAGTTCGCACCGTCGAAGGCAGACGCCACATCTGCACCGAAGGCCGGTCCCCCGGTGACGTAGGTCGACACGCCCGGCACCGCATTCGCGGCCACCGACGCACGCATCGCCTTGATGGTCGTCGCAATCTCGGTGTTGGGCCGGTTGGCATCGATCAGGACGGGAGCCATCGCGGCCCGGCCGTCCTGCGACGCGGTGGGCGGGACCGGCGGCGCCTCCACGGAGCCAGCGACCGTCGCGCCCTGGCTGGTCGCGGCGGCGAGGTCGGCCGCCGTCAGCGCGCCCCCGTCAGCACGCTCCCAGACGAGCAGGGCCGGCGCCTTGTCGGCGCCGGGGAACTGCTGCTCGAGAACGGACACGACGTGCGACTCGCTCGTCGTCGGCAGGTCTGCGGAGCTCCCCGCGGTCTGCTCGATCCCGCGCAGGCCGCCGATCAGCCCGCCCGCGACGAGCAGGGCGATCAGGAGGGTCAGCCACGCGCCGCGTCGGGACGTGATCCGGCGCGCCAGGCCGGATCCGCGGCTGTTCACCTGGGTGGCAGGATCCGTGGTGGGGTCCGTGGCGGGAGTGCGCCGAGACGGCTGTGGTGGGGTCGATCCTGGAGTCAGTTGTGGGGTTTTGAGGGCCATGCCTCCAGCGTGCGGTCGCCCCGAGGTGGTTCCCCTCCATCAAAAGGTTGAACTCCTGCTCGACCGAAACGCGGCGAGTCGACTCAGGGGGCGGGGGCCACCACAGCCGTCAGGGCAGCGCGTGCCCCGACCAGGGCCGGGCCGTACCACGTCAGGAGGCGTCCGCTCAGCAGTGCGGTTCGGGTCCGGGCGAACGCCTCCGGACCGTCCTGGGCGGTGAAGACGTAGGGTTCGTCAGGCAGCAGGACGACATCGATGTCGTCCCGGTCCAGGTCGACCAGGTCAACGTGGGGGTAGCGCTCAGGGTGGTCGGCAAAGACGTTGTCCCAGCCGAGCCGCGCCACGAGGTCCCCGGTGAAGGTCGAGGAGCCGACGACCATCCACGGGTCGCGCCAGATCGCGACGGCCACCCGCGTCGTCGGGGCGGGAACCGGGCCGGACCACTCCCGCTCCGCCTCATCAAGCCACGGCGGGCTCGCTGCTCCCAGCCCCTCCGCGAAGAGGCGTCGCATCGACGTGAACGCCTGCGGCACCGTCTCGATGTCGGTGACCCACACGGGTATGCCGCTCTCCCGCAGCCGGCGCACGTCGAGCTCGCGGTTTTCCTCCTTGTTGGCCACCACGAGGTCCGGACGCAGCTCCCTGATCGCGCCGAGGTTCGGGTTCTTGGTGCCCCGGACCCGTTGCACCGCCAGGTCTTGCGGGTGGGTGCACCAGTCGGTTGCCCCGACGAGCACGTCGGGACAGGTGGCCGCGATGGCCTCCGTCAGGGACGGGACCAGCGACACGACCCGCCGAGGGCTGGACGGGAGGTGGGCGGCATACCCCATGTCATCAACAACAGGAAACATCACAGCATCACCCAACCACGCGGCCTTCCGGGGGTACTCGGGGGCGCAGGCCGACCGCGGTCGCGCGCCCCCGAGCAGCTACACGTTGCGGCGGTACTGGCCCCCGACCTCGAAGAAAGCCTCGGTCACCTGCTGCAGCGAGCACACCCGGGCCGCGTCCATCAGGACGTCGAAGACGTTGCCACCCTCGATCGCGACCTGGCGCAGCGCCTCGAGCGCCTCCTTGGCCTCGACCTGGTGCGCCTGCTGGAAGTCGTGGACCCGCTTGAGCTGGGACTGCTTCTCCTCCTCGGTGCCACGGGCCAACTCGATCGTCTTCGGCTCCTCGCCGTGCGGGTGGCGGAAGGTGTTGACACCGATGATCGGCAGCGACCCGTCGTGCTTGCGGCGCTCATAGAGCATCGACTCGTCCTGGATCTTGCCCCGCTGGTAGCCGGTCTCCATCGCTCCGAGGACGCCACCACGCTCGGTCATCTTGTCGAACTCGCGCAGCACCTCCGCCTCGACGAGGTCGGTCAGCTCCTCGATGATGAACGAGCCCTGGAGCGGGTTCTCATTCATCGCCAGGCCCCACTCGCGGTTGATGATGAGTTGGATCGCGAGGGCCCGGCGGACGGACTCCGCGCTCGGGGTGGTCACGGCCTCGTCATAGGCGTTGGTGTGCAACGAGTTGGCGTTGTCATAGATCGCGCAGAGGGCCTGCAACGTCGTGCGGATGTCGTTGAACTGCATCTCCTGCGCGTGCAGGCTCCGACCGGACGTCTGGACGTGGTACTTCAGCTTCTGCGACCGGTCGTTGGCACCGTACTTCTCCCGCATCGCCACGGCCCAGATGCGCCGGGCGACCCGACCGAGCACGTTGTACTCGGGGTCCATCCCGTTGCTGAAGAAGAACGACAGGTTGGGCGCGAAGTCATCGATCGACATCCCGCGGGCGAGGTAGCTCTCGACGTAGGTGAAGCCGTTGGCCAGGGTGAACGCCAACTGGCTGATCGGGTTCGCTCCGGCCTCGGCAATGTGGTAGCCGGAGATGCTGACCGAGTAGAAGTTGCGCACCTTGTGATCGATGAACCACTCCTGGATGTCGCCCATCATCTTGAGGGAGAACTCGGTGCTGAAGATGCAGGTGTTCTGGCCCTGGTCCTCCTTGAGGATGTCCGCCTGAACCGTCCCGCGGACGTTGGCCAGGGTGTGAGCCCGTAGGCCTTCGCGCTCGCTCTCGCTCGGCTCGCGGCCCTCGCGCTCGCGGAAGATGTCGACCTGCTGGTCGATCGCGGTGTTGAGGAAGAACGCGAGGATCGTCGGCGCGGGTCCGTTGATCGTCATCGAGACGGACGTCGTGGGAGAGACGAGGTCGAAGCCCTCGTAGAGCGCCTTCATGTCCTCCAGCGTCGCGATCGAGACACCCGAGGTGCCGACCTTGCCATAGACGTCGGGGCGCGGCCCGGGGTCGCGACCGTAGAGGGTGACCGAGTCGAAGGCGGTCGAGAGCCGGGTGGCGGGCTGGTCCTCGGAGAGGAGCTTGAACCGCCGGTTCGTCCGGAACGGGTCACCCTCCCCCGCGAACATCCGGGCCGGGTCCTCCCCCTCGCGCTTGAACACGAAGACACCAGCGGTGTAGGGGAAGTGTCCGGGAAGGTTCTCGGTGCGCAGGAACTTGAGGAGCTCACCATGGTCGGTGTAGCGCGGGAGGGCGACGCGGGGGATCTTGTTGCCGGACAGGGAGGTCCGGGTCAGCGTGTTGACGATCTCCTTGTCGCGGACCCGCACGACCTGCTCGTCGCCGGAGTAGGACTCAACGACCCTGGGCCAGTCGGAGAGTTGGTTGGTGACCGAACCCGGCAGGTCGGTGCGAGCCTGCTCGAGCAGCGCCTCGACTCCCTCGATGCCCTCGGCGCCGGCGTCTGCGAGCTCGCCCCGCACGGCCTCCAACTGCTGGACGCGACGCGCCTGGGCGGCATACTCCTGCGTCTTGTCGTGGTAGCCGCGGATCGTCTCACTGATCTCGGCCAGGTAGCGCACGCGGGAGGAGGGCACGACGGTCGCGATCCGGGTTGAACGCTTGGTGTCGACGTGCGGCAGGGTCCCCTCGCTGATCGGGAGGCCGGCGGCGGCGAGCAGGTCGCGCAGAGCCTGGTAGAGCGCGGTCACCCCGTCGTCGTGGAAGGTTGCCGCGGACGTCCCGAAGACCGGCATGTCGTCCGGACCCTGACCGAACGCCTCGCGGTTGCGGACCATCTGCCGCCCGACGTCGCGCATCGCGTCCTCGGCGCCGCGACGCTCGAACTTGTTGATCGCGACGACATCGGCCTGGTCAAGCATGTCGATCTTCTCGAGCTGACTGCTCGCGCCGAACTCGGGCGTCATGACGTAGAGGGACACGTCGGAGTGGTCGACGACGGCGGCATCGCCCTGGCCGATGCCCGGGGTCTCGAGGATGACGAGGTCGTAGCCGGCGGCCTTGACGATGTCGACGACCTGGTGAAGGTTGTCGGGGACCTGACTGCGGCCGCGGGTGGCCATGGAACGGAAGAGGATCCGGTCACCGTCGAGGGACGACATCCGGATCCGGTCGCCGAGCAGGGCGCCGCCGCCACGACGACGGGTGGGGTCGATCGCGATGATGGCGACCCGCAACTTGTCCTGCTGGTCCAGGCGCAGGCGTCGGACCAACTCGTCGGTGAGGGACGACTTGCCCGAGCCGCCGGTCCCGGTGATGCCGAGGATCGGGACCGTCCGCTTGGCAGCTGCCGCGTGGATGCCGGCGACGAGCTCGGCCGACAACTCGTCCTCCTGGGCGCCGGTGATGGCGCGGGCGACGTGCGACCGGTCCCCGGAGATGATCGCCTCGAGGTCGGGGTGGCTGATGTCCCAGGGGTCGTAGTCGCAGTCCTTGATGACGGAGTTGATCATGCCGGCCAGACCGAGCTTCTGGCCGTCCTCGGGGCTGAAGATGTGCACCCCGGACTTGGCGAGGCGGGCGATCTCGTCGGGGACGATGACCCCGCCCCCGCCGCCGACGACCTTGATGTGGTCGGCGCCGTTCTCTCGGAGCAACTGGACGAGGTACTCGAAGTACTCGACGTGACCGCCCTGGTAGGAGCTGATCGCGATGCCCTGCACGTCCTCGTCGATGGCCGCGTCGACGACCTCCTGGACGGAGCGGTTGTGTCCGAGGTGGACCACCTCGGCGCCCTGGCTCTGCATGATCCGACGCATGATGTTGATCGAGGCGTCGTGCCCGTCGAAGAGGGCTGACGCGGTGACCATGCGCACGTGGTGGCTCGGCTCGTGGAAGTCGGGCTTCGGGGCGGGCGTGGTGCCTGACTTGGTGCCTGACGTGGATTTCGGCTTGGGGCTGGGCTTGCTGTCCGGCTTGCGGTCCGACTGGGACGCGATCTGGGACTCGGTCTGGGACTCGGCCACGGGGTGCCTCCGATAGAGCGACGCTGGTCCCAAGATAGTAGGACTTCCGACTAATGGACGTCAATGCGATCTCGGCCTACCATGACGGGATGACGGCTGCAGCCGCGTCCGATGGACGCCTCGACTTCGATCCCATCGAGGCGGCCCGCGTCCAATGGGTCGAGCGGGACTGGGGCCGCGCAGCCGACGGCATGGCTGCGATCACCTCCGTCATGCGGGCCCACCAGATCGTCCTGGCCCGCGTGGAGTCCACCCTGCGGCCACTCGGTGTGACGTTCGCCCGCTACGAGGTGCTCATGCTGCTGCTCTTCAGCAGTCGAGGCTCCCTCCCCATGCGGCTGATCGCCTCCCGGTTGCAGGTGCACCCGACGAGCGTCACGAACGCGGTGGATCGCCTCGAGCGGGCCGCCCTGGTGACCCGTGAGACCCACCCGCAGGATCGCCGGGCCCTGCTGATCACGCTCACCCCGGCCGGGCGGGAGCTCGCCGAGCGCGCCACGAAGTCGCTCAACGCCGAGGTCTTCGAGCAAGAAGACCTGCTGGGCGAGGACGGGCCAGCCCTCATCGACGTCCTGACCCGTCTGCGGCACAACGCCGGCGACTTCTGATCGTCGCGGTCGCTGCGCCTCCCGGGTCGTCGCTAACCTGCACGACATGCCCGCTGCCGAGATCTCCGCCGTCCTGCGCCCGATCCTGCGCAACCCGATCGGCACGCACGTGCAGGTCGGCAAGGGGCTGGTCGACGGGGCGTTGCGCACCGCCGACGAGATCGGCTGCGAGACCATCCAGGTCTTCACCGGCAACCCCCGCGGCTGGAAGCCGACACCGGGCAAGCCGGCCGACGACGAGCGGTTCCGGGACGCGATCGGCGAACGCGGCCTGCGCGTCTTCATCCACGCTCCCTACCTCGTCAACCTCGGCAGTCCGACCGCCAGCACCTATGAGCAGTCGACGATGATCCTGGCCCACAACCTGAAGCGGGCCGAGGAGATCGGCGCCGAGGGCGTCGTCGTGCACACGGGGTCGTTCGTCGATCCGAGTGGGCGCACCGACCTCTATGACGCGGCGATGCGTCAGGTTCGCGACGGACTACTCCCGCTGCTCGAAGGGCTCGAGGGCGATACCGCACCGTGGCTGCTGCTCGAACCAACTGCGGGACAAGGACGTTCGCTCTGCGCCACGCCCGATGACCTTCAGCCCTACCTCGCCGCCATCGACTTCCATCCGAAGGCAGGGATCTGCCTGGATACCTGCCATGTCTTCGCGGCCGGGTCACCAGTCGATGAGCCCGGGGGCATGGCGGCCACGGTGGAGAAGATCGAGCAGATCGGCGGCACCGGCCGGCTTCGACTTGTTCATGCCAACGACTCGATGGACGTTCGCGGCGCGTTCAAGGACCGCCACCAGCGGATCGGCGCCGGTCACATCGGGGCCGCCCCGTTCCGAGAGCTGTTCGCACACCCCGCCACCGCGGGGGTCCCCTTCATCCTGGAGACACCCGGCTCCCGCGACCCCGGCAACCCCGACCTGGCGCTGCTCAAACAGCTGCGAGCCGAGGCCCACGCCACCGCTCGTCGGTGATGCGATCCCGCGCCGCCCTACGATGGTCGCCATGGCCACCGTGATCACCGTGCATGCCTTCTGAGATGGCGGGCCCCGCCGAGGATCTTGGGTTGGTCCCACGTGCGCAGCAGCGGACCACCCCGTGGCGCAACGGTGGTGGCGTGACCCGAGAGCTGGCGGCCGGTCTTCAGGGCGACGACCTGTGGTGGCGCATCAGCGTCGCCAGCATCGACCGGGACGGCGCCTTCTCGGCGTTCCCCCGGCTCGAGCGGCGCCTCACCGTCATCGCTGGCGCAGGTGTCGCCCTGACCATCGACGGGCACGAGCACCTCGTCCGGTGCGGGGACTCGATCGAGTTCTCCGGCAACGCGGTCGTTCGTTGCGCCCTGCCGGGCGGCCCGGTCGAGGCGCTGAACGTCATGACCCGGCGCGGGATGCCGGGACCGGTCGAGACGCGGGTTCGGCTCGAACCCGGGTCCACCACCATCGTCCTCGCACCCGATCTCGCGGTGCTGCTGGCGGGCTCGGCCCACGTGACCGCAGCGGACCAACCAAACCCGCAGCGCCTGGAGCACCTCGACGCCCTGCTCCCGACGCTCGGACGGGACCGGCACGTCGCGGGCGCCGGACAGCTCCTCGTGCTGCGGCTCCCCTCCATGCAGGCCGGAGGTGGACGGCGTCACGAGGACCGCGCTGGGTGAGCCCCACGTCACAGGTCGCGGGTGGCCCCCACATCGGCGGTGACGGCGAACAACTCCGGCTCACGGAACGACGAGGCGATGAACGCCTTCAGGGCCGCGGCGCTGACGTCTGCCAGCAGACCATTCTCGACGATGGCGATGGCCGAGCCACCAAACCCACCACCCGTCATCCGGGCCGCGAGCGCCCCGGCCCCCCGCGCCGTGTCGACGGCGACGTCGAGCTCGGCGCAGGAGATCTCGAAGTCGTCGCGCATGGAGGCATGCGACTGGTCGAACAAATCCGTGAGCCGGGCGAAGTCATCCGCCTCGAGGGCATCGACGGTCTGGGTGACGCGCCCGATCTCCGTGACGACGTGCCGGGCTCGACGGCGGAGCACGTCATCGGTCAGCACCGCGAGCCGGCCCTCAAGCCCCTCGAGGGGGAGGTGGCGCAGTGAGTCGACTCCCAGGGCCTCAGCTGCCGCAACGCACTCGTCGCGGCGGTTCCCGTATTGGCCATCCCCGAGCGAGTGGGCGGCCCTGGTGTTCATGACCAGTAGCTGCAGACCGTGCGCCGCGAGGTCAAAGGGAACGGGCTGGGGTGCGTGGTCTCCGTCGAAGTCGAGCAGCAGCGCGGTGTCGCTGGTCGCGAGGAGCGCGGCGGACTGGTCCATCCCACCCGTCGGCGCTCCGGCGATCTCGTTCTCCGCCCGGACGCAGGCAGCAGCAAGCGCTCGTCGACCCACAGGGCCGCTGAGTCCCTCGAGCTCGAAGAGGTCGACGACCGCGACCGCGACCGAACACTCGAGGGCGGCCGAGGAGGACAACCCCGATCCGAGCGGGACCCGGCCGTCGACCAGGACGTCGACGCCGCCGAGTCGGTGACCGGCCTGCTCCAGGGCCCAGAGGACACCTGCGACGTAGGCACCCCAACCACCCGGCCGCAGCGGCCCGACCTTGTCGAGGGAAACCGTGACGACCTGGTTCAACTGGCGCGATGCCAGCCGCACCGTCCGATCGTCGCGCCGGCGGACCGCGACGTGGGTGCGGCGCGGGATGGCGATGGGGAGGCAGAGACCGCTGTTGTAGTCGGTGTGCTCGCCGATGAGGTTGACCCGGCCAGGCGCCGACCAGACACCATCGGCGGCCGCGCCGAAGGCAGCCGCGAAGTGCTGCATGAGCTCGGCGCCGATCTGCACCTCAGTGGTCATGCCCCGACCTCCCGCAGCCGGGCCGCCACCTGCTCCGGCGCGACATCTGAGATCCACGCACCGACACCCGACTCGGAACCGGCGAGGTATTTCAACCGGCTCGGGGCGCGGAGCACCGACACGATCTGCAGGTGCAGTCGCCAGTCGTCGCGGCCCTCGCGGATCGGCGCCTGGTGCCAGCCAGCGATGTAGGGCAGCCGCACCGAGCCACCATCCTCTGCGACGTAGAAGCGGTCCAGTCGTCGCAGCAGGTCGGGGTAGAGCACGGCCAACTCGGCCCGTTCCTCTTCGGTCAGGGCGATCAGGTCGGGGACGTCCCGGTTGGGCACCACGTGCACCTCGACGGGCCAGCGGCCGGCGAACGGCGCGTAGACGGTCCAGTGCTCACCGCGCTGCACGATCCGATCGCCCGCGGCGAGCTCTGCGGCAAGGATGTCCGCACCGAGCAGTCGACCGGTGCGCGCGCGGTGGGCTCGGGCCTGAGCCAGGATCGTGGCCGACCGCGCCGGGATGAAGGGATAGGCATAGATCTGACCGTGCGGGTGGTGCAGGGTGACGCCGATCTCGGGTCCACGGTTCTCGAAACAGAAGACGTACTCGACGCCCTCCAGCTGCGCGAGCTCGCGGGTCCGGTCGACCCAGGCCTCGATGACCGTGCGCGCGCGGACCGGGGTCAGGTCGGCGAACTGACCGTCGTGATCGCTGGTGAAGCAGACGACCTCGCAGCGGCCCTTTGCCGGTGCCACGCTGAAGCGCTCGTCCTCGGGCGCCGGTCCGAGGAGCGCGGCCGCGGTCGAGAAGGAAGGGAAGCGGTTCTCGAAGACGGCGACGTCGTAGTCGGCGTCGGGAATCTCGCTCGGCACCGTGCCACGCCCGGTGGGGCAGAGTGGGCATTCGTTGGCCGGCGGCATGAAGGTGCGGTTCTGACGGTGACTGGCCACCGCCACCCACTCCCCCGTGAGCAGATCGAGACGCATCCCGCCCGCCTCGACCCGGTCTCCCAGCGGTCGAGTGTCGACTGGAGGTGTGCGTCCGACCGTGACGTCGTCGAAGTAGATGATGTCTCGACCATCGGCCAGTTTGGCGGCGGTGCGGGTCACTCCCGTGGCGGTACTCACGTGCGGAGCCTACCGAGCCCCGCGAGGGCGGCGGCGGAGGAGGAAACCCGACCTCCGCGCCAGTCCGGGCCGCGAAGGCTCCCTGAGCCCAGCGGCATACGACAATCAGTGAACGTCAGGACCGCACCGCGCTGGCGTGCGGCATGCTGCCAGTGGCAGTGCCGCCACATGAGAGGGGATCGATCCGTGACCACGCCACCCACCTTCGAGCAGGTGCGATCCCTCCCCTGCGCTCTGGAGCGGACCGTGCCGGCGCACTTCGCCGACGCCAACGGACACATGAACATCGCGCGCTACCTGGAGCTCTACAACGAGGCTGCCTGGACTGCCATGGCGGCCGTCGGCCTCGGGGAGGCTGACGCGGTCGCCGGCCGGGCCGCCAGCATGGCCATCGAGCAGCACCTGCGCTATCTGCGCGAAGTGCACGTCGGTGACCTCCTGTCGTGCCATCTGCGCCTCATCGGACGGTCCAGCAAGGCAGTCCACCACTTCCTGACCACGTCGTCGAACTGCTCGACGCGCGGATCTCGATCGATGCGGCGCTGCCCTGGCAAGCTCCGCTGTCGGGTGCCATCACTGCCCGGTGAGCACCGGCGAACACAGCGGCCGGTGACCACGGCACCTCTGCCCCGGGTGACTATCGGCCTTGCGCAATCACGCGGATCGGGCGTGACCCAGGGAGGGTGCCCCCGGGAGGCGTGACTGGACGCCGGCTCCCGAGTGGCCCCGGTAGCGATGCGTATCAGTCTGTGAGACAGGCCACAGCGGACCGTTGACACCGGCTTAACGCGCTCCCTACCTTGTTCCTATCTGGGAACGCCGTTCGTATATATGATCATCAACAACCTGGGAGCACCCACATGGCCACCTTCAGCCTTCGTCGCCCTCGCTCATTGAGCGTCCTCGTCATCCTGCCCTTCGTCGGATTGCTTGGCCTCAGCGCCTGCGGTTCCAGCGCTGACGCCGACCCTGCCACCACGGCAGCTCCCGCCGTCGCCAACGCGGCGCCCCTCTTCAAGGACCTGCCGGCGAACCTACAGAAGGCAGGCACGATCCAGATCGGTTCCTCGGTCGACTACCCGCCCTTTGAGTTCTACGGCGAGGACGGCAAGACCCTCAAGGGCTTCGAGCCCGAGCTCGGAGGCCTGCTCGAGAAGCAGCTCGGGGTCACGTTCACGTGGAACAACGCCGCCTTCGACACCCTCTTCTCGTCCCTGCGCTCGGGACGCTACGACATCATCTTCGGGGCCACGAACGACACCGCGGAGCGCGAGCAGACCTTCGACTTCGTCTACTACCTGCAGTCCTCACAGGCCATTGTCGTGGCCAAGGGCAACCCGCAGGGCATCCAGACGGAGGACGACCTCTGTGGCAAGACGATCGCTGCAGTGCGCGGTGGCATCCAACCGCAGTGGCTCGAGAAGAAGTCTGGCGAGTGCACCACGTCCGGCAAGGAGAAGATCAACGTCCTGACGTTCAGCGGCAACGCTGATGAGCAGCTGGCGGTCAAGCAGGGCCGTGCGGCCGGGCTGCTCGAGAACTACCCGACGGCGGCGGTCTTCGCGAAGGAGTCCGGTGGTGAACTGGAGCTCGTCAAGGGACTCCAGGTCCAGAAGCAGTACTTCGGCATGGTCCTGCCCAAGGAGAGCAAGGAGCTGCAGACCGCCCTGCAGAAGGCCTGGCAGGCCATCATCGATGACGGCTCCTACGGCAAGGTGCTCGAGCAGTACGGCCTGTCGGAGATCGGCATCAAGCAGGCCGGAATCAACGCCGTCGCCTCTGGTGCGCCGACCGACTGATCCCTGCCTCGCCCGCACCCCTTCCGGTAGGAGACCACCATGTCGACCGAGAACGTCTTCATCGCCCCGCTGGGCGACCAGGGTCATGCGCATCGCCACCACCCAACCACCGTGGTGCCGTTGCGCCACCCGGGTCGCTGGGTGCTGGGGACCGTCGTCCTGATACTCGTCGCCTTTCTCCTCCGGGCGTTTGCGACAGCCGACATCGACTGGGGGATGACGTTCAGCTACCTCACCAACCCCCTGGTCCTCGCCGGTCTGCGCAACACCGTGACGCTCACGCTGCTGTCGATGGCATTGGCCCTGGTGCTCGGGGTGACGACGGCCGTGATGCGTCAGTCCGAGAACCCGGTCCTGCGGTGGGTGGCCGGTGGCTACACGTGGCTCTTCCGGGGCACGCCACTGCTGGTCCAGCTGTTGATCTGGTTCAGCTTGTCGATCGTCTTCAAGACGGTCGAGATCCCCGGACTGTTCTCGATATCGATGGTCACGCTGATGACGCCCTTCGTCGCTGCCCTGCTCGGTCTGGGAGTCAACGAGGGCGCGTACATCGCCGAAATCGTCCGCGGCGGCATCCTGTCGGTGGACAAGGGCCAGCGGGAGGCTGCGGCGGCGATCGGCATGACCCCCGGCAAGACGATGACCCGAATCGTGCTGCCCCAGGCGCTTCGGGTCATCGTCCCCCCACTGGGCAACGAATTCATCGCACTGCTCAAGTACTCCTCTTTGGCCTTCACCATCTCCTACGGGGAGCTGCTGGACTCGGCCAACAGGATCTACACCGCCAACTTCAAGGTCATCGAGCTGCTCTTCACGGCAACCATCTGGTATCTCGTTCTGACCACAGTCTTCAGCGTCCTGCAACAGGTCCTCGAGCGTCGCCTCAACCGTGGCGTGGTCGGCTCCTCGCCCACGATGACGTCTCGCCTGCGCCAGAACCTGTCCCTCAGGAGGGTCTCGAAATGACAAACGACGTCGTCGTCCGCGCTGAGGGGGTCGAGAAGAGCTTCGGATCGGTCAAGGTCCTGAAAGGCATCGACCTCGAAGTCCACTCCGGTGAGGTCCTGTGCATCATCGGTCCGTCCGGCTCCGGGAAGTCCACCTTCCTTCGCTGCATCAACCACCTGGAGAAGGTCGACGGCGGAAGACTGCTCGTCAACGGCAGCCTGGTGGGCTACCGGGAGAAGGGCGACAAGCTCTACGAGCAGAAACCCAAGGAGATCTGCAAGGACCGGGCCGGGATCGGCATGGTCTTCCAGCACTTCAACCTCTTCCCGCACAAGACGATCCTCGAGAACGTGATCGAGGGCCCGGTGCAGGTCAGGCGGATACCCAAGCAGGACGCGATCAAACAGGGCAAGCAGTTGCTCGATCGCGTGGGACTGGGAGATCGCACCCACGCCTACCCGCGCATGATGTCCGGGGGTCAGCAACAGCGCGTGGCAATCGCCCGTGCCCTGGCCATGGAACCCGCGTTGATTCTCTTCGACGAGCCCACCTCCGCACTCGACCCCGAACTCGTCGGGGAGGTCCTGGACGTCATGAAGGATCTCGCCACCTCGGGCATGACCATGGTCGTGGTGACCCACGAGATGGGTTTCGCCCGAGAGGTCGGCGACATGCTCGTCTTCATGGACGGCGGCGTCGTGGTCGAGACCGGCCCCCCCCGTGAGGTGTTGAGCAACCCGCAACACATCCGGACCAAGACGTTCCTCAGCAAGGTCCTGTGATGGCGCAGCAGTCGACCACGGGGCGGCAGACCTCAGTGGTGCGTGCCCTGCGGATCCTGGACCACCTGGCCCACCAGGAGAAGCCGCTGTCCTTGACCAGGCTCGCTGACGCCCTGTCAATCCCGAAGAGCACCGCACACAGCATCTTGCGGGACCTGGTGAACGAGGGGTTCGTCGAACTGGGCGAGCCACCCGCCTACAGCATCGGGCTGAAGGCCTTCGAAGTTGGATCTGCGCACCTTCGCACCATCGGCACCGTCGGGGTCATCGCGGGCGAGCTGGGTCGACTCACCAGCCTGCTGCGGGTCACCTCCCACTACGCAGTCCTCGACGGAACCGATGTGGTCTACCTGTGCAAGGAGGACCCGCCGGGCCTCGGGGTGCAGCTCGCCAGCTCGATCGGGGCTCGACTTCCCGCGCAGGTCACAGCCGTCGGCAAGGCAGCACTGGCCTGGCTGGAGGCTGACCGCATCACCGGTCACACCGAGTTGACCACAGCGTCCGCCCGAACGGCTCTCGACCTCGAGCTGTCTCGGGTCCGCGACCGCGGGTACGCGACCGACGACGGGGTGGCAGCGTCCGGCATCCAGTGCGTGGCCGCCCCTATCTTCGACGTCTCGGGACCCAAGGGCGCCGTCGGCGTCAGTTATGTGCGCGACGGCGCAACCCAGCCGCTGGACACCCTCGTCTCAACTGTTCGCGAGGCGGCCATGCGGGCCAGTTCCCTACTCGGCGGAGGGCTCCAGCTATGACGATCACTGCACGCCCCTGGCTCGACCGAATCCAGGCCTACTCACCGGGCCGGCACGCCGCCAACCCGGATGGCTCGATGGCCTCCAACGAGTCCCCTCTCGGTCCCAGCCCTTCCGTCATCAGCGCCATCACGCAGGCAGCGAAAGGGGTTCATCACTACCCCAGCCCGTTGGCCGACGAACTGCGCAGCGAGCTGGCCACGCTGCACGGAGTCGATGCCGACCAGATCATCGTGGGAAACGGCTCGGACGAGTTGATCTTCCTGCTCGCGTCGGCCTACCTGGCCCAGGGCGGGCACGCCGTGTGTGCCGACCCGGCGTACTCCATCGATCTGATCAGCACCCACCTGGTCGATGCCCGGATGACCCAGGTGCCGCTCGTGAACTGGGCGCACGACCTCGAGGCCATGTCCGAGTTGGACGCCGACATCGCGTACGTCGTCAACCCGCACAACCCCACCGGGTCGGTACGATCACTGGTCGATATCGCCCGCTTCATCGAACGCAGCCCCGCAAAACTGATCGTCGTCGACGAGGCCTACATCGAATTCACCGATGATCCAGAGGGCCAGACCGCCATCCCGCTCGTCGGCGACACGGTGGCTGTGCTGCGGACATTTTCCAAGATCCACGGCCTCGCGGGCCTGCGGGTGGGTTACCTCGTGGCCAGCAAGGACGTCATCTCGGTATTGCGCAGGATCAGGGCGCCTTTCTCGGTGGGATGTCTGGCTCAGGCCGCTGCGGTGGCCGCACTGCGCGACCCGGCCCATCGGGATGCAGTTCGCGACCACACCCGGCGGGCGCGCACGGAGTTGACCGGCCTGTTCCAAGCGGCCGGCTACGACGTCGTCCCGTCGCAGGCGAATTTCGTGCTCGTCAAGGCACCAGATGAGATGCGACTGGTCAACCTGCTCTTCGAGCACGGCGTGTCGGTCCGACCTGGCAGCGCGCTCGGGCTGCCGGGAACGATCCGGGTCAGCGTGCCCAATGAACGGGGGTTGCGGCTCATCACCGCGGCGCTATCGGCCGAGACCCTCATCACGGCCTGACCGCCCCATCACCAACCGCCCCCGGATCGCGCAAAAAGAAGGAGAAGTCATGTTCGTCCGCAATGCCTGGTATGTCATCGCCACCTCTGAGGAGCTCGGCCAACAGCCGCTCAAGCGCACCGTCCTCGGCGACGACCTTGTGCTCTATCGCAAGCGGGAGGGCAGCCCGGTCGCCCTCGCCGACCGCTGCGCCCATCGCGCTTACCCCCTGTCAGCCGGACGGGTGATCGGCGACAACATCCAGTGCGGCTACCACGGGTTCGAATACAACGGCGAAGGCGTCTGCGTCAAGGTTCCCGCCCAGGACCGGATCCCCCAGCGTGCGGTCGTGCAGCGGTATCCCGTCATCGAGGCGCACCGCTGGATCTGGATCTGGATGGGGGCACCCGAACTGGCCGAGACCACCCCTGTCCCCGATGCCCACTGGCAGGACGACCCGGAATGGGACGCGGTCACCCACGTGCGCCTCTTCAAGTGCAGCGCCGACCTCATCCACGACAATCTTCTCGACCTGACCCACGAAGCGTTCCTGCACACCTCCTCGATCGGCGACGAGGCGGTCTATGAGAACGGGGTCACCGTCGAGGTCGATGGTCAGACGATCAGCGTGGACCGGTGGATGCCGAGTTGCCACCCCTCCCCCCTCTTCGAGAAGGCGACCGGGCTGACACTCGTGGACCGGTGGCACACCACCAAGTTCCACCTGCCGAGCCTGCACGTCATCCATGCGGGTGTCGTCGAACCCGGTGGTCAGCGCGAGGAGGGCCAGTTGCTCCGCGTGCTCAACGCCATCACCCCCGAGACCGAGTCGACGGCGTGGTACTTCTACGCGTTCTGTCGCAACTTCTCGGTCGGTGACGAGAGCCTGAACGCCCTGCTCAAGGACAACCTCGGCGGGGTCCTCGTCGAGGACGAGGACGCGTTGGCCCTGCAGCAGGAGGGCCTGGACAAACGGCCGGGCAACCTGCCCGATGTCCTCATCGCCCAGGATGCTGGGGTGGCCAAGGCGCGCCGGGTAATGGCCCAGACGTTGGCAGCCGAAGCGAAGGCGCTGGCCGCGGCCGGGGTGTCATGAGACTGGTCGTCCGGTCCAACTCGCATCGAGTGGTCGAGGACGGTGTCACCGAGGTTGCCGCCTCCCCGGACACGCCCCGCCGGGAGCTCTGGCAGTGGCAGGTCCGGGTCCTGGAGACCGACCGAGTCACCACGCCGGATCACAGCACCGCCAGTCGGGTCACCGCCCCCCTTGCGCGCGGCAACGGCGCCACCTCGCTGGTCGAGGTCAGCGCTGACCCCGAGTGGGCGGTGCCGACTGTCGAGTCCATCGAGATGGACGGCCCGCACCGGATCGAGCGGGACCTGAACGAGGTCGTGGCCATCGTCGTCGGTCGAGGACAGGTGCGGATCGAAGGGCGCCACGTCCTGCGTGAGATGGATGTCTTCGTCCTCGAAGGCGACGACCCGTTCACGGTCGCCGTTGACCGACCCACGGACGAGGTGGCCTCCATCACCATTGCCCGAGTGCATGGTGCAGGTAGCCGGGCCCTCGGCTGGGTCCCCTGAGTCGCTCACGATCACAAGGACTGAAACATGCTGTTCATCCATGAAGAACAGGACCTGAGACTGCGGGTCACTTCGATGACGTGGGAGACCGAGGGCGTCATCTCGCTGGCATTGCGCGCGCTCGACGGCTCCGACCTCCCGGCCTGGCGTCCCGGGGCCCATCTGGACCTGCAGCTGCCAGGCGTCATCACCCGGCAGTACTCCCTGTCGGGCAGTCCCGCCGACCGGAGCACGTGGCGCGTCTCGGTGCTCCGCGAACCGGTCAGCAAGGGCGGTTCTCAGGCGATCCACGAGAGCGTTCGCGCAGGGGACGTCGTCGACGTCCGGGGCCCGCGCAACAACTTCGTCCTCGAGGACGCTCGCGAGTACCTCTTCATCGCCGGCGGGATCGGGATCACGCCGATCCTGCCGATGGTGGCTGCAGTCGCAGCCTCCGGTGCCCGCTGGCGCTTGGTGTACGGCGGCCGGACCCGTTCGAGCATGGCCTTCCTCCCCGACCTCGCCCAGTACGGCGAGGCCGTGCACCTCCACCCCCAGGACGAGTTGGGGCTCATCGACCTTCCCGGGCTTCTCGGCTCACCCAGGCCGGACACCGTGGTCTACTGCTGCGGCCCGGAGCCGCTGCTCGAGGCAGTCGAGCAGCAGTGTCGTGCCTGGCCCAGCGGATCACTGCACGTCGAACGGTTCAAACCCAAGCCCCAGGATCCACAGGCAGCAGTGGGCGAGATCGAGTTCGAGGTCGTCTGCTCACGATCAGGCACGACGGTCACGGTCCCTCCTGGCAGGGCCATCCTCGAGATGCTGGAAGAGGCCGGCCTCTCACCGGACAACTCCTGTCGCGAGGGCATCTGCGGCACGTGCGAGACCACGGTGCTCGACGGCATACCCGAGCATCGCGACAGCCTGCTGTCCGACGACGAGCGCGCAGCGGGCGAGACGATGATGATCTGCGTGGGTCGATCCCTGTCCACCCGGCTGGTGCTGGACCTGTGAGGTCCACGAGGCTCGACCCGGCCGAGCGCACCGTGCTCCTCGATGAACTCCGGGGACAAATCGGCACGAGCCGCCTCCTGACCGAGCCGGACGTGATGCAGGCCTACCGCCGGGATGAGGCCCATCTGGTCGTGCCCGGAGAGCCGCTCGCGGTGCTCCTGGCCGAGACCACCGCGGACGTCTCGACCGCCATGAGCTGGGCACACGACCACGACGTCGTCGTCGTCCCTCGTGGTGCCGGGTCCGGGTTGGCAGGGGGCGCGACAGCGGTCGATGACTGCCTCGTCATCAGCCTCGCCCGGATGACGGCGATCCGGGAAGTCTCCGGCGAGGACCAACTGGCCGTCGTCGAGGCGGGCGTCATCACTGCTGATGTCGACCGAGCGGCCGCGGAGGTGGGCCTGATGTACGCGCCGGATCCGAGCAGCCACGAGATCTCGACGATCGGCGGCAACCTTGCCACCAACGCCGGCGGCCTGCGCTGCGTGAAGTACGGAGTGACCAGTGAGTCAGTCCTCGGGCTGGAGGTGGTGCTGGCTGATGGCCGGGTCATCACCACGGGACGCCGCACCGTTAAAGGAGTGGCTGGCTATGACCTGACGCATCTCTTCGTCGGCTCGGAAGGCACGCTCGGGATCATCACCAGCGCCACCGTCAAGCTCCGCCCCCGCCCCGCGCTCGAGCCGATCACCGTGGTCGGCAGCTTCACGTCCTTGCGCGCTGCGGCGCAGGCAGCATCCGCTGTGGTTCGCGTCGGTCTGGCCCCGTGCCTGCTCGAACTCATGGATCGCGCCACGCTGCGGGCCATCAACGACTGGAAGCACCTCGGCCTGGACGACGACATGGCAGCGATGCTCATCGCCCAGGCCGATGGGGTCGGGGCACCGGCCTGCGCAACAGCCATCGAGGAGCAGTTCCGGGTCGCCGGAGCCGACTTCGTCGCGATCTCCAGTGACCCGGTCGAGGCGGACCAGCTCCTGGAGGTGCGGCGACTGGCCTACCCCGCGGCGGAACGACTGGGACAGTGCCTCGTCGAGGACGTGGGGGTTCCCCGATCCCGGCTGCCGGAGATGATGGAGGCGATCGAGGCCGCAGGATCCCGGCACGACGTGCAGATCCTCACGGTGGCGCACGCTGGGGACGGCAACACCCATCCCACTTTCGTGTTCCATCCCGAGCCCGACGGCGCTGTCCCCGAGCGCATCTGGGCAGCCGCCGACGAGGTCTTCCGGGCTGCGCTCGCGCTGGGTGGCACCCTGACCGGTGAACACGGCGTCGGCGCCCTCAAGCGCCGGTGGCTCGAGCTCGAGCTCGGCCCGGAGGTGATGGAGGTTCACCGCTCGATCAAGCAGGCGCTCGACCCCACCGGCATCCTCAACCCCGGGAAGGGGTTCTGATGAGCCTGCGGTCTGGAGCACGCCGGGGTTCGCCCAGCGGGGTGCGACCGTGACGCCGGACGAGCTCCGGTCGCTGGTGCGCCTGCGTCGGCCGGCCTTCAGCCAAGTGACGCGCACCCTGTCGCGCTGCGTGACGATCGCCGACCTCCAACACGCGGCGCGCCGACGGTGGCCCCAAGGGGTTGCCGACTATGTCGACGGTGGTGCTGATGCGGAGATCAGCCTGCGTCGCAACCGCGAGGCCTACGAGCGATGGGTGCTGACTCCCTCAGTGCTGGTGGACGTCGACGCCGTCGACACCCGCACCTCCCTGTTGGGGAAGGACTGCGCCCTCCCCTTCGCGCTCGCCCCGACGGGCTACACCCGGATGATGCACGCGGATGGCGAACTGGCCGTGGCCCGGGCCGCCGCGGCGGCAGACATCCCCTATACCCTCTCAACCATGGCCACGACGAGCCTGGAGGACGTGGCCCGCACGGTCCCCGGTGACCTGTGGTTCCAGTTGTATGTCTGGCGCGACCGCCACCTGGTCACCGACTTGATGGAGCGCGCCCACGACAACGGTTATCGCGTCCTGATGCTGACCGTCGACACCGCCGTGACCGGCCTGCGCACACGCGATGCCCACCATGGCTTCACCATCCCCCCGCAGTTGTCGGCCTCGACCCTGGTCGACATGGCACGGCATCCCTGGTGGTGGGGCCGGCTCGTCACCGGTGAGCCGATCACCTTTGCCAACATCCCTGGTCATGACCAGGACCCTTCCGGTGCAATGGAACTCGCGGCACATCAGTTCGATGCCTCCGTGACGTGGGAGGACCTCGACACCGTGAGGCAGCAGTGGCCCGGCAAGCTCGTGGTGAAGGGGATGACCCGGCCCGACGACGTCGCGCGGGCGGCACGGACGGGCGTGGACGCAGTCGTGCTGTCCAACCACGGCGGTCGGCAACTCGACCAGACGATCAGCCCGCTGGAGGCACTACCTGCCGTGCGGGATGCGGTCGGTAACGACCTGGAGGTGCTGGTGGACTCCGGCATCCGTCGTGGCCTCGACCTGGCGATCGCCCTCGCCCGCGGAGCCGATGGATGCCTCATCGGACGCCCGTACCTCTATGGCCTCGGCGCTGGGGGTCAACGAGGAGTGACCGCCGCGATCACCATGCTCGATCAGGAACTGCGACGAGCCATGCAACTGCTGGGCGTGACCAGCATCGCCGCTCTGCAGCAGGAAGGTCCCCAACTCGTCCACGACCGGGGTGGCTCTGACCGCACCGGCATGGGCCTCGACCCGGAGGTGTCCCGTTGACCATCCGCCATCTGGTTCTGTTTCGACTCAACGACGGGGTGTCGGCGCACGACCCCCGAGTCCGTGAGGCCGTCGCTGCATCCGCCGAGTTGCGGGAGAGCGTTCCCGGTGGCGAGAGTTGGCGCATCGGGAGTGATGTCAGTGGCCGGGACGTGGCCGCAGACTTCGCCGGGGTCGGCGACTTCACGAGTCGCGAGGTGCTGGCCCAGTATCTGGCTGATCCGCGTCACCAGGAGGCCGCCCGCCTCTGGTCCCGGGTTGGGACCGTCGTCATCGCCGACCTCGACTGGCCCTCACGACCTTGATGGGCCACCGGATCCCCGGCGGGGAGTGACAAGTGGCCGGACCGGTCGGCTGCGGCGACTGGGCGTTCTGCGGGACGGTGCAGTTGCCACCGAGAACAGGTGAGATAGGCTCCAAGCGTTTAACACGGCATCCGCCGTACTTAATTGCGGGATGGAGTGGCATGACGAGTCCGACAGGGAGCGAAGGCGACGAGATCGTGGTCGACCTCACCGGCGTGCTCGTCAAGACACTCCGCTCCGGGCCCTGGGCCAAGCCGGACACCCGGATGAGGCCAACCGGCTGGCGGCTCGCGCGTGGTGGATCTTGCGAGATGCGCATCCTCGGGAAGCCGAGCGCATCAACGGTGCCATGCACTTCCTGTCCAGACTGCCAGCGGAGTCCGGTGCCCGACCCACCGAAGCCCCTACCCCCAAGGAGAAGCCATGACCACCGATCCCAAGCTCGATGTCCGCTCAGAGCCCCCAGCCCGGCGACACACCCTGATCCTCGACACCTACCAGGCGTTGACGCCCGGAGCCGGCTTCGAGTTGGTCAACGACCACGATCCGAAGCCGCTGTTCTACCAGTTCGACGCGGAGTACAAGAACCAGTTCACCTGGGACTACCTCGAGAACGGGCCGGAGGTCTGGCGCGTCCGCATCGGCCGCCCGGCTGCGTGACCGGTCCGCCCCTGACGGGAAGAGCGGGATGAGTCGATCCAGGTCCCGCCGTCGTCGGGCCGTGGGGATCAGAGGTGTGCGAGAACCGTCCACAACCCGAGGATGCCCAACAGGAGTTGCAGACCGGTGAGCATGGCCACCTCCGCTATCGCGGGGGTGGCCGGCACATCGGGGAAGGTCGGCGCGATGTGCCGAAGCCGCCGTCCGGTGCGGACCATGATGAACGCCGACGAGATGCTGGCCACCACGACCATGGCGATGACCAGGCCGCCGAGTGAATCCACCCACCTGAGCAGCAGCATCGACGCTCCCAGGAAGCTGAGCATGGTCCGCTGCCACGAGAGTTCGGTGCGCTCGGGCTGCAGACCCGGATCGTCGCGGACGTGCCAGGTGGTCCCCCGCGCCATCAGCGCCACACCGTGAAGACCAGGACGAGCACGAGGGCCGCGCCCATCGCGCTACCCACGGCCAGGAAGGGCAGCAAAACCGGGAAGGGCAGCGGCGCACGCTCGCGCATCGCACGCTCCACTCGCAGCCACCGCAGGCCGGCGCCGACGCTGACCGCCATGCCCAGCACCAACAACAAGATGACGAAGACCGTCCGGATCGGGGTCACGAGGGTCTGCGCGAGGAACCCCTCGATCGCGATGCCTCCGGCGATGAGGGCCATCCCCGTCCGGATCCAGGCCAGGAAGGTCCGCTCGTTGGCGAGCGTGAACCTCGGGTCCGGCTCCGCGCCGCGAGGGAGCAGTCGCCGAGCCAAACGGCCCCGCGAGGCCTTGTCCTCCATGGTGTGGAGGGTATCGGGTCCCCGATTCGATGTATGGGCGCGTCGCATGCGGCGCGCCCATACATCGAATCGGATACAGCGAGCCAGGCTGGTTCAGCGGATCGGCTCGAAGGCAGCGGTGAAGTGGCGCAGGGCGGGCGGCTCCGAGGTGATCCGGTAGCCGGGCAGGTTGCCCGCGTCCGCCGCCACCCGCTCACACACCTCGATGACGTAGTCGATGTGGCTCTGCGTGTAGGTGCGGCGCGGGATCGCGAGGCGGACGAGATCCATCGACGCCGGCACCTCGATCAGGACGTGCTCGGCGCGCAGCGTGAAGAGGTTGTTCGACGCCGCCCGCAGGTACTCCCGCCGTTGCGCGCGCGTCGTCATCGCCATGGGCTCGACGGAGTGGATGCGGAAGGGTTCGATGATCGTGGTGAAGGGTGCCTCGTCCATACCCTCCAATATGGCCGTATGCCGCTGGGCCGGGAATGGCCGATGCGTGCCGTTCCAGCCCGCTGACCTCGCGTTCATGATCGAAATCAGCCGAGGGCTCACGATCGGAAGGTGGCTCGCGTGGACCGCGTCGACTGGCACATCCTGGCCGAGGTCCAGGCCGATGCCCGGCTCTCCTTCAACGAGTTGTCCCGTCGCGTGCGGTTGTCAGCCCCGGCCGTCGCGGACCGAGTGCGGCGGATGGAGACGGACGGCGTCATCACCGGCTACCACGCCCGGGTCGACCTCGACCGGGTCGGCCGTCCGGTCCGGGCCATCGTGACCATGGACTGCTACGGCCCGACCTGTCTGCTGCGAGATCCCGACATCCTCACGTGGCCGGAAGTCCGACACCTCTATCGCGTGACTGGACAAGGCTGCTCGGTCCTGCTCGTCGCCACGGAATCGATAGCGGCCTTCGAAGAGGTGATCGACCGGCTCGCTCGCTTCGGGCGACCGAGCAGCAGCATGGTTCTGGCGGACCTCCTCCCGTGGAGCCCGGCCCCGCCACCAGCAGACGGCCACCACTCCCCCTGACCTGACTCAGCGGCATACCTGCTGGGCGCTCCCGCGACGACAGCCTTCACGGTGACCGCTATCGACGCTGTCGACGTTGTCAGGGCGTGCCGCGGGGGTGGATGACGACGCAGCAGCGACCCTCGTGCGGGGTCAACTCGGCCCGGGCAATGGGCTCGCCCGAGCCCTCGAGCAGTCCGTTGATGAGGTCGAGGTTGAGCGAGCAGACCAGGTCGGGGTGGGTCTGGGAGAGCTGATGGAACGGGCAGTTGCGCATCTCGATGTCGCCGCACGCGGTCGGGGTCGGCTCATAGCCGAGTGCGCCGAGGGCCGCGTCCAGGTCTCCACCGGCCTTCGCGGCTGCGACGCGACCGGTTTCGCGGGCGCGGCGGGCGGCGGTGGTGCGCACCGACCCGGTCCCCTCTGCCTCAACGGCTCCAGCAAGCAGGTCGGTGCGGGCGATCCCCGTCGCCGCCGCGGCGTCTTCTCGCGTGACGGATTCCGGTTGCGCGGCGACGTAGTCATAGAGCCGACGTCGCACGGGATCGACCAAGTTGCTCAGCTGCGGCAAGGCGTCCAGGGAGTCATGGCTCGGCTTCTTCACCCCTAGAATCTATCACTAATCAGAGTTGACAAACGATGTGATCCGCGCGACGGTAGCAGTAACGCTCGTGAGCATCAGAGGCCAATTGATCATGCACCCCACACACCACCTTCATCACGCCGGGACCCGGCCCACGGCCAGCTCGGTGAAGATCAACTCCCTCGATCCCCGATGACCTCCACGCGGCGAAAGCCCTTGGTGCCCGAACGAATTGACGGCTACGCCCCGATCGAGCACTATGCGGCCATCGGCGATGGCCGCACGGTGGCCCTGGTGGCCGCCGACGGAGCGATCGACTGGTGGTGCCTGCCCGACATCGACTCAGCCGCGGTGTGCTGGGCATTGCTCGACGCCGACGGGGGTGGGCGGTTCATCGTGCAGCCCGCGATGCCCTATACGGTCCGGCGCCGCTACCTGCCGGACACGAACGTGCTGGAGACGACCTTCACCACGACCACCGGCGAAGTCCGGCTCACCGACGCGCTGCTACTCGGCCGGCCGGGCCTCTCGCCGCTACGCGAGCTGTACCGACGGGTCGACGGCGTGTCCGGCCACGTGCCCATGCGATGGCGATTCGCACCACGCTTCGACTTCGGCGGGACCCCCACGCGACTGGTCAGGCGGGCTGGGGTCCCGGTCGCCGAGGGTCGCGGGGAGGCTCTGGCCGTGTGCACGTGGTCGGCCGGCGATCCTGACGTGAACGCAGCTGAGGTGTCCGCCCAATTCACCCTCGAGGTCGGCGAGTCGGCCGGCCTCCTGCTCGCCTATGCGCGTGGCGAACCCCTGGTGCTGCCACCCCGTGCGGAGGTCGAGGAGCGCCTGCGCGAGACCTGTCGCACCTGGCGGGAGTGGGCACAAAGCCGGTCGTACGAAGGTCCGTGGCGCGACGCCGTGATCCGGAGCGCCCTGGCGCTGAAGCTGCTGGTCTACGCCCCCTCCGGAGCCATGGCCGCGGCTGCCACCACCGCACTGCCCGAGCTGCTCGGCGGGGAACGCAACTGGGACTACCGCTACTCGTGGGTGCGCGACTCCGCCTTCATCCTGGACACCCTGGCCTCGTTGGGCTGCGCCCCCGAGGCCGAGGCATTCTTCTGGTGGCTCATGCACGCCTCACAGCTGACCCACCCACGTCTGCAGGTGCTCTACCGTCTGGACGGTGGTGCCCGGGCACCAGAGACCAACCTCGACCTGGACGGCTACCGCGGTTCCCGCCCCGTACGCGTGGGCAACGCCGCCCAGCAGCAGGTGCAGCTCGACGTCTACGGCGATCTGTTGGAGGCTGCGTGGCGCTATGCCCACACCTGCGGCACCATCGACCCCGAGATCGGACGGCGGCTGGCGCAGATCGCGGACCTCGTGGCGCAGATCTGGCGTCAACCGGACTCCGGCATCTGGGAGGTGCGCAGCGATCCACAACATTTCACCCAGTCCAAGATGATGTGCGCGATCGCCCTCGAGCGAGCAGCTGCGCTGGCCGACCTCGGCGCCCTGCCGACCAAGCACGTCCCCCACTGGCGTGCTGAGGCGCTGGCCGTGCGGGACTTCATCGACCGAAACTGCTGGTCGGAGGCCGCCGGTGCCTATGTGCGTGCCCCTGGCAGCACTGAGCTCGACGCATCCGTGTTGCTAGGGGTGCTTTTCGGGTACGCATCACCTGCCGACGAGCGCATGCGGGCCACCGTCGACGCGATCAGCGAACGGTTGGCCCACGGCCCCTTTGTCCTGCGTTACACCGGTGACGACGGACTGGTGGGCACCGAGGGGGCCTTCCTCGCCTGTTCGTTCTGGCTCGTCGAGGCGCTGGCCCGGACCGGTCGGCGCACCGAGGCCACTGCCATGTTCGAGGAGTTGCTCAGCCACGCCAACGACCTCGGCCTCTATGCGGAAGAGGTCGACCCCGTCACCGGTGCGTTCCTGGGGAACTTCCCGCAGGGGCTGACCCACCTGGCGCTGATCGGCGCGGCTCGGGTCCTGACCAGTGAGGAGAACCAGCCATGATGATGATCTGGGGGGCGGTCGCGGGAGGCTTCGCAGGCACGCTGGTGCTCACCACCGCGCTGCGCGCTGCCAGCGAGATGTCCCTGACCCGCATCGACCTGCCCTTCCTGCTGGGCACCGCCCTGACCAGCGATCGCCGGCGCGCCAAGGCGCTGGGCTACCTGCTGCACTTCGTGGTCGGCCAGGTGTTCGCTTTCGGTTACCTCGGGCTGTTCGTGGTCATCGGCCACTCCGGGTGGATCCTGGGCGCCGTCTTCGGCCTCGCCCACGGACTGTTCTCCATCACGGCACTGGTCAACGTGCTGTTGCCCGTGGTGCATCCACGGATGGGCTCGACCTACACCGCTGCCGGGTCCGCCCCGCTGCTGGAACCACCCGGGTTCTTGATGCGCAACTACGGAGCGCGCACCCCGGAGATCACTATCGCCGCCCACATCGCCTATGGGGCTCTGGTCGGAGGGCTGATCGCGCTGGCCACCTGAACACACGGCGGTCCCTGCGCAACTGCGCCGTGGGCGGCATACGGCATTCTCGGGCCCGCCCCGGAGATCACCGTGGAGCGGGGTTGCCACCGGGCTGCACGAGTCCGGTCTCGAAGGCGAGCACCACAGCCTGGACCCGATCCCGGAGACCCAACTTGTGCAACAACCGTGCGACGTGGGTCTTCACGGTTGCCTCGCCGAGGACCAGTGCAGCCGCGATCTCGGCATTGGACAGGCCGTGGGCCAACATCCGCAGCACTTCGAGCTCACGAGCTGTCAGTGACGACAGGATTGGCGGTGTGCCCGAGCCCGGCGCGGGCAGCCGGACGAACCTCTCGATGAGCCGTCGGGTGATCACGGGCGCGAGGAGAGACTCGCCTCCGGCAACGATCCGCACCCCGGAGACCAGTTGCTCACGTGGGACGTCCTTGAGGAGGAAACCGCTCGCGCCGGCACACATCGCGGCATACACGTAGGTGTCGAGGTCGAAGGTCGTCAGGACCAACACCTTGGGGGCGACCGCTTGGTGCATGAGCAGCCGGGTCGCTTCGATGCCGTCCATGCGTGGCATCCGGATGTCCATGAGGACGACGTCGGGGTGGACCTCGCGGGCCAAGCGAACCGCCTGCTCACCGTCGGCAGCTTCACCGACGACGTCGAAGTCCGGCTCGAGCTCGAGAATCATCCGGAATCCGGTGCGCACCAAGGTTTGATCGTCGGCGAGGAGCAGCGTGGTCATGACGCCACGGCCGGATTCTCGCGATGGGCCGGCAGATTCGCCCACACGCGGAAACCGCCGTCTGGGGTGGGTCCCGCCTCGAGCTCCCCACCGACGAGGGCGCTGCGCTCACGGATCCCGAGCAGGCCATGACCCGCACCCTGAGCGGCAGCACCCGGCATACCTGGTGCGTTGCGGACCTCGACACTGACCGCCGCCCCCGTGCTGCGCACGGTCACGATCGTGGGGGCGTTCCCCGCATAGCGGAGCACGTTCGTCAGGGCCTCCTGGACGATCCGGTAGGCGGAGAGCTCGACCGTCGCGGGAAGGCTTGCTCCGTCGCTCTCCACGGTCAGCTCGACGGGCAGTCCGGCGGACTTGAGACCGTTGACCAGATCGGCCACCTGGTCGAGGCGGGGGACGGGAGCGATCGCAGTCTCGTCATCCTCGTCCATCCGCAGGAGGGTGAGGAGCCGCCGCATTTCGTCGAGGACCTCGCGAGCGCTGGCCGAGATCACGGCCAACGGCTCTCGGGCCCGGTCGGGGTCGATCGGCAGGACAGCCCGGGCCGCATCCGCCTGGATCGCAATGACGCTCACCCCGTGGGCGACGATGTCGTGCAGTTCGCGTGCGATGCGCACCCGTTCGTCAGCGACCGCGAGGCGGGCACGTTCGTCCTGGTTCAGCTCGGCGGATGTTGCCCTGGACCGCCACTGTCGGGCCACCCGGCCGAGGAGCCAGGCCCCGCCGAAGATGAGCACCACGAAGAGGTAGTCCTCCCCGTGGATCTGCCACTCCTCCAGCAAGAGGACCCCGACCAGCAGGCCCCCTCCGATGGCCGCGCGTCCCTCCGTGGTGTTCGCCGCGACCGAGTAGGCGACGACGAGGTAGGTCGCGAGCGCCCAGAGCGAGCCCGGCTCCTGGGCTATCAGGGTCTGGAGGTAGCCGGCAGCGACGACGACCACCACGGTGGCGAGCGCGCGCTCGGTGCGCCACGCGAGGGCCGCGGTCATCACGGCAGCCACGGGAACGGTCACCCACAAAGGGCCATCGTCAGGCAGCCGGAACAGGGCACTGGGCACGGCGACCGCGAAGAGGAAGCAGGCCAACGCGAGGTCCGCGCGGAGCAGCCCTGCTACTCGCCGGTGGCGCCACGACGTCCACTTGTCGCTCACCTGTCCACACTAGGCCGCGCCGCACCACGGCGCATCGGCATCGAGGCGGACGGGCATCCCCCATCCGGATGACGGCCGCGTCTCGAAGTTCAGCCGACGATCCCGCTCGTTCACCAGTGATGGGGACGACGGGTCCCGGTGTGCGGGCCCACCTTGGAGGGACCGGGAATCCGGCGCTCCCGGTGCCGTCGATCCGATCCGCGCCGGTCACACCAGCAAGGAGTTCCCATGAACGTCAACGACCACCATCGCACCCTCCTCGGGGCCGCTCTGGTCCTCGGGATCGGTGCCTTCTCGATCGGGGACATCCTCCGACGGACCCTCGAGCCAGTTGACCCGTCGACGGCCGCGCTGACGGCTGCCATCCACGATCGGCCCGGCCTGTGGGTGGCCGCGGGCCTGCTCGAAGTCCTCGCGGCCTTGCTCCTCGTGCCGGGCGCCATCGGCGCACGCCGGCTCGTGGCAGGCCGTGGTGCGAGGACGACGAGGATCGGGGCGGGACTGCTCGTCGTCGGGGCCATCGCCTCGATGGGGCACGCGGTCGGCTACTTCGGCACCTACGCCAGCTACGCCGCCAGCGGGCTCGATGCGAGCGCCCTCGCCAAACTCGAGGGCACCAACGACCTGCTCGGAGGCGTCGTCATTGCACTATTCATGATCGGCTTGATGATCGGACCGCTGGTGCTCACCATCGGGCTGCGCCGAGCCAGCGCCGTCCCCGTATGGGTGCCCGTGCTGGCGCTCGTCTTCGTCGTGGCCGGTGTGGTGTCCGGTCCACTCGCAGGAGTCGTGGGCCTGGTCGCCGCCCTCGGGTCGCTCGGCTACGTCGGTGTTCGGGTGATGCGAGCCGATGTGTCGCTCCCCGCCGGGGCCTCGTCCGCCCCGTCCATGGCGTGAACTCACCGGGTTTTCAGTCCTCGCACCCTCCGAGAGGGGGGCGGGGCCGACGCGGGGGCGCATGACCTCCACGTCCACCGCTTCGCTCATCACCTGAAGAATGCCCCGGCTCAGGACGCCAAGCCAACCGTGAGAAGGTGCGTCCTTTTCAACTCCCCACTCGGTTGCACCACGCTCAATTGTCCCGGTACACGGTGATAGTCGCGCGATGGCGAGGTATCACTCCGACGCTTTGAGCCTCTTACTGTCGATGCTCGATACGAGGCATTCAACCAATCAACTGAAAGGACTCATCATGAATCAGCTCGCACCGATGGCGGCGCGGTTCACGCGCAGCCACAAGGGTTACCAGCACCCCGCCAAGCTCGACGCCTGGGAGCAGGCCGTCATGGGACCGGAGCCCGAGGCCATGCGTTGGCCCGGTGGCTCGATCTCCGGCTCGGACGACGGCTGGGACGACTGCGACGAGTGACCTGAGACCTCCGGCGGCTACAGAAAATCGACAGGACAAGGACACCATGAGCAAAGTAGCGATCGTCACCCTGGCTGGGGATTTACACGCACGCGTAATCCGCAGGCAGCTGCAGGAGGCACATGACGTCGACGTGGCCGTCGTTGCCTGCGACACCCTCTCGGCCGCCGGAGGACTCACCTGGAGCAATGTCGCAGGACCGGAGCTGACCCTGCCCACCGAGGACGGCGGGAGGGTGTCCGTTACTGACCTCGACCTGGTCTGGTGGCGCCGGTGCCACGGACGGCCGAACGTGCCGGATGCCGTGACCGACCCACAGATGCGCAAACTCGTCGTCAAGGACAACCGGGCCGGTCTGCGGGGCCTGCTGATGGCGGGCTTCACCGGTGCTGACCATCAGTGATCCAGAGTGCGAGGTGTCGAAGAGCCGTTGCAGATCGCAGCGAGATCACGAACGGCGATAACGATCAGACCGCTGCGCACCGCGGCGAGCGAAGCCCTCATGCCCCACATGACACCACAGACGACTCTGCGGTGCGCGAGTTCACCCGGACCCACGGGGGCACCGTGATCGCGAAGACCTTGACCGGCCTGCTTGGCACCTCCCTGGAGGCGGGTCGAGTGACACTGGACTCGCTTGACAACCACGACGAGATCACCGTCTCAGCCACCGTCTACCAAGAGGAAATCCCAGGAACGGATCACCTGCGCGTCATGGTCTTCGGCGAGAAGGTCCACGCCGCCCGCATCCGCAGCGATGAACTGGACTGGCGCCTGGCCAACGACATGGAGGTCGCGCCCATCGTCATCGATGAGCGCCTCAGCGACCGACTTCGTGAGGTGACCACTCGTCTAGGGCTGCGCATGGGCGTCTTCGACGTCAAACTGCCGCCCAACGGTGAACCCGTCTTCCTCGAGATCAACCCACAAGGACAGTTCCTCTTCGTTGAAGGGATGTCCGACATGCCCCTCGGGGAGGCCTTCGCCGAGTTCATCGTCGACGAGTTGGCGGCGCTGCGCCGGCCCGTGTTCGCCTAAGCGCACCGCACCCTTCGTCACTTCGCCGCGTAGACGCGGTCAGGGCGAGCATCGACTCCTTTCTGAATGATGGGCCGTTGGGCTTGGACTCAGGGACCGGGCTCGCCATCTGGACCCAGCCCAGGTCCCCGTTCGCCAGCAGGCTCCAATAGTGGCGAGTGAAGTCGAAGCCGTCCCGGGTCAGTCCCAGGATCACCGAAACTGCGACATAGAACGCCCGGCAAGCACACCCCACCCAAGGAGCGACCGGGTGATGCCGACTGGCGTGCCTTGATCGCGGTCAGCGCCGAAGGCGCTGCTCGGGGCGTTCGACGTGGTCATGATCTCTCCCTGGCACAATGCCGCAGAGCGGTCGATCCCCGGCCGGATCTGAGTGCTCTCACCGCCTTCTCCAAGCATCCCGCACCTCCGTCAGGAGCGGAATAGGTTCAAGACGCTCATCAACAGCGCACAACCACCACACCGCGCTTAGCAACGGCGTGGCCTCGATGTCTGGAACCCGGAGCAAGACGGCCTGACATCGATCAATGCGGCACCTCCACGCGCCCCTTCACCCGCGTCCTTTCAGCCGCGATTCGGGCGCCGCCGGTGCGCGTCAATTCGGCCCAGATAGGGCGTGTAGGAGGGATGCTCGGGTATGTCCGTCCAACGGTGTTTCTGGCCCTACACGCCGACACCGGGTCGGCGAGGAAGGCTGGTCACCGACGGGCCATACGTGTCTGCATCTGGTGCACTGGTAGCGGCACACCGTCACCAGCAGCGTGGTCGGCGGCCACCCGAAGGGTTCGTGCGCCGACTGCTGCACGGGCCGAGCTCGTCTGATCGGGTGAAGGTGGTCAGGTCAGGGCGAGCGAAGGTGGCGTCAGACACGTCGAGGTCTTCCCGATGGGCGGTGTGAGAACTCCCATCATCGGAAGACCTCGACCCCCACCCGCGGACCGACGCGCCCACCCGCGCTACACCGTGGGTTGTAATGAGCCATCAATCCCTATGATCGCGACCTGACCCCCTTCGGCTACCTCGTTCAGCATCGACCGGCTCTGTCAGGCACCCCCACCACGGCGCGATCATCCTGAGACGCACATTGACCGGGGCATCGGGACCCTTTCCTGCTGTCCTCATCTTGCTGTGGAGGAGGCAGATGGCCGCGTCTCAGTCACTGGATCGGTCCTGACGTTGGGGTAGCGAGAACGTCCATGGCGAGTGCGGCTTTGGCCATCCGTCCGGGTTGGCCGGGGATCAGGGCCATGAGGTGAAGGGCTGTACGGGGCACGTGTCGGGGTTCACCGTCCCATCCGCGCTCGTGCATGACACCTCGAGCCAGTTGCTCGAGAGTGCGTGGGTCGGGTCCCTTGACGGCGATGGTCTGGCCCCGTAGTTGCGGGTCGAGGGCGGCACGAACGACCTGGGCGGCCACGGCGTCCACTGGCGCCCACGCGAAGGGGCGATCGCCGCGCCCGAACACGACGGGTCGATTCCGGCGTCCCGCTGTCTGCTCGAGGATCTCCACCCAGGTCTCCTCGAACGCGTCGGGGCGGATGATCGTCCACGGGGTCGCGCTTCGTCGTAGGTGCTCCTCGGCGGCGTACTTCATCCGGAACAGCGGCATGGGGCTGTGCGCAGCGGCGCCCAGCACCGAGACCAGGACCACCTCGGCGCCGGCCCGTGCGGCTGCGTCGATGAAGGCGATGTTGCCGTCCCGGTCCACGGCTGCGGGGGCCTGTCGGGGGAAGCCGGTGACGCAGGAGATCGCGACCGAGATCCCGGCCAGGGCGTGCTCGGTGATCTCGCGTAGGTCACCGTCGGCGTGGCGGCTCAGGGTGTGCACGGTTTCTCCGCGCCTCTGGAGTAGGTCGACGACGCGCGAGCCCAACCGTCCGCTCCCGCCGGCCACCAGGAACATCAGGACAGGATCTGTCGTAAGGCGGCATCCGGGCCAGCGTGGCCGGCGAGCTCGTTACTGGGGTCATCGACGGGCTCGAGGTAGAACCGTGCCGCGGACGCGCGTCCGTCGCGCACGGTGAACACGATCGCTCCGCGCATCAGGTGGGTTGCGCCGTCGGTACGGGTGCCGCGCATCTCCCATTCGGTCCAGACCGTGTCCTGCTCCTGGGTTGAGGCGATCAGGGTGGCGGTGTGGTCGGGCACGGCGGCGAAGATCTGAGCCCAGTTCCGGCGTACCTGGTCCTTGCCGGTGAACCCGCGGCCGGGATGGGCGGGTGTCTGGTTGAGGTAGTCCTCGGTGAAGCAGTCCGCCACCTGCTCGACGCTCCTGCTGTTGGTCGCGTCGCGCAGGGCCAGCGCGAAGGCCGCGTGTTGCATCTGTCCTCCCAAATTATTGGATACAGTAACTGGTATCTAATAGTGAGGATGACCCTGTTGAGTCCACCAGTCAAGGTCCGGCGCTACGACGCATCCCGACGTAGGCTCAAGGCCACCCAGCGGCGGCGTGTCGTGCTCGATGCCGCGCAGGAGCTGTTCTTCGGTCAGGGATACGCCGCGACGACCGTCGCGGCCATCGCCGAGGTGGCCGGGGTGTCGCCCGAGACGGTCTACAAGAGTTTCGGCGGCAAGGCCGGGCTCGTGCGAGAGTTGCGCGCTCGAGCCCTCCTCGGGGCGGGACCGGTCCCGGCCGAGGACCGGTCAGATCAGTTACGCGAGTTGGTAGATCCACGGGCTGTGGTCAGGGGGTGGGCGAAGCTCGCCGGGGAGGTCGCACCTCGGGTTGCCCCCCTTCTGGGCCTGGTGCGCGAGGCCGCGCTTCTGGACCCCACCCTGCGCGAGTTGGCCGACCAACTCGATGCCGACCGGGCCCGTCGGATGCGCGCCAACGCCCGCTTCCTGGCCGACGCGAGACACCTACGCCCCGGCGTCTCCCTGACCCAGGCCACCGACGTCCTGTTCGCGGTCTCGTCACCGGAGATGTACGACCTCCTCGTCATACGCCGTGGCTGGTCACTACGCCGCTACACCGCCTTCGTCGCCACCACCATCGAGAACGCCCTCCTGTGAACCCACACCGCGCCAGGCGCCAGGCGCCCGCCGGGTAACCCCGAAACTCCTGCCCAAGCCTCGACCCGCCAGATCCTCGCTCGAGCGCGCTCCACTCAGCCCGTGACGTGCGCGAACGCTACCCGCAGCATTCCGCCACAAGTAGACCCTTCTGACGGGTGACACAGCAGCAGGTTCTGATCTAGCGTCGATCTTGGGCCCTACGAAGACTCGGGAAGCGGATGCATGGTGCGGGTGCTGCGGGTTCGAACCCCGTCGGAGGCACCATGACGCCGACGCCGTCAGCGTCTCCGCGATGAAGGACGTCGACTCACAGCCAGTGTGAGGACGATCTTGCAGTGATGAAGTACGCGGTCCACCCTTGACTACCCGCAGAAGGACCGGCGAGGCCAGCCGTCGGCCCAGAACGCGCTGCGACGTCAGGGCCTGACTGTTCTGCTTGAGGATGATCAGAGGCTCCGGGCGGCTTCGTGGTGCTGCACGATGCCGCTTGCTGAGTCGGTGGTCCTTCTGCTTCGTTGGGTACATGAGCTTCGATGGCATGTGGGCTAAGCCCGGCAGCGACCCGCGAGAGGCGCTCGAGCCCGGAAGGGGCGAGAAGGCCGTGCTCGCGGAGTACCTCGACCGCTACCGGATGACCTTCGAGCTCAAGTGCGAGGGGCTCAGCGCCGAGCAGCTCGCCCTTCGCTCGGTCCCGCCATCGACGATGTCGCTGCTGGGCCTGATCCGCCACCTCGCTCGGGTCGAACACTCCTGGACGCGCCGAGTCTTCGAGGCACAGATAGAGCTGCCGCGGCTCTATCGCACCGAGGAGGACCCGGACCTGGACTTCAACCAAGCCAAGGCTGATCTGCGGGTCGTGGCCGAAGCGTGGGACACCTGGCACGGTGAGGTCGCACATGCCCGGGCTGTCTACGTCGATCTGGACCTCGACGCCCGGGTCGAGGTCCATGGTCAGGAGGTCGAGGCGCGCGACATCGTCGTGCACCTCGTTGAGGAGTATGCCCGTCACGTCGGCCACGCTGATCTGCTGCGTGAGTGCATCGACGGGCGCACGGGCCAGTAGTCAGTGAGTAGACGGTCCCGGAACCAGACGACGCGCGTGATCGGTCGCCTTCTCCGGGCCCGGACAGCCCGCATTCATGTCCGGTGAAGGATCCTCAGCTGTTGACCTGGAGGGGCGGTCTTCGCGGGGCCCGCCCGCAGCGGGCCTCCTCATCGGCCCGGTCAGACCCCTGCCACGCTGTTAGGCCGCGTGTGCACCGATCGAGTCTCAGTTGGCCCCCCTTGGACAGGTCCGCGCGACACCTGGTGTTGACCCCTCCACGCGATGCGAGATTCTCGCCATACTGAAAGGGTGAGGAACGATGTTGATCGCTTCGTCGAGGCGCTTGGCGAGGGTTGGCAGAGCACGAACCGTCGCATGCTCACCGTGAAGGTCACCCCCAGCCGTTTGCTGGACCGCAGTGCGTTCCGTGACCTGGTCCGCATGGCTGTCGCCCTCGCGAAGGATGACGACCCAGGCTCGACCAGGCAATCGCCGGAGATCATCGACTCGCCCCAAAGCAGAGGTGAGCGCGCCACTCCGGTCGAGGGCCCTTTAAGGACGAACTCAATGTCCCCTGCTGCCGCGATCCGCTCGCCACGCCAACCTCCGACAGGGTGCGTCACTTCGCCGCTTGGCGGGCGCGGCCAAGGCGGGTCGACTCCGCCCTAAGTGATGCGGTCGGCCGTGGTTAGGTTGTCCACATGTTCCCATCTGGTGCCAACGCATGGCCCGTGAAGCGTGTCCCGGAGGTCGCTGATAGTGGAGCAGGGCGAACGGCCCGTCCTGCGGTAACCAACCCGCGAATATCAGATTGACGACGCGTCGAGGCCGACATGCTCGCCGTACCGGAGCAACCGACGCGGCCCACCGAAGCGGCGGTCCGCGACGACGGTCAGGGATGCTGCCTCACCGTGAACGCGTTGGCACAGCACGCATGCGTATCAGTGCGGGGCGCTGATGCGTCTGGACCGTCCGAGGCTGCCTGGGTCTTGAAGGGAGCCCGGTGTTGGGCTGAAGTACACCGTGGTCACGGGCGCTTCGACCTGGACCCACGTGTGGCCGCTGTTGAGGATGACCCTGATGCGGAACAGGTTCGCGCGTCCGGTCAAGACGGACTTGGGCGCCGTGAGAGCGCACCGGAACATCCCACCGATTCTGACGATTCTCACCCACGAGCAGTTACTGGTGGCCACAGGTGCGCCGGACCTGGTCAGGCTGGTCTTGATGCCGGCCGAGGCCAGGGCTGAGCCAGTGGACCGGACGATAGGCTTGTTGTTGGCCCCGACCAAGCGGAACCAGACCGGGATAGTCCGTCCCGCAATGACGGCCGAGGACGACGCAGCACTCGGCACCAGAAACTGCTTGATCATGTAGGTGACCGAGACCGCGACTTGGACCGGTGGTGCCTCCTCAAAGTTCGCGTCACCGGTTCGGTCCGCGTTGACCAGACAGGTCCCGACACCGGTAAAGGTCAGCGTGGAGCCGGTCACGGTGCAGCCCGAGCTCTCGGCAGCCAGCGAGTAGCGGACCGCACCGCCCGAGGTGGCAGTCGCATCGAGCGCGAACGTGCCGCCGACCAAACCGGTGTCCGGGGCGGTGAAACTGATCGTTTGCTCCGCGCTCGGGGCCCTGTCAACGAATTGGAGCGCGTGAAGCGTACCGGGGGCGATCGTGGTCCCCCCGGGCAACCCGAACGGCACATTGGCCAGCGGTTGCTCGTTCGAGCCAGGAGCGACGGCAGCGCCGGCCTCACCTGCCGGGGAGCTTCCCCTCAGGGTGGCCCCGCCTGGCGGCGGGGCGGGTTCAGCCGTCACAGTCGTGGTCATCACCGCGACCACCACGATCGCCCACCAGGACTTCGGCGACCTCACTGATGCCTTGCGTGTCATGGGCATGACCGAACCTCCCCAAGAGGGCACCCCCCGACACGTTAGGGGGCCGTCTTGTAACGGTACGCGCCGAGCCGGTCGTCGTGAAGAGTTACGTCTACGGTCTCGGGACGTAGGCTCCTGGACAGAAGCCTCATCGACAACAACGCCGCACAGGCGTTGGCAGGCGAGCACCCACGCCGAGAGGGCGTGGGCCTCCTGTTTGTTGTGGGCCAAGCAATTCCGCGCGGCGCCGGCGACGGGATCGGACTCGAGTTTTGCGAGAATGACATGGCGTGACCAGCGACTGCCCCGGGTCACGGTGTTTAACGTGGCGACGACGGGGGGCCGACATCGACCTCTCGGTTGGCGGCGATCCTCCGGGCAGCCAGTGTGGAGCTCGACTGCGCTAGAGGGTGGAGCAGGAGGCGGGATCACCGGGACGGGAGGGGCGGGAGTGGTCTCGGGGTGGGGAGGTGCAGCACACCGGGTGCCACCACCCGACCGGGCAGTGTGGGCTGCATGATCGTCGCGACCACGTAGAGAGCCAGCAACGCCACGAGCACGGTCACGGCGAGAAGGCGCGCGACGTGCGCGGCGTGCTGGAGGTGGAACTCGACTGGGTGCGGGGCTGGGTGTGAGGCTGGGGGTGCAGTGTGCGTGGCCATGTCCTCACGATCCGCCCCGGACCGGACGGGCAGATCCGGGTCGACCCGCGGAAAGGAGTAGGGAAAATCCTGAGACGGGACGGGCCCGGTAAGAGGAAACTGGAGTGATGCGCCAGGTCTTGCGCCCCGCTGCACCCGGACTCTTGGCGACGATGTCACTCGTGGCCCTGCTGCCGTCGGTCCTTGCCGTCGCCTCGTGGGGGTGGATGCTGGCGGCCCCGCTCGTCTCCCAGCTCATGCTCACCCTGGCCGGGGTGCTCATGTGGCTGGGGCGCGAGCCGCTCCGACATGCCGTGGCCCTCGTCCTCGCAGGTGTCGCGATCGGTGCCAGCAACCTCGACTCACTGCAGGCGCCCCTCGGGGGGTACTGGGGCCAGGCGGCCTTCCTCCTCCATTGGGTCTCCGTCCCGCTCCTGGTCCCGGTCCTGCTGGCCTATCCGCATCCGAGGCTCAGGTCGCGGTCGGAGCGCTGGGTGGTCGGCGCCACGTGGGGCTGGGCGCTGCTGCCCCACTTCGTCTCGTCAATGACGTGGAACCCGGTGGATGCCGGTGTTGCGGAACCGGAGCCGTGGTTCTCGCTGGCGTGGGCACCTCAGGTCTCCGACTGGGCTCTCTCATCGGGCGCCGTGCTCCTCGTGGGGCTCGCCGTCTGGTTCAGCGCCCTGGAGGTGCGCCGCTGGCAGACCGCCCCTGGCCCGTCTCGCGGCACGGTGCGGTTGGTTGCCGGTGCGGGAATCCTCCTCGCGTTCGGCCTCGTGCTGCGCGAGGCACAGCCGTGGGGAGTCCTGCTGATCGGCCTGGACCCCTCGTCGGCGTCGTGGCTCGCGCTGCTGCACAACAGCGTCCTGGCGGCCGCGCCGATTGCGCTCGTCATCGTGGCGGTGCGCTCTGCCAGTCGGCGTGCGGTCGTCGTGGCGCGCCTCCTCACGGCGGCGGGTGACGCGGCGGCGGTGCAGACCGTGCTGCGTGAGGAACTGCAGGACCCGACGCTACGGATCCGCTTCGACCTCGATGGCGGCTGGGTCGATGCTGACGGCGCGGTGTCGGGCCCGGGCGCAGCGCGCGCCGACACGATGCACACCGACACCGACGCTGCGGGCCCGGACGCCGGCCGGGCAGGATCAGAAGGCGCAGCGGATCCGGACGTGCCGGGGCGGGTGACGCGGGTCCTCCTGCGGGACGGTGGGCGCCCGACTGCTGTGATGGACGCCGATCAAGCGGTGGAACTGGACCCAGCCCGACTGCACGTCACCCTCGCGGCCGCCTCGATCGTGCTAGAGAACACCCGACTGGCACTCGAACGGACGGCGCACCTCGCCGAGCTGGGCGAATCGCGCGCCAGGATCGTGCAGGCCGGGGTGACCCAGCGCCGTGGCCTCGAGCGCGACTTACACGACGGCGCCCAGCAGAGCCTCCTCGCGGTGGCCACGACACTTTCCCGGGCGACACTGGCGCCCGACGGCGCCGACCTGCGACCGCTCCTGGACGACGCCCGCGCGCAGCTGTCTGCCGCGCTGGCCGAGCTGCGCAACCTCGCCCACGGCATCCATCCCGCTGCGCTCAGCCAAGGCGGTCTCGCCGCAGGCCTGGCCGCCCTGGTGCCGGGGCGCCACCTCGATCTGCGGCTCGGCCCCGGGCTCGCGGACGGGGAGCGCCTGCCCCCGCCCGTCGAGTCGACGGCCTACTTCGTCGTGGCCGAGGCGGTCACGAACGCGGTCAAGCACGCGGCCGGCTCCGAGATCGTGGTCGAGCTCAGGCTTGACCCTGGCCGGGATGACCGGCCGGGGGCTCTCCTGATCCGGGTCCGGGACCACGGGCTCGGTGGCGCGGTGGCCGTGCCGATCGGCGGCCTCGCGGGGCTGGGTGACCGGGTGCGAGCCCTGGGAGGCACTCTGACGATCGACAGCCCGCCAGGGCAGGGGACGCGCGTGGACGCCCGGCTCCCTCTTGACCCGGCTGCCCAGTCGAGCAGGCCGTGATGCGCGGGGAGGGGTCGCCGCTGCGGGTGGTGATCTGCGACGACTCGGGGATCTTCCGGCAGGGGTTGGCGCTGCTGCTCGCTGCCGCGGGCGTGGTGGTGGCCGCCTCGCTGCCGGAGGCCGAGGGGCTGCTCGATGCGGTGCGTAGGGAGCACCCGGACGTGGTCATCCTGGACGTCCGGCTGCCTCCCACCCACACCGACGAAGGTGTCCGCGCGGCCGTCCGGCTCCACGAGCACCATCCCGCCGTCGGTGTTCTCGTGCTCTCGACCTACGTGGAACCGCGGTGGGCGCTCACGCTGCTCGACGAGTTCCCGGGCGGCATCGGATACCTCCTCAAGGACCGGGTCGATGACGTGGTGGCGTTGCTCGAGGCGCTGCACCGGGTGGCAGCCGGCGGCATCGCGCTCGACCCCGACGTCGTCAGCCGCCTCATCGCGGCCAGGAGGGACTCGCAGCCGATCGAACGCCTCACGCCGCGCGAACTGGAGGTGCTGGAACTGCTCGCCCAGGGCTGGTCCAACGCGGCCATCGCGGCGGGTCTGTTCCTATCCGTCAAGACGGTCGAGAGTCACGTGGCGTCGGTGTTCCGCAGCCTCGGCCTGATCGATGTTGCGGGCGAGAACCGACGGGTGAAGGCGACGCTGGCCTATCTGGCAGCCCAGTAGCGCAGCGGCGCAAAGACTCCGCGCTCGCTCCAGCGGTCCTTGTCGTCCTCGCAGCGACTGGACCGGCACGCGGATCGAACCCCAGGACGACGGCGTCAGTTGCCGGACGCGCAGTGGGTGGAGCGCGGCCGAAGCGACCTCGACTCGGCCGGTCCTGCGAGGCCGAGGCCGGCCTTGACCTGCTCCCAAGGGATCGCCGGCTTGCCCACAACCTGTAGGCTGTCAGCGGTGCCTGGCAGGTCTGGCCGGTAAGTGTTCGACTAAGACTCTGCCTGGGTGCCAGGTGATTCCGGGGATCCCTCGAAGCGGCGCGAAAGGGTCGGTTGCCCGCTGCCAGGCGAGAGCCAGGCTGTTCGAGATCAACGCGGACTCGTCGGGGTGGGTGCGGGCAGCTAAACGGCGCAGCTCGTCAACGTCGGTGAGCTTGACTGTGGCCCTCCAGGTGGCCGTGCCACGGTCATCGGAATCTGCCGCGACCTCGCTGTCGACCGACAGGATCCGCATGGCGCCGATGTCGAGGACTCCCTCCAGACCCCGGGTGGGCCAGATCAGCCAGGCGAGTGCGTCGAACGCGTCACTGCCGTTCTCTGCTGGAAGGGCCTCAGGCTCGCTGTCCTCGACGTCGAGGTCAGCCTCCAGCCCAGTGACCACGAAGCCCTCGTTCGCCAGCGTCGCGGCTTCGGTGAGGGCGTCTGCGTCGATGATGGTGACCTCAGCGGTGACGGTCAAGGCCCACACCTCACGGTTCCTCCCGCGCTGCAGCTTCTCGGCAGGGGGCAGCGGCTCACCGTCAGGCAGCTCAAAGAGGCCAGGCTGGTCGGCATCCATGCCGACCGACCCTATCCCCGCAGGCATCATCCGACGCAGACCACAACTGGCGACTGGCGACGGGCGCCGCTCGCCCACGGACCTGTCGGGGTGGAACCAGATGCACCAGCAGCCGCCGAAGATCGCGCATCGGGGGTCGGCTAAGGCGCGCATCCGGACCAAGGGATCGCCGGCATGATCGCGACGGTCCGACGCGCGTCCATGTCTCAGGGCTCAGGGCTCAGGCGAGGGCTGCCCCTTCAACGACTTCGTGCACTACTGACCAACTCCGCCATATTCGGTCAGCCTGACGTGCCTGGATTCCTCCTGCTGTCCGGTCGGCAGATCGGTCCTGCATCAGGACGATAGTGGGCACGTGCGAGGGCTTCCCCCGTCTGGTCAGCAGCCCGTCGTCGACGGCGGGGCCGGGGTCCCCGTTGTCTCCGTGGTCGCCCCGCACGCCGACGACGTGCTCGCTGTCATCGCCACAGTCGGCGCAGTCACCGTCGGGGTTGCGGTCACGGTGACTGCCACCGTCTGGGTCACGGTGATGGGCGGGTTCGGTGTCCTGCTCGCCGTCTCGGTGGAGGTGACTGTGGCGGTGACAGTTGAGGTAGCAGACGAGGTGACGGTCACCGTTGTCGTTGTCGTCGCCTTTACCGTTACCGGCACAGGAACACCACCGGGCAAGGCCGGCCCGCCGGAGGCCATCGACGCCATCAGGCCCAGGACCGCGGCGGCATAACTGCTCGAGGAGTTGTAGGACAGCACGGCCGCGCGCAGCTGCACCGGGTCGGACAGGTCCCGGCCGGCGCAGAGATACGTCGCAGCCGACAGCGCCGCGTCCTCGACGTTCTGCGGGTTGGCCACCCCGTCGGAGTTGCCGTCACGGCCCCACACGCGCCACGTGCCGGGGATGAACTGCATCGGCCCCACGGCCCGATCCCAGACCGAGTCGCCGTCCCAGCGGCCGCCGTCGGTGTCCCGGATCGCCGCGAACTCCCCGCCGGACAGCGTCGGGCCGAGCACCGGCGGCAGCACGTCGTGATCACTCGTCAGCGAGCGTCCGGCCAACGATCGGGACTCGATGTGGCCGATCGCCGCAAGGAGTGCGACCGGCAGGTGGCACCCGGGCCGCACCCCGGTCACGGCGCGACCGTATGCCGTCCACAACACGTCGGGGACCTGGATCGAGGCGACTGTGGACGCCGGCGGGGCGAGCGGTGCGGACCCGAACGGCCCGGGCCGGGAGGCCAGCAGCGCGGCAAGCTCAGCGATGGCAGTTGCCACCCCAGCCGCCTCGGCCGTCAACCCGGTGTCGCTGTCGGGGGCGGGGTCAGAGGTCCGGGGTGGCGCGACGGAGCCGGCCCCGTCCCCCATGCCGAACGAGCCACCGGCGAGCGCTGCCGGCACGAAGTCGGTTCGGGTGACCGACGCCGACGCCGCCACCTCCGCCGGGAGTCCGGCACGAGCCTCGGTGGGAGCCCTGGTCGGGGCCGTCGCCATCGTGGTGAGCAGGGTCAGACCGGCAGCGGCAGACACGACAGGGCGCAACGCGTGCAGCATCCGTCTTGGCGTGAGCCCCCGACGTCCGACCGAGGTGGCCTGGCCCGGGCTCACGGTTGCGCGCCTCGCTGACGGCTCGGCTCGGCGCTGCGCTCCGGCTCGCCGTGCCAGTGAAGGCGTCTGCGCTGCAGGGCGATCCACCACAAGAGCGCCGCGAGCAGCAGCAACGTGACGGCTGCGGCGCGGAGCAACCCGCCGATCGGGGCGGCGGACACGACGGTGGGACGGGAGCCAGCCGACCGTGCGACCACCCAGGCATAGGTGGACACCACGGTGTCGACGCCGCGGCGGCGCACGAGCACGCGCACGGGCAGCTCGCCGGAGCTCGGCAGCGTGAGGTTGGCGGCCCAGCGTGCGTCGTCCACCCGGGTGGCCTCCACGGGGGCGGCAGTCGCGACCACGACTGAGACCCCGAGCACGGGTCCGACCGATGGGCGACGGGTGTCGAGCACGTCCACGAAGGCGATCGAGGCGCCCGGGCGGTTGGGGCGAACCATCAGCGTCTCCTGCAGGTCGGAGACGTGTCGATCGATGATCTGGGACGGGGGCGGTCCGGACGAGACGAGCTCTGGCTGCAGCGCCGGCTGACCGCTGGCGAGAGTTCCGGCGAGGGCGAGGACGACGACACCCACCGCCGCCTCGAGGCCGATCCTCCGGGACGATCCGGTGGCCTCCGTGGAGCGCAAAGCTCGCGTGGTGCGCAGTGCGAGCAGCAGGGCCAGGGCGACGAGCCCGATCTTGACCAGCAGCACCCGACCGTAGAGCGTCAGCAGAGCCGCGTCCACCGACCCCACCACGTCCCCGGCCAGCAACACTCCCGTGACCACGACGACGGTGACGAGGGCGGCGGCCGGCCCACGGAAGGCGCGCAGCAACGAGCCGAGGTCGTCGCGACCGAGGCGAGGGGTGCCACGTCGGATCGACGCGTCGGCCAGCGCCAGCACCGCCCCGGCCCACGCCGCCCCCGCCGCGAGGTGCAGGCTCGAGGCGAGCACCCAGGTGGCGCCGCCGCGCGACCCGAAGTGGCCGAGCACCACCGTCCCTAGACAGGCTGCCGCGGCTCCGATGACCAGGGCAGGGACGGCGATCCGGGCCGGCGCGCGGCCACGACGATCGGCCGCATGCCAGGGCGGGCCCGGGAGTGGCCGGGCCAGCAGCAGGAAGCCGAGTTCGCGCCCGACCCACTTGGCGGCATACGGCATGGTCAGCGCGTCGGCGCCGGATCGGGAGAGCTCGACCGCCAGCAGGGCGACGGCGGCAAGTGCGGCTGCGAGAGCACCGAGTCGACGTACCCGCTCCATCCGACGCCACAGTCGGGACCGCGCCGGCGGTTCGCGAACTGCGGACAAGAGCGTCAGCGACACCAGCAGCGCCCCCAGGGCGAGCGCGAGTCCGGACAGCAGCACCCAGCGGGCCAAGACGTCCGCGCCCTCGGGCGTGGTCTCGGTGAGGCCTACCGCGTCGACGGCGTCGTGCACGCCGAAGGCGAAAACCCCGGCTGTGCGGTGCAGGTCGTCGCTCGAGAGGGTCTCCCACGTCACGTGGTAGGCCCCACGAGCGAGTGTGGGCAACCGGGCCACGATGGACACGGGCGACTCGGTGTTCTCCCCCGCAGAGGCATCCGTCGGCCCGGGCCCGTCCGCGGCACTGGGGTCCGAGTCGGCGACCGGTCCGGCCGGAGAACCGGAAGCGGAGCCGGCGGCGTCCGACGCATCCCCGGCTCCGACGACCGGCGTCTGCACGAGCCGCACATCGCCCAGGACCGTCGAGTGGCCGGTGGAGTCCACCAGCGTGATCCGGGTGGCTGAGAGCTGGACGTGCTCGCTGAAGTCGAGCCGCACCTCGGCCGGCCCGCTCTGCAGGCTGTCGCCGTCAGCCGGTGAGCTGGACGAGAGATAGGCATGGGCGCCGGCCGTCGGAGCCACCCCCACGAGCGCGACCGTCGCGAGCAGGATCGCCGCACCCAAAGAGCCGAGACTCGGTCGGTGCGGCGTCGGGCGAACGGAGGGACGGGCGCGCATCACAGCACCGGGACGTGCGGGAGCGACAGGCCTCCGTAGATGATCGTGGTGAACTCGTCGGGGTGGAGTGCGCCGGCCGTGTTCTGGTAGACGAGGTAGTAGGTCGACCCGGCCCGCATGTTGTGCCCGGGACGCATGATCGAGACCCGTCTGGTGCTCTCGTCCCGGGACTCGCTCGCCAGGACGGGCGGGTGGGTGACGTCGGACTGGAACGCCGCCGCCTTCTCTGCGTCGAGGACGACGTAGGACAGCGTCACGAGGCCCCCGTCACCGACGACCGCGACCCGCGAGAAGCGGACCCCGAGTGTCGACTCCATCGCCGTGGACTGGGGAACCCCGGCGGTGGCCTCGGCGGGCCGCGGCCAGAGACCGGGCACGATGAGGATCACGAGGGCCAGGACGAGACCGCCGACGATGGCGGCGAGGACGACGCGCGCGGCCACGCGGGACCGCGTGCCGGAAGGGGGTGGCGGTGTGGGGTGGGACTGCTGGGTGGTGCTCATGTCGGACTGCCCTCCGGAGGTGCCGGCGGGGGTCACGGGCAGGTGACCCCCGCACGTAGTGGTGCGGTCACGGCAAGGTGAACCGCGTTGAGGTGAAGGAGTCGAAGAAGGCGCTGCCCGCCTCCGTCGTCCCGGTGCCGCTGGCGATGCCGGCGATGAGGCCGAGTCGGGCGGTCTCGATGCGCAGGGTGCTCGTGTTGCCGGTGAGCGTCTGCGCGAGGGTGCCGTCGACCGTGAGGCGCAGCGTTCCGGCTGTCGCGCCGGTCGCCGGGCCTGAGGCCCAGTCGACCCGGACGGTGTGCGCGCCGGCCCCGAGCGATGTCCAACCGCTCGTCAGCACCGCCGCGCCCGATCGGGCCATCAGGGTGCGAAGCTGGGCGACCCCGGTGCCGGTGCGCCGGAACTGGACGGCGAACACCTGGGCTCCGCCGCTGCGCCCTTCGAACACGGTGAGCGGGTTGGCCGCATTCCCGGTCGTCAGGGTGTTGGCGGCGAAGGCGAACTGGGCGTGGTAGCCCGTCTCGGCCGTGGGCGTGTTGTCAGTGACGTAGGCGGGCGCGTTCGCAGTGCGGCCCGGAAGCGTGACCTGCATCCCCAGGTTGCCGGGCGCCGCCGGGATCCCGGCCGCGTCCGTGACGGTCGGCGAGCCGGTCCGCTGCCACCAGGCGGCGAGCGTGCCCGAGTCGAAGGTGTCACCGAAGATCCGGTTGGACCGGTCGATCTGGACGGTGACGTTGGTGGCGTTGCTCCAGTTCCCGGCGAGGTCGAGGACCCGCAGGTTGAAGCGTTGCGATCCGGTGGGCAGCCCGACGAGCTGGATGGTCGCGGTGGCGGTGCCGGCGGTCACGCTCACGGGGAGCCGAGTGCCTTTCCCTGCGCCGGGGTCGGTCGTCCCGAGCCAGAACTCTGCGGACTGGAGACCAGCCTCGTTCACGGCTGCTGTGAGCGTGACCGTGTCGGAACCGGCGGTGGGGTTGGGTGCGGCGGTCGGGACTCCGAGGACGGGGGCCGCCTTGTCGACCACCAGCTCGATGGTCGCGTTGGTGCCGGTGAGGCTGCCCCAGTTGCCTGCCGCGTCCTGCCCGCGGACGACGACGTGGTGGATCCCGTTGGACAGGGAGCGCACCTGCGAGAGCGGGAGAAGGCCATAGACGGTCTCCGAGGAGGCGTCCAGGGCTCCGTCGACGGGCAGGAGCTGCAGCCCGGTACCTCCCGCGAGGGTCGGGGACGCCGGGTCGAGGAACGCCTCGGCGTCGCTGAGCACGCTCTGGGCGCCACCTCGAGCGTCGACGTCCTCGATGAGGGCGGAGATGACGAGGTAGCCGGGGTTGCTCTTGCCGCTGATCAGGCCGTTCGTGGGATTCGGCGCGACGGAGGCAGCCCGCACGGTGGGCGCGGTGAGGTCGACGGCCAGGGTGACATCGAGCGGCGGTCCCCACAGGCCGAGCGAGTCGTAGCTGTGCACGAACAGGTGGGTCTCCCCCTCGCCGAGGGCCGCGACCGTAGCGGCCGGTAGGGTCGCCGTCTCGCTGACGACGGTCGCCTGCCGGTTGAGGCTGAGCGCGGTGCCGGTGCCGTTGGCGCCGACCGCGCCGGTGAAGTACTCGGCCGCAGTGATCTTGCCGCCCGCTGCGCCGTCGTCACCCGTGGTGCGGAGGATGACGTCGGTGCTGGCCGACGCTGGGCTCGGCGAGACCGACCCGGCAGTCGTGGAGGGTCCGGTCTTGGGCAGGTTGAGGACCGTCCCACCGATGACACCCCAGTTGCCGGCGGCATCGTGGCCTCGGACATAGACGAGGTGTTTGCCGGCGTCGAGGCAGCTGAGGGCGACGGCAGGTGGGGTCGAGGAGCAGGTGGCCGGCGCGATCGGTGTCGCCGGGATCGTCCCGGTGACCCCGACGGTGGTGTCGGCGCCGAAGGTCCCGCTCGTGGTGGTCATCGCGGTGCCGAAGCCGGCACCGAGGGTCGTGGCGTCATCGATGACCAGCTCGGCTCGGTCGACCTTGCCGCCCCCGGTCGCGGAGTCGCTGACGCGCGCGGTGACGGTCACGTCAGCCAGCGCGTTCGACGGGTTCGGTGTGGCCGTGATCAGGGTGGACACCGGACCGACGCTGTCACTGCTCGGCGGCGGGGCCGCGGTGTCGAGGAAGGTGAGCATGCCTCCGAAGGCGACGGAGAGCGGGTCCGCGGTCGTCTGGCCGTTGTTGTCGAGCCGGCCGGACGACTCGTAGAGCGCGAGTTTGGACTCGGGTCCGGTCGGCATGGTGGTGATGGCATCGAGGGTGAGTCCGGGCTCGAGCGCGGCCACGACGACCGGCTCCGGGTAGGCGAGCGGGTGGCCGTCGTTGGCGAGGACGGTCTGGTCTGAGCCGAGCACGACCATCGGGTGCGCCTCGGCGCCGACGTCGACGTAGCGCAGCAGGACCTTGTGGCCCTGGTCGGTCGAGATGATGTCGCTCGAGGGGTAGGGCTTGCCGTTGATGAGCCGGAAGCGGGCGCGGAAGTGGCGCATGTCGAAGGCTGCCGGGGCGGCATTGAGCGCCGGGTCGATCTCGCTCAGCACGAGGACCGCCTCGTCGTCGTAGGCCGCACCGTAGGCGGTCCCGTAGTCGGCGCCGGTCTCGAGCACGACGAGTGCCCCCGCGAGCCCCATCGCGACCTGACGGGCGCCTCCGGCCGTGTGACCCGCCTCGTAGAGGAAGGTGCCGGCCCGGGACGCGATGAAGCCGTAGGCCGCCGAGTCCCCGGGCGCCACTCCCACCTCCGCGCCCCCGGCCGACAGCCCGGACGTGATCGACGCGGCGGGTTGTCCGGGGAGCGCGAGGGAGGTCGGCTCCGACAGTGCGTTGTGCACGGTGATCGTGACCTGGTCTCCCCTGTTCACGACCAGGACGGGACCGGGCGCGGTGGCCGAGCCTGCCACCCCGGTCGTGGAGTAGCCCCAGATCGGGATGTCCGTACCGAGCACCTGGTTGTTGCCAGGCATCGCCCACAGGTCACAGGCCACCACGCCCGGGGCGCTGCTGGTGCACCCCCGCGGGGTCAACCGGCCGACGGCAGCCGCCGGCGCCAGGGCTGCTCCGACCGACGCGGCGACCGACGGGACATCGCGGCCGGTCGCCGCCACGGCCACCAGCGGGCCGGCGCCGACGGCGAGCGCCAGGGATCCGACGACGGCGGCGATCCGGAGCCGGGTCGCGGCCCGCAGTCTGCCCCGCTGGGACGTGCCGCGCTGGGTCGTGTCCCGCTGGGGGTTTGGTGAGGTGTGCGTGGTCATCGCCGTGTCCTCAGTTCGCCGGGCAGCCGCTGGGCGGGTCGATGCGGAAGACCGTCATCATGCCGCCGAAGGCCGCGCCGTAGTTGGTCGCCTGCTGGAGGGCGTGGCTGTGTGCCACGTGGTAGTACTCGCCGCACTCGTTGAGCGAGGTGATGTTGGCCGGGAGCTGGTTCTTCTGCCCGAGGTAGGGGCTCTCGCTGAACCAGGTGTCGGTGCCCACCAGCAGCTGGTCGGTGATGACCGGCAGCTCGGTGGGGAGCGGGTTGGTCACCGGGTTCCAGGCGTCCACGTCACGCCAGTCCATCAGGGCATCGACGGTCTGCCCGGGCTTGACGTCGATGTCGTACTTCAGAAAGCCGACATCCTGGCCCGCGGCCCCCTGCAGGGCGCGACCGTCCTTGTTGATCACGCGCTCGTCACTGCCGTGCGGGTGGAACGGGTAGTTGACCGTGCCGGCATTGAGGTAGCGGATCACCGCAGGGAGCGGGTTCGTCGTGGCATCCCAGGGACGGATGTGGACGAGGGCGCCGTAGGGCTGGTTGGGCAGCCAAGACGCGTTGTTCGGCGCGAGAGTGTCAGGCATGCTCCGGCCGTTGATCATGAAGTAGCGCGCGTTGTAGTCGTTCCAGTTGACCTTCTGGTCACGTTCGACCGCGAGGTGCACCTCGGGGTCGACCTCGGAGAGCAGGAAGGCGTATTCGTGGCTCGGGTTGAAGGTCGAGTCGGTCCGGTCGTTCACCTGGGAGGCATGGCCGGCCGGCCGCACCACGAGCGCCCCGTACAGGCCCATCTGGGTCTGCTTGCGCACGTCGGTGCCGCTCGCGTACAGGTAGGTCCCGGGCTTGCCGGCGGTGAAGGTGTAGGTCACCGATCCGTTCGTGGCCGGGGCGGCGTGCACGAGCGAGGTGAGCGAGCCGAAGGCGTCGAACTCCGGTTGGGCCGGGTTGCCGTCTGCCTTGACCCCGAGCTGCCCGGGGAAGATGATCGACGTCCCCTCCGGGAGGGCATTGTGCAGGATGACCGTGACCGGTCGTCCCGACTCGACGCAGAGCGTCGGACCTGGCAGCTGGAAGCCTCGGGTGCTCATCCCGTAGCTCCACATGAGGATGGAGTTGCCGTCCGGTGTCGACACGAAGCCGGGCCGCGCGGTGAGTGAAAAGATCTGCTGGGCGTTGGCCTCGCAGAGCAGCGCCTCGGAGGTCGCGGCCGCGGCGCCCTCGTGGGTCGCCAGTCCACCGGCCACGAGGGCCAGTGTCGCGGCCGCGACGGCGCCGAGGACGCGAGCGCGGCGGGCAGTGTCAAGTCTCATCGTGGGCCTCCGGGGGATCAGGTGTTGGGGAGCGTTTGGGGCCCGTACGTGCCCGGAGCGCCGACGCGAAGGACAGTCATCATTCCCCCCCAGCCCGGGCCACCACCGTTGCCCAGATAGGAGTAGTGCCTGTCATAGAAGAGGAACTCGCCGACTCGATCCGGCCGCACGAGCAGGTCGCGGCTCTCGCCGGGACCGACGTCGACCGTGTTGGTCACCTGGTAGTTCGAGGCGCCGTCTCGGCCGCGCAGCAGACTGGCGTCCTTGGCGATGACCTGCATGTCGATGTTGTCGATCGTCATGGAATGGTTCTGGTAGCCGAGGTTCGACAGGCGCAGCAGCACCGTCTCCCCCACGTTGCAGGTGATGAGCGAGGAGATCGGCTGGTACTGCAGTCGACCGGCCGTGGCCACGAGAGGGTCCCCGTTGGGGGCGATCGTGTCGGGATAGCCGCGGCCGTTGAGCAGCCAGAAGCTCGGGTCGTAGTCCGTCCAGTCGCTCAGCTGGATGTGCGCGTCGCGGTAGTGCGCCGCCGACCACAGCTCGGTGATCATGTAGGCGAACTCCCGGTCGTAGCGGGTCGTGCCGTCGCCGTCGTTGTAGGCGTACTTCGTCCCGAGCGGGTCGGGGCCGACCGGCGCGCGGTTCTGCTTCGGCCGGATGAAGACCATCCCGGTCATGCCCAAAGTAGGCCAGGTGACGGCCGATCGGCACCGCGAGCGAGAGCTCTGGGACCCCGTCGAAGAGCGGGATCGCATTGCGGAAGCCGTGCCAGTGCAACGTGTGCCCGTCGAACAGGTCCGGCCGCTGGACCAGCCCGAGGTTCGTCAACGTGATGGTGATGTCGTCCTCCTCGTCGAAGGCGAGCATCGGCGCGCTCAGCTGCGCCTTGCCACGCTGCGCGGCGACCTGGGCGTCCGACATCCCGCTCACGTCCCGAAAGCCGAAGATGTAGGTGTCGAGCCCGTTCGGGGCCAGCGAGTCCGGGAAGAAGGGGAGATCGGGAGGCGAGCCCAGCGGCATACTGGCCCATCCGTCCGTCCCGACGAGGTGGACGGCGCGGGTCTGGCCCCCTCCGGCGGTGACCGCTGCCGGGAGCCCGCCCGACTGGACCCGTCCCCCGACGGTGGCGCGAGCCGGCGTGCTGGAGAGCAGCCTCGACCCCAACAGGGTCCCACCCACCACGCCGGCTCCGCCGAGGAGCAGTGCGCGCCGGCTCGGCCGGTCCGGCTGCGGGATCTCATTCATGGAGTGCTCCACGTTCTGCGTGTCTGACGGGTGGGGGGCTGGGGCTGATCTCGGCGGGTAGCGGGAGCCAGGCTTCCGGGGCGCGGGGGGGGTCTCGTCGGGGAGACGCGCCCCGGAAGCGTTCATGGCTTCACCTGGTCCGAGCCGGCGTCCCAACGGGTGCCGGACGGTCGCGACTGGCCGTCGATGTCGCTGGTGGGGGCGACGACCTGTTGGGTGAAGTTGGTGCCCCACACGACCGGCAGGCCGGCCCGACCGCGACCCCAGGCGGGTGAGGTGGCTCCGGTGAGGTGGTAGTCGCCGAGCAGCCGCGGTGGGAGCAGTTCGGTGATGATGGCGGCCTGGCGGAACGCCGGGTAGGTGCGCGAGGCGAGGACGCTGACCGAGACGTCGAACGGGTCCACGAGACCTGGGGTGTCGGTGACCGTCGTGGCGTCGCCTCCATCCGTGCTCGTCGTCGTCTGGATGACGGAGCTCACCGGGTGCAGGGTGCCGAGGTCACCGACGACACCCATGTCCCAGTTGAGGATGCCGGCATCGGTGCCGTCCGGCAGCGTGCCGCCGATGCCGTAGAGGTAGCCGCCGTTGAACGAGCCGGCCCGGTTGTCCCAGAACACGTCGTTCAGGAGGGTCGGCTTGCTGAACGTCGTCCCCCAGAGGGCCTGGGCGCCCCCGAAGCCGCGCAGCCGGGCCTGGAGGGGCTCGCTGTTCTCGCCGGTGGACAGTCCTGCGGCAGACGGTTGGCCGTCACTGGTGATGGCGGTCGCCGTCGTGAGGTTCTTGACGACGGTGTTGTTGACGATGTCGACGAAGGCCGCGTCGTCGAGGGCGATGCCGCCGCCCTCGTGGGCCGAGACGTTGTTGGCCACCGTGTTGTTGGTGATCCGGATCGTCTCGGTCCGGTTCTTGAGGATGTGCGAGCCGCTCACCTGAAGCAGGCGGATCCCTCCTCCGTCGTCGCTGGCCAGGTTGGCCACGATCGTGTTGCCGTCGATGACGGCTGGTCCGGTGCCCTCGGAGAGCTGGGTGGGGTTGGCCGGCAGCTCACCGGCCAACATGATCGCGCCACCCTCGTCGTAGGAGGAGTTGAACCAGATCGTGTTGCCGGAGATCGTGCCGCCCTGCTGGGCGCCGTGGTACTGGTAGCCGTAGACGGTCAGGGCTCCGCCGTACTCCGCGGAGAAGTTGCCGCAGATCGAGTTCCGGGTCACGACGTAGCCGTCGGCGCCGGCGAAGAGTCCGATCCCACCGGCGAGGTTGGTCCCGCCGTTGTCCCTGATCTGGTTGTCGGAGATGACGAGGTTGCGGTTGTGGTTGTCGCCGCCCGCGATGTAGGGCGTCCCGACGCGGATGCCGCCGCCGTACGACCCGCTGTTGCCGACGATGATGTTGTCGCTGATCCGCACCCCGTTGACGTTGTAGTGGACGTAGACCCCCCCACCCTGGGTGACCAGAGCACCCGTCGCACCGTAGGGCGTGGACACGTATCCACCGAGCGTGTTGACGTTTGCCGGGAAGTCGGCCTGGGAGCCACCGGTGATCTGGAAGCCGTCGATCGCGACCGGGTAGGCAGCCGGCACGACGCCGTTGCGGCCGAGGTCGTCGAGGACGGTCACTACCGCCCCGTCCGGCACAGCGGGAGGTCCGGAGTAGGTCAGCGTCCCCAGCAGTCGGATCCAGGCGGCGCCGCTTGCGAGGTCCGGGTTGAAGCCCTGGCCGTCGATGATCGAGCCGCGGACGAAGGTCTGGTCCGGCCGGAAGCCGCCGGCGCCGACTCCCTGGATTGCCACCTGGTGGTGGACGATGAGGTTCTCGTTGTACTCGCCACGTGGGTTGGCGGTCGTCTGCGCTCCGGGCCAGACGACGACGAGCCAGTAGCGTCGTCCCGCCGGGGAGCTCTGCGGCGTCGCGGCCTCGAGGGCGGCCTGGATCGTCGCGTAGGCCTTGCCCGGTCCCACCTCGGCCAAGCGCGGGTTGGTCGGGGCGGAGCCGACGCCCAGCCCGTTGTCCAGGCCCCACACGGTGAGCGCGTTGGCGCTCGAGCGGCCGGCTGCGTTGGTGATCTGCACTCGCAGGGCGCCACGGAAGGCGGCCGTGTTCGGCAGTGTGAAGGAGATGCTTGCATCAGTCCAGGCGGTCGTCGTGACGAGCGCGCCGCCCACCCGGACCGACCCGGTGCCCTTGCTGGCGCCGAAGCCGAAGCCGCTGACCATGACGGTGCGGTTGTTCTCGTTGGACCGGACATAGGGGCGGTTCACCGCAAGGAGCTGCGGGAAGGTGGCGCCCAGGTCGCACATCGTCGCGTTGACCGCCGTCGCGCCGGGCGAGAGCACGGTGCTGGCCGCCTGGGTGGGCGCCGTGTCCGTGACGGTGTAGAGCCCCGGCCAGCCCTGGAAGTTGGTGCCGATGGTCCGGAACCGCGGGTTGTAGTCGGCGTTGAGCGCGCCCGGCTGGCCCGGGTCGTTACCGACGAAGCGATACATGTTCGGGCATGGGCCTGCCGGCACCGGGCAGTTGTAGGTCCCCGTCGAGGGCTCGAGGGCCTCGTAGAACCCGTTGAAGTCGGTGTGCACGGTGTCGACCAGCCGGCCGGACCAGTCGTAGAGGCCCATCGGTGCGTGCGGGAGGCCTTGCGCCTCGCCGAAGTTGGCGCTGCGCTTGTCGAGGCTGAGCCCGAGGTCGTTGATCGTCAGGCCCCAGAAGTGAGTCGGCAGCGGCACAGCCGTGAACAGGTTGAAGTTGGGCGCCACCGTCTGGCCGTCCCGGACTGTCACGAGCTTGGCATCGCACAACGGACGGTCCTGTCCCTCGTAGGGGGAGCCGCCCCCGTCCCGGAAGGCGCTCTCCGGGACGGTGACCGTGTGCAGCGCACCGGCACAGGCGGAGATGAGGCCGGCGCCCTGGGTGGGGGGCTGCGAGGGAGTCTGTGCTGGGGCGCCCGGGGCGCTCCCGGCGATGGCCGGAGTGGCCGGCGGGAAGTTCTCCTGCGGCAGATAGGTGTCCCCGTCGAAGACGTTCACGTCCTCCTCGCGAGTCACCTGATACATCGGCTTGCCGTCGACGCTGTCGGTGGGGACGTCGACGCTGACGATGTAGTCCTGCGCGCGCAGGTCCTGCTCGATCTGGGTGCCGGCGGGGTCCTGCCCGAGCGGCGCATAGAGAGCGAGCCCGTCCGGGTTGTGGACTGTGTCGGTCGAGGGCCACAGGTTGATCGTCGAGGTGGCGAAGCCATAGTTGCCGTTGACGGTCTGACCGGCGGCGCCGGGGGTGGCGTCCGACGGGCCGGCCTGCACGCCCACTGGTCGGTGAGCGGCTGGCCGTTGTACTGCCGGGCGGTGCAGCCGCGGGGGGCGGCCCACTGCTCCGAGGTGTAGGCCGAGTTGACCTCGGGCCCCTTGACGAAGGCACCGCGCTGCGGGTCCGGGTTGGCCACCATCGTGGCCCCGGTCGGATCCGCCGGGTCGGGGACGCTGAGCGGCACGATGGCGTGGCCGTTCTTGCACTCGTTGGCCTTGGCCGCGGTCGTCGTGGCCGTGCACGGCAGGGTGACATGGAGGTGGACGGGCACGTCCGGTATGCCGGGCTGGTAGTCCTCGCTCACGGCGTACGCCGGGTCGAACTCGTTGCGGGTCGTGTCGTAGGACACCGTGGCGGCGATGCCGCCGTTCTCGCCGGCCGCGTAGGGTTCGACGCCCCAGTCGATCCGGCCGCGCAGGCCGATGATCGGCAGGAAGTCGAGGTCGACGAGGCCACCGAGCATGGTCGTCGCTGTCGTCTCGTTGGGGGCCTGGTAGGTCACCCCGGTCGTGCGGTAGCGGGTGTTGAAGGCCTCGAGGACGAGCCACTTGCCGAGTGGGTAGGTCTCCTTGATGTCGTAGACGCCGGCGTCGTTGGTGGTCACGAGGTTGGAGTACTGGTCCATGAGCGAGTTGTCTCGCTCCCGCACCGTCAGGGTGAAGCGGGGCACCGGCATCTCGCCTGCGTCGCGCCGACCGTTGCCGTTGGTGTCGATGAAGACGGTGCCGGTGATGTGCGTGAACCAGCCGACGATCATCAGGTTGCCGAGGTCGACGACCGCTCCTGCGGTGACCTGTACGTTGAAGCTCCACAGGATGTAGTCCTGGTCGTCGTCCCATGCGGTCAGCTGGTACGTGCCGTCGGGTACGTTCTTGATGTCGAAGGAGCCGTTGGCGGCGCCGCGCCCGACGTAGACCGCGGCGTCCCCACGGGAGAGGTCCGACAGGGCGACCCACGGGCGCGGGATCGGTCCGTCCGACTTGGCGCCGGCAAAGCCGGTCTCGGGCACGACCTGACCGTTCTGGCCACCGATGTAGGGCAGTCCGGCGATGACGACGCCCTTGACCTCTCCCGTGGGGGGGTTGATCGCGGGAACGGTGACGGCCTGGGTGCGCACGAAGCCGAACTGGACGGCGGGGACCTTCTCGGCGCCCTTGGTCAGCTCCGAGTCGTAGCCGGTGTCGCCCTCCTGGATCCAGATGTCGTGGTCGTGGCCGCCCTCGAGGGTCGTGGTCTGGACCCACTGGTAGGTCTGGCCGGCTGCGGGCGCCGGCGGGCTCACGGTCGCGGCATACCGGTTCGGTCCGAGGTTGGGGATGACGATTTCCCCGGTCACGTCGCTCGTGCACCGACCGGTCGACCGGGTGGAGTCGACGACTGGCTTGCCGTCGTCGCCGAAGATGATCGATCCGGTGCCGTTGGCGTTTGCGTGCTGGTAGACGGTGCACAGCGCGTTGCCGAAGTAGTCCGTGCTGACGAGCCCCACGACGTCCGTGAGGTTGGCCGTGAAGCCGATGAGCCCCTGCTCGGCGCCGACCTCATAGGTCCCGTCGACCGGGGCGTTGTCGCCGAAGACCTGAATCCGGATCGTGGCCAGCGGCAGTGGGGTCGGGTTCATCCGGACTGTGACCGGCGTGGTCACCGCGGACGTGACCACGAAGTGCGCCCCGTCGATCTTGAAGCCGTCAGCGAGCACGGAGATGAGGTATTTGCCCGGCGCCAGGCCGGTGAGGGGCACGGTCCGGGAGAGGTCGGCCTCGGTGCCCTGCGCGACGATCTCGGAGTGGCCGGACGTCGTGCGGACCGAGGGCCACGGGCAGGTGTCTGCGTAGTCGGGGTCCGGACTCCCGCCGGGGGCCCGCTGCGGAAGGCACCGGTCGAGCAGGGGTGCCTGCGCGGTGCCGGGGTCACCCGTGTCGTCGACGTTGACCATCCAGTGGTATGCCGTGACCGGGTCCCCCTCGTGGACGAAGCCGGGGCCCACGTTGACGTCCCTGGCGCTGCTGACCGCCAACGAGATGGTGCCAGGGGCGGCGGGAGCGGCGGGAGCGGCGGGAGCGACCGACGTCACGGCGGACGGCGGCGCCGCCAACGCCAGCGGCGCTCCCAGCTGGGTGAGGGCGGCCGCACTGACGGCCACCATGGCGCACAGCACGGTGGAAAGGGACCTACGGCTTCGCCTCGTCGATCTCACAATGACTCCCACGTCTCGCCGTCGGGGTGCTCTACCCCGCCCAGAACGTTCTGGGCAGCGTGGCAGCGACCGACGGGGCAGCGGGGCGCAGTGACCCGACTCTCACCCGATCGTCAGGGCTTCGTGAGCAGATCGTTGCGAGGCCGTGAAGTGGCGGTCAGCCAGTCGTGAGGGCGCTGTCATCTGGCTGTCATTTTCCTTGAGGACAGATCGATCCATACCAGGTCAGAGCGCCCACTTTCCCAGATTATTGCCAGATTTCGCTGCGGGCCCGTGTCCGTCGGCGCATACTCGACTCGTCGCAAGTGGGGCTACTTCGAGGGGGTCCGATGAGCACGGTCATGGTGGTCGATGACGAGGAGCGGATCCGCACGCTCCTGTCACGTTCGCTCGCGTCGGAGGGGCACGCGGTGCGGACCGCCTCCTCGGGACCGGCCGCCCTGGGCCTGCTCGACAAGGAGGTGGTCGACCTGGTCCTGCTCGACCTCGTCATGCCTGGACAGAGCGGCCTCAGCGTCCTGTCGATGCTCACCGAGCGCCACGACCAGACCCCGGTCATCGTCATCTCGGGTGTGACCGACGTCGCGGCCCGGGTGCAGGCCCTCCAGCGGGGTGCGGTCGATGTCATCGGAAAGCCGTTTTCCCTCGCCGAGCTGCTGGCCCGGGTGCGCCGCAACCTCGGCCCGCGCCGGGCTGCTCACGACGAGCGCTTCCTCACCGCCGGCGGCGTGCGCCTCGACCTCGATCGGCGGCGGGCCAGGTCCGACGGGGTGGACTCGAGCCTCACCGAGCGGGAGTTCTCACTGTTGGCCCACCTGATGCGACGCCACGGCGAGGTCTGCAGCCGGGAAGAGTTGCTCCACGACGTGTGGGGCCTCGACTTCGACCCAGGGAGCAACGTCATCGAGGTGTGTCTGGGTCGCCTTCGCACCAAGCTCGGGCCGGACGTCCCGATCGAGACGATCCGCCGCGTCGGCTACTGCTTCTACGAGGACTGACTCCGGTGCCGAGCAGGACGTTGGGACCCTGGCTCGTGGTGGCGGGCCTCTGCGCAGGGTCGATGTGGTTCTTCACCGGCCAGGAGACCGTGCCCTACCACGTCGGGTACGCCACCTTCGCTCTCGCCTTCGGACTGGCACCGTGGACGGTGGTCCAGACGACTGTCAGCCTGCTGGCCTACACCGTGATCAGCGGGGCCATCCTCCTCGTCCGGGCATCAGCGGGGGTGATCGCCTGGGAGGAGACCGCCGAGATCCCCCTCATGCTCGCGCTCGTCCTGCTCATGGTGTGGCTGGTCCGGCGGCGGCAGCGGGCGCTCGACGACCTCACCGTGGCAGCGGCGCGGGAGCGGGTCGAGAGCCATGCCCGTGAGCTGCTCACCCAGCGCACCTCGCACGAGATGCGCTCGCCGCTGACGATTGCCCGCGGCTACGTCGAGATGCTGATGGCGCGCGACCCGGTCCCGGAGGAACGAGCCGACCTGACGATCATCCAGGAGGAGCTCGATCGGCTCACCCGGGTGTGCGAGCGGTTGGTGCGCAGCATGGGGCTGCAAGGTGATCCCGAGAGGACGGCGCTGGACATGGACCGCATCCTCCGGCACACGGTGGATCGGTGGTCGACCGTCGCCGACCGCTGCTGGGTCACGACCGCCTCGCCGCTGCACCTCGAGGCCTCTCCCGAACGGCTCCGGGTCTGCCTCGACACACTGATCGAGAACGCGCTGCGCTACACGACGACGGGGGACACGATCCGCGTCTTTGCGGTGAGCGACCCGTGGGGGGAGACCGTGCGGGTCGGCGTGGCCGACTCCGGCCCCGGACTCAGCGACGAGCAGGTGGCCCACGTCAACTGCGCCGATCAGCCCGGGGTCGATCACCCCGCCTCCCGCGACGACCTCTCCCAGACCGGGCTGGGCCTCGGGCTCATCATGGAGGTGATGAGCCGCCGGGGCGGGCGGCTCGTCGCCGCCCGGGCACCGGAGGGCGGTGCCCTGCTGACCATGGTCATCCCACGTGGGGGCGGGGCGGCCGAGGTGGCTTCCACTTCATCGGAGTCGCAACATCAGTTCAAGCGCCGGCTCCCGGCCACGTCGATGCCGAGGGTGCTACGGCTGCTGGTCGGCCGACGCCGCCGCCCGCTGCACTCCGCTTCGGGTCATCTTTGACCTTTGTCTCCGGGATGATGTCGTATCGTGGCGCCGACGTTCGTGGAGGTGGTGAACGGTGGCCACCCGGGTCGCCCGATGTGGGGGCCCCGATGCTCGCCCCGACCTGACCGAGAGGAGACGACGGTGGCGGAGTATCTGATCACCTTCGACGATGAATGGGTGCCCGACCTGACGCCCACCGAGGTGCGGGAGAAGGGTAGTCGCGCTCGAGATGTCATCGAGGAGATGGCGGACGCGGGGGCTTTCCTCTTCAGCAACGGGGGCATCGACGGCTCGACCGCGATCTGCAGCGTCGAGAGCAAGGATGGCGAGCCGATCTTCACCGACGGGCCGTATGCCGAGACCAAAAAGCACCTCGACGGGTTCTGCGTCATCGAGGTGCCCGACGCCGACACCGTGCGCCATTGGGCCGGTCGGCTCGCCGTCGCGCTCGACTGGCCACAAGAAGTGCACCGGCTTCCCGGGAGTGCGCGGCTCGACGACGTGAAGGAGAGTGAGTGAGATGCCCAGGTATCTCTTGTCGGTATTCGGGTCGCTCGAGCCGGGCGAGTTCGGCGCCTACGCCTCCAAGGAGGAGATGCTGGCGGCGTTCGCCGAGACGAGCGCGTTCAACGTGGATCTCCAGAGGCAGGGCCATTTCGTCTTTGCCGACGGACTGGAAGCGGCGACCAACGCCACCGTCGTCGACGCGAGAGATGGGAAGTCGGTGGTCACTGACGGGCCCTACCTGGAGACCAAGGAGCACCTCGGCGGGTTCTGGGTCATCGAGGCCTCCGACCTGGACGAAGCCCTGGCGCTGGCCGCGCAGGGGTCCACGGCGTGCCGCGGCAAGGTCGAGGTGCGCCCGTTCCACACCGACGAGTCCTTCCAGGCGTCGCTGCCGTCGTGACCGGTCCTCCGGTGGAGGAGGCATCACCCGTGCCCACCGTGCGGAGTGGGCCCGGGTGGTTGCCGGCCTCGCACGCCGATTCGGCGACCTCGACCTCGCCGAAGAAGCAGCAGCCGAGGCGTTCGCCGGGGCGGTGCAGCGTTGGCCACGCGACGGCATACCGCCCAACCCCGCCGGCAGGCTCACCACCACGGCGACTCGCAAGCCCATCGACCGGCTGCGCCGCGAGTCCAGACGGCGAAGGCGAAGATCAAGGCGGCGCACATCCCCTATCGGGTGCCGTCGACCGAAGACGTGCGCGAGTGGCTCGCCGGTGTGCTCGCCGTGGTCTTCCTCATCTTCAACGAGGGCTACCTGGCCGGAGCAGCGGACGATCCGCTGCGCGCCGACCCGACCGATGAGGCGATCCGCCTCGGTGGCCCCCTGCGCGCGCTCCTCCGGGAGGACGGCGAGGTGACCGGGACCGCTCGCCCTCATGCTGCTCGGACGCTCGGCGTGCCGCGCGAGTCTCCCGGGCCGGCGAGCTGGTGACCTTGGAGGAGCAGGACCGCAGTGCGTGGAACCGGCCGCTCATCCGTGAGGGGCATGAGCGAGTGCGCCGACGACTGGCCGCGGTCGCAGCCGGCGGCGAGCCACCCGGGCGATATCAGTTGCTGGGCGCGATCAGCGCCGTGCACACCGACGCCGCCTCCGCACGCGACTCCGACTGGTCCCAGATCGTCGCGCTCTACGATCGCCTCGTGACGCTGGACCCATCACCGATCGTGCGGCTCAACCGGGCGGTCGCGGTCGCCGAGATCCGGGGTCCCCACGTGGCGCTGGCCGAGGTCGACAGGCCTGCGCGAATTGATGCTCAGCACTGACCGCCACACGGCGTGCGACCGACTCGCGTCCGCAATGAGCAACTGTGCGACACGGGAGCATTACGACGATCTGCTGGCCTTCATCAACGACAACAGCCTGGGCGAGTCCCGCCTCTACTTCCTGCGGCCGATCAACCGCATCGGCAATCGAATCAGTGCCGGCCAGGGCCGAGCCGTCATCCACACCTGCGTAGACAACCCAGTCCTCGGGAAGGAGGCGTCGGCCATCCTTCAGAGGCTCGGGCCGCAGCCAGTAGGCGCGCGCATCTGCCGCCCTGAGGACGGCTACCGTCACCTGGACCCTCCGCGCCGCTACCGTTCAACCGGCGCGAGTACCCGCGCCCTACGGCAGCCTGCAGGAGCACCGCGAGCGTCACAATGCAGAACCACGCCGTCCCGAACTTCGCGATCCGCAAGACCCTGGCGCGGCCCGGCGGAGACGAGCCGGACGCCGAGACGTTCAGCGGCCTCCACGTCACGACTCAGGAGGCCCTCTGCGCGATCGACCTCATCGAGAACGACGAGCAGTACGCGCCGTACATCCGGCTGTACGCCGGCGACCCGGACAATAGTGACCCCTCCCAGACCTACGACCCTCAGGCGCTGCGCGGCCTCGCAGCCGTCCTTTCTAGCCCACGCGCGCGCCCTCGAGATGCAGACGCCTGGGTACAAGAACGCCGGGGCCGCGCGCGACGACATCAACACGCTCCTCAAGGCGTGGAAGACTTGGAACGGTGACTCGTGGGACCTGGCCACCGGTCTCGTCGCGGTGCACGAGGTCCTGACGCCCCGGCTCGCGATGATGGCCGGCGACGTCGCAGCCGCGCTCGACGGTGACGAGACGATGCAGGAAGTGTGGGACGTGCCCCGCGACGAACCCGAGCTCGCGACGAAGACCTCGCGGGCTCGCTCGGCGTCTCCACGAGCGAGCTCCGCACCCGCCTCGCGAAGCGCCACCAGAAACACCCGCGCCGCGGTACGTCACGTGCCGTCGCTCAGTGGCCGGTGCGGCAGGCCGTTCTCGGAGCCAGATGCCCCCGAAGGCTGACGTACTGCCCAGTCCAGCGCCGTCCTACGGTCCTCGGTGTCGAACAGCACGAACCCGGTGTCGCTGTGCCACGACGCGTGCCAAACCACGCGGAACTCCATGACCCAGACCTCGCCGATGCCCGGTGCGGGTGGGGGAGCCGGTTCGCAGTCGTCGGCTAGGTCGAAGAACGAGTCGACCTGGGCGATCGAGTTGATCCTCGCGGCCGGATGCTCGCGGGTCCAAGCTATGACCTCGCCTCAGGAGCGTGGTAGCCGGCGAACCGGGTCTCGCTGAGCCACCGCGCCTGTCTCACGCCCGGGGGCCACTGATGTACCCAGCAACGTGCTGGTACCAGGCCATGGCGGGACGATCACGGAGGGAGGCCTACAGCGGGAGCGCCGTGCATCCGCCGCCTTCGCCCGCTCATGCCGCTGTCCGGCGCAAGTGTCAGGCGGGGTGTCGGACCGCGTGGCGGACGTAGACCACGCCGTTGTCGAATCGTCGGTGGTCAAGCAGCTCGAGGTTGAGCCGGACGCCTCGAGGCAGCGCCGGCTTGCCGCCACCGACGAGGACCGGGCACAGGATAAGGACGCACTCGTCGACCAGTCCGTGCCGGAAGGCCTCAGCCGCGATCCCCGCGCCTCCGATGCTCAGGTCCGAGGAGGAGGTCTCCTTGAGGCGTCGTATCGCCTTGGGCTCGAACTGCCGCTCGATCCTCGTTCGCGCGGTAGACACGTCGGTAAGTGACGTGGAGTAGACGATTTTGTCGGCGTCACGCCAAATCCGGGCGTACTCGCGGACTACCGGGGGCTCGTTCGTCAACCAGTCGTCGCTCTCCCACACGCGCATCGTCTCGTACATGCGTCGCCCGTAGAGCGACGTGCCGATGTGCCGCTCGTGTTCGTTCCAGAACGCGTGCACCTCCTCGTCCGGCACGGACCAGTCGAACGAACCCGTCTCGTCCTCGAGGAAGCCGTCGAGCGAGATGTTGGCCGCATATATCAACTTACCCATGGAGCCCTCCCAGACGTGGCAACAGCGTGCGCCGTGACAGGCATAGTCAACAGCATCGAGAGCGAGATCGAAGAGCCCGCCGCGAAGAGAAGGTGCCGGGCGCCGCCGGCGATGGGCGGCCCTCCGTCGCGCGCTCATGCCGCGCTCCGCGCGACGGTGAGCGACGGGGGCAGCCCTGCATTTCGTCCTGACGGCCCGTGCGTGCCCGGCCGGAATGGTCACCTCGGCCTCCAAATCGGCATCTGGTTCAGTTCTGCTCGATGTTGAAGGAGGGTGCGTTCGCTGTCGTTTCTTGTCCGGGTGGCCGCCTCGGTGAACGCCTCGCTCGCTTGAGCGTGTTGCCCAGCTCGCTCGAGCAGGTCTCCGCGGACGCTCGGTATGAGCGCTGAGCCGCCGAGCGCGGCTGCGTCCACATTCTCCAGCACGTCGAGCCCGGCATCCGGACCGAACGCTCGCCCGTGCGCGACGGCCCGGTTCACCTCGACGACCGGCCCTGGCGCGGCGGCGGCCAGGACGTCGTAGAGAGCCGCGATCCGGCGCCAGTTGGTGTCCTCGGCTCGCTCGGCACGCGCGTGCTGGGCGGCGATCGAGGCTTGTAGGAAGTACGTCCCGACCGGGTTCTCGCGTGCGGCGAGTAACTCGGCCTGTCCCAAGGCGTTCATCCCTCGCCGGATCAGCATCTGGTCCCATCGTTTCCGGTCCTGGGCCTCGAGGAGGACCGGCGCGCCCTGCTCGTCGAGCCTGGCGGCCATCCGCGAGCCCTGGATCTCCAGCAGCGCCTGCAGGCCGAGCACCTCGATGTCATCGGGAACGAGTGCGGCCAGCGTGCGCGCGAGCCGGATCGCCTCGTGCGCCAGGTCGGGACGCATCCAGTCACCGCCAGCGGTGGCGGTGTAGCCCTCGTTGAAGATCAGGTAGATCACAGACATGACGTCGTTCAGACGCCTGGTCCGCTGTGTCCCGGTCGGCAGGTCGAACTCTGCGTGCGCGGCGACCAACGCCTTCTTAGCCCGGGAGATGCGCTGCCCCATGGTGGATTCGGTGGCGAGGAACGCGCGGGCGATCTCGCCGGTGGTGAGCCCTCCGACCAGGCGGAGCGTGAGCGCGGCCCGGGACTCGGCGCTCACGGATGGGTGGCAGGACATGAAGATGAGCCGCAGGACGTCATCCTCGATGTAGTCGACCGCGGCGTCGAAGTCGGGCATCGCCTCCTCCTCGCTCCTGCCAGCGTGCTCGAGCTGAGCCAACTTGCGGCGAAGATTGTCGGCTCGGCGGCAGTGATCGATGCCGCGTCGTTTCGCGGTGGTCATCAGCCACGCACTCGGGTTCTCTGGTACCCCGCCTGTGGGCCACTGCTCCATGGCGGCCACGAGCGCGTCTTGGGCAAGGTCCTCAGCCAGCCCCACATCGCCCGTCATCCGGGTCAAGGCCCCCACGAGGCGGGCCGACTCGGCCCGCCACGCGGCGACGATGGCCTCGCTCGTGCTATCCGTACGAATCTCCGCCGACACGATGCCAGCGTAGTGATCCCTGCTCAGTTGCCGGGCGCCTCCGGGCCCGTGGAGATCTGGCGCAAGGTGGAGATCACCGTGACCTCGGGCCAATGCTTCGCGTGCAGCTCGGCGAACTCCTGCAGATCGGCGACGGCTTCCTCGCGGGTGTCGTACTGCAGGATCGACCAGCCACCGACGACCTCCTTGGCCTCGGCGTACGGTCCATCGTGGCGGGTGACCTCCCCCTGGCGCACCACGAAGTTCACGGCATCCTCAGTGCCGAACAGGCCGCCGCCATCGAGGAATACCCCCTTGGCAGCCCGTTCGCCGATGTGGGCGTCCATCGCGTCGAACAGGGCCTGTGGCGGTGTGCCGACACCCTCTTCCATCCTCACGAAACCCATGAAACGCGGCATGTTCATCACTCCTATTGGTAGCTCCTGTGCTGCTTCTCGCACGTACGTCGAACGGCGGTCGGGGTCTTCGACATCCACCCTGAAATATTTTGACAGCCCGTGGTCCGGCCCGGGTTGAAGTACAGAGCCCAGACCCGCCCGCATCAAGAATCGAGGAGCGTGCAGGTGCACACCAAGCGATCGACTCACTTCACAGCGCCTGCTCCTTCCGCCGCCTGCAAGGGCAGCGGGGCGAGCGCTGCCGCCACGACCGCCGGAGATCCTGATCTCGCCCGGTTTGCGTGGTCTACCCAGCCTGAGGTTGCGTCACGCCCCGGTCACTTCCACTTCACGGGGTTGTCGGGGTGAGCATCGTCTCCGAGGGTGTCGTGCCAGCGCTGATCGAGGCCTCGACCGACTGGCAGGAAGCCGCGTGTTCGCGCAGTGTGGTCTGGGCGGTGTCGATCTGGCGCACTAGGTCGCTCAGCTTGGCGGCGTCCAGGTCGCGGGCGGCGGCGGCGGCCTGCTTGGTCAGATCGACCAGGAGCTGCGAGTCCTGCGCCACCTTGAGGCACTCGGCCGGCACGACCACGGTGGCCACGGTCGGTGCTTCGGCGCCGGTCGGTGCGGGGGTCCCGGACGAGAGGGTTTGGGTTTGCGTTTGGGTCGGGGACGCGGCGGGCGTCGAGCTGCCGGAGCGTGTGGCGCCGATGACGACTCCACCCAGGACGAGGCCGATGAGGAAGGTCAGCGCCGGAAGCAGCCACCACCAGCGGCGTCCCCCTGGGACTGGGGCCACGGCGCTGTGGCCCGGTCCGTCAGGCTTTGGCCCGGCCGCAGGTGGGCCCTGGGTGCCCTCGGGATGCTTGTCGGTGTTCTTCGGGTCGCTTGTCGGGTCGGTCATTGGGGCTCCTCGGTCCGGGTTCACCACTGAACGTCTCGCGTCCTACATGTCGATACCCATTGTGACCCCTCACCCAATCCTGGTGTGAAAGTGCTGGCGTGCCCGGTGCCTTTTCCGGTACGCATGGTGGATGAGTTCACTAACCCGGTATGCAGACGCGCGACATCTCACGCTCTGGGATGCCTGCGCGTTGTTTTGGGTCGTTTTCTGGCTTGTGGTGGGTGGCTGGATCGGCTATTCGATCTGGCAGCTCACGGGGTTGACCACGGGGGTCCTCGACTCCGGAAAAGCCATCGACACGGCGGGCAGGGCTCTACAAGACCTCTCGAAGGTCCCAGTTATCGGTGACCGGACGGGTGAGCTCGGTAATCAGGTGGTAGACACCGCTGCCCAGATCACCTCCGGCTCACTCCAGGCGGACGGAAGCATCCGCGCGCTCAGCGTGTTGATCGGCACCGCTCTTGGCTTCGGGCCCATGGGCGCCCTTCTGTTCGCCTATCTGCCGTGGCGCCTTGGCCACCGCGCCGAGGTCCGTGCGACGTCCAGAGCGTTAGCCGACCCCGCTAGTCGCGAGGCCGCCCTGGCATCGCTGGCCCGACGCGCACTGACCAATCTCCCGCTCGAGCAGCTGCTCCTGCTGACCCCAGACCCCGAGGCCGAGCTGGCCGCCGGTCGTTACGAGCAACTCGCGCACGCCGAGATGAGCCGCCTCGGGCTGGCCACACCCAACGAGCTGAGATGAGCCGCCGCGACCGACACCCGCACCGCGGTGCCGGTCGCCATCGTGCCGCCAGTTCGCGGCGGCCCCCCTCGGGGCAGGTCTTCAAGCGTTACGGCGCCTGGGTCCTCAAACGGCGTTGGGCCATCGTCGGCGCCTGGCTCACCGTCCTCGCGGGCCTGGTCGTCATGCCGCCGCTGGGGTCAGGAGGCAGTGAACTGGCCAGCATCATCCCACTGGACAGCCCCGCGATCCGCGCCGAGCTGCGTTCCCTGGAGGAGTTCGGCTACCCCCTGTCGAGCCGCACGGCCGTGGTCCAGCGCGACTCCCACGGGCTGGACGTGTTCGTGCAGGCCGAGTCGGCGCTCGACGCGCTAGCCGTCAACCAGATGCCCGAGCCGCCATACCCGCTGCTCGGGGCGATCCCGCTCACCAACACAGTGCGGCTCATGGGACCGCGCTCCGAGACCAACACCGCCGTCCTGACCTACCTCTTCATGAACCCGACCAGCAGTTTTGCCAGCCAGGAGAGCGCCGCCCAGCACTACATCTCGACCCACCTGGACCGACCTGCCGACCACGTGATCGGCGTTGCCGGATCCATCCCGGCCCGCGCTGAACAGGCCGAGCTCGTCAAGGCGTACCTGCCACGGCTGGAGTTGTTCACGGTATTGGCGATCCTGATTCTGGTCGGCTTCACCTTCCGCAGTGTGGTCGCGCCACTGATCGCACTCGCAGCTTCTGGGGTGGCGTTCATCGTCACGATCCGCCTGTCTGCGTCTCTGGGGGGGCTGGTGGGTATCGCCGCGCCCGCCGAGCTGGAGCCGCTGCTGGTGGCCCTGCTCCTGGGCGTGGTGACGGACTACACGATCTTCTACGTCACCGCGCTGCAGGGACGGATCTCGCGGATGGGGCCGCGTGACGCGGTACGGGAGGCGATCGCGGCCGATACCCCCATCGTCGCAGCGGCGGGTATCACCGTGGCAGGGGGGACCGCAGCCCTCCTTGCTGCCGAGTCGGCGTTCTTCCGCGGTTTCGGGCCAGCCATGGCCCTCGCCGTTCTCGTGGGCCTCCTGGTAGCCGTCAGCCTGGTGCCGGCCATCCTGGCCATCCTCGGCCCCCGGGTATTCTGGCCTCGAGATCCCCATCGAAGCCCGAGCCGGACCTCGGATCAGGTGGATCCGGCGCGGCTGGAACGCTCTGCTCGACGGCGGATGATTCACCTGCTCGCCTCACGCAAAGGCGCCGCGCTCGTCGTCCTTGGCAGCGTTGGCCTGCTGCTGCTGGCTTCCTCGGCGGTGCGCACCATCGACCTGGGCGTCGGCTTCGCGATCTGCCTGACCTCGCGAGACTGCAGCACCTGATCGAGAAAGAGCCGGGCGTCGCTGCTGTCATCGGCCCGGCGCAGAACCTTACGGGGACTTCCCGCAACATCGTGCTGTCCGCCAGTGGCAACAGCGCCAGGATGCTCGTCATCCTGGAGAACGACCCGCTCGACGCGACCGCGATCGGCGACCTTCGTGCGCTCCGCGCCCATCTACCGGCTCTGGCGGACCAGAGCGGGCTCGGCGGGGCCTCAATCGGCATCGGTGGCGACACCGCGCTGGCCGAGGGACTGGTCACCTCCACCGAACAGGACCTCTACCGGATCGCGCTGGCCGGCGTGCTGGTCAACCTCGTGCTTTTGACCCTTTTCCTGCGGGCATTCGTCGCGCCGCTCTTCCTGCTCGCCTCCAGCATCCTCGCTCTGACGGCATCGCTCGGGCTCACGGTCTGGTTGTTCATGGACCAGCTGGGCTATGAGGGCCTGACGTTCTATGTGCCGTTCGCGGCTGCGGTGCTGCTGGTCTCCCTCGGCTCTGACTACAACATCTTCAGCGTGGGGCGGGTATGGGATGCCGCCCGCGACTTACCGCTTCGCGAGGCGGTGGTCAAGGCGATCCCCGAGTCCTCCAAGGCGATCACCTCGGCCGGGGCGACGCTCGCAGTGAGTTTCGCCATGCTCGCAGTGATCCCGCTGACCCCCTTCCGCGAGTTGGCTTTCGCGATGACTGTCGGAATCCTCGTCGATGCCTTCCTCGTCCGCTCACTGCTGGTCCCGGCCCTACTCATCCTCATCGGACCGGCCAGTGGCTGGCCCGGTCCCCACCTCAAGGCAACCCGAGCCGCGGCAAGGTCAGAGCGCCACATGCAGCCTGCTCACCGAGCGCGCCGGCCACCTCCGTGACCGGCCAGAGCTTGCAGTGCGGGACCAGGCGGTGACCCGCGGACTCGGTAGCTTCCGGGGGCGTCGATGGACAGGTCGTCAACATCTGGCGTGCAGCGACGGGCCCTGGCAGCTCACGAGAAGTCGCGAAGCGCCCGGTTCTCGATGTCGCGCAGCACCTCGTCGGCTGCGCCGGCAGAGACCTCACCACGGCGGCGTGCGCGCAGCACGAGCTGGCGCTCGACGCTGCTGGCCTGGCGCAGCAGGGACTCGAGCGCCCGACCGCGGTGGCCCGCCGGCGACCCAGCCTCACCGCCACCGCCACCACCATCGCCGGAGCCGTCACTGCTGCCGTCACCAACTCCGTCCCCCGGGCCATCCCCCTGACGGACCCGATCCAGCCACTGCTGGGCGGACAGGTACCCCTCGTACTGCGCCACCGCGGCCTCACGCACGTCCTCGTCGACCTGCGGCGACTTCTCGCGAAGGTCGGCCAGGGCGGCCCGGGTCGCCCGAGCCCGCAGCGCCGAGATCTCGGCGGTCTCGTCGACGTCACTGCCGACCCGCAACAGCCGAGTCAACGGGGTGAGGGTCAGACCCTGGAGGACGAGCGTGAGCAGCACACAGACCAGGGCGATCGCGACGATCTCGTCCCTGGCCGGGAGCTCCTCTCCGGACGACACCACGGTCGGCAACGCGAGCGCCGTCGCCACGGTGACCACACCGCGCATGCCGGCCCAGGAGACGACGGCGGACTCGCGCCAGTTCGTCGGGACGGGCTGGTCCCGATGTCGGGCCCGCAGGCCGCCCAGCCACGCCGCCGGAAAGATCCACACCGCGCGGAAGATCACGATGGTGGCGGCGACGAGCAGGGACACCAGGACCGTCTCGTGGGTGACGGAGGCCCCGCGGATGACCGCGACGAGTTCAAAACCGAGCAGCGCGAAGACGAGACTCGTGATGAGGAAGTCGGCATACGACCAGACGGCTCGCCCGAGCAGCCACCCACCGGAGGTCGTCGCGTCGTGGCTGAACGTGCGCAGGTAGAGCCCCAGAGCCAGCACCGCCAGCACGCCGGAGCCGTTCACGTGCTCGGCGCCGATGTAGGCCCCGAACGGGACGAGCACGGTGAGCGTCGTCTCGGCGTACCCGTCGTGGATCCGGGCCAGCGCCAGCCGTGAGACGTAGCCGAGCACCAGCCCGATGAACAGGCCGAGGACGACCGCCTCGACGAGTTCGAGCCCGATCTCGGCCGCGGTGATGTCGCCCGTCACGGTCGCGACGATGGCGACCTTGTAGGCCACGAGCGCGGTCGCGTCGTTGAACAGCCCCTCACCCTCGAGGATCGTCACGAGCCGATGCGGCAGTCGGAGCCGGCGGGCCACAGCGGTCGCTGCCACCGGATCGGGTGGGGAGACCATCGCGCCGAGCACCCACGCCACCGTCCACGGCAGCCCGGCGGCATGGGCCACGACGGCGACGACCACGACGGTGGACAGGGTGAGTCCGACGGCGAGGACGAAGACGGCACCCGCATGCTCCCGGAACTCGTTGACCGTGGTGCGCTGGGTCGCGGCGAAGAGCAGTGGCGGGAGCACGAGCGGCAGGATGAGGGCCGGGCCGGTTGGGGTACCCGGACCTTGTCGGCGACCGGGGTCAGCACGATGACCCCCACGACCAGGACCATGGCCAGGACGAGACCGCTCATCGATGCGCCAGACCTTCCGGGGTGGGTGAGTACCCAATTCTGGCACCCCAGGGTCCAGCCCGGGTGCGCTGCGACGTCTCCGGTCACACCGCTCCCATGGCGTATGACGAGGAGCTGGCTGCGCGGATCCGGCCCATGGGGCACGACGAGCCGACGTTGACCGAGAAGCGAATGTTGGGGTGTCCTGAGTTTCCTGCAGGTGTCCGGCATTAGAGGTTCCGAGATTCGTCCGTGCGAGGGACGACGAATATGAGAGGTCTTGTGCCGCGGGGAAGGACACGGTCGTTCGGCACACGCCTGAACAGGGCGTTCACGGACCAATTACAGGGCTGCGGTGACCGGTTGGCGCGGGGTGGTCTTCAGCAGGACAGCCTCGGTCTGGCGGGGGTCGGACAGGTAGATCTCGGAGTGGGGCCCGCTCGGCGCCAGGCCCGGGGGCCCGTGGGAGCTGCAGGGCAGGTGCGAAGCTAATCCACGTGCTCGGCAACAACACCGGCAACAATGAAGGGCGCAACAGGCATGGCTTCCAGCGCCCGATTAGACGACGGCCTCCCACGGCAATAGAGCGAGGACGTCGACGGAGACCCAGACCCCCATTTTCAGCCCGGAACGGGCCGCCAGAGAAGACGTCTGGGGCCAGAGGGCTAGGACCTGCGGAGCCGGAATTCTGAGTCGGGTTCTGGCGTGGCGGGTCGGATTCACGTGTCGAGGCCCGATTGTCGGGCGAGGTCATCGATGGCGTGCCGGTAGGCGGTCTGTGCACGGCGGAGCTTGCCTTCGGTGGGTTGTTCGAGGTGGGCCAGGGCAATGGGCAGTATCCGGTCGTTGACGCGGGTGAGGGACAGCGCGGTGCGCAGGGCGGTGACGGTCAGTTGGTAGCGGTGGGTGTGCCCGACGCCTGCGATCAGGCCGTGGACCCGGAGCCGGCGAAGGTCGTAGGTCATCTGGCCGGTGGAGATCTGCCGCGGTGGTAGTCCGCAAAGCTCGGCGGTCAGTTCTCAGAGGTCTCGGCGGCTTGGACGTACCGGCGACATCAGTGATGCTTCACGCCCTTCGTCCAGATCCTGCTCGACTTGAACTTTCGACCCGCGTCGTACCGGCGCGCAGTGGCGCTCTGTCCCGTACCGGGTCTGATGGAGGCCCTCGGGGTGTTCCGGGTCTTGGGGAGTGGCTGGAACAGATTCTTAGGCCACGGTGATGGGCGCGGGTGACTCGCTGTTCGGCGGCGGGAGGCATGTCTGTGACGTCTCTGCCTGAGAGGTGCTGGGCCGGCCAGGGTTGTCACGGAGGACGTTGCTCGGATGTTCGTGGAGCGCTTCCCTTGTGGTCTTCGGAGACGAGCGCGTGTGGCTGTCCTTGGTCTTGGGCCCGTGCGTCCAGTGCGCCGGTTCGGTGCACTCGGCGAGAGCAGGCGTGTTCGCAGCGACCGGCCGGGTGGGGTTACTGTGTCGCCGCTGTGCCGTCTGTCGGGTTCGTTGCCCGACCGGTGGCTGGCTCGCCGGTCAGTGCGTGCTCGTAGGCGTAGACCACTGCCTGTACTCGGTCGCGCAGCCCTAGTTTGGCCAGTACTCGTGCCACGTGTGTTTTGACTGTTGCCTCGGACACGTAGAGGGCCGAGGCGATCTCGGCGTTAGACCGTCCGGTCGCCAGTTGGGTGAGGACCTCCCGTTCCCTTTGGGTGAGGCGGGCCAGTTCGGGCGTGGCCCGCGGACGCGGATCCGGCAGGTCGGCGAACCGCTGGATCACGCGCCGGGTGACGCCCGGATCCAGCAGGGCGTCGCCGGCGGCGGCGAGCCGGATGGCGCCGAGGAGGCGCTCGGGTGGGGAACTCTTGAGCAGGAAGCCACTTGCACCGATCCGCAGGGCCGCGAACACGTACTCGTCGAGGTCGAACGTGGTCAGCACGATCACTCGTGTCTCCGGGGTGCGGGCGAGGATCTCGCGGGTCGCAGCCAGCCCGTCCAGGTGCGGCATCCGGATGTCCATCAGGGCCACCTCGGGCCGTAGCCGGGCCACCAGGTCGACCCCGGCCCGGCCGTCATCGGCCTCGCCCACCACCTCGATGTCCTTGACCTGTTCCAGCAGCAGCCGGAACCCGGCGCGCACCATGGCTTGGTCATCGACCACGACCACGCTCGTCTTCCCGGGGCTCATGCCGGACTCTCAGCCGGCAGGGATGCCTCGAGGACGAAGCCGCCGGTCGGGGCGGGGCCAGCGGACAGGCGACCGCCATACATCTCGACCCGCTCCCGGACCCCGACCAGTCCGAAACCCTCACGGCCACTGGAGGGCGCCCCGCGTCCGTCGTCGATCACCCGCACATTCACCCCACCAGGGGAACACCGGACCACGACACCGATGTGACGGGCATCAGCGTGTTTGCGGACGTTGGTGAGCCCCTCCTGAACGATCCGGTACGCCGAGACCTGGATCGCCTCGGCCAGGCCGCTCGGGTCGCCGTCCACCCGAAGATCCACCTCCATCCCCAGCGCGCGGCTCTGGGCGATCAGGGCGCCCAGACCGGTCAGCGTCGGCTGGGGCGTCACCTCGGCCAGCCCGGACTCGGTCCGCAGCAGACCCAGCAACCGGCGCAGATCGCTGATCGCGCGCCGGCCGGTCTCCTCGCTGTCGGCCAGGGCGGCCCGTTCGATGGCCAGGGTCTCGGGGAGCCGGCTGCGCACCGCGCCCGCGTGCAGCACCATCACGCTGATCGTGTGGGCGAGGGTGTCGTGCATCTCCCTGGCTATCCGGTCGCGCTCGGCCCGGACCGCCTGCCGGGCGTGCTCATCGCGTTGCGACTCGGCCCTGGCCGCGCGCCCGGCGGCCACCGCAACCCGGCCCAGCTGATCCCGTAGGCCCGCACCCGCCGCGCCGGGCCCGCCGATCCAGATCAGCGCGAAGACCCAGTCATAGATATTGCCGTCCGGAACCCGCCAGAGCACGGCCCACACCATCCCCACCATCACCGCGACCACCACGCCCGCATGACGCAGCGGCCGGTGGCGCCCGAGCGTCCAGGCCGCGAGGAACACGGCGCTCAGCATGGCCATCCCGTCCATGTTGGTACCCAGCACGGTCTTGAGCGCGACGCCTGAGGCGCATAGCAGTGCGCTGGCCTCGGGAAACCGTCGCCGCCAGAGCAGCGGCACCGTGGCCAACAGTCCGGTGGGCACATCCACCGCCGGCGATCCGGACACGGCACCGACCGCCACCTCCGTCATCGCCCACGCGACGAAGAGCCCGGCTACGACCGCGTCAAGGCGGCGGGGACGCCACACCATGATCGGATCGTAAGCCCCTTCACACCCCGATACATCGCCTTCAGGGATGACCTTCTGCGGGCCGCGCTACCTCTCACGGGCCAGAACCACTGCGCTCCCACGGGCGATGACAGCACACCCCTGAAGCCCGCACGCTGGTAATTCGAACTGCTGGTAGCCCGAACTGCGGAAGGAACCACCATGACCATCGTCTCCCAACCCCTCACCGAGGTCACTACCCCTCACGACCTCGTGCGGCGCCGGGTCGCCGCCACGGCCCTAATCGGCGGCGCCGTCGCCCTCGCCGTAGGCCGCCTCCTCACGCTACCCGGAGGCACCACCGCACAACGGCTCGTGCAAGCCGCCGGCCACGAGAACCAGATCGCCCTCGAGGCGACCCTGGTCTGCCTCGGGCTCCTGGCCCTGATGACAGGCTTCCTCGGTGTCACAGCCAGGATCCGGCAACACGGCGCGGCCATGGCCACCATCGGCGCGGCGCTGTGCATGGCCGGATGCGCCCTCATCGTGCAGGTCGCCCTCGACCCCGTCACAGCCGCAGCCGCACACGTCGGTGACAGCAAGGCCATGCTGGCCTTCCTGACCGAACTAGACCGGTCACCAGCGATCGCCGTGCTGACCCCGATAGCCACCATCGGCTACTTCTTCGGCCCGTTCCTGGTGACCCTCGCCGCCCGCCGTGCCGGCCTGGTGCCCGCCTGGCTGCCCTGGGGGATGCTGCTGAGCCTGCCGCTGCAGTTCGTCGGGGAATCACTGCAAGGACCGTCGTTCGCCAACATCGCCGACGCCGCCCTGCAACTAGTGCTTGTCGCACTGGTCATCGTCCTCGCCCGACGCACCCTGCTAACCCACTGACCCCCACTCTGC
>CAJDUR010000001.1_pt1 | contig 97038 bp, 84 predicted proteins | sample 7391191 | NCBI WGS metagenome assembly CAJDUR01 (sample SAMEA7055688, study PRJEB34461) | soil metagenome | biome: terrestrial ecosystem; feature: Peninsula; material: soil | place: Antarctica | collected 2016 | reverse complement strand
CAGGCGTTGGGCTTGCGGCCGTGGTTGGCGGCGTTGCCCTTGCGGGAGCGGCGCTTGCGAGCGCGCTTGCTCATCGTCGGCTCATTCCTGTTGATCCCGCGCCGACCGGACGGCCGACGCGGACGTGTGATTCTTTCACATTTCGTGGGGTTGCCCGAAATCACACCCGACTAAGCCACCGAACGGTGGCGCTGCCCCGTAAAGTGACATCTAACTGACGCCTCGCAGTCCACACTTCACCCCATCCGGTGAGGACGCTGGAACCCTGAGTTCACTCACCTAGGAGCCCCCATGTTGTCCGCTCTCTTCGCGTCGATACCGATCAGCGACCTGGTCGCTGACGTCGCTCGTGTTGCCCTGAGCATCTGGGGCTGGGGGATCTAGGTCGCAGGCCTCGCCCCTCACGAGAACCACCGAGCCTCGGTCGCGGACGCGTCCGAGGCACCGGTTTGCTCGCTGCTAGCGTGGCTGTCGTGACGGTGCAGTCTGGGGGTTCCCATGCCTCTCCGGCCCTCGTCCGCTACATCCTCGGTGTCACCCTGCTTGCCGTCGTGCTGGCGCTTCTCGGGTGGCGGGTGGCCCCCGCACCCGATCCAACCCGGCTCTTGCTGCTGTGCGCCATGGGCGTGCTCAGTTGGAACCTGCGGGAGGACGATGTCGGGACCCGGGTCTCGTTCTCCTTCCTCAGCATCATCCTGCTCACCTCGACGGTGATCGTGGGCCCCTTCGGCGCCGCGGTCGTCGGAGCGGTCTCGGTCCTGTTCGACCTGCGTCCCCAATACTGGTATACGAGCCTGTTCAACATTGCCATGTCGGCCACCATCGGGGCCACGGGGGGTCTGGCCTACGCCTTGGTCGGCGGGCAGATGCACGTGGCGGGGGTGACCGGGGTCTCTGCGTTGACCCTTCAGGTCGGGATCCCCCTGGCGGTGGCGGACGTCGTGCAGTGTCTCACCAACGCAGCCCTGCTCGGAGGCGTCATCCGCTTGCACCGAGGCACCCCGTTCGCGGTGGTCATGCGCGGTGTCCTGATGGGTTCCGGGGTGGCCTACATCGGCTACGGGGTCATCGGTTTCCTCTTCGTGGTGCTGTGGTTCCCGGCCGGGCTCGGAGCGTTCAGCGCCGTCCTCATCCTCGCGCCACTTCTCGCGGCACGCTGGGCCTTCATCCAGTACGGCGATGAGATGCGAGCCCACGAGCGAGTCATCGAGACGCTCGTGACCGCGCTGCACACCAAGGCGCCGGCCGCCGCTGGGCGAGCGTCACGATGTGCCCGAGTCGCGGAGTGGATCGCTGAGGAGTTGGGCCTGGGGCCACACCAGATCAGCACGGTGCGCTTCGCGGCGATGCTGCACGGGATCGGCCTGCTCGGCGCCCCGACCCGGCTCCTGCGCCGCGACCCGGCGAGCCTCACCACGGAGGAGCGGGAGGTAGTCTCCGCGCATCCCGCCCTCGGCGCGCGGATGATCCAGGGCATCGACTTCCTCGACGAGGCGCAACTGGGTATCCGATTCCAGGCCGAGCGCTTTGATGGCCGCGGGACGCCGTCAGGGCTGAGCGGCGATGAGATCCCACTTGCGAGCCGGGTCGTGGCTGTGGCGGTGCGCTTCGATGAACTGACCAGCGATGTGCCAGGTCGACCGGGTCAGAGCGCCAGCCAGGCTTGGGCCGACATCGAGGTGGAGTCCGGCACGAGATTCGACCCCGCGGTCGTGGTGGCGCTGCGCGACGTCCTCGGTAAGCAGTTGTGGCCACCCCACGCCGTGGACGGGTCGCCGTGAGCCGGGCAGCGGGACGGTCCTGGCGCATCTCGGCCGTGGCCGTGGGCGTAGGAGTCGTGGCCGTGGTGACGGCAGCGACCCGGTCCCTCGGATCGCCCGGGTGGGAGGCGCCGCACTCCCTGCTCATCCTCAGCGTCTTCGGTCTCGCGATTGCCCTGGGTGAGTTCTGGTCCGTGAGCGCCGAGAACTTTCGCGAGAGCGCGCCGATTGCCACGGCTGCCGCTTTCGGGTTGGCTTTCAGCGTCGAGGTGCCGGACGGCTTCTGGGTGCCGTATGCCGCCAACACCGTCATCGCCGTCGCGGGAACGTCGATGGGGGTCGGGGTGCTGGCCCGCTATCTGACGGATAGACCATTGCGCTCGATCAACGTCATCGGGCGCCTCATCGCCATCATCACCGTGGTGCTGCTCTACCGCAACGTGCACCTTGGCCAGCAGCCGGGAAGAGCTGCCCTATCTGATGGCCTCCCACCGTGGCAGCAGGCCCTACTCATGCTGGCCATCGCGCTGGCCGGTCTCGTGGCCGATGTGCTCGTCACCTCGAGTGTCGTCCTGCCCCGCGGACGCAGGACGTGGGCGCGGGCTGTCCGGGACGAAGTCCGACAGACGTTCCTCCTGTCCTCGGCGCTCGCCGTGACCGGGGTCCTCATCGCGCTCGCAGCCAGGCCCCTCGGGGTGGCCGCAGTGCCCCTCTTCCTGGTGCCACTCATGTTGTCGCAGTTCGCCTTCCGACGGTTCATCTCGATCCGGGCGACCTACCTGCAGACCATCCGGACCCTCTCGCGTCTCACTGATATCGCGGGCTACACCCCGGCTGGACACTCCGAACGGGTGGCCGAACTGTCCGTCAGGGTGGGTCGTGAGCTCAGTCTGCCGGCACGTGAACTGCTTGAGCTCGAGTACGCGGCCCTTCTGCACGACATCGGTCAGGTGGCGCTGATCGAGCCCATCCCGGGCGGCGCCACCGTCCTCGCGGCGCCAGCAGACCAACGCCGAATCGAGAGTGACACCGTCGACATCATCCGTGAAACGGGGGTGCTCGATGACGTGGCTCGGATCCTTGAGCACCAGACGACGCCCTACCGCCAGATGCGCGAATTCAACGCGGAGATTCCGCTGACCTCCCGCGTCATCAAGGTCGTCAATGCCTACGAGGACCTGACTGCGGGCGTCCGGTCCGGGCGAGCGAGAGACCGAGCGCTGGAGCGGATCTTCCTGGGCCTCGGCTACGAGTACGACCCCGACGTCGTGGATGCGCTCCAGCGGGCCGTTGGGGCACCTCGGGGACGCGACTGACCGCTGGGACCTTCCCGGAGCCGCGCGGTCCTGCTCGGGACGTGCCACGATGGCAGGGATGCCACCCGCGTCTCAGACACCGACCAGCCAAGGAGAATCTCGATGGATGCCGTGACCCATGTGCCCGCGCCGGTCAATGAGCCGGTGCTCGATTACGCTCCGGGTTCACCTGAGCGGGCGCAGCTCGAGGTGGCGTTGGCTGAGTTGGGCAGTGTGACGACGCCGCTGCCGCACACGATCAACGGGGTGCGAGTCGAGGGCACTGGCCGCAAGATCGCGGTGCGCCAGCCACACGCGCACCGCAAGGTGTTGGGCACGCTGCGCAACGCGACGGTGAAGGATGCCGCCGCAGCGGTGGACGCTGCCAAGGCGGCCGCCCCGAGCTGGCGCGAGCTCAGTTTTGATGATCGAGCGGCGATCCTGCTCAAGGCGGCCGACCTGCTCTCCGGGCCGTGGCGGGCCAGGGTCAACGCCGCAACGATGCTGGGTCAGTCCAAGACGGCCTATCAGGCGGAGATCGACGCGGCGTGCGAGTTGATCGACTTCTGGCGGATCAACGTCCACTTCGCCCGTGAGCTCCTGGAGCAGCAGCCGCCGCTGCACACGAAGGGGATCTGGAACCGGTCGGACTACCGCTCACTCGAGGGGTTCGTCTATGCGATCACCCCGTTCAACTTCACGGCCATCGCCGGAAACCTGCCGACCGCTCCGGCGCTGATGGGCAACACCGTCGTCTGGAAGCCGTCCCCGACGCAGCAACTCGCGGCCCAGTTGACGATGGAGGTGCTCGAGGCGGCCGGCCTGCCGCCAGGGGTCATCAACCTGGTGACCGGCGACGGGATCAACGTGTCAAAGGTGGCCCTGGCCGATGCGGACCTGGCCGGGATCCACTTCACCGGATCGACCCCGACCTTCAAGCACCTGTGGCACCAGGTGGGCACCAACCTGGACCGCTATCGGACCTATCCGCGACTGGTCGGGGAGACGGGCGGGAAGGACTTCATCCTGGCCCACCCGAGTGCTGACCCTGACGTGCTGCGCACTGCGATGATCCGGGGTGCGTTCGAGTACCAGGGGCAGAAGTGTTCGGCCGCGTCGCGGGCGTACGTCCCGGCCTCACTCTGGAAGCAGATCCGGAGCGATCTGATCGAGATCACCAACGGGCTGTCCCAGGGCGATGTCACCGACCTGTCGCACTTCATGGGAGCGGTCATCGATGATCGGGCCTTCGCCAAGAACGCCGCCGCCATCGACCGGGCCCAGGCCAGCCCGGACATCGAGGTCATCGCCGGTGGCAGCTACGACGACTCGGTCGGCTACTTCGTGCGCCCCACCGTGCTCGAGGCCAAGGATCCGACGGACGAGTCGTTCCGCACCGAGTACTTCGGGCCGGTCCTGTCGGTCCACGTCTTCCCCGACCGCACGTACGACCAGGTGCTGGATCAGATGGAGGGATTTGCGCCCTACGCGCTCACCGGCTCCATCATCGCCCAGGACCGCCGTGCGATCGCCGACGCCACCGCACGCCTCCGGTTCGCCGCCGGCAACTTCTACATCAACGACAAACCGACGGGCGCCGTTGTTGGTCAACAACCCTTCGGCGGGGCCCGAGCCTCCGGAACGAACGACAAGGCCGGTGCGGCGCAGAACCTGCTGCGCTGGACCAGCGTCCGTTCGATCAAGGAGACCTTCGTGCCACCCACCGACCACCGGTATCCGCACATGGCACAGGGTTGATACCGAAGAGTTGAGGTAGCGGGCTCGGCTCGGATCCGTCGTGCGGAGCGCGGGGGCTGGGCGGGACAGCGTCAGACGCGCTCGGCCAGCCACCGCGCTCCGGTCCGGCCTTCTGCGCGGATTGCGTGGATCACCGGAGGGGCGGAGGCCTTCTCAACTCGGCTGCCGAGGAAAGGAATCGAAGCCTTGAGGTCACCGTCGATGCGCAGCGAGCTGCCCGAAGCGTTCGGGACGAGGGCGACCTTGGCGCGCAGCGCCACGGGCGCACCGGCGACCTCGACGGTCAAGTCGCCGGTCCTGCTCCCATCCGGCTTGGCGCCACCCCATTCGTAGGTCTCGGTGATGGACAAGGACGTGCCGACCAACGACTTGGCGAAGTCGGGCAACGAGTCGGTCGGCAGGTCCCGACGGGTGACGATCCGGGCACCGTCACCCACTGGAGCCACCGCGACGTCGTGGCGCAGAGCACCGGCATCCACGCACTTGCGCTCCTGGAAGGCCTCATCCGTGAGCATGGCGAACACCACGTCGGGGGCTGCCCGGTAGTCGACCGTCTCAGTGATCTTCATGGCGACACGGTATTGCACCTGCCTGCCCGCTGCAGCCACGGGGACCCGAGCATCCGGTGTCAGCGTGGACGAGCGCGGGCTCGTTCCGCGAGCCGAGCGAGGGCGGCCGTGGACGACTCGAGCTCTCGCGCCAGACCAGCCAGGGACTTCGCGTCCGAACTCGTGAGTCTGTTGAGCAGGTCCTGGAGGCGATCGCGGGACTGGAGCCTCGTCGTCGGTTCGACCCGGCTCGGGCCCGGCACCTCGACGACCCGCCGACCATCGAGGAGCAGGCCATCTCGCGCAGCCACCTCATCGAGCCCTCGGCGACGACTCGTGCGCTCGACCGCATCGGTCGACCACGCCTGCAGCCGCGCCCCTATCCGATCGAGTTGCGCCGCAGCGCTGGCGAGCAACTCTCGCTCCTCGGCCAGCTGATCCGGACCGCCCGCCCGCGATCCCGATCGTCCGGGTGACTCGAGCCCGTCCAGAACGTCCACCACGTCCAACGCGTGGCGGCGCAGCGCCCCTCCGAGCACGGACGTGGACGCCGCGTCGCCCGCGACGCCGTTCATCGTGGGTCCCCCGTCCCACGGGAGCTCGAGCTGGCGGGAGCTGGACTCGAGGCCCCGAGCAGGTGCTCCTCGGCACACTCCGCCAGGGCCCGCATCGTGTCTGCGGCCTGCTCGACCCACGCGTCGAGCAGCCGTTGGGTTGGCAGGTCCCCGAGGTCCGGGAGGTGGGTCAGGAGGTCTTCAGCGATGTCGCGAGTGACGCGACGGGTGCGAGTGAGGGCCCGGAGCTGGGCTGGGGTCACGGGCCGCGCACCTGCCATCCCATCGCTCATGGGCCCACTCTAGGCATTGCTCGCGCCGTGCTCGTGAAGTTCTCCACCGGCCCGTCTCGGCGCGAGGGCGTGGACGACGCTAGGCTCACATCGTGAGATGGTGCGCGCGATGGGGCGCCACCACTGCTACACGGTGAGGGTTGATCTTCAGCATGTCTGAGTCACTGGAACAGTCACGAGCCACCGCTCTTCGCTCCGCGAGCCTTGCGGGACCGGCACGCAAGGGCAGGCCCGGAGCAGCACGACGCACGTTGGGTGGTGACCCCGAGCAGTTCTTCCGTGCCTACTACCATCTCATGGCAACGGAGGACCTCCTGGCGCGTGACCCGGCGGAGTTGTCGGCAATCGCCTTGGGCCACAGGAGATTTGCCGGACAGCGTCCGGTGGGCACGGTCAGCGTCCGGGCCTTCAACCCGACGCTCGACGCCGATGGCTGGGCCAGTGCCTACACCGTCGTCGAGGTCGTGTGCGATGACATGCCCTTCCTCGTCGACTCGGTCGTGGCGGCGCTGGGCGGCTTCGACAGCGGAGTGCACCTGATCGTGCATCCCCAGCTGACCTCCCATCGGACCGTGACCGGCGAACTGCGCGCCGTCGTGGCTGACCCGGCTGCCGCCCCCGAAACCAGTGGAGTTGCGGCCGTCCGGGAGTCCTGGATGCACCTGGAGATCGACAGGTTGCCCGACGCCTCTCTCACCGCGGTGGAGGGGCGTCTGCGCCAGGTCCTCGACAACGTGAACGACGCCGTCGAGGACTGGCCCAAGATGCAGTCCCATGCGTTGACGATCGCCAGTGAGTTGCGATCTGCGCCGCCCGTGGGCGCCGACCCCCATGAGGCCAGAGAAGCTGGCCGGTTCCTTGAGTGGCTGGCGCACAACAACTTCACCTTCCTCGGGTATCGGGAGTACTCGCTCACCCACGAGGAGGGGCGGGATGTCTCCCGCCAGGTGCCCGGGACGGGCCTGGGCCTGCTGCGCTACGACCGGCCCAAGGCCGGGTCCGGCATCCTGCTGAGCCCGGCGGCGAGCCGGGCGGCCCACGACTCCAACATCCTGATCATCACCAAGGCGAACCGACGGGCGACCGTCCACCGGAACGTCTACCTCGATTACATCTCGATCAAGAAGTTCGACGGTCAGGGAGCGTGCGTCGGCGAGCAGCGCTTCCTCGGGCTGTACGCGTCTGCGGCCTACAACGACACGATCCAGGACGTACCGCTCCTCGACGAGCGAGCCAAGGAGGTCCTCCGCATCACCGGGCTCACGCCCGACAGCCACTCGGGCAAGGACATCCTGCAGATCCTCGAGACCTACCCGCGGGACGAGTTGTTCCAGACTGGTGCGGCTGCGCTGGCCGAGATCGCGACGGGCGTCCTGCACCTGCAGGAGCGCAGGCGCACCAAGCTCTTCCTGCGACGCGACGAGTTCGCCCGTTTCATGTCGTGCCTGGTGTACCTCCCCAGAGATCGCTACAACACGACCGTGCGGTTGCGCATCGAGAGCCTGTTGCTCGACGCCTTCCAGGGCGAGACGATCGAGAGCAGCACCCGGGTCAGCGAGGAGACCCTCGCTCGCCTGCACTACGTGGTGCGGATGCCTGCGGGGCAGGACATCCCAGCGATCGATCAGGAGGCGCTGGAGCGTCGGATCGTCGACGCGACCCGGACCTGGGAGGAGGACCTGTCCGAGACCCTCACCAATCACCACGGCGTCGAGAGTGCGGCGCAGGCCATGGTGACGTTCGGGCGCGCTTTCCCCGAGGCGTACAAGGAGGACTTTGACGCGCAGACGGCCGCCGCGGATCTTTCCCGGATCGAGGCCCTCGATGACACCGACGTTTCGACCGGCCTGCATCTCTATCAAGAGGATGAGTCGCAGGACCCGGCCGAGCGTCGTTTCAAGCTCTACCGCCGCGGCGAGTTGTCGTTGACCGAGGTGCTTCCGACTTTCACGCACCTCGGTGTCGAGGTGACCGACGAGCGGCCCTACGTGCTGGAGAGTCGCGACCACGTCATGCGGATCTTTGACTTCGGGCTTCGGGTCCCGGAGGCGCAGGTCTGGGGCTCACAGGAGGCAGGAGAAGATGTCCGGAGCCGGTTCGAGGACGCCTTCAGGGCCGTCTGGTCCGGCCGCGCCGAGTCGGACGGCTTCAACGCCCTGGTCCTGCAGGCTGGCCTGACGTGGCGTCAGGTGGTCGTCCTGCGGACCGTTGCCAAGTACCTGCGCCAGACGGCTTCGACGTTTTCTCAGGACTACGTTGAGTCGGCTCTGCGCGCCCATGCCGAGATCGCGGGCAGCCTCGTTGAGTTGTTCGAGACGCGCTTTGATCCCGCGGCCTTCCCGGCGAGCCCGGCGGGCATGGAGAAGCGCGCGAAGCGGCAGCGGTCCATCGTCGGCGGGATCAAGGAGGCGCTCGACGCGGTCTCGAGCCTCGACCACGACCGGATCATCCGGGCCCTGCTCGGCGTGATTCTGGCCAGTCTGCGAACGAACTTCTACCAAGTCGATGAAGCGGGGGAACCCAAGCCCTACGTGTCAATCAAGCTCAACCCCAAGAAGGTGCCGGACCTGCCGGCCCCGCGACCGATGTACGAGATCTGGGTCTACAGCCCCCGGGTGGAGGGGGTGCACCTGCGCTTCGGCAAGGTGGCCCGCGGAGGGCTGCGTTGGTCCGACCGTCGTGAGGACTTCAGGACCGAGGTGCTGGGCCTGGTCAAGGCCCAGATGGTCAAGAACGCCGTCATCGTCCCCACTGGTTCCAAGGGCGGGTTCTACGCGAAGCAGCTGCCCGACCCCACGGTCGGCCGGCAGGCGTGGCTGGACGAGGGAATCGCCTCCTACGAGTTGTTCATCTCTGGAATGCTCGACCTGACGGACAACCTCGTAGCCGGTGCGGTCGTCCCGCCCGAGCGGGTGGTGCGTCATGACGAGGACGACACCTATCTGGTCGTGGCGGCAGACAAGGGGACGGCCAAGTTCTCCGACATCGCGAACCGCAAGGCGGCCGACTACGACTACTGGCTGCACGACGCCTTCGCATCGGGAGGCTCGGCTGGCTACGACCACAAGGGCATGGGCATCACGGCTCGTGGTGCCTGGGAGTCGGTCAAACGGCACTTCCGTGAAATGGGGATCGACACCCAAACGCAAGACTTCACCGCGGCCGGCATCGGTGACATGAGCGGCGACGTCTTCGGCAACGGGATGCTCTTGTCCAAGCACATCCGTCTGGTGGCTGCGTTCGATCACCGCAACATCTTTGTGGACCCTGACCCGGACCCGGCGAGCTCCTATGTCGAGCGGCGCCGGTTGTTCGACCTGCCCGGCTCGTCCTGGCGGGACTACGACGAAAAGCTCATTTCCGCCGGCGGTGGAGTCTTCGACCGTTCTGCGAAGTCGGTGCCGATCTCGCCACAGATGATCTCCGTGTTGGGGTTGAAGAGCGGCGTCAAGACGCTGACCCCTGCGGAGTTGATGAAGGCCATCCTCCAGGCCCCGGTGGACCTGTTGTGGAACGGCGGGATCGGAACGTATGTCAGGGCTCGGAGCGAGAGCAACGCCGAGATCGGTGACCGGGCCAACGACGCGATCCGGGTGGTCGGCAGTGACCTGCGGTGCAAGGTGGTGGGCGAGGGCGGCAACCTCGGGATGAGCCAGCTCGGCCGCATCGAGGCATCCCTGTCCGGGGTGCGGGTCAACACCGATGCCATCGACAACAGTGCCGGGGTCGACACCTCCGACCACGAGGTGAACATCAAGATCCTGCTCACGGCGCTGACCCGGACCGGGCATCTGACGATGAAGCGGCGCAATACGCTGCTGGCTTCGATGACAGACGAAGTGGCCCAAAAGGTGTTGCGGGACAACTACGAGCAAAACGTCCTCCTCGGCAACGGGCGAGCACAACAGCACTCGATGTTGAGCGTCCATGAGCGACTCATCCAGTTCCTGGAGGAGCACGGGGACCTCGATCGGGCTCTCGAGTTCCTCCCGAGCGATGCCGAGATCGACCGTCGGCTCAAGGACGGCCTCGGCCTCGTCTCGCCGGAGTTCGCGGTCCTGGTCGCCTACTCGAAGCTTTACTTGAAGCACCAACTGATCCACACCGACCTTCCGGACGACCCGTGGTTCGAGGCCACGTTGGCTGAGTACTTCCCGAAGCCGCTGCGCCAGAAATATGCCGAGCAGATCGCGGAGCACCCCCTGCGGCGCGAGATCATCACCAACTCCGTCGTCAACTCGATGGTGAACCGCGGCGGTATCACCTTTGCCTTCCGGGCCGGTGAGGAGACCGGGTCGACACCTGAGCAGGTGGCCCGGGCCTATGTCGTCTGCCGCGAGGTGTTCGACCTGGCCGGCTTCGTGCGCATCGTCGAGAGCACCGACAATGTCATTTCGACGGCTGCCCAGACCATGCTCTACCTCGAGTTCCGGCGGTTGCTGGATCGGTCTGTCAGGTGGTTCCTCACGAATCGCCCTGCCGTCCTCGACATCGCCGGCGAGGTGGCTCGGTTCCGGAGCGGGATCGAGGAGTTCGGGGGACAGATCCCCGACCTGTTGCAGGGCAGTGAACGGGCTCGCATGATGCGGCGAGCGAAGGAATTTGAGCAGCACGGCATCCCCGAGGAAGTCGCCCTGCGCGCCGCCTCCCTGCTTGATCTCTATTCACTGCTCGACAGCGTCGAACTCGCCGAGGCCACCGGCGAGCGACTTGGGGACGTGGTCGGCGTCTACTTCGTCACGTCGGAGACCTTCTCCATCGATGCCATGCTCGGTCGCGTCACGCAGTTGCCGCGATTGGACCGCTGGGACGCCTTGGCTCGCGGAGCCATGCGTGATGACCTCTATGCCGTCCTGGAGGGGCTGACTCAGTCCGTGCTGCAGGTGAGTACCCGAGGGGCCACCCCGGAGGACCGGTTGGCTCAATGGTCACAGAGCAACGCCGATGCGCTCGACCGGGCCCAGACCGCGTTACGCGGGGTCGAACGGCTTGCCCACCCCAGCATCGCGCCGCTGTCCGTGGCCTTGCGGACCCTGCGTACGGTCACCAAGCCTGCATCGTCGACGCCCTCGACAACCTCGGAGCCGCCAGCGCCGGCACCCAAGAAGGCAGCAGCGACCAAGGCGGTGCCAAGGAAGGCAGCACCCAAGAAGGCAGCAGCGACCAGGGCGGCGAAGACTGCCGCCAGCACGACGAGAAAGGGCACTCGAAGGACGGAGTGAGACCTTGCCGGAGGCCGATGGCGCATAGGCTCCTTTCGTGGCAACACTGAGAGAACTGCTGCGTGATCGGACGACGCTGCGCGAGCACGATGTCGAGTGGCTGCAGCTGTTGGTGGGGGACTGGCAGCTGATCGCGGACCTGTCCTTCGCCGACCTCATCCTCTGGGTGCGAGCGACTCCGCAGCAGTGGTCGGCAGTCGCCCACATTCGTCCGACCACGGGCCGACTCGTGTTCATCGAGGATCAGGTCGGACAGACCGCAAGCGCGGGGCGCGCCCATGACCTGCTTGAGGATTCCGCGCAGGAACAGCGCATCATCCGGGTCCGGCAGGTCGACGCAGGCTCCGAGGACGCCCGTCGGGAGGAATACATCCCCGTCGTGCGGGACGGACAGGTGATTGCGGTGATGACCCGTCACACGAACCTCTGGACGACGAGGATGCCCAGCCGGCTCGAGATCACCTACCTCGCGACTGCCGATGCGCTGTGCAGGATGGTGACCGGAGGCGAGTTCCCCCACCTCGGCGCGCCCACTGGGCTGCGCCGGGGCGCTCCTCGAGTCGGAGACGGGGTCATTCGCCTCGATGTGGATGGGCTGATCACCTATGCCAGCCCCAACGGGGTGTCAGCCCTGCACCGTCTCGGCCACCACGGCGCAGTCGAGGGCGTCAGCCTGGCGCAGATCGTCACGGACAACATGCGCGACGCTTATCCAGTCGATGAGGGGTTGCCGCTGGTCGTCACCGGTCGTCAGCCCTGGCGCACTGAGGTCGTTTCCGGTGGGACCACGGTCTCGATGCGAGCGATACCGCTCACCGAGGCCGGCCAGCGATTCGGGGCGATCGTCCTGCTGCGCGACGTGGGGGAGTTGCGCCGCCGCGAACGTGAGCTGATGACGAGGGAGGCGACGATCCGCGAGATCCACCATCGGGTCAAGAACAACCTGCAGTCCGTCGCGGCCCTGCTCCGGCTCCAGGCCCGGCGGGTCCCGGACGGGGAGGCCCGGGAGGCGCTCCAGGAAGCGGAGCGTCGCGTCGGGACGATCGCCATGGTCCATGACCAGCTGAGTCAAGGACTCGATGAAACTGTCGACTTCGACCAGATATCGCAGCGTGGACTACGTGCCATCGTCGAGGTCAGCGCGAATGGCGTTCCCGTCGAGACCGAGACCACCGGCTCCTTCGGCAAGCTGCGTTCCGAGGACGCGACGGCGCTCGCGATGGTGATGAGCGAGTTGGTCCAGAATGCGATCGAGCACGGCCTCCAGGGGGAGGGCGGCGCGATCCGGATCTCGGTCGAGCGCAGCACCGATGATCATGGCCAGGCGATGGTGCGGGTGGTGGTTGCCGACAACGGGGTGGGGATCGATCCGGACCGGCGCCCCGGGTCGGGCCTGGGCACCCAGATCGTGCGATCGCTGGTCGCCGACCTGCAGGGCCGGATCTCATGGGAGCCCAATGCGCCGCGCGGCACCAAGGCCATCTTCACAGCGAGTCTGCGCCCTTTGACGTGATGGGTCTGATCCTTCGGACGCGATTCGTCCCGGGAACAACAAAAGGCCCGGTGTCCAGTTCAGGGCACCGGGCATCTTGAAGCCTCTGTCAGCCCGCCCGACGAGCCCTTGCGTTGCGACGCTTCAAGGCACGCCGCTCATCCTCGGAGAGCCCGCCCCAGACGCCGGCGTCCTGTCCGGTCTCGATGGCCCACTTGAGGCACGTGTCAATGACCGGGCAGGTTCGGCACACCGCCTTGGCCTCTTCGATCTGTTGAATGGCCGGGCCGGTGTTTCCGATCGGAAAGAACAGTTCCGGGTCGACGTCCAGGCAGGCAGCGCGGTCGCGCCAGTCCATGTGAAGTCCTCATCATTGGGATTGGAGGCTCCGCCCGTTCAGGGAGGAGCAGGGTCGGGCGCCATCGTCGTTGTCGGAGCCAGATTGATACCGTTCGGGGGCTCTCGCCCTACAGCCAACACAAACGCGTGCGAGAGAATTCCGCACGCGTCGGAGGCCAGTTCCTAAGTCTGCCGTAGCATCTCCAGAAATCTCAAGGGATTGGACGAAGGTCACAGCAAGGTCTCACTCTAGCCTCAGGCGGCACCCGGATTCTAGGCCCCGTGCCAAGGAACCGGGGATCGGTAGGCTTCACACCGTGATGTCGCATCCGGTGAACCGTCCGACCCTCGCTCGTGCAGTGGCTGCAGGTGGCACTGTGGTGCAGGCCCTCGTGCTCGCCGGTTTCGGCGCGTTCTATGTGGTTGAGATGGTCGCAGGCGCCACTGATGACCTGACCCGGGCCGCGACCTCGGCTCTTCTCATCCTGGTGTTCGCCGCGCTGCTCCTGGTCCTGGCTCGAGGGTGGCGACGTGAGGTCGACTGGCCGAGGACCCCGACGCTGTTGTGGAACGCATTGCTGCTCCCGGTCGCCTGGTCGCTCTACCAGTCCGACCGGCCCCTCGTGGCTCTGGCAGTGGCCGTGGTTGCGATCCTCACCGGCGCGGCTTCCTTGGCCGTCCCTCCGCGGGACCCCATCGGTGCGGAGGAGGCCGACACCCCGCAGAGGTGAGCTTCAGCTGATCTGCAGCCAGTCGTTCCAGCCGTTGTGCAGCACGAGCCAGGCGATCAGACCGTAGCCGGCCTGGCCGGGATGGGCGCGATCAGGGCTCGCCGCGAGGTCCGCCATCCATTGGTCATGCCCGACCAGGGGACGGAAGCAATCGACGTAGGTCACGCCTCGACGGGCACAGACATCGGCCTGCGCCTCCGCCAACGCCTCGACGCGCCGGTTGAGATCGGGGTCGAGGGTCGGGGTGAGTCCGACCACGAAGGTGCCGACACCGTGGTTGGCCGCTTCATCCAGCAGGTTCGCCAGGTTGAGCCTGGACCGGGCCATCGTCATGCCGGTGAGGACGTCGCCCAAGCCGACGGACAGCACGAGTCGCTTCTCGGCCCGGCCCTTCCAGCGGGGCTCGCATTCGCCGCTCCACCGGGCGACCACATCGCCGGAGGTGTTGCCGCGCACGCCGAGGTTGTAGGCCGTGAGGTCGAGGTCTGGGTGTTGGGTCCGGGCCACGACCCGGCCGACCCAGCCGAGGCCCTTGGGGTCGCCGTAGCCAGCGGTCTGGGAGGCGCCCACGAAGACCATGCCGACGTCGCGGACCCCGTCGGCCACCCTGAACTCGGCGCTCGGGGAGAAGCGTGGCTCGTCCGCGGTGGCGCCTCCAGCGTCGGAGGGGGCCCGGGTCGAAGCAGCGGAAGGTGCCGCTGGCTCGGCGTTGCCGACGCCCCCCGACCCAGCGGCATACGGTCGTTGGGTGAACTGCGTGTGGGCAGATGGGTAGGCGGGTCCGGCGCCCGGGTGACTCCGGCCGTCCTGCTGTGTCTCGGAATCCACGTACTCAGTCCTCATCGTCGTCAAGTCGTGCCAGCCACGTAGCCAAGCGCTCCACCGGCACCTCGAACTCCGGGTTGAGGTCAACAAAGGTGCGTAACTGGTCAGCGAGCCACTCAAAGCTCACGTCCTCTTCGCCGCGCCGTGCGGCGAGTTCCTCGATCCCTCGGTCGGTGAAGTACACGGGTGGAGATTATCGCGTTCGATCGACGCAGCCCGGCAGGCGTGCCCGGGAAGCGTGGATCGAACACGATCAGCGTCAGCGTGCGAAGGCGTGCTCCATGAGTTCGGCCTGCTCGATCGCGTGCTGCTTGGAGGAGCCTGTTGCCGGTGAGGCCGAGGCCTTGCGAGCCACGACCCGCCACGGACGGGACTCCCCGAGCAGGGTGAGGTCCTCGTGCAGCCACTGCGCCATGAGGGGCCAAGCGCCCTGGTTGCGAGGCTCGTCCTGGACCCACACGAGCTCGGCATCGGGGTAGCGTGCCACCGCCGCAGCCATCTCCTTGAGGGGGATGGGGTAGAGCTGCTCGACTCGAAAGATCGCCGTGTGGGTGTCCTCGCGCTTCGCCCGTTCGGCGTCGAGCTCGTGCACGACCTTGCCGGAGGCGAACAGGACCCGGGTCACGTTGGTCGTCACGCCTTCGTGGTCGGCCAGGATCGGCTGGAAGCCGCCCTCGGTGAAGGCTGCGACGTCGCTTGCCGCTGCCTTGGAGCGCAGCATCGACTTCGGGGTGAAGACGATCAGCGGCCGGCGCGGACGGGCGTAGGCCTGCCGGCGCAGCAGGTGGAAGTAGGACGCAGCGGTCGAGGGATAGGCCACCGTCATGTTGTTCTCGGCACACAGTTGCAGGTAGCGCTCGATCCGGGCGGACGAGTGGTCCGGACCCTGGCCCTCGTAACCATGCGGCAGCAGCAGCACGACGGAGGACCGCTGGCCCCACTTCTGCTCGGAGCTGGAGATGAACTCATCGACGATCGTCTGGGCGCCGTTGCCGAAGTCCCCGAACTGCGCCTCCCACACCACCAGCGCGTCGGGGCGCTCGACGGAGTAGCCGTACTCGAACCCCATCGCCGCATACTCCGACAGGAGCGAGTCGTAGACCCAGAAGCGGGCCTGGCCCTCGCCGAGGTAGAGCAGTGGAGTCCACTCGTCTGCGGAGTGCTTGTCGATGAGCACTGCGTGTCGCTGCACGAACGTCCCTCGACGGCTGTCCTGGCCGGCGAGCCGGATCGGGGTGCCCTCCTTGAGGAGCGTTCCGAAGGCGAGCAACTCGGCCATCGCCCAGTCGATGCCGCCCTCGTGCACCATCACGGCGCGCTTCTCCATGAGTTGCTTGAGCTTGGGGTGGATGGTGAAGCCGGCCGGCGGGTTGTTGAACGTCTCGCCGACGTGGACCAGATCCGCGGTCGAAACCGCGGTGCGCGACGACGAGCGCTTTGGCGCCGCATCGTCCTCGACCTGCGCGGTCGGCCGCTCGAGGCCGGAGTGATCAGGGACATCCGGGGTGTCGGGCCCAGAGGAGTGCTCCTTCTTGGCCTCCCTGGTCTCGACGAAGACGCGCTCGAGCTGCTGCTGGTAGTCCCGCAAAGCCGTCTCGGCGTCCTCGACCGTGAGGTCCCCGCGGCCGATGAGGGACTCGGTGTAGAGCTTGCGGACACTGCGCTTGGCCTCAATGAGGTTGTACATCAGCGGCTGGGTCATCGAGGGATCGTCCCCTTCGTTGTGACCGCGCCGGCGGTAGCACACCATGTCGATGACGACGTCCTTGTTGAACTCCTGCCGGAAGTCGAAGGCCAACTCCGCGACCCGCACGCAGGCCTCGGGGTCGTCACCGTTGACGTGGAAGATCGGCGCCTGGATCATCCGGGCCACATCGGTCGAGTACACCGACGAGCGGGACGAACCGGGTGAGGTGGTGAAACCGACCTGGTTGTTGATCACGACGTGCACGGTGCCGCCGGTGCGGTAACCACGTAGTTGCGACAGGTTGAGCGTCTCTGCGACGACTCCCTGCCCTGCGAACGCGGCGTCACCATGCATGAGGACCGGGAGGACCGTGAAGGCCTCCCCAGCAAGATTGAGCCGGTCCTGCTTGGCGCGCACGATGCCCTCGAGGACCGGGTTGACCGCCTCGAGGTGCGAGGGGTTGGCCGCGAGGTAGACCCGGGTCTTCGCGCCGTCCTCGGCGACGAACTCGCCCTCGGTGCCGAGGTGGTACTTCACGTCACCGGACCCCTGGACCGAGTTGGGGTCGGCCTTGCCCTCGAACTCACGGAAGATCTGGCCGTAGGACTTGCCGGCGATGTTGGCCAGCACGTTGAGTCGCCCCCGGTGGGGCATGCCGATGCAGACCTCATCCATACCGTCTCCGGCAGCGCGGCAGAGGATCCGATCGAGGATGGCGATGGCCGACTCGCCGCCCTCGAGGGAGAAGCGCTTCTGGCCCACGAACTTGGTCTGCAGGAACGTCTCGAACGCTTCTGCGGCGTTGAGGCGCCGCATGATCCGCATCTGTTCGTCGCGACCGACCTTGGCATACGGTCGCTCGACCTTGTCCTGGATCCACTTGCGCTGGTCGACGTCCTGGATGTGCATGTACTCGATGCCGACGGTGCGACAGTAGGAGTCGCGCAGGATGCCGAGGATCTTGCGCAGCTTGAGGAAGGGCTCGCCGCCGAAGCCTCCGGTGGCGAAGGTCCGGTCGAGGTCCCACAGGGTCAGCCCGTGCGTGGTCACGTCGAGGTCGTGGTGCCGGCGCTGCTTGTACTCCAGCGGGTCGGTGTCGGCCATCAGGTGGCCACGAACCCGGTAGGAGTGGATCAACTCCTGAACTCGGGCCACCTTGTTGATGTCGTCGTCGTGGGAGGAGTCGACGTCCTGGGTCCAGCGGATCGGCTCGTAGGGGATCCGGAGGGACTCGAAGAGCTCGTCGTAGAAGCGGTCGGCGCCCAGCAGGAGTTGGTGGATCTTCCGCAGGAAGTCGCCGCTCTGAGCACCCTGGATGATGCGGTGGTCATAGGTGGACGTGAGGGTCAGGATCTTGCTCACGGCGTTGCGGTTGAGCGTCACGGCGCTCGCACCCTGCCACTCAGCTGGGTACTCCAGAGCGCCGACACCGATGATGGCGCCCTGACCCTCCATGAGGCGGGGCACCGAGTGGACCGTGCCGATGCCGCCAGGGTTGGTCAGGGAGATGGTGGTGCCCCGGAAGTCTTCGACGGTCAACTTGTTGTGACGTGCCTTGCGGACCATCTCCTCGTACGCGGTCCAGAAGTGGACGAAGTCCATCTGGTCGGCGCCCTTGATCGAGGGCACCACCAGCGTCCGGCTGCCATCGTCCTTCTGCAGGTCGATGGCGAGCCCGAAGTTCACGTGGGCGGGGTGGATGAGGGCCGGCTTGCCATCCTTGGTGGTGAAGCTGCTGTTCATCTCGGGTAGCGCCGCGAGCGCCTTGATCATCGCGAAGCCGATGATGTGGGTGAAGGAGACCTTGCCCCCACGCGACCGGGCGAGGTTGTTGTTGATCACGGTGCGGTTGTCGATGAGCAACTTGGCGGGCACGGCCCGCACGCTCGTCGCGGTCGGGACCGCCAGGGAGCTCTCCATGTTGGTGACGACCCGCGCGGTGGCGCCGCGCAGAGGGGTGGTCACGTCGTCGCTGGTCGCCCCGGCTGAGGGTGTCGCCGGGATGTCGCGTGGCGTGGGTGCGCTCTTGCCAACGGTCTGGGAGCCGGAGTCCGCCTTGGCGGCCGGTGCCGCCTGGCTCGGAGTGGCGGTCTGGGTCTTCGCCGCTGGCGCGGACGCAGCAGCGGGGCGAGCAGCAGGTGCAGGCGCCTGAGCCTGCTGGGCAGGTGCCGCTGCTGGACGGGGCTGCGAAGCCACCGGAGCGGGTGTGGCCGGCGCCGCTGGAGCGCCGTTGGCCGCCGCCGACTCCCCGTTCGGCGTGTATGCCGCAAAGAAACTCCACCAGGCCTGGTCGACGGAGTTCTTGTCGGCCAGGTACTGCTCGTAGAGCTCGTCAACGAGCCACTCGTTGGCCCCGAATTCGGCCATCGGGTCGTTTGAGGTTGACTGATCGGACACGGCGAATGCGCCTCTTTCGTAGCCTGAGTGTGCGACGTGCGGATACGTGTACCACCCTAGCCCGGAACGCCCCGCTCCCGGCGGACGGTTCGGGTGTTTCGGACGGACGTGGGCCGGAACTCAGGAGATGTCGGCGCGCAACGTCCGCCAGGTGCCCAGCCCGGCCATCACCGCGGCGTAGCCGAACAGAACCAGCGCGGCCGCCCACCACACCAGGTGAACGGTGCCCGGTGTCGTCACCGTGTCGACCATCCCCTGCGTGGCGCTGCTGGGGAAGTACGGTGCGATCGCCTTGCCCCAGTCGTTGGCGGCGAACAGCAGGTTGAGCAACGGCTCGACGATCCACGCGAAGCCGATCGCGACGAAGAGCGCAGCGACCTGATTGGGGATGAGGATCCCGATGCCGAGGCCGATCAGCGCCCACAGGCCGAGGACGAGCAAGGACATGACCAGCGTGCGGATCGCTCCGTCCGGCAGGATCGGATAGCCCTTGCTCGAGATGATCGTCGCCCCAACGGCGAATGAGGTCAGGGTGCCGGCCACCCCGTAGAGGGCGCCGAAGACGAGCAGCGAGATCACCTTGGCGCCCATCACCTTGGCCCGCTTCGGGATCCCGAGGAAGGTGCTGGTGATGGTTTTGTGGCGGTACTCGGTGCCGATCATGAGCACGCCGACGGCCAGGAGCAGCACCTGCGAGATCTGCAGCCCCGCTGCGTAGGTACTGCTGACCATCTGGGGGTCATCGAGCCCGGGCAGTGTCACGCCAGGCGCAGTGGTCCTCCCGGCCAGCCAGGAGGCGGTCAGCCACGCGAAGGCGCCGCTGCCGATGACGACGGGGATCAGCAGGCCCCACCACAACCTCGTCGAGAAGAACTTGCGGAACTCGGACCGAATCGCGGGGATCATCGCTGCTCCTCCGAGCCGGTGTGGGGAGTGCCGACCGGGATCTGTGGCGCACCGGTCGGTGGGGGCAGACCCGGGGACCCGACCGCTGAGTTATTGGGGTCGGGGTCGGGGTTGAGGTTGCGGTTGCCCTCGGACTCGGTGAGGTTGAAGAAGAGGTCCTCGAGGTGGGTCTGCTGCTGGCGCAACTCGTGGATGGCGACACCGGCGGCCAGGGCAACGTCCCCGACCACGTCCGTGTTGTCGGCGGTGACGAGCAGCCCACCCGGGGCCGCAGCCACCGACAGACCGGCGGCGCTGAGCGCTCTGGTCAGCCCGACCGGGTCGGGGGAGCGGACGAAGGCGGTGGGCACCCCCCGCAACTCCGTGACCGAGCCCTGAGCCACCCTGCGGCCGTTGGCGATGATGACGACCTCATCGACGGTCTGCTCGACCTCTGAGAGCATGTGGCTGGAGATGAGCAGGGTGCGGCCCTCGGAGGCGAGGTGTCGCAGGAAGCCGCGAAGCCACCGGATGCCCTCGGGGTCCAGGCCGTTGGCCGGCTCGTCCAGAATGATGATCTGTGGGTCGGCCAGCAACGCGCCAGCCAACCCCAGACGTTGCCGCATCCCCATCGAGTAGCCACCCGCACGTTTGCGGGCCGCAGCCGGGATTCCCACGAGGTCGAGCAGTTCGTCGACCCGCTGGTCCGAGACACCGGCCACCGCAGCGAGCACCCGCAGGTGGTCGCGGCCCGTCCGGCCCGGGTGGAAGTTGGTCGCTTCCAGGGCTGAACCGACCACCGTGAGCGGATTGGGGATGTCGCGATAGTTGCGGCCATCGATCGTGGCCGTGCCGCTGGTGGGACGGATCAGACCGAGGAGCATGCGCAGCGTCGTCGTCTTGCCACTGCCGTTGGGCCCGAGGAATCCGGTCACCTGTCCCGGCTGCACGGTGAAGTCGAGGTCGTCGACCGCCGTGAAGTCGCCGAAGCGCTTCGTCAGCCCCCGGATCTCGATCTCGCCGGTCCAGGCGTCGCGTGTCGCGTTCACCGTCCACCTCTCGTCCGACTCTGGTCGGCATCGGAAATCGCCACGTGCACGTCAACCTGCACCTCAACCCCGCACGTCAACCAGACAACCCAATCACACGAGCCCGGCTCGATGCGCCACCTCCCTATACTCGGGTCACTATGACCGAGTGGCTGCTGGTGCTGGGCGCCGTCCTGCTCACGGCCGGCACCGCGGTCTTCGTCGCGGCGGAGTTCTCCCTGGTGGCGTTGGACCGGCCGACCGTGCAGCGAGCCATTGACAGCGGCGACGCCCGAGCGCGCGTGGTCCTGCAATCGCTCAAGCAACTGTCTACCCAGCTGTCGGCGGCCCAGGTCGGCATCACCGTCACTACCTTGGTCGTCGGCTATCTGGCGCAGCCATCGATCGGGCGCCTCCTCGAGGGTCCGTTGACTGCGATCGGTCTTGCCGACGCAGCGGTGGCGGCTGTCTCGAGTGCGGTGGCGCTCATCCTCGCCACCTTGTTCTCGATGCTCTTCGGGGAGCTGCTGCCCCAGTTCCTCGGCATCTCCGCACCGCTCGCGACGGCCAAGGTCGTGGCCCTGCCGGTGCGGGTCTTCGCGGGACTGGTCAGGCCGCTGATCGTGGCGCTCAACGGATCGGCCAACCGGTTCCTGAGGGTGCTCGGCATCGAGCCACAGGAGGAACTGTCCGGCGCCCGGACACCCCAGGAGCTGCGTAGCCTCGTCCAGCGCTCGGCCGAGGCCGGCACGCTCGACGTCACGACAGCGCGGATGCTGACCAAGTCGCTCGGCTTCGGGGAGCGCACGGCTGACGACGTCATGACGCCGCGCGTGCGCTGCAGCGGCATCCACCGGGACGAGTCGGCCGAGGACGTGCTCAAGCTGTCCCGGCGCACCGGCCACTCCCGCTTCCCGGTCCTGGGCCGGGACTGGGACGACATCGATGGCTTCGTCCACGTCAAGAAGGCGATGGCCGTCCCGCACGGCCGGCGCAAGGACGTCCCGGTCTCGGCCCTGATGTCCGAGCGGCTCATCGTCCCCGAGACGATCCGGCTCGACCCATTGCTGCGCCAGCTGCGGGAGGGGGGCTTCCAGATGGCGGTCGTCGTCGATGAATACGGCGGGACATCAGGGGTGGTCACCCTCGAGGATGTCGTCGAGGAGATCGTCGGCGAAGTTGCCGATGAGCATGACCGGACCCGCCCGAGTGGCCGCGAGTTGCTGGACGGCTCCTGGACGGTGCCGGGGCTCTGGCGTCCGGACGAGGTCCGTGACGCCTTCGACGCGGAGGTGCCGGACCACCCGACCTATGAGACGACCGGCGGCTTCGTGATGGAGGCTCTGGGCCGGGTCCCGGTCGTCGGAGACGTCGTGCAGGTCCCGGGTTGGACGATCCACGTGGTGCGGTTGGACGGCCGCCGGATCGAGCGGTTGCGCTTCGTCCCGGACCCCTCATCGGACCCGTCATCCGAGCCGACATCCGACCCGTCACCCCCACCGTCGTCCGATCAGCCCCCGCAGACCGAGGGCGGGGCGTCGCCGCATGGGTAACATCTGGACCTACCTCTTCTCGCTCCTGCTCCTGTTCGGCAACGCATTCTTCGTCGGGGCAGAGTTCGCCGCGATGGCCGTGCGCCGCTCCGCTCTCGAGCCCCTCGCCCAGGCCGGGAGCAAGCGTGCCGCGACCAGCCTTGAGGCGCTCGAGCGGCTCGGGTCGATGCTGGCCACCGCACAACTGGGGATCACGCTGTGCTCGGTCGGGCTGGGCGCGTTGGCCGAGGCCGCCCTGCACCACCTCTTCGAGCCGGTCTTCGCCGGGTGGGGGCTGTCCGATGCCTGGGCCAGCGGCGCCGCCCTCGCCGTGGCGCTGCTCATCGTGTCCTACCTGCACGTCGTCGTCGGCGAGATGATCCCCAAGAACCTCGCCATCGCGGGCCCGGAGCGGGCCGCGCTGCTCCTGGTCCCACAGCTCTATTTCCTCTCCAAGGCCCTGCGCCCGATCGTGCACGCCATGGAGGTGGTGGCCAAGAGGCTCGTCCGGCTCTTCGGCATCGAGCCCAAGGACGAGATCGCGTCCGCCTTCACTGCCGAGGAGGTCGCAGAGATCGTCAGCGAATCCCGTCGCGAGGGACTCATCGAGGAGGAGCGCCACGGACTGGTGAGCAAGACGCTCGAGTTCTCCGACAAGCTCGCTCGCGATGTCGCGGTCCCGTCGGACGCCCTGACCTGTGTCACCCTGGGCGCGACCCCGGCCGACATCGAGCGACTCGTCGCCAAGCAGGGCTTCTCGCGCTACCCCGTCACTGACGCCGCGGGTGAGATCGCCGGCTACGTCCACCTCAAGGACGTCCTCTATGCCGATGACGAGCGCTACCAGTTGCCCATCCCGCCCAAGCGGATCCGCCGGCTGGCCGCGGTCCGTCCGGAGGACGAGATCGAGGACGTGCTCGCGACGATGCAGCACACCGGTGCGCACCTGGCTCGGGTCACCGATGATGCCGGGGCTGTCACGGGGGTCGTCTTCCTCGAGGACGTCCTCGAGGAACTCGTGGGAGAGGTCACCGACAGCACGCAGCGGTGACGCGCGGTCCCAGCCCAGCGGCCTACGAACGCGTTGGTATGCCGCTGACCTCAGTTCGTCGGGCGGCTCTCCTGTCGCTTCAGGTGGCGCAGGTAGGCGGCGCCACGTGGCGACACCTCGAGGATCTCTCGGGTCCACGGACCGCTGGTGCGACCGAGATCCACCTTCGCGACTGCCTCACTGCGTGCCACCGACCGTGACGCGGGCGGTGTCCCAGCGGCGGAATGCCTGAGTGACGTCGCCTGACCGGATCGCCGTGGCGACGCTTGGAGATCCTCACGGGCCCATGGTCCCAGACCCGGTCGGTCCTGCGGACCTCGTCGGGCGACCGACCGAGCGTCGGTCCCCGGTCAGCCGGGCCCGACCGAGTCGACGACCTCGCCGGGCGCCTGCCGTCGCACGTGGGTGGTGGCCAGGTTGCCGTCGACGAAGCCGAGCGACGTGATGTAGGTGGCCATCGCGTGGTCGGTGAGCCGGAGCGTCCAGATCCCGTTGAGGTGCTCCTCGACGGTCAGCGCGAGCGAGTCGGCCTGGACAGCCGGGTAGGCGCTTTGGACCGCGGCCACCGCAGCCTGGTGGGCCTGGTCGTGGTCGAAGGCTCCGGTGGTGCTCGCGCAGACCTGCTCCAGCACCGCCCGAAAGGAGGATCCGACAGCCTCGACGGTCTGGTCGGGGAGAACTCCGGTCGGGTCGGTCGCCAAGGTGATCGCGATCTGGGCCTCGGCGGTCGGCTGCGCGCCGGTGCGGTGGGTCCGACCCAGGTGGACCACGAGAGCTTCCGTCTCGGGCCGCGCCAGCCCCGTGAGGACCAGGCCGAGGGATTCCGCGGGGTCGAAGGGCCGGGCTGCGGCGGCCAGTGGCGCAGCAAGGAGGAACACGTCATGGGGAGTCGTGTCGAGGGCCACGCCGTAGGCCACCCTGATGGACAGCCGGGCCAGGGCGGGGAGTGCGTCCGCGTGCAGCATGCCTCCAGCGTGCGTCCCTCCGGGGCTCAGGGTCAATGCCCGCTACGGTGGTCCGATGATCACGGTCGATCTGGCGCGGAGCCTCGTCGTCGGGGGAGTGTTGTGGCAACCGCAGCCAGGAGATCGCTTCACCATCGACCGGCCCAACGTGGTGGGGGAGATCTTCTGGATCAGCGAGTTGACCATCGATGTGCTCACCTACCACGGGCAACCGTTGCTCGGCTTCAACGGGACGACCGAGTGGGCTCTGGACTCGGTCACGCTCGACGTCGCGCTGTGGCTACCGCGCGAGGACCAGTTGCGTGAGTTGCTCGGCGCTCGCTTCGCTGCGCTCGAGGCAACGCCGCCGGAGTGGACGGTGCGGTTGCACGCCGGTGACACCGTGACGGCGGACTTCGTCGACCCCGATGTCGAGTGCGCGTACGCCCGGGCCGTGCTGGCCATCGTGTGACTGGCGTCGGTGCAAGCAGCACGCCCGCCAACCGCATTTGTGCAGGTCAGCGGGCGTTCAAGGGGTGCCCCCGGCAGGATTCGAACCTGCGCCACCGCCTCCGGAGGGCGGTGCTCTATCCCCTGAGCTACGGGGGCGGCATGCGCACGAGTGCGCCCGGTGAGATTAGCACCGGTCGGGCCTGTTCTTCGAATGGAGGGGCCGCCGGCGACTCCCCGTCCTGGGCCGACAGCGCCTGACCGGGGGTCTGTCGGGGTCCCCGTCCGGCCCGTCGAGGCCGGCCACTTCGCGTCTGGTCGCTTGCTGGGGCTGGAGTCGTCTGAGTGGTGTCGCCCCCTCGTAGACTTCACGCCATGACCCCGGAAGCGCTGCGTGACGTCCTCGAGGCCGTGGCCATGCGTGCTGCCCGGATCGGGGCCCTGCCCGACGAGGCCGAGGGGGGCCCCCCGATCGGCGCGATCTTTCGCCCGGTCGACGCCAGGATGGCCGGGGTCGTGGCCGACTGGGTCACCCCCGTCGCCCAGCGGTGGGCGCCAGACCTCGACCTTGACCCCACCGAGCTCGCGACGGTCCTGGCCCAGGGCCTCGCGGAAGATCGGCGCATTGACGCCGTCGAGGTGGCGCCGAGTGGGCTGCTGGCCATCACCCTCAGCGACCAAGCGCGCGCCGAGATCATCCGCTCGGTGGGCCACCAGGAGGCGACGTACGCCCTTGAGCCGCCAGCGAGTTATGTGCCGGTGGAGAGTGCGGCGCCGGGGAGCCGGCCGGCGTGCGACCAGGTGGTGCGGGCCCAGCGTGCTCATGCACGGATGTGTCGCCTGACCCGCAATGCCGAGGCCGCCGGCGTGGAGGTCCGGGAGGGCTCACGGCTCGAGGAGCTCACCCACGTCTCCGAGCGGCTCCTGCTCGTCGCGCTGGCAGATCTACCGCAGCGGCTCGCGACACAGGCGGGTGATCGGGCGCAACAGGAGCGAGCCCTGGCCGAGCTCGGGGGGCTTGCGGATGGGTGGGCTCATCCCCTGCGCCCGCAGCGGCTCGGGGATCCGGTGCTGCCGATCTATGGCGCTCGGCTCGAGTTGGCGCAGGCGACCCGGATCGTCTTGCGCAATGGACTGGCCCGGCTGGGCGTCGCTGCCCCCGAAAGAATGTGATGATGCGCGCCCATGAGGCAGGAGCCCTGCATGCCGAGGGATATCGGGGTCCGGCCTGGCTCTCCACTCCGGTCGACGTCAACGATCTTGTCCCATCCCTGTGGGCCGGCTCGGTGGCGCGAGACGTCGACGGAGAGCTCACCGTCGGGGGCGTCTCCGCCTCCGACCTGGCGCAGGAGCACGGCACCCCTGCCTACATCATCGACGAGGACGACTTCCGGGCCCGGGCCCGGGAGTTCACCCGGGCCTACGGGGCTGCCTTCGATCGGCTCTCGGGCGCCGATGTCTATTACGCCGGTAAAGCCTTCCTGTGCACCGAGGTCGCCCGGTGGATCGACGCGGAGGGGCTGCGTCTTGACGTGTGCTCGGGTGGCGAACTGGTGGTGGCCCAACGGGCCGGACTGCCAGGGGATCGGATCGGGGTGCATGGCAACAACAAGAGCGTGACCGAGATCCGGTCGGCGCTCGAGTACGGCGTCGCACGCATCGTCATCGACTCGTTCGAGGAGATCGAACGGGTCTCGCAGGTCGCCGCCGAGCTCGGAGTCGTGGCGCCGGTCCTGATCCGCGTCACGGTCGGGGTCGAAGCGCACACCCACGAGTTCATCGCGACGGCCCACGAGGACCAGAAGTTCGGCTTGTCGCTGGCCGGTGGACAGGCTTTTGAAGCGGCCCGTCGGATCCTGGCGCTGCCGCAGACGCTGCGCCTGCTCGGCCTGCACAGCCACATCGGGTCACAGATCTTCGACGTGGCCGGCTTCGAGGTGTCGGCACGGAGGGTCCTCGGACTGCATTCCCGCGTGGTCAGGGAGCTGGGCGCCGTATTGCCCGAACTCGACCTGGGCGGCGGATTCGGCATCGCCTACACGACCGAGCACGATCCGCTGCCTCCCACGCTGCTCGCAAACGGGATGGCCGAGATCGTCGAGCGGGAGTGCCGAGCCGACGGCATCGCGATCCCGAGGATCTCGATCGAGCCCGGTCGCGCGATCGCCGGCCCGAGCACCTTCACCCTCTATGAAGTTGGCACCGTCAAAGCGGTCGACCTCGACGGCGGGGCGTCGCGCGTCTACGTCTCCGTCGACGGGGGCATGAGCGACAACATCCGGACCGCGCTCTACGCGGCGAACTTTTCGTGCACGGTGGCCAATCGTCGTTCCTCGGCCGCTCCGGTGCTGGCTCGCGTGGTCGGCAAGCACTGCGAGAGCGGCGACATCGTCGTCATGGACGAGTTCCTTCCCTCCGACATCGGCGCCGGGGACCTCATCGCAGTGCCCGGCACCGGCGCCTATTGTCGTGCGCTGTCGAGTCAGTACAACCACACCCCCCGCCCGCCCGTCGTCGCGGTGCGCGAGGGCCGGTCCCGGGTGATCGTGCGTCGTGAGACGATCGACGACATCCTCGCCCTCGACCTGTGAGGGCGTTCGTCATGATGACCGTCAATCGTCCGCTCGTGATGTCCGGATCTCGAAACAATGACGGCCTCTGGGGCGTTCAGACGGCAGGATTGACGCGTGGACACTGGTGAGAGCAAGCAACCGCTGCGCATCGCGCTGCTCGGGTGTGGGGTGGTCGGCACTGCCGTCGCCCGACTCCTGATCGAACACGGGGACGACATGGCGGCCCGCGTGGGGGCTCGACTCGAGATCGTGGGCATCGCCGTGCGTCGTCCCGGCCGGGACCGGAGCGACACGGGGATCGACGCGAGCCTCTTCACCGGCGACGCCGAGGACCTGGTGACGCGCGCCGATGTCGTCGTGGAGGTGATCGGCGGGATCGAGCCCGCGAGGTCGCTCATCCTGCGCGCCATGCAGCACGGCGCCTCCGTCGTCACGGCCAACAAGGCGCTGCTCGCCGAGGACGGCCCGACGCTCTATGCCGCAGCCGCCGAGTATGGGGTGGACCTCTACTACGAGGCCTCCGTCGCGGGTGCGATCCCGCTGCTGCGCCCGCTGCGCGAGTCGCTCGCGGGTGACGAGGTGCGCAAGGTGCTCGGCATCGTCAACGGCACGACCAACTACGTGCTCGACAAGATGGACAGCACCGGGGCCGGCTTCGCCGACGCGGTCGAGCAGGCGCAGGCGCTCGGCTACGCCGAGGCGGACCCGACCGCGGATGTCGAGGGCTTCGACGCGGCCGCCAAGGCTGCGATCCTCGCCTCGCTCGCCTTCCACACCCGAGTCGCAGGCACCGATGTGTACCGCGAGGGGATCACGGAGGTCTCGGCCGCTGACGTGGCTGCGGCGGCGGACATGGACTCCGTGGTCAAGCTCCTGGCGATCTGCGAGCGGACCGAGCAGGGCGTATCGGTCCGGGTGCACCCGGCGATGATCCCGAGAACGCACCCCCTCGCTGGCGTCCGGGAGGCGTTCAACGCGGTCTTCGTCGAGGCCGACGCCGCTGGGCAACTCATGTTCTATGGACGCGGCGCCGGTGGTGATCCGACCGCTTCCGCCGTGCTCGGCGACCTGGTGGCGGTGGCCCGGCATCGCGTCGGTGGCGGCCTCGGCCCGGGGGAGTCGAGTTATGCCGATCTGCCCGTCCTCGGCATGAGCGAGTCGATGACGCGCTATCACATCAGCCTCGACGTCGAGGACCGGTCGGGGGTGCTGGCCAAGGTGGCAGCGGCGTTCGCCGCCAACGACGTGTCGATCGAGACCGTGCGCCAGCAGCCCTTCCGACACGAGGACGGCAAGATCGCCGGTGCCAACCTCATCATCGTGACGCACAGCGCCCGCGACGGCGCCCTCAGCGCCACGGTCGATCAACTGCGCACCCTCGACGTCGTGCGCGGCGTCAACTCCGTCATGCGTGTGGAAGGTTCGTGATGGCTCATCAGTGGCGCGGCGTGATCCGCGAGTACGCCGACCGGCTCCCCACGCTCGAAGGTATGCCGGTCATCACCCTCCATGAGGGTGGCACCCCCTTGATCCACGCCGAGAAGTTGTCGGCGCGCGTCGGGGCGCAGGTCTACCTCAAGTACGAGGGCCTCAATCCCACCGGGTCGTTCAAGGACCGCGGCATGACCACTGCGATCTCGGTCGCCGCAGGCAAGGGAGCCAAGGCCGTCATCTGCGCGAGCACCGGCAACACGAGTGCCTCTGCGGCGGCGTATGCGACCAAGGCCGGCATGGCCTGTGGCGTCCTGGTCCCCGATGGCAAGATCGCGATGGGCAAATTGAGCCAGGCCATCGCCCACGGGGCAACCCTGCTGCAGGTCGACGGCAACTTCGATGACTGCCTCACGCTGGCCCGCAAGCTGGCCGAGGCCTACCCGGTCGAACTGGTCAACTCGGTCAACCCGGCGCGGATCGAGGGGCAAAAGACAGCTGCCTTCGAGATCGTCGATGCCTTGGGGGACGCCCCGGACATCCACTGCCTTCCGGTGGGCAATGCGGGCAACATCACGGCCTACTGGAGGGGCTACCAGGAGTACTTCAGTGATCCCGGCGTGAGCGATCAGCCCGGCCCCGCCACGACGCTGCCGATCATGTGGGGATTCCAGGCCGCCGGAGCCGCGCCGCTCGTCCTCGGCCACCCGGTCGACCACCCCGAGACGATCGCCACCGCGATCCGGATCGGCAACCCGGCGTCGTGGGATCAGGCGATCGAGGCCAGGGACCGCTCCGGTGGGCGCATTGACTCCGTGACCGATGAGCAGATCCTCGTGGCCCATCGCCTGCTCTCCTCGCAAGAGGGCGTCTTCGTCGAGCCGGGGTCCGCCGCCTCGGTCGCCGGCCTGCTCGCCAGCCACGCGGCCGGACTGGTGCCGCCTGGTGCCCGCATCGTGTGCACCGTCACGGGACACGGGCTCAAGGACCCGCAGTGGGCGCTGCGCACGGCTGACGGTAGTGACATCACGCCGACCCGGGTGCCGGTCGATGCGTTCACGGCCGCCGTGGCCCTCGGGCTCGATGGCTGACCCGCTGGGGCGGGTGCGCAGTGGTCGGTCGATCCGAGTCCGGGTCCCGGCGAGCAGCGCCAACCTGGGCCCGGGGTTCGACTCGATCGGGCTGGCTCTCGGGCTCTGGGACGACTACGTGGTGACGGCCGTCGCGACGCCCGGCCTGCACATCCGGGTCGAGGGCCACGGTGCGCGGGAGGTGCCGACCGACGAGTCGCACCTCGTCTATGCCACCATGGCGCACACGTGGCGCACGCTCGGCTTCGAGCCGCCTGCCGGGCTGGAGCTCAGCGCTGGCAACGGCGTCCCACACGGGCGGGGGCTGGGCTCATCCGCTACGGCAATCGTCGCGGGTGTCGTTGCGGCGCAAGCGCTCTCGCAGGCCGAACCCACAGGCATCGGTGAGGCAGTCGCCGTCGACCTCGCCGTGGCAGGTCATCTCTCGAGTTGCCTCGAGGGCCACCCGGACAACGCCACAGCAAGTGTCTATGGCGGTCTGACGGTCAGCTGGATGCCCGACCTCTCTGGCCGTGATCGCAGCGCGGCCACGGTGACGGCCCGCCCGGTCCTGCACCCAGACATCGAGGTCGTCGTCTTCGTTCCCGAGGAGCAGCTCGCCACCAAGACCGCCCGATTGGTCTTGCCCAGTGAGGTGCCGCTCGCTGCCGCGGCCGCCAACGCCGGACGAGCAGCCCTGCTCATCCACGCCTTGACCAGTGACCCGGAGCACCTGCACGCCGGCACGCGTGACTGGCTGCACCAGGACGCTCGGCGGGCGTCCTATCCCGCATCGATGGCACTGGTCGACGCGCTGAGGGGCGAGGGCCAAGCGGCCGTCATCTCAGGCGCTGGACCCAGCGTCCTGGTCCTCACCACGCGTGATCGGGCCGATTCCGTCGTCGCCCGGGTCTCCCCGGATTCCTGGCGGCGACTCACCCCGGGGGTCCCGGCCAGCGGCGCCGCCGTCACCACCCTCGCTTGACTCTGCCCCTGACTCTGGATCGGCACGGTCAGACTCTCGGCCGAGCAGTTCACCGCCGACGGGTCAACTGAGGGCTGCTGCCTTCGTGCGGCCGGAGTGACATCGGGCGCTCTCCGTGGTGTTACATTGGGGCGCACCACAGGCCGCGGTTTCGCAGGCTGGTGCAAACAACCACACCTGAGACGACCTAGTTCGTTTCGTGACGCCTCTGGCGTCGACAGTGGACTCCCGTTGGCCAGCGTCACTGGTCCAAACTCCGGCGCCGTGGATCATCCCGGGCCGCAAACGAGGGGGAAGGATCCTTCGTGTCACCACCAACCAACGCTCTCGTGTCCGGGCTGTCCGCCATGAAACTGGACGAGCTCAAGGGCGTCGCATCGTCCATGGGCATCACGGGCATCACCAAGATGCGCAAGAGCGACCTCGTCGAGGCGATCACGTCCCGCCAGTCCGGCGGGGCCAGCACCCCCCCGAGGTCCAGCGGGGCCAGCACCCCCACGAAGTCCAGTGGGACGAGCACCCCTCCGACGGCCGGCCGTGCCGCTGAGTCGCCAGCTGAGTCGACCTCGACCACCACGACCACCACCGAGACCACAGCGACCACGGCCCCGCGCTCGGCACGGGCGCCGCGTCGTGCCACCCGGGCTGCCGGGGGGTCCGCGAGTGGTAGCGATGACACCACCGCACCGACCACCGAGGGTCGGGAGCCGCAAGGCTCGACGGACCCATCGTCGGCACCAGCTGCCGAAGCGAGCGGCCCTGTCTCGCGGACGCGTGCCGCCAGGACCCCCTCGCCGGCGTCCACCTCGACAGAGGTCCCGGCGCGCGACCCCGGGGATGCTGGCGACTCGGCGATCGACCCGAGCAGCACCGAGGTGACGGGTCCCCGGACCGAGCGCCCACGCCGGGAGCGGCAGGCTGAACGTCGGGCTCAGTCGGATCGTTCGGGCGCTCAGGGTGAGCGTTCCGGTCAGGATGAGCGTCGGGGTCAGTCAGATCGATCCGGCACGCAGGGTGATCATGCCGGTCAGGATGACCGTCGGGGTCAGGCGGATCGTTCCGGACAGGCGGATCGTTCGGGCGCTCAGGGTCAGCGTGCCCATCAGGCGGATCGTTCGGCTTCGACCGATGACCGCCGCGGTCCGGACGACCGGGCCGGCAACCAGTCCGGCAACCAGTCCGGCAACCAGCCCAGGTCGCAGTCCGACGACGACGACCAGCAGGGCGGTCGCCGCGGGCGTAACCGCCAGCGCAGCCGAGACCGCAAGCGCGGTCGTGGCCCGCACGGCCAGGACTGGACCGACAACGACATCCAGATCGCTGAGGATGACGTCCTGGTGCCGGTCGCCGGCATCCTGGACGTGCTCGACAACTACGCGTTCGTGCGGACCTCCGGCTACCTGCCCGGCCCGAACGACGTCTATGTCCCACTCGGTGTCGTGCAGAAGAATGGTCTGCGCAAGGGCGACGCGGTGACCGGTGCCGTCAAGGCGCTGCGTGACGGTGAGCAGCCGCACAGCAATGTCGGCCGGCAGAAGTACAACGCGCTCGTGCGACTCGACTCCGTCAACGGTGCCACCACCGAGGACTCGCTCAAGCGAGTGGAGTTCCAGAAGCTCACGCCGCTCTACCCGCAGCAACGGCTCCGGCTCGAGACCGAGCCCGGCGTCCTGACGACGCGCATCATCGACCTCGTCGCCCCCATCGGCAAGGGCCAGCGTGGCCTCATCGTCGCCCCGGCCAAGGCTGGCAAGACGATGATCATGCAGATGCTCGCCAACGCGATCACGACCAACAACCCCGAGTGCCACCTCATGGTGGTCCTCGTGGACGAGCGTCCCGAGGAAGTCACCGAGATGCAGCGCGCGGTCAAGGGTGAGGTCATCTCCTCGACCTTCGACCGGCCTGCGGAGGACCACACCACCGTCGCGGAACTCGCCATCGAGCGGGCCAAGCGCCTGGTCGAGCTCGGCCACGACGTGGTGGTGCTGCTCGACTCGATCACCAAGCTGGGCCGGGCCTACAACCTGTCGGCGCCGGCAAGCGGTCGCATCCTCTCCGGCGGCGTCGACTCGGCCGCGCTCTATCCACCGAAGAAGTTCTTCGGTGCGGCGCGCAACATCGAGAACGGCGGCTCGCTCACCATCCTGGCGACCGCTCTCGTCGAGACCGGCTCCAAGATGGACGAGGTGATCTTCGAGGAATTCAAGGGCACCGGGAACATGGAGCTCAAGCTCGACCGGCAGCTGGCCAACCGCCGGATCTTCCCAGCGGTGGACATCAACGCCTCAGGGACGCGGCGCGAGGAGATCCTCCTGGCGGCCGAGGAGCTGAAGATCATGTGGAAGCTGCGTCGCGTGCTGGCTGCTCTCGACAACCAGCAGGGCATCGAGTTGCTCCTCGACCGCCTCAAGAAGACCAAGACCAACTACGAGTTCCTCACCCAGGTCCAGGCGAGCGCAAAACTCGACTGAGCACTCCGATCCCGCACGACGGCGCCGTAGGCCGCTGACTCACCTCGGCGGGCTACGGAACTGGCGTGCGGGGCCGGCCCAGAGGTCACCGCCGGGCCTCGCTCGGGGATGCCTCGGGAAGGCCGGGGAATGCCAGCTCATTCCCCGGCGTTTTGGGCACGTGGGCCAGTTTCTGGCACACTCTTTCCTTGGACCGGTTCACGGCAGTTCATGCCCCGCGCAGCCGACCCGGCCATCCACATCTAGGAGACAACGTTGAAGAAGGACCTGCACCCCGATTACGTGGAGACCACGGTCACGTGCACCTGTGGCACCACGTTCACCACGCGCAGCACCGCGACCTCCGGCTCGATCGCCGCCGACGTGTGCTCGCAGTGCCACCCGTTCTACACGGGCAAGCAGAAGATCCTCGACACCGGTGGCCGCGTCGCCCGCTTCGAGGCGCGCTACGGCAAGAAGGCCGCCAAGTAGCTTTCCCGCCCGCCGGCCCCACGACTTCGGTCGTGGGGCCGGCGTTCGCTTTCCCCGCTCCACCCTGCCGACCGAGAGAAGCCACCGTGCGTGAGTCCGTGCAGTCGATCCTCGACGAGTACGCCGACCTGGAGTCGCGCCTCGCCGATCCGAGCATCCACACCGACCAGGGCCTCGTGCGCACCCTGAACAAGCGCTACGCCTCGCTCGCCTCGACCGTTGCTGCGGCCCGCGCCTGGCAGGCCGCGACTGACGACCTCGAGGCGGCCCGCGAGCTCGCGACCGAGGACGAGGGCTTCGCGGCCGAGGTGCCGCAGCTCGAGGAGACGCTGGCCGGGGCCGCGGAGACGCTGCGTCGCCACCTCATCCCGCGCGACCCGGACGATGACCGCGACGTCATCCTCGAGGTCAAGGCGGGGGAGGGCGGCGACGAGTCCGCCCTGTTCGCCGGCGACCTGCTGCGGATGTACCTGCGCTACGCCGAGACCCGCGGGTGGAAGACGGTGATCGAGGACACCACCGAGTCCGACCTCGGTGGCTACAAGGACGTCCGGGTCTCGATCAGGGCCAAGGGCCACCCCGGCCCGGGCGAGGGCCCGTGGGCCCGGCTCAAGTACGAGGGTGGCGTGCACCGCGTCCAGCGGGTGCCGGTCACCGAGTCGCAGGGACGGATCCACACCTCCGCGGCGGGGGTGCTCGTCATGCCGGAGGCGGAGGAGGTCGAGGTCAACATCGACCCGCACGACCTGCGCATCGACGTCTATCGCAGCTCTGGACCCGGCGGCCAGAGCGTCAACACCACCGACTCCGCCGTGCGGATCACGCACGTCCCGTCCGGCCTCGTGGTCTCCTGCCAGAACGAGAAGTCGCAACTGCAGAACAAGGAGGCGGCCATGCGGGTCCTCCGGGCCCGGCTGCACCAGCTGGCCCAGGACGAGGCCGACGCGGAGGCATCGGCGGCTCGGCGCTCGCAGGTGCGCACCGTCGATCGTTCGGAGCGGATCCGCACCTACAACTTCCCGGAGAACCGGATCTCCGACCATCGCACCGGCTACAAGTCCTACAACCTCGACGCGGTCCTCGACGGTGACCTCGATGCGGTCGTCCGGTCGGCGCTCGAGGCCGACGAGGCTGCCCAGCTCGCCGCTCTGGCCCACCAGTGACGAGCTTGCGGGCGGCGGTCCGGGCCGGCACGGAACAGCTGCGGGACGCCGGGGTGGGCTCTCCCGACGTCGATGCGGTCGAGCTCGCCGCGCACGTCCTCGGTGTGGAGCCGGCAGAGGTGCGACGCCAGATGATCCTGGCCACTGCGGTCCCGACGCCCTTCACCGAGCCGTATGCCGCTGTGCTGGCTGAGCGGGCCCGCCGCGTCCCGCTCCAGCACCTCACCGGCCGGGCCCACTTCCGCCGGCTGACCCTCGCGGTCGGCCCCGGCGTCTTCACCCCCCGCCCCGAGACGGAGGTGCTCGTCGACCTCGCTCTCGCCGAGGTGGACCAGCTCACCGGGACCGGGCGCGCCGACATCCGGGCGATCGACCTGTGCGCCGGCTCGGGGGCGATCCCCTTGGCCCTCAAGGAGGAGCGGCCCGAGGTGCTGGTCCGGGCCCTGGAGCTCTCGCGTGACGCGGTCGCGTGGGCGAGCCTGAACCGGGACCGGCTGGGCCTCGACGTGGAGATCGCACAAGGGGATGCGACGCGGCCGTGCTTCAGCGACTGGGTCGGGACGGTCGACCTGGTCACGGTGAACCCGCCCTACATCCCCACCGGCGCGGTCCCGGTCGACCCGGAGGTCCGCGACCACGATCCGGAGCTGGCGCTCTACGGCGGCAGCGTCGATGGGCTCGCCATCCCGCTTCAGGTTGCTCGGGTGGCGGCCGGCCTGCTGCGGCCAGGAGGCCTGCTTCTCATGGAACACGCTGACACCCAGGGGGATTCACTCCCGGCCCGGCTGTCGGCGACGGGGCAGTGGGTGGACCTCGCGGACCACGACGACCTCACCGGTCGCCCCCGCGTCACGGCCGCGCGCCGGGCACCCATCGAGCGAGACTAGGCTCGGGCGAGTGAGTGAACGCTTTGACTGCACCGATCCCCAGGGCCGCGCGGACGGTATCGCCGCCGCCGGGGCGGCGGTCCGCAAGGGGCAGGTCGTCGTCCTGCCCACTGACACCGTCTATGGCGTCGGCTGTGATGCCTTCGACGCAGCGGCGGTCACCGCCGTGCTGGCCGCCAAGGGCCGGGGTCGTGACATGCCGCCACCGGTCCTCATCCCGGCGGCCCGGACTGCTCTTGGCCTGGCCACCGAGATCCCGGACTACGCCACGACCCTGATGGACCGCTTCTGGCCGGGCCCGCTGACGCTGGTGCTCAAGGCGCACACCTCCCTCCAGTGGGACCTCGGCGACACCAACGGGACGGTCGCACTGCGGATGCCGTCCGATGAGATCGCGCTCCAACTGCTTGCCGACGTGGGGCCGATGGCCGTCACGAGCGCCAACTCCACGGGCTCCCCGGCGGCGCGGACGGTCGATGAGGCGCTGGCGATGCTGGGCGAGAGCGTGGCGATCTTCCTCGACGGTGGCCGCTCGGCGGGCGACGGGCCCTCGACGATCATCGACTGCACCGGCCTGGCGCCGGTGACCCTGCGCGAGGGCGCCCTGCCCCAGCACGTCATCGACGCGGCGCTCGAGTCAGAGCAAGAGCCGGAGCCAGAGCCGGAGCCGGCACCCGAGAAGGTGGACCCGCTCGCCGACCCCGAGATGGCCGAACCGCCGCGCGACCCCACGGCATAGAGTTGTCCTGCGCCCGAGCGCGATCCGCTGACCAACTTCCGGGAGTTTCCATGCCTGACGACCAGACCTTCTACGGCTCCGATTTCGGTGCCCTCAAGTCCTTCGATCCCGACATCGCCGATGTCGTGCTCTCGGAGCTGGCCCGGATCCGCAGCGGACTGCAGCTCATCGCGAGCGAGAACATCTGCTCGCCCGCCGTCCTCACGGCGCTCGGCTCGACGCTGTCCAACAAGTACGCCGAGGGCTACCCGGGCCGGCGCTACTACGGTGGCTGCTCGGAGGTCGACAAGGCCGAGCAGATCGCGATCGACCGGGCCAAGGCACTCTTCGGCGCCGACCACGCCAACGTCCAGGCCCACTCCGGTGCCAGCGCGAACCAGGCCGTCTACGGCGCCTTCATGAAGCCCGGCGAGACGTTGCTGGCCATGTCGCTGCCGATGGGCGGGCACCTCACCCACGGCAGCAAGGTCTCCTTCTCCGGCAAGTGGTTCAACGCGATCGGCTACGGCGTCGACAAGGAGTCCGAGGACATCGACTACGACCAGGTCGAGGCGCTGGCCAAGGAGCACCAGCCCAAGGTCATCTGCGCCGGCGGCTCGGCGATCCCGCGGCTCATCGACTTCGAGCGCTTCCGGGCCATCGCCGATGAGGTCGGGGCGATCTTCTGGGTCGATGCAGCACACTTCATCGGTCTCGTCGCCGGTGGCGCGATCCCGTCGCCGGTGCCCTACGCCGACGTCGTGACCTTCACCACCCACAAGGTCCTGCGCGGCCCGCGATCCGGGGCCCTGGTCTGCAAGGCAGAGCACGCGGCAGCGCTGGACAAGGCGATCTTCCCGATGATGCAGGGTGGCCCGCAGATGCACACCATCGCGGCCAAGGCCGTCAACTTCAAGGAAGCGGCGACCCCCGAATATGCGCAGTACGCGGCCGACGTGATCGCCAACAGCCGCCAGCTCGCCGCCAGCCTGCTCGAGCTCGGGGTTCGCCCGATCACCGGCGGCACCGACACCCACCTGTCCCTGCTCGACCTGCAGGGCATCGGGGTCACCGGCAAGGACGCGGAGGCCCGGGCCGACGCCGCCGGCATCGTCCTGAACAAGAACGCGATCCCCTTCGACCCGCAGAAGGCCAACATCGCCTCGGGCATCCGTGTCGGCACCCCGTCGGTGACGACACAGGGGATGGGGCTCGAGGAGATGAAGAAGATCGCCGAGCTGATCCACCGCGCGATCACCGAGGGTGACGGCGACCCGGACAGCGCCGTGAGCAAGGCGGTGCACGCCGAGGTGACCGACCTGGTCACGCGCTTCCCCGCGTACCCCCGCTGAGCGGTTCCCCGCCATGACGACGAGGCGCCCGTATGCCGCTCAGCCCGCTGAGCGGCATACGGCAGTGAGGTGCCCGCTGGGCGTGCCCGCTCGCCGGTCGGCGCCGGACCGGGCCCGCGGGAAGCCGTTGGGGGGCTGAGTGCACGAATACGTCCTCATCCTCATCGTCGCGGCCGGGGTCACCTACCTGGTCACCCCGTTCATCCGCAGTCTCGCGGTCGCCACGGGGGCCTTCACGGCGGTGCGCGAACGTGACGTCCACACCACTCCCATCCCACGCCTCGGAGGGGTGGGGATCTACATCGGTTTCGTCGCGGCGGCGCTGGTGGCACGGTCGCTGCCCTACCTCGGGACCCTCTTCTCCAACCGCCAGATCCTCGGGATCGTCGCGGCTGGAGGGATCGTCTGCCTGCTCGGTGCCTTCGATGACATCCGGGAACTCGACTGGTTGACCAAGCTCGCGGGACAGGTGCTCGCCGCCGGGGTGATGGCCTACACCGGGGTGCAGCTGCTTTCCTTGCCGATCTTCGGCTACACGGTGCTGCCGACGCCCGTCCTGGTCGGGATCACCATCTTCGTCGTCATCGCCACGACGAATGCCGTCAACTTCATCGACGGGCTCGACGGGCTGGCTGCAGGGGTGGTCGGGATCGCCGCGCTGTCCTTCTTCACCTACTCCTACATCGTGTCCCACTCCTTCGTGCCGGCCAACGTGTTCTCGACGGCGACCTTCATCTCGGCGGCCCTCGTGGGCTGCTGCGGAGGGTTCCTGCCGCACAACTTCCATCCGGCACGGCTGTTCATGGGAGACTCGGGGGCGTTGACCCTGGGGCTGTTGCTGTCGGCCGCCATGATCTCGATGACGGGCAACGTCAACCCGAGTGACCTGTCCGCCAACCAGGCGACCGCGGCCTTCCTGCCCATCCTCGTGCCGCTCGCGGTGCTCATGCTGCCGCTGCTCGACATGGTGCTCGCGGTCGTGCGCCGGACCCGGGCCGGCCGGCGACCGTGGCAAGCCGACGCCCTGCACCTGCACCACCGGATGCTCCAAATCGGTCACGGGCACCGACGGGCGGTGCTCATCCTGTACCTCTGGGCGGCCATCGTGGCGATGGGCTCCGTCAGCTTCGTGATCTGGGACGGCTGGCTGCCCTTGATCGGCGTGATCGCGGCTGCGATCGTGGGGGTGATCCTCACGGTCTGGCTGCCGAAGTGGAGGCCGTCCACACGCTTGTGATACCTTTCACAAGCGTTGGTGCGGGCCAGATCGAGCCCTGCGGACCACGAACCCAGCATCCATCACCCGTCCTCCCACCGTGAGGTAGTCAGCATCGTGAGCTCCATCCCGAGTGGCCCGCTGGGCGCCGTCGGCGCCGCATCGCCGGCCCGCTCGATGCTCAGGGCCTCGCTGCGACTCTCCGTGATCAGCGTTCCGCTCATCACGCTCGCGGCCTTCCTCCTGCGTGATGGGCTGGGAGCACGTTCGGCGTTGGCCGGAGCGCTCGTGGCGGTGGGGTTCTTCACCCTCGGGCACCTCGGGGTCCGGGCGGTGGTCGCCGGCGATCCGGGACTGTCGATCGCCGGGGCCTTCGTCGTCTATCTGGGCCAGCTGATCGCCCTCGTGTTCATCTTCCTCGTGCTGCGCAGGACGGGGTGGATCGATGGACCTGCCTTCGCCGTGGCGACCGCGTGCCAGACCGTCGTCTGGCAGGTCGGCCTGGTCATCGGTTTCCGGCGGGCGCGGCACGAGATCTATCCGGACGTCGTCCTTCCCCATGGGGGCAGCGAATGACCATCCTGCGAGGAGCCCATCGTGACCGAGCCACCCGAACCGAGGTCGCCGGTCCCCGACGAGCCCGACAGTCCCGACAAGGGGGTGCCGGCCTCCGGGTCGACGGAACCCAAAGGGCCGTCCGGGACGCCGCCAGGGAATCCGCTGCTGTCCATGGGCAAGTTCCAGTCGGACCAGACCTCGGCCAACGTCCTGGCCTACCTCATCTCGGGACCGGCGACCTTCGCCGGGATGGGATGGCTTCTCGATCGGTGGCTGGGGACCGGTTTCCTCGTGCTGATCGGGATGCTCGGCGGCATGGCGCTGTCGTTGTACGTGATCTGGCTCCGGTACGGTACCCAGTAGCATTCGTCGCTGAAGACAATCCGAGGGGTGCGCACTACGGTGCGAGTGACCAAGATGGGTGCGTGCGCGCACGACCCGGGGTCGCTCGGATCCAGCGGTCGGCTCACATCCGTTCGGCCTGTACGTGTTCCATCATCATGACCAAGGAGAGCTTGTGAGCTTCAACGTGCTGGCGTCCTCGCTGGGCGCCCTGGCCAATGCCGAGGGCGAGGGGCACTTCCCGCCCACCCCCGAGGTGTTCTGGCAGCCGCTGTTCACAGTCTCCGGCGTCACGGTCACCCGTTCGATGGTGGTCATCCTGCTCTCGGTCGCGCTCCTCTCGTGGTGGCTGATCGCCACGACGAGGAAGGCCGCGATCGTCCCCTCCAAGGGTCAGTGGTTCACCGAGCAGGTCTACAACTTCGTGCGCAACGACATGGCCAAGGACATGATCGGCACCAAGGACTTCCTCCGGTTCGTCCCGTTGCTGTTCAGCATCTTCCTGCTGATCCTGGCCAACAACTGGTTCGGTGTCCTCCCACCGATCCAGATGCCGACCTTCTCCCGCATCGGCTACCCCATCGCGCTCACGCTCGTGGTCTACGTCGTCTACCACGCCATCGGGCTCCAGAAGCACGGAGTCGCCGGGTACTTCAAGTTCCTCCTCCCGGCGGGGCTGCCGGGGTGGATCAAGCCGTTCATCCTCCTGCTCGAAGTGATCAACTTCTTCATCACCCGCCCGTTGACGCTCGCCCTGCGACTCTTCGGCAACATGTTCGCCGGGCACCTCTTGCTCGTGGTGTTCATCGTCGGTGGTCACGAACTGTTCCTCTCCGACGGGATCGCGCTCAAGTTCGTGGCCATACCGGCCTGGATCCTCGCGTTCATCTTCACGCTCTTCGAGGCGCTGGTGCAGTTCCTGCAGGCCTACGTCTTCACTCTCCTTGCTGCGTCCTACATCGGTGGCGCCCTCGTCGACGAGCACTGACTCGACTCTGGGCCAGTACCATCCGCACGAACTCACAACTGAATAGTCAACTCACGCTTCCGCCGACACAACGGTCGGCTGGATCCACGAAATACACGAAAGAGGAATCATCGTGACCGGTTCTATCTCGCTCGTCGGCTACGGCTTGTCGACCATCGGCCCAGCCATCGCCATCGGCCTGATCTTCGCCGCCTACATCAACGGTGTCGCCCGCCAGCCCGAGTCCGGCCGCCTGCTGCAGCCGATCGCCATCCTTGGCTTCGCCCTGGCCGAGGCCCTCGCGATCTTCGGTCTGGTGCTCTTCTTCATCAAGAACTGATCGTCCCTCACCGGACTTTGCTCATCCCCAACGTTCGACGCACTAGGCACAAGGAGTACTCGTGCAGCTCAACGCCCTGATCCCGGCCCTGACGCCGGCAGCGGAGGTGGATCACTCAAAGGACCTGCCGATCCTGCCGTACCTCCCCGAGCTCATCTTCGGTCTCATCGCCATCGGGATCCTCTATTGGGTCGTGGCCAGCAAGGTCGTCCCCAACTTGGAGAAGGCCTATGCCAACCGGGCAGCGGCCATCGAGGGCGGGATGCACAAGGCCGAAGAGGCTCAGGCCCAGGCCCAGGCTGCCCTCGAGCAGTACCAGGCCCAGCTGGTCGAGGCGCGGGCCGAGGCCTCCACCATCCGTGAGGAAGCCAAGGCCCAGGGTGCGCAGATCATCGCCGAGATGCGCGAGCACGCGGCGAGTGAGGCCGCTCGAATCACCCAGACGGCGCACAAGCAGATCGCTGCCGAGCGCCAGCAGGCCGTCGTGTCGCTCCGGTCGGACGTGGGTCGCATGTCCACCGACCTGGCCAGCCGGATCGTCGGCGAGTCGCTCGAGGACGAGACCCGTCAGAAGGGCATCGTCGAGCGCTTCCTCGCCGAGCTCGAGTCCGGCGACGTGACGCGTGAGAAGGTCGGCAATGCCAGCGCTCAGGGTGGCGAACTCTGATGCAGGGTCCTTCCCGGGCAGCCGCTGCCGCCAGCCGTGACGCGTTCACCGCGGCACTCGCCGGTGGCGCCGACCGGGTCCGCTTGGCACAGGAACTCTTCGAGGTCGTCGGCGTTCTCGACAACAGCGCCACTCTGCGCCGGGCTGTCGCCGATCCGTCCCGTGAGGGCTCGGTCAAGGAGGGACTCGTCGGTCGGCTCTTCGATGGCAAGGTCAGCGCCGCGACGCTCGCCGTGCTGCGCGGTGTCGTCGCGCAGCGGTGGAGCTCGGAGGGCGATCTGTCCGACACCATCGAGACCTATGGCGTCGAAGCGGTCGTCGCGGAGGCTGAAGTGGCCGATCGTGCGGACCGGGTCGAGGAGGAGCTGTTCCGTTTCGAGCGGATCGTGGCTGCTGACTCCGGCCTACGGACCGCTCTGACGGACCAGGGTGCGCCCGCTGACAAGCGGGTCGACCTGGTGGACTCACTCCTGCGGGGCAAGGTCGCGGACGAGACCCTGATGCTCGTGCATCAGGCCGTCAGGGAGCCGCGCGGCCAACGGTTCGACCGCGTCCTGGACGGCTACCTCGACATCGCGGCTGGCCGTCGCCAGCAGCAGACTGCCACCGTGACGTCCGCGGTCCCGCTCTCTGAGCCGGACCGGGATCGACTCGCGCAGGGCCTGACCGCCATCTACGGCGGCAAGGTCCATGTCCAGACCGTCGTGGACCCCCGGGTCGTCGGCGGTGTCAAGGTGGAGATCGGTGACGAACTCATCGACGGCACCATCATCCGCAAACTTGATGGCGCCCGTCGCGCCATGGGTGCCTGACCGCACCACCGCACACCCCCACGCTGTGACCACCACCGACTCGTCAACATGGGTCGAAACCGAGGAGAAGATCTGACATGACGGAGCTTTCGATCCGTCCGGAGGAGATCCGCGACGCACTGGACTCATTCGTCCAGTCCTATGAGCCCGGAGCGGCCTCCCGTGAGGAAGTCGGCCGCGTCAGCGACGCCGGTGACGGCATCGCTCACGTCGAGGGTCTGCCCTCGGCCATGACCAACGAACTGCTGCAGTTCGAGGACGGCACGCTCGGCCTCGCGCTCAACCTGGACGTCCACCAGATCGGTGTCGTCGTCCTCGGTGACTACTCCGGCATCGAAGAGGGTCAGGCCGTCAAGCGCACGGGCGAGGTCCTTTCGGTCCCCGTCGGTGACGCCTTCCTCGGCCGGGTGGTCGACCCCCTCGGTGTGCCGATCGACGGCCTCGGCGACATCGAGTCCGAGGCCCGCCGGGTCCTGGAGATCCAGGCCCCGTCGGTGGTCCAGCGCAAGTCGGTGCACCAACCGCTGCAGACCGGCATCAAGGCGGTCGACGCGATGATCCCCATCGGTCGCGGCCAGCGACAACTGATCATCGGTGACCGCCAGACCGGCAAGACGACGGTCGCGGTCGACACGATCATCAACCAGAAGCGCAACTGGGACTCGGGCGACCCGGAGCAGCAGGTCCGCTGCATCTACGTCGCCATCGGCCAGAAGGGCTCGACCATCGCGTCGGTCCGCGGCACCCTGGAGGAGGCCGGAGCGCTCGAGTACACGACGATCGTCGCCGCGCCCGCGTCCGACTCGGCCGGCTTCAAGTACCTCGCTCCCTACACCGGTTCGGCCATCGGCCAGCACTGGATGTATCAGGGCAAGCACGTCCTCATCGTCTTCGACGACCTGTCCAAGCAGGCCGAGGCCTATCGCGCCGTGTCGCTGCTGCTGCGCCGTCCGCCGGGCCGCGAGGCCTACCCGGGCGACGTCTTCTACCTGCACAGCCGCCTGCTCGAGCGTTGTGCCAAGCTGTCCGACGACCTGGGCGCTGGCTCGATGACCGGCCTACCGATCATCGAGACCAAGGCCGGTGACGTCTCGGCGTACATCCCGACCAACGTCATCTCGATCACCGACGGCCAGATCTACCTGCAGGCAGACCTGTTCAACGCGAACGTCCGCCCTGCGATCGACGTGGGTGTCTCCGTCTCCCGAGTCGGTGGCGCCGCCCAGATCAAGGCGATGAAGTCCGTCTCGGGTCGTCTCAGGCTCGACCTGGCCCAGTTCCGCGCCATGGAGGCCTTCGCGATGTTCGCGTCCGACCTCGACCCGGCCTCTCGCGCCCAGCTCGCCCGGGGTGCCCGACTCGTCGAGCTGCTCAAGCAGCCGCAGAGCAGCCCGTATCCCGTCGAGGAGCAGGTCGTCTCGGTGTGGGCCGGCACCACCGGCAAGCTCGACGACGTCGCCGTCGAGGACGTGCGCAACTTTGAGGCGGAGCTGCTCGACACGCTCCGGCGCGACGGCTCGATCCTGCAGACGATCCGCGAGACGGCCAAGCTCGATGACGACACCGAGGCTGCCCTCGAGAAGGTCGTGCAGGACGTGAAATTCACGTTCCGCGGGAGCGGCAAGGATCAGGTCGCGCCCGGCAGCGAAGAGCACGAGGAGCTTGCTGAGGACCAGATCACGCAGGCCAAGATCGTCAAGCAGAAGAAGTAGGCACCTCCTCGGGGGCGCACGCCCCCGAGGATGCCCGGCCACCCGCGTGGTCGGACCGCGTGACACAACTCAACCCAGCGGCATACGAAGATGGGCCCCAGCGCCCACCACAGACGCAACGTCAGAGCATGACCAGACTTCCGAGACCAGAGAGGCGGAGCACATGGGAGCGCAGATGCGGATCTATCGCCAGCGCATCAAGTCCGTCAACTCCATCAAGAAGATCACCAACGCGATGGAGTTGATCGCGGCAGCTCGCGTCATCAAGGCTCGCCAACGGGCCAGCGAGGCCATGCCCTACACGACCGCGCTGACCCGCGCGGTGTCGGCTGTGGCGACGAACGCGAACGAGGACCACCCGCTGACCACGACCAAGGAGACCGCGGTCCGGGCCGGCGTCGTCATCATGACCTCGGACCGTGGCCTCGCGGGTGCGTACTCAGCATCGGCCCTCAAGGAGAGTGCTGAGCTGATCAGCCGGCTCACCGCTGAGGGCAAGGAGGTCGTGCCCTACCTCGTCGGTCGCAAGGCCGTCAGCTACTTCAAGTTCCGTCGGCGCGAGTATGCCGCCGAGTGGACCGGCTTCACCGATGCCCCGACGTTCGAGCACGCCAGGGAGATCGCCGACCGGATCACCGAGGACTTCCTCAAGGACACCGAGGAGGGTGGCAATGACGAGATCCACCTGGTCTTCACCCAGTTCCGCTCGATGGTGAACCAGGAGCCGCACGTGTTGCGGTTGTTGCCGCTCGAGGTCGTCGAGGCCGATGAAGGCGGCGACGACGTGGACCTCTCGGTCAAGCAGTACGACGAGGGGGAACTCTCGCCGGAGTACGAGTTCGAGCCCAGCGCCAACGAGGTGCTCGACACGCTGCTGCCCAAGTACGTGCGCAACCGGGTCTACACCGCGCTGCTCAGCTCGTCCGCCTCGGAGCTCGCTGCTCGTCAGCGTGCGATGAAGTCGGCCACCGACAACGCGACCGACCTCATCAAGAAGTACGAGCGCCTTTCCAACCAGGCGCGTCAGGCCGGCATCACCCAAGAGATCAGCGAAATCGTCGGCGGCGCAGACGCCCTCGCGGACGCCAAGAAGTAACCGCCCACAGGTAAGGAAGCGTAACCACCATGACTGCAACTGTCAGCGACAACGCGGTGACGGGTCAGCCCGCGGGCGGCGTCGGACGCGTCTCGCGCATCATCGGCCCGGTCGTCGACGTGGAGTTCCCCGCCGACGCCATGCCCCACCAGTACAACCTGCTCACCACGTCGGTCACCCTGTCGGGTGAGGAGAAGAACCTCAACCTCGAGGTCGCCCAGCACATCGGCGACAACGTGGTGCGGGCCATCTCGCTCCAGCCCACCGATGGTCTGGTCCGGGGCGCGCCGGTGCAGGACACCGGCGGTCCGATCACGGTGCCGGTCGGCGACGTGACGCTGGGCAAGGTCTTCAACACCACGGGCGAGTGCCTCAACCTCAAGCCGGGCGAGACCCTCGAGGTCACCGAGCGGTGGGGCATCCACCGCAAGGCGCCGGCCTTCGACCAGCTCGAGTCCAAGACGACGATGTTCGAGACCGGCATCAAGGTCATCGACCTGCTCACTCCGTATGTCGAGGGTGGCAAGATCGGCCTGTTCGGCGGCGCCGGGGTCGGCAAGACGGTGCTCATCCAGGAGATGATCGCCCGAGTCGCCCGCGACCACGGTGGTGTGTCGGTGTTCGCCGGTGTCGGCGAGCGTACCCGCGAGGGCAACGACCTCATGGTCGAGATGGAGGAGGCGGGCGTCCTCGGTCAGACGGCCCTCGTCTTCGGCCAGATGGACGAGCCGCCGGGCACCCGCCTGCGGGTCGCGCTGTCGGCGCTGACCATGGCGGAGTACTTCCGCGACGTGCAGAACCAGGACGTGCTGCTCTTCATCGACAACATCTTCCGGTTCACCCAGGCTGGCTCCGAGGTGTCCACCCTGCTCGGCCGGATGCCGTCCGCAGTGGGCTACCAGCCCACCCTCGCGGACGAGATGGGCACGCTGCAGGAGCGGATCACCTCGACGCGTGGGCACTCGATCACCTCGATGCAGGCCATCTACGTGCCGGCCGATGACTACACCGACCCGGCGCCGGCCACGACGTTCGCGCACCTCGACGCGACGACCGAGCTCTCGCGTGACATCGCCTCGATGGGTATCTACCCGGCTGTCGACCCGCTGAGCTCGACCTCGCGGATCCTGGACCCGCGCTACATCGAGGCGGACCACTACAGCACGGCGGTCCGGGTCAAGTCGATCCTGCAGCGCAACAAGGAGTTGCAGGACATCATCGCGATCCTCGGCATCGACGAGCTCAGCGAAGAGGACAAGATCCTCGTCAACCGGGCCCGACGGATCCAGCGCTTCCTGTCGCAGAACACCTACGTCGCGAAGCAGTTCACCGGGCTCGAGGGCTCGACGGTGTCGCTGGCCGAGTCGATCGAGGGCTTCACCAAGATTGCCGACGGCGAGTACGACCACGTCGCCGAGCAGGCCTTCTTCATGTGTGGTGGCCTTGACGACGTCGAGCGTCAGTGGTCGGAGATCCAGAAGAACCTCTGAGGTCACGACCTCGGGGTCTCACAGCACGCCAGCGCCGGCGTCCCACCCGGGACGTCGGCGCCGGGCATATCCAGCACTGATCGTTGTTGTCAGTAGTACTCAAACGGCTGTCAGTAGCACTCACACGGGTTGACGAAGGAGAAAGCACACCATGAGCACGTCTAACGGACGGCATCGCGTCGTTGTCATCGGGTCTGGATTTGGCGGCCTGTTCAGCGCCCAGGCGTTGCGTCGGGACGATGTCGACGTCACCCTCATTGCCCGCACCACCCATCACCTCTTCCAGCCGCTGCTCTACCAGGTGGCGACCGGGATCCTCTCCGAGGGCGAGATCGCACCGTCGACCCGGGAGGTGCTGGCCAGGCAGAAGAACGCCAGGGTCGTGCTCGGAGAAGTCACGCACATCGACCTGGCGGCACGGACCGTCACGCACGAGGTGGTGGGCCGGGAGACCGTGACGCCCTACGACTCGCTCATCGTGGCGGCTGGCGCCGGCCAGTCCTACTTCGGCAATGACCAATTCGCACGCTATGCACCCGGGATGAAGTCGATCGACGACGCCCTCGAGCTCCGCGGTCGGATCTTCGGCTCCTTCGAGCTGGCTGAGCTGGCCTCGACACCGGCGGAAGAGGACCGGTTGATGACGTTTGTGGTCGTCGGGGCGGGTGCCACCGGCGTGGAGATGGCCGGTCAGATCGCCGAGTTGGCCCACCGGACGCTGAAGCGTGACTTCCGTCGGATCGACCCGAAGCACGCCCGGATCATCCTGCTCGACGCCGCCCCCAACGTCCTGGGCTCCTTTGGACAGAAGCTCGGCGGCCGGGCCCAGAGTCGCCTCGAGTCGATGGGAGTCGAGGTCCGACTCGGTGCCAAGGTCGTCGATGTCGACCAGACCGGGATCGAGGTCGAGCACTCGGATGGCACGCGGGCCCGCATCGAGTCCGTGTGCAAGGTCTGGGCGGCCGGGGTCAGCGCGTCGCCGCTCGGGGCGATGCTCGCGGAGCAGAGCGGGGCCAGCCTCGACCGGGCCGGCCGCATCGAGGTGCTCGAGGACCTCACCCTGCTCGGGCACCCGGAGGTCTTCGTCGTCGGCGACATGATCTCGCTGAACCACCTCCCGGGGGTGGCCCAGGTCGCGATCCAGGGAGGCCGCTATGCAGCGGAGCAGATCCGTCGCCGGCTCACCGGTAAGGAGCCCAAGGGCCCCTTCGAGTACTTCGACAAGGGCTCGATGGCCACGATCTCGCGGTTCTCGGCGGTCGCCTCGGTGGGCAAACTTCAGTTCAGCGGGTTCATCGCGTGGGTGATGTGGCTGGCGGTGCACCTCGTCTACATCATTGGCTTCAAGCACCGGATCACCACGCTGCTGCACTGGGCCATCAGCTTCGTCGGCCGGGGGCGGGCCGAGCGGGTCGTGACGCAGCAGCAGGTCTTCGCTCGCCAGGCGATCGAGGATCTCGGAGACGAGTTCAGCCCCGAGCTGCCCCGGGTGGCCAGTGATCGCCTGTCCTCGTAGCAGCCCTGGCCAGGGGCCCCGAGACCTGCGGGTCGGGGACCACGGTTCCGACTACGGTCGCGAGGCACTAAACTGCCATCACCACCCACCATCTGGAGGATTTTGTGAGTTCGCTCAAGGTTGAGATGGTCGCAGCCGACCGCAAGGTCTGGGAGGGAGAGGCCAAACTGGTCCGGGCCCGCACCACTCTGGGCGACATCGGCATCCTGCCCGGCCACGCGCCGCTGCTCGGGGTTCTCGGGCAGGGAGCCGTGATGATCGAGGGCCTTGACGGGGCGCGTCATGAGGCCGTGGTCGACGGTGGCTTCCTCTCGGTCGACTCCGACGTGGTGACGATCGTCGCCGAGAACGTCGAGGCCTCCTCGCTCACCGGTCCAGCGAAGTCCTGAGCCCCCAGTGCCGTCCGCGCTCGTCTCCATCGAGGTCGTGGTCGGCACCGTGCTCACCATCGTTGCGGTGGTGCTCGCCGTGACATATCTACGACGTCGCTACATCTCCCGCGGATTGATCCTGACCCTGTGTGGTTATCGGTCCACGGAGGCAGACCGATGGCGTCTCGGGCTGCTTCGTTTCGGCAACAGCGCCCTCGAGTGGTACACCCTCGGGGGCGTTTCGCCTCGTCCGCGGCATGTCTGGCAGCGTCAGGCCCTCCTGCTCGAGTCACCGCTCCCGCTGCCGCCGGACCAGACCCTCAACCTGTTGCCGGAGGCCTCGCGTGTCCTGTGCACCGAGGCGGGAAAGGACTTCGAGTTGGCGCTGCAGCGATCCGCCTACATGGCGCTGCGTTCCTGGCAAGAGGCCGCCCCCCCGGGGTACAACGTCAACGTCGCCTGACCCTGCCTGCGTCTGGCCTAGCCTTTGGCCGTGCCGGGTGACCTGGCGTGGTCAGGGCGAGCGACACGACCACCACCGGGCTGCCACGGGATGTCCCCACCCAGGGGCAGGTTGGCCACCCGCGCCAGGATGAAGAGCAGGTCCGACAGACGGTTGAGGTACTTCGCCGTCAGCACGCTCACCCCGCCCACGCCGCGTTCGGAGCCCGGTTCCTCACCGTGGGCGTCCACCGCGGCCCACGCCGATCGCTCGGCCCGACGGACGATGGTGCAGGCGAGGTGCAGGTGGGCCGAGCCCGGCGTTCCCCCGGGCAGGATGAAGGAGCGCATCTTCTCGGTGCGGGGCAGGTAGTGGTCGCAGTCTGCCTCGAGGTCGGCGATCCAGGGTTGCTCGACCCGCAGCGGCGGAAAGTCGTAGCTCTCCTGAAGTGGCGTGCACAGGTCGGCGCCGACGTCGAACAACTCGTTCTGGATGCGCGCCAAGGTCGCCTTGAGCTCGTCATCGAGTCCGCCGCAGGCGACGGCGATGCCGACGGCGGCGTTGGCCTCGTTGACATCCGCATAGGCATGCAGGCGGGGGTCGTTCTTGCTCGTGCGCGAGAAGTCGCCGAGCGCGGTCGTCCCGTCGTCCCCGGTGCGGGTGTAGATCTTCGTCAGCTTCACCATGCGGCTACTCTCTCACCCGGGCCGCGACGGTAGGGTCGCAGGGTGAAGGAGCGGTTCCGGGTCGTCGGTGGTGCACGCCTGCACGGTGAGGTCCACGTCGTCGGCGCCAAGAACAGCGCCCTGAAGTTGATGGCCGCGGCCCTGCTCGCCCGGGGGCGGACCACCCTGACCAACGTCCCGGCGATCGCGGACGTCGCGATCATGGCCGAGTTGCTCCGGCGCCTCGGCGTCGGCGTCGACGACGACCCTGCGACAGGGGTGGTCGTCCTCGATGTGCCCGACGAGTTGGGTTGCCGTGCCGACTATGAACTGGTCCGGGCGCTGCGAGCCTCCATCTCCGTGCTCGGCCCGCTCGTGGCCCGCGTGGGGCAGGCTGACGTCGCCGTTCCCGGAGGCGACGCGATCGGGTCTCGTGGCCTGGACCTGCACGCTGCCGGCCTCGAGGCACTCGGGGCCAGGGTGCACGTCACGCACGGCTACCTGGTCGCCTCGGCGCCCCGGGGGCTGTTCGGCGCCGACATCCACCTCGACTTCCCCAGCGTCGGGGCCACCGAGAACATCCTCACCGCGGCAGCCACCGCGCGGGGGCGCACCACCATCGAGAACGTCGCCCGGGAGCCCGAGATCGTCGACATCGCCCAGATGCTGATCTCGATGGGGGCGCAGATCACCGGCGCGGGCACGTCGCGCATCGTGGTCGACGGGGTGGAGGCGCTGGCCCCGACGACCCACCGGGTGGTCTCCGACCGCGTGGCCGCCGGAACGTGGGCCTTCGCCGCGGCCACGACCCGGGGTGACATCGAGATCATCGGCGGGGTCCGGGAGCACCTCGTGGCTCCGCTCGCGTCGATGGCCGCAGCCGGGTGCCGGGTCGAGTCGACGGACCGAGGCTTTCGGGTGGCCTGCGAGGAGCGGCCCCGTGCCTTCGACGTCGCGACCCTGCCCTACCCGGGCTTCCCCACGGACCTGCAGCCCTTTGCCCTGACCTACAACGCCGTCGCGAAGGGCAGCGCCATGGTGACGGAGAACCTCTTCGAGGCGCGGTTCCGGACCGTGCAGGAACTGGCCCGGCTCGGCGCCGACGCGCAGATCGATGGGCACCACGTGATGACCCACGGAGTGCCGCTGCTCTCAGGGGCCCCGGTCGAATCCAGCGACATCCGCTCCGGTGCCGCCCTCGTGATCGCGGGGCTCGTCGCCGAGGGGGACACCCTCGTCAGTGGGGTGCACCACATCGATCGGGGCTACCCGAGCTTCGAAGTAGCCCTCCAGCGCCTCGGCGCCGATGTCATCCGCGAGGCTGACGAGAGCTGGTACGACTGAGCACCCACACGCGCTGACGGCTCCCTTACCATATCTTGGGGATATCGAGATCGCTTCGTGACGCGTCGTGCCAGACGTGCTGCGGCCTGTGAGTCATCATGGATGAACGAGCAGCGCCCAGAGGGGGGTCCGATGACGCTGAAGCACCGCGCACCACCACCAGTGACCGTCGTCACCGCACCGGATGGTCACGACGTGACGATCACGGGGCGCCTCGATGTGCACACGGTCCCGGACATCCGGGATGCCGTCCACGAGGTGATCCGACAGGGCAGCGGTGAGTTGCGCCTGCACCTGGCCGACGCCGAGATCGGCGATGCGACCGGCCTCGGGGTGATCCTGCACCTGCACCGGCGCGCCACCCGCGCCGACCGCCGGATGCTGATCATCGACCCGAGCGAGCGGACGACGCGGCTGCTGCGCGGCTGTCGTCTCTCGCGGCTGCTCACCGCCCGCCACACCGGCCGGATCGCCGCGCCGATCAGCGGCATTGTGGCCTCTCTCACCGGCTGAGTCCGCGACGCCGCTGCCACCGCGCCGGTACGGTCGGAGGCATGCCCGAGGAGAGCGCCGCCGCGCGCGTCGAACGTCCCGCCCGCGACCGCCCGTGGGTGATGCGCACGTACGCCGGCCACTCCAGCGCTGCCGCGAGCAACGAGCTCTACCGCCGCAACCTGGCCAAGGGTCAGACGGGCCTGTCCGTTGCCTTCGACCTGCCCACCCAGACCGGCTACGACCCGGATCACGTGCTGGCCCGCGGCGAGGTCGGCAAGGTCGGCGTCCCCATCAGCCACATCGGTGACATGGCCGCGCTCTTCGACGCCATCCCGCTGCGCGAGATGAACACCTCGATGACGATCAACTCCACGGCGATGTGGCTCCTCGCGATGTATCAGGTCGCGGCCGAGCAACAGGCCGAAGCCGCCGGGCAGGATCCCGCTGAGTGGGTCCACGAGCTGAGCGGAACCACTCAGAACGACATCATCAAGGAGTACCTGTCCCGGGGGACCTACGTCTTCCCCCCCGGGCCGTCGCTGCGCCTGATCACCGACATGGTCGCCTACACGGTCCGCGAGATCCCGAAGTGGAACCCGATCAACATCTGCAGCTACCACCTGCAGGAGGCCGGAGCGACACCGGTGCAGGAGATCGCCTACTCGATGTCGACAGCAGTTGCGGTCCTCGATGCCGTCCGCGACTCGGGTCAGGTCCCCGCCGAGGAGTTCTCTGACGTCGTCGCTCGGATCAGTTTCTTCGTCAACGCCGGCGTGCGCTTCGTCGAGGAGATGTGCAAGATGCGCGCCTTCGTGCAGCTCTGGGACGAGCTGACCCGCGAGCGCTACGGCGTGACCGACGCCAAGGCGCGACGCTTCCGCTACGGCGTCCAGGTCAACTCCCTCGGGCTGACCGAGGCCCAGCCGGAGAACAACATCCAGCGGATCGTCCTCGAGATGCTGGCGGTCACTCTGTCCAAGGGCGCCCGGGCCCGGGCCATCCAACTGCCGGCCTGGAACGAGGCCCTCGGCCTGCCGCGGCCGTGGGACCAGCAGTGGTCGCTGCGGATGCAGCAGGTGCTGGCCTTTGAGTCGGACCTGCTCGAGTACGACGACCTCTTCAGCGGCTCGGTCGTCGTCGAGCGCAAAGTGGCCGACCTCGTGGCCGACGCGCAGGCCGAGATGGCCCGGATCGAGGAGATGGGAGGAGCCGTCGCCGCCGTGGAGTCCGGCTACATGAAGTCGGCCCTCGTCGCTTCGCACGCGGAGCGCCGTCGCCGGATCGAGTCCGGCGACGATGTCATCGTCGGGCTCAACCGCTTTGAGACGACCGAGCCCAACCCGCTCACCGCCGACCTCGACACGGCGATCCAGACCGTCGACGCCGATGTCGAGCGGGCCGCCGTCGAGGCGGTCGTGGCCTGGCGTGAGCGCCGGGACGCCGATCCGGCCCACCGGGCCCGGGCGCAGGCCGCCATCGAGCGGCTCAAGGCTGATGCCGCCTCGGGGGCCAACCTCATGGCTGCCTCCCTCGAGTGCGCCCGGGCCGAGGTGACCACGGGGGAGTGGACGGCCGCGCTGCGTGGACAGTTCGGCGAGTACCGCGCCCCCACCGGGGTCTCCGGGTCAGTCGGGGTCGGCTCGGCTGCCCCCGGTGAGGCGCTGGGCGCGGTGCGCTCCGCCGTCACTCGCACGGGCGAGGAGCTCGGTGAGAAGCTGCGCATCCTCGTCGGCAAGCCGGGCCTCGACGGGCACAGCAACGGCGCGGAGCAGGTGGCGGTCCGGGCCCGGGACGCCGGCTTCGAGGTCATCTACCAGGGCATTCGACTCACCCCCGCACAGATCGTGGCTGCCGCTGTCGCGGAGGACGTCCACGTCGTCGGGATCTCGATCCTGTCGGGGTCGCACATGGAGCTCGTGCCGGAGATCCTCGCGGGGCTGCGCGAGGCGGGCGCCGAGGACATCCCGGTCATCGTCGGCGGGATCATCCCCGAGTCCGATGCCAGTGCGCTCCGGGCCGCGGGGGTGGCGATGGTCTTCACCCCCAAGGACTTCGGTCTCAACGAGATCATGGGCGAGATCGTCGGCGTGATCCGGGCCTCGCGGGGGCTGGCCCCGCTCGTGCCGGCAGGCGCCTGACGGAGCGCGCCGCGCGGCCTACAGTGCAAGAGTGAGCGACCTGCAGTGCGCGGCCCGGTTCGTCGTGCTCGACGCCGATACCCTCCGCGACCTTGGTGCCCTCGACAACACGGACGGGCTCGTCGAGCGTCTGTGCAGCGAGCGGATTGCCGGGCTGTATGCCGCTGACGAGCTCGCCGGCAGCGGTGCAGTCCGGCGCCTGGCGCAGGGACTCGGGCTCCGGATCGAGCCGGCCCCGGGGGATCTGGCCTTCGGGGGGGAGGGCTACGAGGAGCTGGCAGATCGGCACCGCGGGGAGACCGTGGTCCTCGTGCGGCCCGGCAGGGCCGGGCTCCCGACCCCGCACCCGACCCTGCACCCGACCCTGCTCCTCGTCGATGCGGACGGGTGGAGCGCCCAGGAGTTCTGACTCTCCACCGGGCCCAGGTCCGACGCCCAGGCGGCTGAGGGCCTCCCGCCGTGCAGGGTCAGAAGAGGCGGGACTCGCTGTCGTCGATGCCCTTGAGCGCGTCGTAGTCGAGGACGACGCAGCGGATGCCCCGGTCCTGCGCCAGCGTCCGGGCCTGTGGCTTGATCTGCTGGGCGGCGAAGACACCGGTGACCGGGGCGAGGTGCGGGTCGCGGTTCATCAACTCCAGGTAGCGGGTCAGTTGCTCGACCCCGTCGATCTCGCCGCGGCGCTTGATCTCGACGGCGACGCTGGACCCGGCGGCGTCCCTCGCGAGGATGTCGACCGGACCGATGGCCGTCATGTACTCCCGCCGGACGAGGGAGTAGCCCTCGCCGAGGGTGTGGATGTGCTCGGCGAGCAGTCGCTGCAGATGGGCTTCGACCCCGTCCTTGACCAGGCCGGGATCGACGCCGAGCTCATGGGCGCTGTCGTGCAGGATCTCGTGGATCAGGACGGTGAGCCGGTCCTCGGACTTCGCGTGCTGGACCCGCCACACGGCCACGACGCCCTCGCCCGACTGCGTCTCGTCCGGGGTGACCTCGGCCATGGAGCACGGCGGGGCCATCCAGTTGAGCGGCTTGTAGGACCCGCCATCGCTGTGCACGAGCACGGAGCCGTCGGCCTTGACGAGGAGCAGTCGGGTCGCGAGCGGGAGGTGAGCGGTCAGCCGTCCGTCGTAGTCGACGCTGCACCGGGCTATGACGAGTCGCACCGGGTCACCCTAACGCGGTCTGCCCACCGCGCGGCCGGCCGCGGGGCGCGAGGTGCCGCTCAGCCCGGTCGGCCCCTCACCCGCCGGAGCGTGGGGAGCATCACGCACCCGACGGGTGTGAGCGGCATACGGCCTCTGTCAGACTCCAGCCATGGCTCGTGACTTCACCAAGGTTGGCGTGATCGGACTCGGCACCATGGGTGCTGGCATCGTGGAGGTCTTTGCCCGCAACGGCATCGACGTCGTCGCGGTGGAGGTGACTGACGAGGCGGTGGACAAGGGCCGCGGTGTCCTGCAGCATTCCACCGACCGAGCGGTCGCGCGCGGCAAGCTCAGCCTTGATGAGCAGACCGCGCTGCAGGACCGGGTGCAGTTCACGAGCGTCATGGCTGACCTCAAGGAGTGCCAACTCGTCATCGAGGCCGTCCCCGAGCAGCTCGAGCTCAAGAAGCAGATCTTTGCCACCCTCGATGCGATCGTCTCCGACGACGCGATCCTGGCGACCAACACCTCGAGCCTGCCGGTCACCGAGATCGCCGTGGCAACGGTCAACCCCAAGCGGGTCGTCGGGATGCACTTCTTCAACCCGGCGCAGGTCATGCAGTTCGTCGAGGTGATCAAGACCGTCGTCACCAGCGACGAGATCTTCGAGGACGTCAAGGCTCTCGCGCTGCGACTGGACAAGAAGCCAGTCATCGTCGGAGACAAGGCCGGCTTCATCGCCAACGCGCTGCTCTTCGGCTACCTCAACCACGCCGTGTCGATGTATGAGGGCAAGTACGCGACGCGCGAGGACATCGACGCGTCGATGCGACTCGGCTGTGGCTACCCGATGGGTCCGCTCGCGCTGATGGACCTGATCGGCCTCGACACCGCCTACGAGATCCTCGACACGATGTACAAGCAGGGCCGTGACCGGCTGCACGCGCCGAGCCCGATCCTCAAGCAGATGGTCAGTGCCGGGCTCAAGGGTCGCAAGAGCGGTCGCGGCTTCTACACCTACGCCGAGCCGGGCAGTTCGACAGTCGTCGACGACGCGCTGACCCCCGCGCCCAATGGCTCGTCGGGCGTGCCGGCGCGGGCCGTCCGCGCCGTGGGAGTCGTCGGGTCCGGCACGATGGCGACCGGCATCATCGAGGTCTTCGCCAAGGCCGGGTTCGACGTCACCTACGTGGCGCGGGCCGAGGCCAAGGTGGCGGCCGTGCGCGCAGCGGTCACCAAGAGCCTCGACAAGGCGGTCCAGCGTGGCAAGGTGACCGAGGCCGACCGGGACGCTGCACTCGCGCGCCTCACCGGCACCACGTCGCTCGATGACTTGGCGTCGGTGGACCTGGTCGTCGAGGCGGTGGTGGAGGACCTGCGAGTCAAGCAGGCGCTCTTCGAGAACCTCGACGAGATCTGCAAGCCGGGGGCGATCCTCGCGACGACGACCTCCTCGCTCCCGGTGGTGGAGTGCGCAGCGGTCACCTCGCGTCCGCAGGACGTCGTCGGGATGCACTTCTTCAACCCGGCGCAGGTGATGAAGCTCGTCGAGATCGTGCGGACGGTCTCGACCGCCGATGACGTCGTGGCGACCCTCCAGCAGCTCTGCCCCACCCTCGGCAAGCACCCCGTGACGTGTGGGGATCGGGCTGGGTTCATCGTCAATGCGCTGCTCTTCCCCTACCTCAACGACGCCGTCAAGATGCTCGAGGCCAACTACTCGACGGCGGACGACATCGACACGGCGATGAAGACCGGCTGTGGGCTGCCGATGGGACCGTTCGAGCTGCTCGACGTCGTCGGTCTCGACGTGTCCCTGACCATCGAGCGTGAGCTCTACCTCGAGTTCCGCGAGCGGGGCTACGCCCCCGCACCGTTGCTCGAGCACCTGGTGACCGCGGGCTACCTCGGACGCAAGACCGGCCGCGGTTTCCGCACCTACGGCTGAGTCGGAGGGGCGCGAGCTCGCAGTGGCTCCGGTCGGTGTGGGTTCGCGATATCCCGGGTTGATGCCGAGAATGGGGGGTATGCCCTCACGTCGTCGCCCGAGCAAGCACGCCAAGGCGCACGTGCCGCTCGATGTGACACGAATCCAGGGCGGGTCGACGCGGGAGGAGACCTATCGCGGGGGTCGCTGGACGGTGCGCTCGGTCACCGGCGCCTCGGCCACCCGCCCCTACCTGTGCCCGGGCTGCCAGCAGGACGTGGCGCCCGGAACCGCGCACGTGGTCGTCTGGCCGGCAGACGGGGTCGGGGGCGTGGGAGACCGGAGGCACTGGCACACGGGGTGCTGGCAGCGTCGCGATGCGCGTCCGACCGGCGCCTCCTACCGATAGCAGGCCGGACGATTCGCGCTATCAGGGATGGGACGTCCAGCGCGATGTCGAGGGCCTCCAGCACGAGGACGAGCCACGGGCGTCGGCGGGCTTCAGGGGGCATACCGTCTAGGCTGTTCCCATGGAACCCGTGTACCGTCCCGTGATCACCGCTGCGAGGACGGTCTTCTTCCTCCAGGGGACCCGGTTCACCATCATCGGCGGGGAGCACGTGCCGCGTGGGGGCGGCGCGGTCATGGCGATCAACCACACGTCATACCTGGACTTCGCGTATGCCGGTCTGGCGGCCTGGCCGCACCGGCGCTACGTCCGCTTCATGGCGAAGAAGTCGATCTTCAGTCACGCTGTCGCGGGGCGGCTGATGCGCGGCATGCACCACATCCCGGTTGACCGACACCAGGGCGGAGAGGCCTTCGCGACGGCGATCCGCGTCCTGCGCGCGGGTGAGATCGTCGGGGTGTTCCCGGAAGCGACCATGTCGCGCTCCCTCGAGCTCAAGGAGTTCAAGCCCGGCGCCGTCAAGATGGCGCAGGTCGCGGGTGTGCCCATCCTGCCCGTGACGATCTGGGGTGGACAGCGGGTCTGGACCAAGAACCAGCCCAAGCACCTGGGCCGGGCGAACATCCCGGTCAGCATCACGGTGGGGGAGCCGATGCACCTCGAGCGTCGTGAAGATGTCACTGCTGCGGGGCAGCGGCTGAAGGTCACGATGCAGGCCCAGCTTGACGCGCAGCAGGCGGCCTACCCCACCCTCCACGGTGACGACCTGCGTTATGTCCCGGCGCGACTGGGGGGCACCGCCCCGACCCCGGGGGAGTCGGCGGCCGCGGACACCCATGACATGACCCGCACCCGCGACAAGTTCACCGGCTGATTCGTCACCGACTCTGTCCGTCCACCGTCACGTCCTCCGTGACACGGCCCCACTGATCGACAGCGAGGTGGCTCGCCCCGGCTACTGGTGGCGCTGGCGGGGGACGAGAACCTCTTCATAGATCAGGAGCAGCCCGGCTGCGACGGGGATGGCCAGCAGCGCGCCGAGGACCCCGAAGAGGGTGCCGCCCGCGAGGGCGGCCACGACGGTGACGGCCCCGGGCACCGCGACGGTCCGCTGCATGACCTTGGGCATGACCGCGTAGTTCTCGAGTTGCTGGTAGACGGTGAAGTAGATCGCGACGATGAGGGCCTTCTTGGGCTCATCGAAGAAGGCGACGGCGACGACCACCGTGGCGCCCAGGGTCGCACCCACCATCGGGATCAACCCGAGGAGCCCGACGACCACCGCGAGGACCGCGGCAAAGGGGATGTTGAGCAACGTCATCATGATCCAGGCGCACAGGGCGTTGATGGTGGCCACTGCGACCTGACCGATGGCGTAGGAGCCAACCCGTCGCATGATCTCTTCGGCGAGAGAGCTGATGCGCACCCGGCGAGTCGCCGGGACCAGCGCGTAGGCGGCCTGCTTGACCGAGGGCAGGGTGGCGAGGAAGTAGAGCGTCAACACCAGGACGGTCAACAGGCTGAAGAGCCCGGTGGCGATGATCTGGACCCCTCCGAGGACCCCACCGAAGACACCGGCCCACAGATTCCCGTCGGCGGCTCGTTTGGTGATCTCCTCCTGGGCGCGGGCAATGACCTGGAAACGGTGGTCGAGGTCCTGGATCCAGGCGTTGTCGAGCAGCCCGTTGAGCAGGTTGGGGGCATCTTCCGCGAGGTCGGTGCCCTGTTGGACCACCGGCGGGATGACCACCCACCCGATGAGCGTGATCATCGCGACGGCGCCGAGGAAGACGATGGCCACGGACCACCCGCGTGGGACACGTCGGTGGGTCAGGCCCTCGACGAGCGGGTTGAGGGCCAGCGTGAGGAATAGAGCGACGATGAGCAGGGTGATCGTGGTGCTGAGCTTGCCGACGGTCTGCACCATCGCGTAGGCGGTCAGGACACCGACGGCCCCGAAGAAGCCCAGGTAGAAGGGCGACTGCCGATCGATCGGCCGACCCGCCTCGCCGAAGTTGCGGCGTCGTCGGCGGCGAGTCTCGGCGTGGCCCTGGTCGTGGTCGTGGTTGTGGTCATCGTTGTGGTCGTGGGGACTCTCTGCAGGCACGGCCTGCGTGGCCCCGGTAGTCGTGGTGGCGTTGCCCAGGGCAGTAGGCCGGTCCGGGCCCCTGAAGCCAGCGCCGTCAGTCGCCCCAGCACTGTCGGCGCCGTCAGCCGAGGGGGCCGAGTCGACGAACCGGCGGGGTTCGCCGAGGGGGAGCACGGTGCTCAGCAGGTCGCGCTCGAGTTGCTCGTCGACCGACACCAACTCTTCGCGGTCGCCGAGGTAGCCGCCCTTGATCTGGGCCAGCATCGCACGCTGGTCCCGACGGTACTGCGTCCATCGTCGCCACATGGATGTCTGCCTCCCTGTCCCCGTTCCGGGAGCGAGCCTAGTGGCCCGGAGCGCCGCTCGGCAGATGACTCACTGGTTGGCGAAGCGGTTGATCTCACTCTCGTGGGCGGCCCGCATCTCTCGGTCGGTGACGCCCAGCCCGGCCTCGGGGGACAGCGTCAGGACGCCGACCTTGCCCTGGTGCAGGTTGTGGTGCACGTCGAGGGCGGCCTGGCCGACCTCGTCGAGCGGGTAGGTCTTCGACAGCGTCGGGTGGATCAGGCCACGACCGATCAGGTCGTTGGCCTCCCACGCCTCGCGGTAGTTGGCGAAGTGGCTCGAGACGATCCGCTTGAGGTTCATCCACAGGTAGCGGTTGTCGTACTCGTGCATGTAGCCCGACGTCGAGGCGCAGGTGACGATCGTGCCGCCCTTGCGCGCGACGTAGACACTGGCACCGAAGGTCTCGCGGCCGGGGTGCTCGAATACGATGTCGACGTCGTAACCTCCGGTGAGCTCACGGATCTTCTTGCCGAGGCGCTGCCACTCCTTGGGGTCCTGCTTGGTGTTCTCCTCGTTCCAGAAGCGGTAGCCCTCCGCGCGACGGTCGATGATCAGCTCGGCGCCCATGGCACGGCAGATCTCGGCCTTCTCGGGAGAGGACACGACGCAGATCGGGGTGGCTCCGCCGGCCAGCGCCAGCTGGGTCGCGTAGGAGCCGAGGCCTCCGCTCGCGCCCCAGATGAGGACCCGGTCGCCGAGTTTCATCGCGGCGCCGTTCTTGGAGATCAACTGGCGATAGGCGGTCGAGTTGACCAGCGCGGGGGAGGCGGCCTCCTCCCAGGTCAGGTGGGCGGCCTTGGGCATCAACTGGTTGGCCTTGACGATCGCGAGTTCGGCGAGCCCGCCGAAGTTGGTCTCGAAGCCCCAGATCCGCTGCTGTGGGTCGAGCATCGTGTCGTTGTGCCCGTCGGCGTCCTCGAGTTCGACCGAGAGGCAGTGCGCGACGACCTCGGTGCCGGGCTTCCACTTCGTGACGCCCGGGCCGGTGCGCAGGATGACGCCGGACAGGTCGGAGCCGATCACGTGATACGGCAGGTCGTGCCGCTTGGCGTACTCCGAGGTGCGTCCGTAGCGCTCAAGGAAGCCAAAGGTCGGCATCGGCTCGAAGATCGAGGTCCACACGGTGTTGTAGTTGATCGCGCTCGCCATGACCGCGATGAGGGTCTCACCGGGGGCCAGTTCGGGGACCGGCACGTCGTCGATGTGCAGGGATCGCCGCGGATCCTTGTCCTTGCTCTCCAGCCCCTCGAACATCGTGACCTCGTCCTTGTGGACCGTGGCACCCCGGTAGGTTTCGGGGAGCTCGATGGTGGCGTAGGTCCCCTCGGACCGGTCGCCGGAGAGGATGGCGTCGCGGATGGCCTGCATGGTGAGGTCCTTTGGTCGCTGGCGTCAGGGCGGTCGTACTCGACGGTAGCGAGCCAGCCCCGGAGCGGGGAAGGTTTGAGACTGCCAACACAGCGTGACCTCAATCACGAAGGTACCGACGAGTAGCCCATTCCGTATGCCGCTGAGTTCGCTCCCCGGCGCCGACCCCGTTCCAGCTACCCCAGCCGACAGCCAGGCCCCGCCGCGGTCGAGTGGCGTCGGCGTCCACACCCCAACCGGTGCATGGCGGGGCCACTCGACCTGAGCAGTGGCGCGTCAGGCGACCGGGTTGCCACTCGTGAGCAGGTCGGACACGGTCGTGAACGTGTAGCCGGCGGCGTGGATGGCCTCCACGAGGCGGCCCAACCGGTCGATCGTGATGAGCCGGTCCGGGCTGCCGGTGTCGTGCGTGAGAATGATGCTTCCGGGGCGCAGCTGCCGCACGATGTCGGCGACGACCCCGCCCGGGGCGGTGTGGAACCGGTCCTCGCGGGCCTGGGCTGACCACAGCACTGTGGTCAGCCCGGCCTCGGCTGCCGCAAGCACGGTCGCGCCGCCGAGGTGCCCGTAGGGCGGTCGGAACAAGGTCGGTCGCACGCCGTAGGTGCGCTCCATCAGGTCTCCGGTGCGGGCGATCTCGTCCTGGCACCGGTCCAGCCCGAATCGCCCGAGGTCGGGGTGGTCAAAGGTGTGGTTGGCCAGTTCATGGCGACCGATGCTGTCGCGGTGCAACTCTCCGTGGTCGCGGACGTTGCGTCCCAGGCAGAAGAAGGTCGCCGGGACGTCAGCCCTGGCGAGTGCAGTGAGGACTCGGGGCGTCCAGTCCGGGTGCGGGCCGTCGTCGAACGTGAGGGCAACCCGTTTGGCCGGGCCGAACCCACCCCAGACGATGGAGGCCGAGGTGGTCCGTGGCGCAGAACGATCGGGCCGGATGCCGCTGACCGGGCCCCCGTAGAACGGCAACGGCGTGTTCTCGTCGAGGCGTGCCGTGACCGCGGCCTCGCCGACCATGCCGGCGACCCCGAGCACGACACCACCGGCCCCGGCCAGTGCGGTCCGACGAGTGAAGTCCATGCCTGGATGGTAGAGGCTGACGTGGTGCCGACCGGTGCCAATTGCCCACGGCCCGGGCGCGTGTGAGACTGGCCCGGTCAAAGGGGGACCCATGCGCCGTTTCGCTGCTGTGGCGTCCGCGACGACCGCCGCCGTTGCAGCCACCCTTTTTCTCGGGGCGGGCCGCGCCGAGCCGCTCCCGACCCTGCGCAACGGTGCCGACTGGCAAACGAGGTCAGCCCTGGCCCAGGCCGAAGCCGCGATGTCTGACCTCTCGTCGACTGGCCGGGCCGGCGCGGGCGCCGCGTGGCTGGGTCGCGGGACCATCCCCGGTCGACCAACCCATCGCGCCGTGGTCAGGCAGGCCCTCCTCGACCTGCATGGACTGTCCCAACCCAGCGGGGCCGTGGCAGCTGGGGCGGACGGCCCGTGGACCTATGCGTGGCCACGCGACAATGCCTTCGTCGCCGTAGCCTTCGCGGTGAGCGGGCACCCGGACGACGCCTGGCGGACGCTGGGCTTCTTCGTCCCCACCCAACTCGAGGACGGCGGCTTCGAGGCGCGCTACATCCTCGACGGGAGTGGCCCGCCCGATGGCCGCACCCGGCAGACCGACGGAGCTGGCTGGTTGCTCTGGGCGATCGAGCAGGTCCGGGTGACGACCGGGGAGGCGGTGCCGCGGCCGCTGCAGGGCCTGCGGGACCGGGCGGCCGACTACGTGCTGCGGCTCACCGATGAGGGGCGCCAACTCCCGCCTGCCTCGCCGGACTACTGGGAGGTCCCGGAGCGGCACGTCACGATCGGGACGGTGGCGCCTTTGCTCGCCGGCCTAGAGGCTGCCGCGGGCAGCTATGCGGCAGAGGGGGACTCGGTCCGGTCGCGGCGATCAGCGGCGGCCGCCGCGGCGCTCCGGTCGGTCGTCCAGGACCACTTCGGTCCCGACTTCGAACGGTATGGCACGGAGGGCGGACTCGATGCGGGAGTGGCGATGTTGCTGCCGCCCTTTGCCGCCTCGGTGGACCTGGCGGTCCTCGCAGCAGTTCGCAGCTATGCGGCGCGGGCCCGACGCCCGACCGGAGGCCTGGCCCCGGGGGTCTCGTGGAAATCCGACGGGGTGGCCTGGACCCCGGAGACGGCCCTCGTCGCCTACACGGCGGCCGCGTCCGGCGACGCCACGAGCGCCATCGGCTGGCAGGACTGGCTGGCGCGGCAGGCGACCGGCTGGGGCAGCCTGCCGGAGAAGGTCCTGCCGGACGGCCACCCGGCGGGACCCGCCCCACTTGCGTGGACCGCGGCCCTGTTCATCCTGACCGAGCAGGAACTCGCCCGGTCCTGAGTCAGCGCTGGCCGGGCTCAGTGCCCCCGGCCTCAGTGTCCTGCGGCCGCCGGCTCGACGAGCTCGACGAGGATCCCGCCGGCATCCTTGGGGTGGATGAAGTTGACTCGGCTGTTGCTGGTGCCCCGCTTCGGCACGTCATAGAGCAGCCGCAGCCCCCGCTCCCGCAGCGTCGCGCAGACCCCGTCGAGGTCGGCCACGCGGTAGGCGAGTTGTTGCATGCCCGGACCGCTGCGGTCGAGGAACTTCGCGATCGTCGACTCGGGGGAGAGCGGTGCGAGCAACTGGATGCAGGACCCGGAGTCGCCGACGCCCATCATCGCCTCCCGCACCCCCTGCTCCTCGTTGGTCTCCTCGTGCAGCATCGTCATGCCGTACTTCTCCTCATAGAACGCGATCGCCGCGTCGAGGTCGGTGACGGCGATGCCGACATGGTCGATGTGGGTGAAGAGCGGCTCGGTCATGCCGTCGAGCCTACGGACGCTCCGGCTGCCGCGCAGCCCCTGCACGGGTGACCCTGCCCACGCCGCCGAGGTCAGCGACGCGGCCACCGCCCCGTGTTCGTATGCCGCTGAGCTGATTCCACGGTGTGCGCTCGGTCATGCGCGGGGTCCGGCCCCAAGGCGCCGCGGCTAGAGTGGAAGGACATCCCCGATGACGTTGGAGGGCATTGCCATGACAGACCGTCCCGTATCCGTGATCGTTGCCGGAGCGCGCACCCCGATGGGTCGGCTGCTCGGTTCGCTCAAGGACTTCTCCGGATCGGACCTCGGAGGGATCGCCATCAAGGGCGCCCTCGACAAGTCCGGGGTGAGCCCCGAGCAGGTCGACTACGTGATCATGGGTCAGGTCCTGACGGCCGGCGCCGGTCAGATCCCGGCGCGACAGGCGGCCGCGGCCGCCGGCATCCCGATGACGGTGCCTGCGCTGACGATCAACAAGGTCTGCCTCTCGGGCCTGGACGCGATCGCGCTCGCCGACCAGCTGATCCGGGCCGGTGAGTTCGAGATCGTCGTCGCCGGCGGGCAGGAGTCGATGACCAACGCCCCGCACCTGATGGAGAAGTCGCGCTCGGGCTACAAGTACGGCGACGTCACGGTCCGGGACCACATGGCCCTCGACGGGCTGTGGGACGCCTTCACCGACCAGGCCATGGGGCTGCTCACCGAGCAGGCCAACGTCGACGAGCAGGCCTTCACCCGTGCGGAGCAGGACGAGTTCTCCGCCCGCTCGCACCAACTCGCGGCCAAGGCGTGGAAGGACGGGCTCTTTGACGATGAGGTCGTCCCCGTCTCCATCAAGGTGCGCAAGGGCGACCCGATCGAGTTCAAGACCGACGAGGGGATCCGCGCTGACACGACCGCCGCGTCGCTCGCCGGTCTGCGTCCCGCCTTCTCCAAGGACGGCACGATCACGGCCGGCTCAGCCTCACAGATCTCCGACGGTGCGGCCGCGGTCATCGTCATGAGCAAGGCCAAGGCGGAGGAGCTGGGCCTGACCTGGCTCGCCGAGATCGGGGCGCACGGCGTCGTCGCCGGCCCGGACTCGACCCTGCAGCAGCAGCCGGCCCGGGCGATCGCCCGGGCCTGCGAGCGGGAGGGGATCACCCCGGCCGACCTCGACCTCGTCGAGATCAATGAGGCGTTCGCGGCCGTCGGACTCGCCTCGACCAAGGAGCTGGGCCTCGACCCGGACAAGGTCAACGTCAATGGCGGCGCGATCGCCCTCGGTCACCCGATCGGGATGTCCGGCGCTCGTCTCGTCCTGCACCTGGCCCTGGAGCTGCGCCGTCGTGGGGGCGGCGTCGGAGCGGCGTCCCTCTGTGGTGGTGGCGGACAGGGCGATGCCCTCATCGTCCGGGTCCCCAAGAACGCCTGATTCCCTGATTCCCTGACCCGCCTGTCACAGAGGTGAGTTCACCGCGTCCCGTTGACGTCCCCGCTCTGGTCGAATCGGCCAGGGCGGGGTCTGCGCGTGCCGTGGGGCGACTCATCTCACTCATCGAGGACGACCACCCGAGCCTGCGCGCGGTGATGGCGGCGCTCGCCCCCCACACGGGGAGGGCCTGGGTCATCGGCCTCACCGGGGCCCCGGGGGTGGGCAAGTCCACCTCGACCTCGGCGCTCGTGGGCGCCTTCCGGTCCCGAGGGGTGCGGGTGGGGGTGCTGGCCGTCGACCCTTCGTCCCCCTTCTCCGGTGGGGCCCTGCTCGGGGACCGGATCCGTATGTCCGAGCACGCCACCGACCGGGACGTCTACATCCGCTCGATGGCGTCACGGGGCCACCTGGGGGGACTGTCCTGGTCGACGCCCGAAGCGATCCGGGTGCTCGACGCCGCCGGCTGCGACGTCGTCATCATCGAGACCGTCGGGGTCGGGCAGAGCGAGGTCGAGGTGGCCAGCCTCGCGGACACGTCCGTGGTGCTGCTCGCGCCCGGGATGGGCGACGGGATCCAGGCCGCCAAGGCCGGCGTCCTCGAGATCGGCGACGTCTTCGTCGTCAACAAGGCCGATCGTGACGGAGCCGATGCGACCGTGCACGACCTGCGGCACATGATCTCGCTCGGTGACCGGACCGCCCCGGGCCTCTGGCGACCGCCGGTCCTCAAGACGGTTGCCGCCGAGAAGGTCGGGGTCGAGGCAGTCATGGAAGCCCTCGACCAGCACCTGGCCTTCATCACGGCCAACGGTGACCTGCGTCGACGGCGCGAGCGGCGGGCCCGCGACGAGATCGAGTGGATCGCGCTCGCCGCGTTGCGCTCGCGACTGGGCACCCTGGGTGGTGGCGGTGGTGGTGGCGGTGACGCCGCGACCCTGGCCACCCGGGTGGCCGACGGCTCGCTCGACCCGTCGGACGACGGCCTCATGGAGCAGGCGTGGCAGGTCCGCGAGCGGGTCGAGGTGGCCTCGCGAGTGTATCCCTCCAGCGAGACCCTGGACGAGTTCGCCAAGCAGCAGCGCTACGACGCCCCGGGCGAGCGCAAGGCTGCGGCCCTGGCGCTGCAGGGCGGCCGGGTCCTCGGTTACGCGGCCGCCTACTTCCCGGACCGGGACAACACGGGCCTGTGCTGGTCCGAGGTGCTGGTCGCCCCCGAGCACCAGAGGCAGGGTGTCGGCTCCGTCCTGGTCGGCTGGCTCGAGGACCGGGCTCGAGAGGAATGCCGCGCGGTCATCGTCAACGAGGCGGTCGTGCCCGACGGGGCCCGAGTGTGGCATCCCGGGCGTGCCTTCGCCGAGAGTCGGGGCTATGCGGTGGCGAACGTCGAGATCGTGCGGCGGGTCCAGCTGCCGGTGCCCGAGGACGTCCTCGACGAGTTGGGGACGAGCGCCCAGACTGCCTTCGGCGACCGCTACGAGGTGAGCGTCCACCTCAATGGGGTGCCTCTGGAGTTGCAGGCCTCGCTGTGCGTCGCGACGAACCGGCTCGGACTCGACGCGCCGACCGGCGACATCGACTACGAGGAGGAGTCGCTGACCCCGGTGGACTATCAGGACTACCTGGCGCACGAGGCCGACCTGGGGCGCACCCGGCTGACCGCGCTCGCGGTCGAGCGGGACACCGGCGTCGTCGCGGCCTACACCGACATCGTGGTTGCGGCCGGCGACCCGGATCTGGCCTTCCAGTGGGGCACCCTCGTCCTGCCGGAGCACCGCGGGCATCGGCTCGGTGCCGCGGTGAAGGTGGCCAACCTGCGTGCCCTCTCGCAGGTCTCGCCGCGCCGCAAGGCGATCATCACGTCGAACGCGGAAAACAACCCGTGGATGGTGCAGATCAACCAGGACCTCGGCTTCGAGATCATCGAGGAGCTCCTCGAGTTGAAGAAGGACCTGTCGTGACGTGGAGCTGTGGAGGTGTGGAGCTGTCGTGAGTCGAAGCAGGAACTGCCGGGCGTGATCCGGGCAGGGGAGCCCGGATCACGCCGAGTGGTGGCTGGGGCTGGCCCGGCGGCATACGGTGAAGGCATGTTGATCGCCTTCTCCGTAGCCCCTGCTGTTGCCGCCGATGACACTGGATCCGTGAGCGACGCCGTCGCGCGGGCCATCCGGGTGGTGCGTGACTCCGGGCTCCCGAACCGCACCGACGCGATGTTCACGACGGTCGAGGGGGAGTGGGACGAATGCATGGCTGTCGTGAAGCAGTGCTGCGACGTCCTCGCTGAGTCCTCGCCCCGAGTCAGCCTGGTCCTCAAGGCCGACATCAGACCGGGTTGGGCCGGGGAGTTGGACGGCAAGCTCGAGCGTCTCGAGGCGGCCCTCGACGCGCAGGTTGATGACTGATCCTTCGTGGCGGATCAGCCCGCTCGCGGCGCAGGACTGTGCGGAGCTCGGCCGGGTCCACATCCAGGTGTGGCGAGAGACCTACGCGGGACAGATGCCAGCGGACTACCTCGCCGGGCTGAGCGCGGAGCGCAGTGCGGCCAACTGGCTCCGAGGCCTGCAGGAGGCTGAGCCACGAGACCTCGAGGGCGCGACTCTCGTCGCGAGGGATGCGACCGACCGGATTCTCGGGTTCGCCAGCGCGGGACCGACGCGGGACGAGGACGCCCCGACCGAGTGGGAGCTCTACGTCATCAATCTGGTCGAAGGGGCGCACGGGACGGGTCTGGCCGACGAACTCGTCGGCCGCGTGATCGGTGACCGGGACGCGAGCCTGTGGGTCGTCGAGGCCAACGCCCGGGCCCGAGCCTTCTACACGCGTCATGGATTCGTGCCCGACGGCGGGCGGACCGCACATGAGGCCACCGGGGCCCCGGAGGTCCGGCTGGTGCGCCGATCCTGACGGTGGATAAGGGCCAGGCGCAACCCGGTGCACCGCCTGTCGGATCCCGGTTGGCTCGCGTCGGAGCGCAGATTCGAAAGTCTTTCGATTTGATCCACCGGGGTGTGCCCTGCGTATCGTGGAGCACGGCCGGCTCCGTTCGGCCGGTCTCCTCATGCTCTTCATGCACCGAAAGGCTCACATCATGCCCCGCCCCGCCATCCGACGCCACGGCGTCCTGACCGCCCTTCTCTGCGCGGTCAGCCTCGCCGCCTGCACCGGGAACGGCGGCGACGGGACCCAGGACTCCCCGCCGACGCCACCGGCCGTCGCCCCGGCGGTCGCAGCCTCGACGACCACGTCCGTGTTGACCAAACTGGTCAGTGCGGCGTCCGACGTGACGCCAGCAGGTGCCACAGCACGCGCTGCGGTGCTCGTCGGCCCGGCTCTGGAGTCCGCGAACGCGTGGGCCAAGGTCCTGCCCGGGCACACCGCCGAGGAGAAGGCGGCCCAGGAGTTGTCGCCCGAGGACGCCAAGGTCCTGGCGGTCTCGCGCGGACCGCAGTACCCCCACCTGATCCTGGTGCAGACCACGCTCAAGCAGACGAGTGACGCGGTCCTCGTGCTGATCGCCTCGGAACAGGCCGGGGACGACTTCAAGGTGGCGGCGGTGACGCCGCTCCTGCCCGGCGCGACGGTCGATGCACTCGACCCCGTCGAGCTCGGGTCTGCACGCCTCGGAGATGGCTCCGGGCTGGCTGCGACCCCGGACCAGGTCGTCACGGCGTTCGCGCAGTCGGTCAAGTACCCCGATCCGGTCGCGACGCAGCTGCTCGATGCCGACTCGCTGAGCGAGCAGCTGCGCAAGTCCGCCACCGACCAGGCCGCTGCCCTCGGCTCGGCGGCCGTCTATACCCAGACCCACACGCCTGGTGGGGTCCTCGGTGGTTTCCGCCTCAAGGGCGGCAGTGGGGCGCTCGTGTTCGCCAACCTCATGCGTGACGAGGCGATTGCCTGGCAGTCGCCGACGAAACTGACGCCGGGCAAGGATTTCACGGCGCTCACCGGGATCAAGGCCATCACCTCCGAGGCCAAGCTCACCTCCAACGAGATCCTGGCGATCGTCATCCCGGCCTCCGGCAAGGCTCGGGTCGTGGCCGCGTCGGACCAGCTCGTTGCTGGTTCCGGCCGCTGAGGCAGGATGGAGCCCATGACTCAGCAGCCCTTCACTGCAGCCGCCCTTCGCGGAGCTGTCGACCTCTCCTCCTTCAAGCAGCCCGCCACGGCGCCGGGCGGGCAGCCGGGCAGTCCCCAGCCAGGGGCACCGGGAGGCCCAGGAGCCCCAGGAGCCACGTCGGGCTACGTGGTCGAGGGGACCGACGCCTCGATCCGTGACGTCGTCACCGCCAGCACCACGTATCCGATCGTCATGGTGCTGTGGTCGTCCAGGCTCGCCCAGTCGGGCGATTTCGTCACGACGATGACGAGGGTGACCGAGCGTTACGCCGGTCGCTTCCAACTCGTGACGGTCGACGTCGACCAGAATCCTGCGGTGCTTCAGGCCTTCCAGGTCCAGGGAGTGCCGGTCTCCTTCGCCTTCGTGGCCGGCCAGCCGGTCCCGTTGTTCGAGGGGGTCCAGCCGGAGGCCCAGATCGCTGCTGTGATCGACCAGGTCCTGGACCTCGCGGCCCAGCACGGCGTCACCGGGCAGGCGCCCGGAGCCGAGTCCATCCCGGTGGATGAGTCCGCCGTCCCGGAGGAGCCGCCGCTGCCGCCGCTGCACCAGAAGGCCTACGACGCGATCGAGGCGGACGATCTTGATGGGGCGGCGCAGGCCTACCGGGAGGCGCTGGCCCAGAACCCGGCCGATGCCGATGCCAAGCTCGGGCTGGCCCAGGTCGGGCTGATGCAGCGCACGGCTGGCGTCGACCCCGCCACCGCCCGGGCCGCTGCGGCAGCCGACCCCGCGGATGTCGACGCCCAGACCCTGGTCGCCGACCTCGACCTGCTGGGTGGTCACATCGAGGACGCGTTCCTGCGGCTCATCGACACCGTGCGAATCACGGCCGACAGCGAGCGCAACAAAACGCGCGAGCACCTCGTCGAGCTCTTCGAGATCGTCGGCGTCACGGACGAGCGGGTCGCCAAGGCGCGCAAGTCGCTCATGAGCGCGCTCTTCTGACCGGGCCCGACGGGCCGCAGGCCCGCGACTGTCGAGAGCCGCTGGCCCGCGACTGTCGAGAGCCGCTGGCCCTCAGCCGTCGAGGGCCGCGCTGACGACCTCCCTGGCCTCGGCCTGGACCTGCGCGAGGTGATCGGCGCCGCGGAACGACTCGGCATAGATCTTGTAGACGTCTTCGGTCCCGGACGGGCGAGCCGCGAACCAGGCGCTCTCTGTCGTCACCTTGAGTCCTCCGATCTTGGCGCCGTTGCCGGGCGCCTCGGTCAGTTTCGCCGTGATCGACTCGCCGGCCAGGGACTCGGCACGCACGTCTGATGGGGAGAGGGCCGCGAGCTTGGCCTTCTGGGCCCGGTCAGCCGGAGCGTCGATGCGCGCGTAGGCCGGGTCCCCGTGGCGGACGGTCAGCTCGGCATAGTGCTGGCTCGGTGTCTTGCCGGTCACCGCGAGGATCTCGGACGCGAGCAGTGCCAGGATGATGCCGTCCTTGTCGGTCGACCAGACGGTGCCGTCGAAGCGCAGGAAGCTCGCTCCCGCGGACTCCTCGCCGCCGAATCCGACTGCGCCGTCGAGCAACCCGGGGACGAACCACTTGAAGCCGACCGGCACCTCGAGCAGGGTCCGTCCGAGGTCGTCCGCGACCCGGTCGATCATCGAGGACGACACCAGGGTCTTGCCGATCGCGGTGTCGGCCGGCCAGCCGGGGCGGGCCCCGCCGTAGAGGTACTGGATCGCGACGGCGAGGTAGTGGTTGGGGTTCATCAGCCCGCCATCCGGGGTGACGATGCCGTGCCGATCCGAGTCGGCGTCGTTGCCGGTCGAGATGTCGTAGGCATCCTTGTTGCCGATCAGCGAGGCCATGGCATAGGGCGAGCTGCAGTCCATCCGGATCTTGCCGTCCCAGTCGAGCGTCATGAACGCCCACTGCGGGTCGACGACAGGGTTGACGACCGTGAGGTCGAGCCCGTGCTTCTCGGCGATGGCCGCCCAGTACTCGACGGACGCACCACCGAGCGGGTCGGCGCCGATCCGCACGCCGGCCTCCTTGATCCGGGCGAGGTCGACGACGCCCGGCAGGTCATCGACGTAGGTCCCCATGAAGTCGTAGGCCGCACAGCTGGCTCGCGCCTGATCCGTGGCGACCCGCTTGACGTCCCTCAACCCGCCCCGGATCAGCTCGTTGGCCCGCGCCGCGATGACCGAGGTCGCGTCCGTGTCTGCCGGCCCGCCATGGGGAGGGTTGTACTTGAAGCCACCGTCAGCAGGTGGGTTGTGCGACGGGGTGACGACGATCCCGTCGGCGAGCCCACTGGCCCCTGCCGACTTCCCGCGGTTGGCCCGCAGGATCGCGTGGCTGACAGCCGGGGTCGGGGTGTAGGCGTCGCGGTCATCGACCAGGACCTCGACGCCATTGGCCACGAGCACCTCGAGGGCGGACTTCCACGCCGGCCTGGAGAGCGCATGGGTGTCGAGTCCGATGAAGAGAGGGCCGTCGATGCCCTGGGATGCGCGGTATTCGCAGATGGCCTGGGTCGTGGCGAGGATGTGGTCCTCGTTGAAGGCGGTCCGCAGGCTCGAGCCACGGTGACCCGAGGTGCCGAAGACCACCTGCTCGTCGGGGTTGTCCGCGTCCGGGTGCCGGTCGTAGTAGGCGCCGACGAGGGCGTCGATGTCAACGAGGTCTTCCGGGAGGGCGACCTGACCGGCTCGGGGGTGGAGGCTCATGACGTCGCGTCCGTTCTCTCGTGGTGGCTCGTTTCGATGTCTGGTGCCGGCGTAGGTGCGGTGGCCTCGTCGGGCGTGAGCCAGACCGTGGACAACCGCGGCACCGTCACGTGGACGGCATACGGCTGCCCGTTGGCCGGGGTGTGCTGTGCTTCGATGAGCACTCCGGTGCTGCTCGGGGCGCCGGGGTGGTAGCCGGCGGTGTCGAGGATGACCTTCCACGTCCCGCCGCGGGGGACCCCGATCCGATACGGCTCGTGGGTGGACCCGCTGAAGTTCATGATGCAGGCGACGACGGGGGCATCGACGGCGCGATCACCCCGGCCGAAGCGCAGCCACGAGAAGGTGTTGCCGCTGGCATCGTCAGCATTGATCCACTCGAAGCCGGCCGAGTCGCTGTCCAGCTCCCACAAGGCGCGGTGCCCACGGTAGAGGGCGTTGAGGTCCTTGGTCAGGGCGTGCACCCGCTGGTGCAGCGGTTGGTCGAGCAGCCACCAGTCGAGGCTGCGCCCGTCGGCCCACTCGGACTCCTGCCCGAATTCGCACCCCATGAAGAGCAACTGCTTTCCGGGGTGGCACCACAGGTAGGCGAGGAAGGCCCGCAGGGTCGCGAGTTGCTGCTCCCGGGGGCCACTCGACTTGCGCAGCAGCGAGCCCTTGCCGTGCACGACCTCGTCGTGGCTGATCGGCAGGAGGTAGTTCTCGCTGAAGGCGTACATGAGCGAGAAGGTGATCTTGGCGTGGTGGTGGCTGCGATAGATCGGGTCCTGGCCGAGGTAACTCAGCGAGTCGTTCATCCACCCCATGTTCCACTTGAGGCCGAAGCCGAGCCCGCCGTCCTTGGTCGTCGCGGTGACGCCCGGCCAGGAGGTCGACTCCTCGGCGATCATGACGATGCCGGGCACCCGCTTGTAGGCGGTGCCGTTGATCTCCTTGATGAGCTGGACGGCCTCGAGGTTCTCGTTGCCACCATGGATGTTGGGCTCCCACTCACCCTCGGAGCGGGCGTAGTCCAGGTGCAGCATGGAGGCAACGCCGTCGACCCGCAGGCCGTCCACGTGGAACTCCTCGAGCCAGTAGAGCGCGTTGGCCACGAGGAAGTTGCGCACCTCGTTGCGGCCGTAGTCGAAGATGTTGGATCCCCACTCGGGGTGCCACCCACGTCGGGGGTCGGGGTGCTCGTAGAGCGGCAGGCCGTCGAAGCGGGCCAGCGCCCACTCGTCCGTGGCGAAGTGCCCGGGGACCCAGTCGAGGATCACGCCGATGCCGGCCCGGTGCAGCTCATCGACGAGATAGCGGAAGTCGTCGGGCCGGCCCCACCGCGAGCTCGGCGCGAAGTAGCCGGTCACGTGGTAGCCCCAGGACGGGACGTAGGGGTGCTCCATGACGGGTAGGAACTCCACGTGGGTGAAGCCGAGATCCCGCACGTAGTTGACGAGGTGCTCGGCCAGGCCGGCGTAGCCCAGACCCTGGCGCCACGAGCCGATGTGCACCTCGTAGATGCTCATCGGCCCGTTGTGGGCGTTGGCCGTGGCACGGTGTTGCATCCACGCGTCGTCCTGCCACTGGTAGTGCGACTCCGTGACGATGGCCGACTGCTTGGGGGCGACCTCGGTCATCCGGGCCATCGGGTCGCACTTGAGGCGCACCACGTCGTCGGCCCCGCGGACCGCGAACTGGTAGTTCATCCCCTCGGTGGCGCCGGGCAGGAACAGTTCCCAGATCCCGCTGGCCCCCAGGGCCCGCATCGGGTGGGTGCGCCGGTCCCAGTTGTTGAAGTCCCCGATGACGTGCACGGCATGGGCGTTCGGGGCCCAGACGGCGAACGAGACCCCCCACACGTCACCCATCGGGCCGGCGTAGTGGCGCACGTGCGAGCCGAGGACGGTCCACAGCAACTCGTGGCGCCCCTCGTTGATGAGGTAGCGGTCGGTCTCGCCGAGGGTCGGGGCGAAACGGTAGGCATCATCCTGCTCGTGCTCGATCCCGTCGTCGTAGGTGACGAGCAGGCGGTAGTCGTGGGTCGCGCCGAAGTCCGGTGAGGTCATCGACCAGATGCCGTCCCGGATGTGCTGCAGCTCGACGCGGTCGCCCGAGTCGAGCCGGGCCGCCACGGAGCGGGCCATCGGCCGGAAACAGGTGATCGTCAGCCCGCCCGCACCGAGGTGGTGACCGAGCAGGTCGTGCGGCTGGCCGTTGCGCCCGCCGAGGAAGGCGTCGATCGCGTTGGCATCCAGGGATGGCCCGGCCGGCTCGGGCGTCGGCTCCGGCTCGGGTGCCGACGTTGGCGCTGCCTCGGGCGCCGCAGCGGGGGCCCGCTTCGGGGTGCCCGCGGGGATCGCCGTGACCTCGTGAGGCGAAGCAGGTGAATCAGGCGAAGCAGGTGAATCAGGCGAATCAGGTGAGCCGGGTGCGGGGGTCATGTGGACTCCTCCTCGAGCAGGCGATCGACGGCATGCAGTGGGATCGAGAGCCACGTGGGACGGTGGCGCGCTTCATAGGCAACTTCATAGAGCGCCTTGTCCAGCTCCAGGGCCCGGGTCAGGAGTTGGCTCGCGGGATCCGGCTGGCCGGCGACGGAGGCATAGCCGTCCAGGAAGGCGTCGCGACAATCCCTGGCCCAGGCCGTGGCGTCGATCGTGTCGTCGCCCAGGTGGACGGCTCCGGCTGCGTAGTCGAACGAGCGCAGCATGCCGGCGACATCGCGGGCGGTCAGGTCGGGCCGGACCCGTTCGGACAGCGGCCGCAGCGGCTCGCCCTCGAAGTCGATCGCGACCCAGCCCCGCTCGGCCACGTCGAGGACCTGACCGAGGTGGTAGTCCCCGTGCACTCGCTGCAGGTCCGGCCAGGGCACCTCCAGCACTCCATCGAAGATGGCGGAGACCTGCGCCGCGCGATCGGCCAGCTCCGGCACGTCCGCGAGCACAGCGGCATACCGCTCATGCAGGGAGGTGACCAGGGTGGCCCGCTCCTGCTGGCTCGCCGGCTGGGCGCCGAGCTGTTGCGCGAGAGCTGCGTGGATCTCGGCCGTGGCGATCCCCAGGTCGCGGGCCCGGTCGGTGAAGTCGCTCCCGGCGGCAGCGGCCAGCAGGGCGACTCGCCAAGCGTCCTGGACGCCAGGGATGAACTCCTGCGCGACCGCGAGGTGACCGTGCTGCGAGCCGGAGCCGTCCGGCGCGTCCCAGCCCCCCGACAGGGCACCGAGCGTCGTCGGCACCCGATCGCAGCCGGCATCGGTGAGGGCGGACTGGACCACGACGTCGGGGTTGTCGCCGCCCTGGACGGTGCGGAAGACCTTGACGATGAGCGGCTCGGCGGGATGGTCGTCGGGCGTGACCATCCGGCAGATGATCGAGGTGTTGGACTGCTCGCCGGAGAGGACGCTCGAGGTGTCCACGCGCACGTCGAGGTGCCCCATCGACGTGCCGGTGGCGACGAGGTCGGACCCGGTGGAGGCCTGGGCGCTGTCGGAGGAGTGTTCACCCAGGATGGTGTCGATGAGCTGCACCACATAGATGGGGTCGTGCGGTCCGTCATAGACCCACCGGGGGCCGAGGACGCTGTGCTCCATCGTCCCGAGCAGGGCGTGGTCGGCGTCCTCGAGCGGGGCGCCCCGGTAGGTGAGCGGCACCTGGTAGATGACCACGGGGTCGGCGCCGTGGTCCGCGAGCAGCAGCACCTCGATGCCGACCTCGCCCGCGGGATCCTCGAAACGGAAGCCGCCGACCCGCACGAGCTGCGGGGTGTGGCCCTTGCCCGCGTACCACCGCTGGTGCGGCATCCAGTCGGTCACCAGCTCGGTCTTGGAGGGGACGATCGTGGCGTCCCGGTAGACGGTGGCCATATCAGGACCCACCGCCCTCTCCACGGATCTGGAGCCAGAAGAAGTCGCGGGAGCCGAGGGTGAGGGTGACCCGCCCATCACTGGCGACCCACGGGAAGCCGCTGCCGCCGAAGAGGTCGATGAGCTGCCGGCCGCTCAGGTGGTGGGGGAGCTCGATGGTGGCTGCCTGCGGTCGGCTCGAGAGGTTGCTGACGCAGAGCACCGACTCGGCCGGATCGATCCCGTCCGACTCCATGGTGCGGGTGAACGACAGGATGGCGTCGTTGTCGGCCGGCACGGTCTGGAAGTCGCCGACCCCGAAGACCGGATGGCGACTGCGCACCTGCAGCATCCCTCGCACCCAGTGCAGCAAGGAGGAGGACGAGGCCATCGACGCCTCGACGTTGACGTTGTTGTAGTGGTAGACGAGGCTCGAGATGACCGGCAGGTAGAGCTTCCCGGGGTCGACGGTCGAGAACCCGGAGTTGCGGTCCGGGGTCCACTGCATCGGCGTGCGCACCGCGTCACGGTCGCCCAGCCAGATGTTGTCGCCCATCCCGATCTCGTCGCCGTAGTAGAGGCAGGGCGATCCGGGCAGGGACAGGATCAGGGCGTGGATCAACTCGATCTCGGGCCGTGAGTTGTCGAGCAGGGGAGCGAGGCGACGCCGGATCCCGACGTTGGCGCGCATCCGTGGATCCGGGGCGTACCAGCCGTACATCGCGGCGCGTTCCTCCGGGCTGACCATCTCGAGGGTCAACTCGTCGTGGTTGCGCAGGAACGTGCCCCACTGGGTGCCCGGCGGGATCGCCGGGGTGTCGGCCAGCACCTCGATGATCGGGTTGGCCTTCTCCTCCCGCAGGGAGTAGTAGAGGCGTGGCATCACGGGGAAGTGGAAGCACATCTGGCACTCGGGCGCCTCCTCCGTGCCGAAGTAGTCCACCACCTCCGCCGGGGGCTGGTTGGCCTCGGCGAGCAGGATCCGGCCCGGGAACTCCGTGTCGACCATGGTGCGCAGGCGGGCCAGGAACTCGTGCGTGCGCGGGAGGTTCTCGCAGTTGGTGCCCTCCTCCTCGAAGAGGTAGGGCACCGCGTCGAGGCGGAACCCGTCGATGCCGAGGTCCATCCAGAACCGCACGGTGTCGAACATCGCCTCCTGGACCTCGGGGTTCTCGAAGTTGAGGTCGGGCTGGTGGGAGAAGAACCGGTGCCAGTAGAACTGCCGGCGCACCGAGTCGAAGGACCAGTTGGACACCTCGGTGTCGACGAAGATGACCCGGGCGTCGGAGTAGGCCTCATCCGTGTCGGCCCAGACGTAGAAGTCGCCGTACGGGCCCTCCGGGTCGGCCCGCGACTGCTGGAACCACGGGTGCTGGTCGCTCGTGTGGTTCATCACGAGGTCGGTGACGATCCGGATGCCCCGGGCGTGTGCCTGCGAGACGAGCTCGGTGAACTCCGGCAGGGTTCCGAACTCGGGCAGGATCGCCGTGTAGTCGGCGATGTCGTAGCCGCCGTCACGCAGGGGGGAGGCGTAGAAGGGGGGCAACCACAGGCAGTCGACCCCGAGCCACTGCAGGTAGTCCAGGCGTCCGATCAGGCCGGTGAAGTCTCCCGCCCCGGACCCCTTGGAGTCGGAGAAGGCGCGCACGAGCACCTCGTAGAAGACCGCTTTGCGAAACCACGCGGGATCGTGCTTGAGCCCGGGCTGGTTGAGGTTGAGTCCCTGCATGGCTCAGTGGCTCCTGACATGGATGATGTGGACCGGCTCGGTCTCGGGACCAAGGCGCACGAAGTTGTCCGCCTGCCACTGCCAGGTCTGGTTGGTGATCTCGTCGTGGGCGTCGAAGGTCGACCAGGTGGCCAGACCGATCGCCTCGAGGTCGAGGCGGACCCAGGTCTCCCGGGTGGCATGCGGGTCGAGGTTTGCGACCACGATGATGGTGTTGCGCTCGCTCCCCACGATCCGGGTCTTGGAGAAGACCATGACGTTCTCGTCATCCGCGTGGTGGAAGTGCAGGTTGCGCAGCCACCGCAGCGCCGGATGCCAGTGGCGGATGTCGTTGAGCCGGGTCAGGTAGCCGGCCAGAGACTGACCCTCCAGCGCTCCACCGGGCTCGTAGAGATACCACTGCCGGTCCCGGTACTGGTACTTCTCGTTGTCGAGTTGCTCCTCCGCGCCCGGCCGGGCGACGTCCTCCATCAACTCGTAGCCCGCGTAGATCCCGTAGGTCGGGGACATCGTCGCCGCGAGTGCCGCCCGCAGCTTCCACGCCGTGGGGCCGCCGTACTGCATGTAGGGGGTGAGGATGTCGTGGGTGGTCGGCCAGAAGGACGGGCGCATGTAGGCGGCTGCATCGCCCGCCAGTTCGCGGCCGTACTCCTCGAGCTCCCAGCGCTCGTTGCGCCACGCGTAATAGGTGTAGCTCTGCTGGAAGCCAGCCTTGGCCAGGGTGTGCATCATGGCCGGTTTGGTGAAGGCCTCGGCCAGCCAGATGACGTCCGGGTGCTCCAGCGCGACGTCGGCGATCAGCCACTGCCAGAAGGCGACCGGCTTGGTGTGCGGGTTGTCGACGCGGAAGATCCGCACGCCGTGGTCGAGCCAGACCTGGATGACGCGGCGGACCTCGGCGTAGGAGGCTGCGGGGTCGTTGTCGAAGTTGACCGGGTAGATGTCCTGGTACTTCTTGGGTGGGTTCTCCGCGTAGGCGATGGTGCCGTCGGCGCGGGTCGTGAAGAGGTAGGGATGGGTCTGCACCCACGGGTGGTCGGGGGAGGCCTGCAGGGCGATGTCCATCGCCACCTCCAGACCGTTGCGAGCCGCCTCGGCCACGAAGTGGTCGAAGTCCTCGAAGGTGCCGAGGTCCGGGTGGATCGAGTCGTGCCCCCCGTCGGGGGAGCCGATGGCGTAGGGGGAGCCGGGGTCACCGGGACCAGCCTCGAGGGAGTTGTTGGGACCCTTGCGAGCCGTGGTGCCGATGGGGTGGATCGGCGTCAGGTAGACCACGTCGAACCCCATCGACGCGATGCCGGGCAGCCGCTTGGCCGCCGTGCGCAGGGTCCCCGAGGTCCAGGTGCCGGTCGCGGGGTCCTGGGTCGCGCCCTCCGAGCGGGGGAAGATCTCGTACCACGCACCGAACAGGGCCCGCTCGCGCTCGACGCGCAGGCTGTATGCCGCTGAGCTCGACACGAATTCGCGCAGCGGGACCAGCCCGGCGAGCCCACGGATCTCCGGGGAGGTGGCGGCGCCGAGCCGGTGCTCGGGCGGTTGCGTGGTGTCCTTGAGCGCCGCGATGCCCGTGTCGATCGCAGCCGCGTCGACGTCCTGGCCGCGCACGGAGCGGGCGAAGTGCTCGAGGACGCGTACGCCCTCGGCGCACATCAGCTCGGAGTCGATGCCGGCACCGATCTTGATCTCGGCGTCGTGGACCCAGCTCGCGTAGGGGTCGGACCAGCCCTCGACCCGGTAGGTCCACCAGCCTGCGCTGTCGGCGGCCACGGTGGTGCTCCACTCGCTGAGGCCCGGGTTGTCGCAGTGCATCGAGAAGTAGTGCTCGTCTCCGGATGGAGCGGTGAGCACCGCCGTCGCGTTGACGGCGTCGTGACCCTCACGGAACACCCGCGCCCGCACGACGAACTCCTCGCCGACGACGCTCTTGGCCGGCCTCGTGCCGCCGTCGACGAGGGGACGCACGTCGGTGACCGGGATCCGGCCGATCGGGGCCGCGTCGCCCGGCAGTCCCTCGACGGTGGGGGGCAGCGACGTGGGAGCGTCCGGGGCAAGGTGGAGCGCCCCAGCCTCGGATTCGTCGACGAACCCTGATTCGCTGGTTGTGGTGGATACGGGCTTGGGGGCGCGGCGAGCCGCGGGTGAGCCGGTCACGAGTCGAACCTACCGAAAACCGGGCGGAATGGGTTCCCCGGTGGCCCGGCGCGTCCACCGCCTGCAACCACACTGCAAGACGTTGCAAGAGAACGTCACGGCGAGCCCTATGCTGTCGGACCGTGAAGGCAATCCGTCGCTTCAGCGTCCGTACTGTTCTGCCGACCCGCATCGAGGGGCTCGGCGTGCTCGCGAGCAACCTGCGCTGGTCCTGGCACCCGCCGACGCGGGACCTCTTCGAGAGCATCGACCCGATCAAGTGGGCCGCTGCCAAGGAGGACCCGGTCAAGCTGCTCTCCCGGCTGTCGGCCCAAGCGCTCGACGCCCTCGCGGCAGACGACGAGTTCGTCGCCCGGGTCGTCAAGGCCAACGAGGGTCTGGAGCGCTACCTCTCCGACGAGGGGTGGTACCAGACCTGGAGTCGGGAGCGGGAGGCCGCCGGTCAGGCCGCCCCCGCCGCCATCGCCTACTTCAGCCCCGAGTTCGGCATCACGGCCGTGCTGCCGCAGTACTCCGGTGGCCTCGGCATCCTCGCCGGCGACCACCTCAAGTCGGCCTCCGACCTCGGCGTGCCGATCGTCGGGGTGGGCCTGTTCTACAAGACCGGCTACTTCAAGCAGGCCCTGAGCCGGGACGGCTGGCAGCTGGAGACCTACCCGGTCCTCGACCCGGACGGGCTGCCGCTCTCGCTGCTGCGCGAGGAGGACGGCTCCCCGGCGATCGTGTCGATCGCGCTGCCGGCCGGTCGGCTCCTGCAAGCCCAGATCTGGAAGGCCCAGGTCGGCCGAGTGCCGCTGCTGCTGCTCGACTCCGACGTGTCCGGTAACGACGAGCAGACCCGCAAGGTCACCGAGTCGCTCTACGGCGGCGGCGGCGACACCAGGTTGGAGCAGGAACTGCTCCTGGGCATCGGCGGCGTGCGAGCCCTGCGCGTCTGGTCCCGCCTCACCGGTGCCCCCGCCCCTGAGGTCTACCACTCCAACGAGGGACACGCCGGCTTCCTCGGCGTCGAGCGGATCACCGAGCTGGTCCGCGACCACGGCCTCACCTTCGACGAGGCCCTCGAGGCGGTCCGCTCGGCCACCGTGTTCACGACCCACACCCCGGTGCCGGCCGGCATCGACCGGTTCGACGCCTCCAAGATCAACCTCTTCTTCGGCGGGTCGTGCGCGGTCCCCGGGGTCCCCGTCGAGCGGCTGCTCTCCCTCGGCGCCGAGAACTACGAGGGCGGCACGCCCGGCGTGTTCAACATGGCCGTGATGGGCTTGCGCCTGGCCCAGCGCGCCAATGGCGTCTCGAAGTTGCACGGCGTGGTCAGCCGCGAGATGTTCGACGGCCTGTGGCCCGGCTTCGAGGATGCCGAGGTCCCGATCTCGAGCATCACCAACGGCGTTCACGCCCCGACGTGGGTGGACCGGGCGGTCTACGACGTGGCGCGCCAGCACCTGGGCACCGAGGACATCGCCGCGACGGACGCCTGGGAGCGGATCGACTCCGTTCCGGCCGACGCCATCTGGGCGGCCAAGCGTGAGATGCGTGCCAAGTTGGTCGACGACGTGCGGCGTCGGGTCCGGTCCTCGTGGCTCAAGCGCGGCTCGACCCGCGCCGAGCTCGGGTGGATCGACGACGTGCTCGACCCGGACGTGCTGACCATCGGGTTCGCCCGTCGGGTCCCCACCTACAAGCGTCTCACCCTGATGCTGAGCGACCCGGTGCGGCTCAAGAGCCTCCTGCTGCACCCGGAGCGCCCGATCCAACTCGTCATCGCCGGCAAGTCTCACCCGGCCGACGAGACGGGCAAGCGGCTCATCCAGGAGATGGTCCGCTTCGCTGATGACCCCGAGGTGCGGCACCGCATCGTGTTCCTGCCGAACTACGACATCGCGATGGCCCAGCACCTCTACCCCGGGTGCGACATCTGGCTCAACAACCCGCTGCGACCCCTCGAGGCCTGCGGGACGTCAGGGATGAAGGCGGCCCTCAACGGCGGCCTCAACCTCTCGATCCTCGACGGCTGGTGGGACGAGTGGTTCGACGGCCGGAACGGCTGGGCGATCCCCACGGCCGATGGTGTCGAGGACCCGGACCGCCGGGACGACATCGAGGCCGCAGCCCTGTACGACCTGATCGAGAACAACGTGTCGGCGGAGTACTACGACGTGGACGCGACCGGTCTGCCGCACAACTGGATCTCGCGGGTCACCCACACCCTGACGACGCTGGGCCCGAAGGTGCTGGCCAGCCGCATGGTGCAGGACTACACCGAGCAGCTCTACTGCCCGGCCACCGAAGCGGGCCGTTCCCTCGCGGGGACCGACTTCGCCGGTGCCAAGGAGCTCGCCGACTACAAGCGCCGGGTGCGTGCGGCGTGGCCGAACGTCAAGGTCGACCACGTGGAGCCCTCGGGCCTGTCGGACTCGCCGCAGATCGGGGACATCCTCCACGTGCGCGCCTACGTCGACCTGGCCGGTCTGGGCGCCGATGAGGTCGAGGTGCAGATCGTGCACGGTCGGGTATCGGAGTCCGATGAGTTGCGCGACACCGAGTCGGTCCCGCTGGAACTCATCGAGAGTTTCGATGACGGACGCCACGAGTTCGGCGGCGAGCAGGCCCTGACCCGCACGGGGTCCTTCGGCTACAGCATCCGGATCGTGCCGAAGCACCGGTCGCTCGCGACCTCGGCCGAGCTCGGACTGGCTCGCATCGCCTGAGACCCAGCCCTCGAGAGGCCCTGGCCTCCCCGGGTACCGGCCCCGCCGGTCCCGAGGAGGCCAGGGCCTTCGGCGGTGCGTCCGGGTTGACCGCGGTGGCTGCGCTTCGGCGATGTGGCTGCGCTTCGGGGCAGCGGCTGGGCTTCCCCGCGCAGCGCCTGTGACACAGCGCAGTCGGTCGGCTCTGGCGCGGCCTGTGGCTGAAGCGCAGCCCCAGGGCTCGCGCTGCCGTGACGAAGTCAGGGCGGTCAGTCAGGGCGGTCGGGCAGGGCGGTCGGGCAGGGCGGTCGGGGTGGTCAGGCGGGCTCGACCGCGCACCAGACCTGCATCGAGGAGGGGCCGAGGGCCACCTCCGTGCCGGAGGCGACGGGCTCGCTCGGTGGTGCCGGGCGCTCGTCGGTGCTGTCCCACACCAGTTCGTAGGCCGGTGAGCCCGGTGCCGGGGGAAGGGTGACCTCGACGGCCCACGCACTTCCGTTGAGGACGAGCAGGACCGACCGGTGCGCCAGCCAGGCGCCACCCCACAGGCCTTGCAGCACGTCGACGGTCGGGCCGTCCCAGCGGTGCCCCATGGGCTCGCCGTCGCCACCGAACCACGCGAGGTCTGCCGACCCGTCCGAGTGCGCGGACCGTCCCGCGAAGTACTGCCGCTGACGCAGCACCGCGTGATCGCGCCGGAGCCTGGCCAGATGCTGTGTCGTCTCGAGCAGGTCACGTTGCCAGGGCTCGAAATCCCACGAATACCAAGAGATCTCGTTGTCCTGGCTGTAGGGGTTGTTGTTGCCGCCCTGGCTCCGCCCGAACTCGTCACCGCCGTTCAGCATCGGGACGCCCGTCGACAGGAGCAGGGCCCCGAGCAGGTTGCGCATCGAACGACGCCGGGAGGCGTTGATGGCCGCATCCGTGGTCGGACCCTCGACGCCGTGGTTCCACGACCCGTGATTGTTGGACCCATCGAGCCCGTCCTCGCCGTTGGCGAGGTTGTGCTTGACGTCGTAGGAGGTGAGGTCGGCGACGGTGAACCCGTCATGGGCGGTGACGAAGTTGATCGAGGCGATGGTGCCCCGGTCGAGCGTTCCGAACAGGTCCTGCGAGCCGGCGAGGCGAGTCGCGAGATCGCGGACGCCGTGACCGGCGTCCCCTCGGGTGGAGGCGGCCAGGTCGCGGAGCCAGAAGGTGCGCATGGCATCCCGGTAGCGATCGTTCCACTCGGAGAAGGGCGGTGGGAACTGTCCGGTCCGCCAGCCGTGCAGGCCGACGTCCCACGGCTCGGCGATGAGCTTGACGCGGGAGAGGACCGGGTCGGTTCGCAGGGCGATGAGGAAGGGGTGGCTCGGGTCGAAGCCATCATCTTGGCCCCGGGCGAGGGCGACCGCCAGGTCGAAGCGGAAGCCGTCGATGTGGCATTCCTGCACCCAGTAGCGCAACGAGTCCAGCACCATCTTGGCCACGATCGGGTGGACCAGGTCGAGGGTGTTGCCGCAGCCGGTGACGTCGATGTCCTGTCCCCGGGCGTCGAGGCGGTAGTAGGCGCGATTGTCCAGGCCTCGCCAGGACAGGGTCAGGTCCGACTGGGTCTGCTCGGCCGTGTGGTTGTAGACGACGTCGAGGATCACCTCGATCCCGTTCTCGTGCAGGATCTTGACCATGCCCTTGAACTCATCGATGACGCCTTGCGGGTCGGCGGTGGAGGCGTAGGCAGCGTGCGGGGCGAAGAAGCCGAGGGTGTTGTAGCCCCAGTGGTTGCGCAGGCCGCGTTCGGCGAGGTGGACCTCGTGGGAGAAGCTGTGGACCGGGAGGAGCTCGACCGCAGTCACGCCGAGGGAGTGAAGGTGCTCGAGGAAGGCCGGGCTGCACAGGCCGGCATAGGTGCCGCGCAGGTGCTCAGGGACCCCGGGGTGGGTGGCGGTCGCGTTCTTGACGTGGACCTCGTAGATCAATGACTCGGTCAGGGGCGTGCGGGGCGGGGCGTCGTCGCCCCACTCGAACTCGTCGCTGACGAGGACGCACCGAGGCAGGTACGGCGCGGAGTCTTGATCATCGGCATCGGACAGGTCCTCGGTGAGGTCCGGCCACACCTGATGGGCGTAGAGGGCGCGGTCGAGGCGCACCTCGCCCTCGATCGCACGGGCGTAGGGGTCGAGCAGGAGCTTGGAACTGTTGTAGCGCTGGGCGCGCTCCGGCTCCCAGGGGCCGGAGGCGCGCAGGGCATACCGCTGGCCGAGAGCGACCCCGGGGACGGTGCCGAACCACGCTCCGTGGGCGCGATGGCGCAGCGGCACCCGGCGCTCGGTCTCGACGCCATCGGCATCGCGGTCGAACAGGCAGACCTCCACCCCGAAAGCATGGCCGGCATAGACGCAGAACTCCGCGCCTCCGGGCACGAGTCGGGCTCCGTACTCCGGTGGGAGGTCCGGGACGGCTGGTGGCGGCGCAGGCATGGGCCAAGCCTAGATGCGTGCCAACCGCCCGCTGCCCGGGCCACCTCGAATGTGACTCGGTCTCGAGGGGTCGTTACGGTTGGGGCATGACGGACCCGACTTCGCTGCCCAACTTCCAGCCCAACCTTCCTGCTGACCAGCCCAACGGAGCCGCGAGCGCTGCGCCTGCGCGCGATCGCATCCTGGGCGTCCTCAAGGGCCTCGAGGTCGAGGCCACGGTCGACAACGACGGTGACCTCGAGTTCACGGTCAATGACCAGACCCTCTTCGCTCGGGTCGCCGAGGGCGAGCTGCCGCTCGTGCGCTTCTTCGGCCAGTGGCAGCTGCAGGAGCCGGTCTCGCCCGACCGCAACGAGCGTCTCGCCCGCTGCAACGACCTGACCCTGCAGCTCAACCTCGTCAAGTTGACCCTGGTCCAGGAGAGCCTCGTCGTCTCGGCCGAGCACGTGATCACGCCCAACGCCGACCTCGATGTGCTCGTCCCGCTCTCGATCAACCACATCCTGCAGAGCGTCCAGTTCTTCTTCCAGTCCTGGCTCCCGCTCGACGAGAACGGCCAGCCGGTCGCCCCCGGTCAGGACGGCGCCGCGAGTCAGGGGCAGAACTGATGGGCGAGTTCGTCCGGCTCGAGGTGTCGGACGGGATCGGCACCATCCGCCTCGACCGCCCGAAGATGAACGCCCTCAACGTCCAGGTCCAGGACGAGATCCGCGAGGCCGCCGTCGAAGCCACCAGCAACCCCGACGTCAAGGCGGTCATCGTCTATGGCGGCGAGAGGGTCTTTGCGGCCGGCGCGGACATCAAGGAGATGCAGGCGATGTCGTACACCGACATGGTCGACCGCTCCGGACCCCTGACCCGGGCCATCGCTGAACTCACGCGCATCCCCAAGCCGGTCATCGCGGCGATCACCGGCTACGCGCTCGGTGGGGGCTGCGAGGTGGCACTCGCGTGTGACTTCCGGGTCGTCGCCGAGGACGCCAAACTCGGCCAGCCCGAGATCCTGCTGGGCATCATTCCCGGCGCGGGCGGCACCCAGCGCCTCTCGCGCCTCGTCGGCGCCGCCAAGGCCAAGGACATCATCTTCAGCGGCCGGTTCATCGACGCCGACGAGGCCCTCGCGATCGGTCTGGCCGACAAGGTCGTCCCGGCCGCCGAGGTCTACCCGGCCGCACGTGAGTGGGCAGCCACCTTCGTCAACGGCCCGACCTACGCCATCCGCGCGGCCAAGGAAGCCATCGACCGGGGCCTCGAGGTCGACCTCGAGACCGGTCTCGAGATCGAGCGGATGCTCTTCGCCGGACTCTTCGGCACCAAGGACCGCGAGATCGGCATGACCTCGTTCGTCGAGCAGGGTCCGGGCAAGGCGCAGTTCGAGGGCCAGTGAGCCCCTCGCCTCCCGCTGCTCCGAGGCCTTCGCGCAGGCCGGGGGCCGACGCGACCGCCTCGGGCGGCGGGGGCATCAATCTGGACGTGCTCGTCTTCTACGTGCCGGTCCCCGACACCGAGCGCGTCCTCGCCGCTGTCCTTGCGACCGGCGCGGGCGCAGTCGGCGACTACGCCGACTGCGCCTTCGTCACGTCCGGGACCGGGCAGTTCCGCCCGCTGACCGGAGCCACCCCGGCGATCGGCACGATCGGGGATCTCGAACGGGTGGCCGAGAACCGCGTCGAGCTCGTCCTGCCCCGACCACTGCGGGCCGCGGTCGTCGCGGCGCTCCGTGCGGCGCACCCCTACGAGGAGCCGGCCTTCCACGTCCTGGAGACGGCCCTGGAGACGGCCCTGGAGTCGGCACCCACCGACTGACCGAGGTCCTTGGGCTGCCGGGTGGTGAGCGTCACGCCGCCGTGGTGACGGGGCACGGCGGACGCAGTGACAAGATGGGCAGAGTGCCGGGGCCACCTCCGGCTGGATTCATCACCAGCTCATCACCACCTACGGAAGAGGACGTTCACCCATGAACATCGTCGTCTGTGTCAAGTACGTGCCGGACGCCCAGGCGGACCGCACGTTCAACGCATCTGACAACACGACCGATCGCGAGAACGTCGACGGCCTGCTGTCCGAGCTCGACGAGTACGCGGTCGAGGCCGCCCTCACGCTGGTCGAGGCGGGCGAGGGCGAGGTCACCGTCGTGACCGTTGGGCCCGACGCCGCCGCGGACGCGATCAAGAAGTCGCTGCAGATGGGGGCCGACAAGGGCGTCCACGTCCAGGACGACGCGATCCACGGCTCCGACGCCATCGCCACCTCGCTCGTGCTCGCTGCCGCGATCAACAAGATCGGCAACGTCGACCTGGTCATCACCGGCATGGCGAGCACCGACGGCACCATGGGGGTCATCCCGACGATGCTCGCCGAGCGGCTCGGCCTGCCCGCCGTGACCTACGCCTCTGAGTTGACCGTCGACGGTGGGACCGCGACGATCCGCCGCGACGGCGACGCGTCGACGCAGACGATCGAGGCCAGCCTGCCTGCCCTCGTCAGTGTCACCGACCAGATCAATGAGCCGCGCTACCCGTCCTTCAAGGGCATCATGGCTGCGAAGAAGAAGCCCGTCGAGCACTGGGCGCTCGCCGACCTCGATGTCGACGCCACGCAGGTCGGGCTCGACGCCGCGTGGACCAAGGTCGAGTCCTTCGCCGCCCGCCCGCCGCGCACCGCCGGCGAGATCGTCGTCGACGAGGGGGATGGCGGCACCAAGCTCGCCGCGTTCCTCGCCTCGCGCAAGTTCATCTGATCGCAGCAGCCGAACAAGGAGATACGCACCATGGCTGAAGTTCTCGTGCTCGTCGACCACATCGACGGCAAGGTCCGCAAGACCACGTCCGAACTGCTGACGATCGCCCGCCGTCTCGGCGAGCCGTCCGCGGTCTACATCGGAAGCGGTTTCGACGCCGCCAAGGAATCGCTGGCGAAGTTCGGCGCGGAGAAGGTCTACCGCGTCGAGTCCCCCGAGGTCCTCACGCACCTCGTCGTCCCGCAGGCCGAGGTCCTCGCGCAGCTGGTCGCCGACAAGGCGCCGGCCGCCGTCCTCATCGCGGCCTCGACGGAGGGCAAGGAGGTGGCGGCCCGACTCGCGATCAAGACGGAGTCCGGTCTGATCACCGACGCGGTCGACGTGCAGGCCGGCGACGGCGGCGGCGTCTCCACGACGCAGTCGGTCTTCGCCGGGTCGTACACCGTGGTGGCCACCGTCACCAAGGGCACGCCCGTCATCGCCGTGAAGCCCAACTCGGCTGCCCCGGAGGAGGTCGCTGGCGCGGCTGCCGACGAGCTCGTCGACTACACGCCGTCCGAGGCGGCCAAGGGGGCCCGGGTGACCGAGTCCAAGCCGAAGGCCGCGAGCGGCCGCCCCGAGCTGACGGAGGCGGCGATCGTCGTGTCCGGTGGCCGTGGCACCGCGGGGGACTTCTCCCCGGTCGAGGCCTTCGCCGACTCGCTGGGTGCCGCTGTCGGCGCCTCCCGGGCCGCGGTCGACGCCGGGTGGTACCCGCACGCCGCGCAGGTCGGCCAGACCGGCAAGCAGGTCAGCCCGCAGCTCTACGTGGCTGCTGGCATCTCCGGCGCCATCCAGCACCGGGCGGGCATGCAGACGTCCAAGACGATCATCGCCGTCAACAAGGACAACGAGGCGCCGATCTTCGAACTGGTCGACTTCGGGGTCGTCGGTGACCTGTTCACCGTCCTGCCGCAGGCCACCGACGCCGTCACCGCGTCCAAGGGCTGACCTTCTTCCAGCCCGCCGTTGAAGGGGCCCCACCCTTACCGGCGTGGGGCCCCTCCCGGTCTGTCCTTCGCTGGCTGCGCGGTGGAGGTGGGTACGCCGCAGCGCGGAGTGCGCCCGTCAGCCGGTCGCCTCGTCCGCTGCTGAGGAGTCCCCCAGCCTGTCCTGCTGCACTCCTTCGGGAGTTGCTTCGGCACGACCGGTGCCTGCGGTCCGCTGCGTCGGCGGGACCCGCAGCCAACTCCGGATCTGTTCGCGGTTGAGGTCGTACGTGCGGCGGCCGGCCCCGAAGGTCCACCACGGTTGGCGCAGCGCCTCCGCGGGAATGCGGGCGCCCCGTCCTCCCTCGCTGGATCGCGTTTCGATCCGGCCGGCATCGGTGATGCGTCGCACCTGAGAATGGGCGCAGGACATGGAGGCCAGCGTGTTGACCACCGTGAGGTCCTGCTCGTCGAGGACGACGCGGGCTGACCACGCACGCCAAGCCAGCACGAAGGCGATCGCCAGGCACACGGCATACACGATCGGGGCTGACAGGCTCGTCCAGTGCAGGATGAGACGGGCCACGAAATAGCCGATGACGGGGCTGGCCGCGGCCGCGATGGCGCGGTGAGCGGCGGGCGCACGCACGGTCTGCTCGGCAAGGCTCATGCGCCCGATCATAGGAGACTGCTCGTGGGGAGGGGTGCGGCGAATCGGGTGTGGCGGCTCGGGTGCTCCGGAGGGCGCGGTGCGGGTGGTGCAGGTGACCGGTGGCTGCGCCAGCCGGACCGTTTAGAATGCGGTGGTGACTGCCTACCTCGACCACGCGGCGACCACGCCCCTGTATCCGTCGGCCCTGGCTGCGATGACGGAACAGTTGGCGATGGTGGGCAACCCGTCTTCACTGCACCGGATGGGGCGCGCGGCCCGGCGTGCTGTAGAGGAGTCACGCGAGCGGATCGCGGCAGGGATCGGGGCCAGGCCGTCCGAGGTCATCTTCACCTCCGGTGGCACGGAGTCGGACAACCTGGCACTCACGGGCAGCTACTGGGCCCGTCGCGACGCCGACCCCCGACGCACCCGCCTGCTCGTCGCATCCACCGAGCACCACGCCGTCCTCGACTGCGTCAAGTTCCTCGCCGCGCACGAGGGCGCCACGGTGACGTGGCTCGGGTGCTCGCCGGAGGGCCGGGTGGAGCCTGGGACGGTCCGCGCGGCTATCGAGGCTGACCCTGAGACGGTCGCGCTCGTCTCGGTGATGACGGCCAACAACGAGGTCGGTTCGATCCAGGACGTCCCGCAGATGGCGGCGATCGCCCACGAGCACGGCATACCGTTCCACACCGATGCGGTGCAGGCGGTCGGTCACATCCCGGTCGACTTCGCTGCTGGTGGCGCCGACCTGATGTCGATCACCGCCCACAAGCTAGGTGGTCCGGTCGGGGTGGGCGCACTGGTGGCCCGGCGCGATGTCTCGCTCGTGCCGCTGACGCACGGTGGAGGGCAGGAGCGTCAGTTGCGCTCCGGCACCCTCGACGCCCCCGCCATCGTCGGCTTCGCGGCCGCCGTGGAGATGGCCGTCTCCCAGCTCGAGAGCGAGGCCGCCCGCCTGACCGACCTGCGCGACGACCTCGTTGCGACGGGGACTCGTTGCTCTACCTCCTCGATGCCGCCGGGGTCTCGTGCTCGACCGGATCTGCGTGCCAGGCCGGGGTGCCGCAACCCAGCCACGTCCTGCTCGCGATGGGGATCCCCGAGGCTGACGCGCGTGGGGCGTTGCGGCTGACCTTCGGCCACACCTCGACCTCGTCGGATGTCGACGCCTTCATCGAGGCGCTCCCCGCCGCGATCGAGCGGGCCCGGCGGGCGCACGACGTGGTGGCGTCATGAAGCGCTTCCTCGCCTCGGCGCGCCGGCTGTGGTGCAGTTTCGTCGGGATGCTCGGATGAGGGTCGTCGCCGCGATGAGCGGCGGGGTCGACTCGGCCGTCGCCGCCGCCCGGATGCTCGATGCCGGACACGAGGTCGTCGGGGTCCACCTCGCTCTGAGCCAGAACGCCGCGACGCTGCGTGAGTCGGCCCGGGGGTGCTGCACCATCGAGGACGCCGGCGATGCCCGACGGGTCGCCGACATGCTCGGCATCCCGTTCTACGTCTGGGACATGGCAGCGCGCTTCAAGCGTGACGTGGTCGAGGACTTCATCGCCGAGTACGCGGCCGGCCGGACCCCCAATCCCTGCCTGCGCTGCAACGAGAAGATCAAGTTCGCGGCCCTGCTCGACAAGGCGTTGGCCCTGGGCTTCGATGCCGTCGCCACCGGTCACTACGCCCAGATCGTCGAGACCTCCGACGGGCACGGGGGAGTGCGGCGCGAGTTGCACCGTGCGGTCGACATGGCCAAGGACCAGAGTTATGTCCTCGGGGTGCTCGATGCCGAGCAGCTGTCCCGGGCCTTCTTCCCGCTCGGCGACACGATCAAGCCGAAGATCCGTGAAGAGGCTGCCGCGCGCGGCTTCTACGTCGCCAAGAAGCCCGACAGCCACGACATCTGCTTCATCCAGGACGGTGACACCAAGGGGTGGCTGACCCGCGCCCTCGGCGAAGCGCCGGGTGAGATCGTCGAGACCGACGGCACCGTGGTGGGCGAGCACGAGGGGGCCTTCGCCTTCACCGTCGGCCAGCGCCGCGGCCTGGGCCTGTCACGCCCGGCCGGCGATGGCCAGCCCCGCTACGTCGTCGAGGTCCGTCCGGAGTCCAACCAGGTGGTGGTCGGCACCGCGGATCTGCTCGGGGTCAATGCGATCACCGGTGACCACGCCCGCTGGTGCGGTCCCGCCCCCGAAGGCCTCGTCCGGGTCGGGGCGCAGGTGCGCGCCCACGGCGAGGAGTTCCCGGCCACGGCCCGTGCCGATGGCGAACGGGTCGAGGTGCGCCTCGACGAGCGGATCCGCGGCGTCGCGCCGGGCCAGTCCGTGGTGCTCTACGACGGGACTCGGGTGGTCGGCTCGGCCACCATCGCGTCATCCCGACTCGAGCGCGTCACGGAACAGCTGGGGTCGAGCCGCTGAGTCGAGTGGCCCCGCTGTCCACAGGGGTATCCGGCCTACCGAGTCGAGTGGCCCCTCCATCCACAGGGGTTTCCGGCCTGCCGATGGGCAGGTCAGTGGTCGGTGGGTGCAGTCGCTCGTGGTGCGTCAGTCGAGGGAGCGGGTCCAGGTGACGGTGCGAGCCCCGGGTCGGAAGCCGATCCGCTGGTAGAGGCGCTGCGGCCCGGGAGAGGCGGCATCGCCGCGTGGGGTGACCAGCGCGGTGTGGGCTCCGAGGCCGCGCAACCGATGGAGCGCAGCGAGGCTGACGGCGCTGGCGAGCCCGTGGCCCCGGTGGGCCGGGACGCACCCCACGGGCTCCAGCAGCCCGACGCCCAGGGACGGGTCGAGCCAGACGAGGGCGGAGGCCACCATCTCGTCGTCGCTGCCGTCGTCGCTGCCGTTGTGGTCATCGACGGCCACCCAGTCGAGGTCGTGCTGGTAGGGCCAGGTCTCCATGAGCGCGCCGTAGGCGGCAGGGGTCAGGGGCGAGGGCCCGACGTCCGACCACGACAGGACGTGACAGGCGGAGCGAGGCTGCGCTTCGGAGGGTTCGACGGGCCGGAACGAAAAGCCGGCGACAGACGGGGCCTCGGGGAGCCGGGCCAGATCCAGCAGGTGGTGGACGAAGAACGGTCCGTCGACCTCTGGCTCGAATCCCGCTGCGGCAAAAGCAGGTTCAGCAGGGTCACCCTCCATGAGCAACGCTGACTGGGTCTCGGCCTCGCTCCAGTCCTCGAACCAGCCGAGCATCTCTTCGGCGAGGTCAGGGCGGGCGGGGTCGAGTTGGAACTCGAGCCAGTCCGGCGCCTCGGCCCAGCCGAAGCCCACGACGTCGTCGCCGTCCCGCCAGAGCGAGATCGCCTCACCGGCCGCGGGCCTCAGCGGGTCGACTGGCTGGTGGTGCCGGCTCCAGGCCAGCTGACCGGGGTGGAAGCGCGCGGTTGGCGTCCAGAGCCGGCTGCACATCGCCTGCATGGCCCGCAGGTCGTCCGGGCCGGAGAAGTCGCTGCGCCGCATCCCGGCAGGCTAGTCCAGCATCTCTCGCCGCTGCGTCAGAGCCTCACGACGGCCACCTAGAGTGGGTGGGTGACTCACGCGAGCGGCATCGGATCCTGGCCGGGCACCTCCATCCGCGAGGCGCTGGGCCAGGTGCGCGAGGTGCTGGACGGCGAAGTGCCCTACCTGCCCGAGCTGCCCGCCCGCGGACCGGGCGCCGACCTCATCGGCCGGACCGCGGGCCTGCTCGTCGAGATGTCCGTCGACCTCCAACCATCCGGTTGGCGACTGGTCGACCGGCCCGGTCGCGACGCGAGCCGGACTGCCGCCCTCTGGCGCGAGGACCTCGACGAGATGGCCGAGGCCTTCGATGGCTACGACGGCGCCCTGAAGCTGCAGGTCTGCGGCCCATGGACCCTCGCCGCCGGGCTGTGGCTGCATCGCGGCGAACGGGTCGTCGTCGATGACGGCGCCTGCCGCGACCTCGTCGACTCCCTGGCCGAGGGGGTGCGCGAGCACGTCGCGATGGTCCGTGGGCTGGTGCCCGGAGCCCAGGTTGTCGTGCAGGTGGATGAACCGTCGTTGCCCGCCATCCTCGCGGGTCGCCTCCCGACCGCCTCGGGTTTCGGTCGACTCCCCTCCATCGATCCGCAGGTTGCCGCCGCTGCCCTGGCCACGGTGCTGAGGGCGCACGACGGCGAGACCGTCCTGCACTGTTGCGCGGCCGACCCCCCGGTGCCGCTGCTGCGGGCGGTGGCGCCGACCGCGCTGTCGATCGACACGACCCTGCTCGGGCCACGGGCCTGGGAGGGTGTCGCCGTCGCGGTCGAGGGCGGCATTCGCCTGCACGCGGGCGCTGTGCCGACGGACGGCTCGCTGACCCGGGCCCAGGACGTGGCCGATCGTTTCGTCGACGCCTGGCGACGTGTCGGTATGCCGCTGAGCTCGCTCTCAGACGTCGTCGTGACCCCCACGTGTGGCCTGGCGGGGGCGGACCCGGCGCTCGCCCGCACGATCCAACGCACTGCCGTCGAGACTGCCCGCGAGTTGACGGAGCGTGCCCCGGACTGAGCCGGCCCCAGGACGCCAGCGGGGCGGCCTACGACTCCGTTGGGTGTGCGGCCGGGGGTGGGCCGGATCCGGCCCGGCCCACGGACAGCCGTAGCCTGAGCAGGTGACGCAACACGTGGGGGCACGCCCGGGGCCGAGAGTCCCCTGGCAGGCGAAGTTCCTGAGCCTGGCCTTCATCTGGGGGGCCAGTTTCCTCTTCATGAAGTACGGCCTGCGCTGGTTCGCCCCGATCCAGATCGGGGCCGCGCGCATCTTCCTCGGAGCCATCACGGTGCTGACCCTGCTCCGGCTCACGGGCGGGCACCTGCCGCGCGGGTGGTACGTCTGGAAGCACCTCATCGTCGTCGCCGTCTTCCTCGCGGCGGTGCCTTTCGTGCTCTTCCCGCTGGGGGAGGAACGCGTCAGTTCGGCCCTGGCCGGGATCGGCAACGCGATCACCCCGATCGCCACCGTCGTCGTGACCATGGCGTTGATCCCTCCCGAGCGGCTCGCGGGTCGCCGGATCCTGGCCGTGGTCATCGGCTTCCTCGGGGTCGTCGTCATTGCGGCGCCCTGGGAGTCCGCTGACGGGCCCGACCTCGTGGGGTTCGGCATCACGCTGCTCGCCGGATCCTCCTACGGCATCGGCTGGACCTGGGTGCGCAAGTACCTTGCGCGGGCGGACCTGGGCGGCCTGCAGCTCCCTGCAGCGATGCTGCTCGTCGCCGCGGCCCAGATGGTCATCGTCGTGACCGTGTGGTGGGTGTTGCACCGAGCCGATCACGCCGCGCCGTGGTCACCGCGACCTGATGCCATCGGCTCCGGCGTCGCTCCGCTGCTGGCGCTCCTCGCCCTCGGCGTGGTGGGCACGGGGATCGCCTACCTGTTCCAGTTCGACGTCTTCCGGGCGGTCGGCCAGCAGGTCGGCTCTCTGGTGACCTACCTGATCCCCATCGTCTCGGTCGCCCTGGGCTACCTCGTGCTCGGTGAGCGGTTGGGTCGGTGGCAACTGGTCGGGGCCGTGATAGTCCTCGGCGCAGCGATCGCGGTGAGTTGGCCGTCCCGGCGCGATCACCCCCGGGAACGGCGCCGGGTCAGAGCGCCGAGCCCTTCTGGTAGTTCGCCCAACTGAGGCTCCAGTCGGCGTAGCCGTTGCCCATCTTCATGGGTTTGTTGGACCCGGTCGTCTCGACGACGTCACCGACGATCATGTTCTCGTAGATCCAGTCTGAGTTGGCGTTGCTCACCCCGGTGCAGCCGTGACTGACGTTCGTTTTGCCCTGTTGGCTGACCGACCACGGGGCCGAGTGCAGGAACTCGCCGGAGTGGGTCAGTTGCAGGGCGCGTTTGACGGTGACGTCGTGGTAGTAGTCCTTGTCGCCCTCCTTGAGGCCGATCGACTCGGCCTTCATGGTGAAGTCGGTGAACTTCGCCATGATGACCTTCACGCCGGATCGGGTCTCCCAGCCGGGGCGACCACCGGAGACCGGGATCGTCTTGACGTTCTTGCCAGAGACGTAGACGTTCATCTGGTCCGTCTTGAGGTCGACCTTGGCAATGACTGACCGGCCGATCGTGAAGTCGGAGGTCCGGGACTGCTCGCCGTAGCGGTTGCCTCCGGCGGGGACGCCGTTGAGGTTCGCGTCGACGTGGACCTTGGTGCCGGGCTGCCAGTAGGCCTTCGGACGCCAGTGCGCTTCGCGGCTCGAGAGCCAGTACCAGGATCCCTCTTGCTTCGGAGTGGTCTGGACCGTCATGTGCTTCTGGAAGTTGGCCTTGTCGACGACGGGCAGGTCGAAGGTGACGATCACCGGCATGCCGACCCCGACCGTCTGGCCGTCGCCGGGGGTGACCTTGACGTAGATCTGGTCATCGAGGGTCAGATTGACCGTCTGGAAGGTGCGCTTGATCTCGGTCGTCCGACCGTCTGCGTCCTTGGCGGTGAGGTCCAAGGTGTAGGTCACGCCGGGCTGGAGCAGGTCGGTCGCCGTCCAGGTGCCCGACTCGAGCCAGCCCGGGGCGTCGACCGTGTTGCCCTTCTTGCTCACGTAGGACAGCGCGGCATCTGTGAGCGTGCCATCCTCCGTGGTGGCCGTCACCCGGGTGTCAACCGGGACGTCGGACGACGCCGCGTCAGGGGTGGTCATCCACTTGACGTTGGGGGTCGTCTTGGTTGGGGTTGCCGTCTGCGTCGGAGCGGCCGAGGCGGCCGAGCCGGCCGCGCCGGTCGAGGCGGTCCGTCCGGCCGTGGTGCCGGCCGTGGCCGTGGCATTGCACGCCGACAGCCCGACCATGGCCACGATGGCCAGGCCCGAGATGATGGGCAGGTGGTTCTTGGTGCTCGTCACGCATAAACCCCTAGATCAATCGATGCGTTGTCCAGCCCGTCGGCCGCGCATCATAAGTCCGTCCAGTGTCGCTGATCTGGGCCAAGATCGCCAAAAGCCGCGTGGTATGGCGCGTCGTCGGGCTCGGCCACGTCACGGGGGTGCTGTGGGTCCAGCCGTGGTCCTCCCGTGGTCCTCCCGTGATGCTCTCGTGATGCTCCCGGTCGGGGCCGGCTGGCAGGATGGGAAAGGTGACCGACGTTGCCCCCGATCCAGCACTGACCGACGCCGTGCCGACGCAGGCCCACCAGGAGTGGTCCGAGCTGGCTGAGCGGGCGAACACCGCGCAGTTCGCCTACCACGTCAAGGACGCCCCGACGATCAGCGACGGCGAGTACGACACGTTGATGCGGCGGCTGCGCACGTTGGAGGAGACCTACCCGTCCCTGCGGACGCCCCAGAGCCCGACTCAGAACGTGGGTGGCGCGTCGTTCGCCACCGGATTCGAGACGGTCGACCACCTCGAGCGGATGATGAGCCTGGACAACGCCTTCTCCTTCGAGGAGGTGCGCGAGTGGGTGGACCGCATC